>Ga0316201_10000317_pt1 | contig 25984 bp, 29 predicted proteins | sample CS6wburrow_MG_FD_204516 | JGI IMG/M metagenome (GOLD analysis project Ga0316201, IMG submission 204516) | Coastal sediment microbial communities from Delaware Bay, Delaware, United States - CS-6 worm burrow | ecosystem: Environmental > Aquatic > Marine > Coastal > Sediment | place: USA... | reverse complement strand
GGTTGACGCTGAGCTTCGCTATCATTCGTGGCCCAATGACGAATGACAGGACGAGTGCCGTCAGCGCACCGAGAATCGCACGCATCGTCAGGTAACTGAACACGTTAAATCCGGACTCGAACTGCGCAAGGTATTCGGTGAGATAAAGCAGCATCGTCAGGCTCCCTGTCTCATCGGTTCGGGACTGCACAACGCATCGACAACGCGTTCCATGCGCATGCCACGCGAACCTTTGACCAACAGGTTGACCTTTTCATTGAGCGCTGCCATCAGGTCGGTGATCAGCGCGTCCAGCGAATCGTAAGGCGTCGCATCGTCACCGAACGCCTCGCACGCGCTTGCACTCAATTCGCCAAACGTAAACAGTCGATCCACACCGGCATCCCTGATCGCCGTGCCAACATCGTGATGAATGCGACTGGCATCCGCACCGAGTTCAAACATGTCACCGAGGACGAACCAGCTCACACCATCCAAAGACGCGAGGAATTCAGCGGCCGCAATGACCGACAATGGATTCGCGTTGTAGCTGTCGTCATAGACCGTCGCACCGGCATAGCCCTGCATCGGCGCGAGGCGACCGGCGACCGGGTTGACCGACTCCAGCGCGGCCTTGATTGTCTCCGCAGGCACGTCGAGCGCTGTCGCGGCCGCGGCAGCCGCGCATGCATTACGAACGTTGTGTACGCCGGCAAGCGGCAGAGTTATCTCGATTGTCGTGTCGAGCAGGTGCAATGTGAAATGTGTCTGCCCTTTACCCGTTTCAATCTGATCAGCACGAATGTCGGCGTTCTCGCTGAGCCCGAAGCTCAGCACGTCGACACCGTCGACGAGCGACATCCAATACGAATAGTACTCATCGTCAGAGTTCAGCACGGCGACCCCTGGCCGTGGTTCGCCGCACAGGATTTCCGCTTTTGCATGCGCGACGCCTTCGATCGAACCAAACCCTTCGAGATGAGCAGCGGCCGCGTTCGTGATAACAACAACGTCTGGTTTGGCGAGCTCGGTCAGGTAGGCAATCTCGCCGGCATGATTGGCACCCATCTCGAGCACTGCATATTTATGTGACTCATCGATCCGGGACATCATCAGCGGCATGCCAATGTCGTTGTTGAGATTGCCTTCCGTCGCCAGCGTCGATGCAACCGACGACAGGCAAGCGGCAACCAGCTCTTTCAATGTTGTCTTGCCATTACTGCCGGTAATACCAACAACCGTTACCGGGTGTCGGTCACGCCATGCAGCGGCGAGCTGTCCCAGCGCCAGCTTTGTATCCTCAACCTCGATCTGCGCAATATCTTCACCGGCGAGCGACGCTACGATCGCACCGGCTGCACCATTGTCGGCAGCTTGTTTTACAAACTCGTTACCGTCGAAGTTCGGACCGGACAGCGCGATAAACAATTCGCCTTCGCGGATCGTTCGGGAGTCTGTGCTGATGCCAGCGAAGTTGTGGTCAGCACCGTGCAACGTTCCGTTCATTGTGTCCGCTGCGAAAGAGAGCGTTGCGTTCATGCTGCGCCCTCCGCGCGTCTGGCCAGGTTTGCCAATGCCGCGCCATAGTCTGAGAAATCGATACGTTCTGTTCCGATGAGCTGGTAATTCTCGTGCCCTTTGCCAGCAATCAGAATGACGTCGTCGCTGGCCGCTTCGCGGATTGCCCATGCAATCGCCGCGGCGCGATCTTCCAGCACCGTCGCACGATTTGGCTGCCTCAGGCCATCGATCATCTGCGCAATGATCTGTCCGGGATCTTCGCCGCGCGGATTGTCACTTGTAATGACAAGCCGGTCTGCGCCCAATTCTGCATTGCGTGCCATCAGCGGGCGCTTGCCGCTATCGCGATCTCCTCCACAACCGAACACACACCAGAGTTTGCCCCTGCAGTGCGCTCTGAGTGCGCGTAGCGCGACATCGATAGCCTGTGGCGAATGCGCGTAGTCGACATAAACGTTCGGCAGCCCGCCGGCGGCCTCGACACGCTCCATGCGTCCCGGCGGTGCACTAACCTGTGCAAGTGTTTCGCAAGCCCGCGCCATCGGGATGCCGTGCCTGAGCATTGCCGCAAGCACGATGACTGCGTTGGCAACGTTGAAATCACCTGGCAATGGCAATTTGATCTCGCCGTCGCCCCAGGAACTGTTGATACGTACCAGCGAGCCGTTGCTGTTCGCAACAACAGACCGGACAAAAACATACGGCCGACCATTTGCAACACGGTCAAAGCGCGTCGACACCGTTACGACGTCCTGTCCGCAGCGACCCGCCAGTTCGGGTCCGAACTCCGAATCCAGATTGATGATCCTGGTCCGGGCCGGGTAGTCCAGGAACAGCCGCGCCTTGGTTTCTGCGTAACTCTGCATGTCGCCGTGATAATCAAGGTGATCACGACTGAGATTTGTAAACATGACGGTGTCGAAAGTGACGCCATCAACCCGGTTTTGTGCCAGCGCGTGCGACGAAACTTCAACGGCTGCCCACGTCGCACCCGCATTGCGGAATTCTGCAAGACTGCCGTGCAACTCGACGGCGCCCGGTGTCGTCATGCCCTCACCACCCTCGACATCGCCGACACCTGTGCCTAGCGTGCCGATATAGCCACACGACTGTTCAAGCAACTCGCAACACTGTGCGATGAGCCAGGCAACCGTCGTCTTGCCGTTGGTCCCGGTGACACCCACAACATGAACTGATTCGGAGGGGCGGCCATAGAAACGATTGGCGATCTCGCCGAGATGACTCGCGAGGTCGGGCACAGCGATCATCGGAACACCCACTTCAGTTGCGGGTGCGTTCGCTGTCGATGAGTCCCAGGCAATTGCTGCAACGCCGGCGCTCACTGCGTCCGCAATGAAATCAAGCCCATGGTTGTTGTCGCCGCCACAGGCCAGGAACAGGTCACCGGGCCGCAGCGAGCGACTGTCGCTGGATAGTCTGCCGATGGCGATCGCAGGTGCGTCCGCGAACCCTTGCAGCAATTCGGCGAGTGTCGGCGTTGGGTTCAGATATTCTGCCGGCATGTTCATTGACCCATTGCCTGCATGACACTGCCAGGATCCCTGGTGGGCATTGCATCGGGCGGGATCGCGAGCAGCCGCAGCGATTCTGACACAACATCTGCAAATACCGGTGCGGCGACGTCGCTGCCGTAGTAAAGCTCCCCGGTCGGCTCATCGATAACGACTACTGCCGCGAGGCGCGGGTCGCTGGCCGGGGCAAGTCCGGCAAAGATGGAAATATATTTGTCCTCGGAGTATCCGCCAGCGGCGAATTTCCACGCTGTACCGGTCTTGCCCGCAATGCGGTAACCCGCAACTGCGGCCTTCGTGCCGGTGCCACCTGGCCGAACAACTTCCTCGAGCATGCGTCGTACCGCAGAGGCTGAATCCGCGGCCAGTACCTGTTCTCCCTCGGCCGGAGCATCCAGCGCCACCAGCGAGACGGGCCGAAAAACACCATCGGTACCGAGCACCGAGTACGCTTGTGCAAGCTGCAATGGCGTCACCGAAATACCGTAACCGTAGGCCAACGTCGCCTGGCTGATCGGACGCCAGTGATTGAAGTGCGTCAACAGACCGGCCGACTCACCCGGGAAGCCGCTCGACGTCAACGTGCCAAGACCAAAGCGCGTCATGGTATTCCAGAGCTGATCCGGCTCAAGTGACATGGCAAGCTTGGTCACACCAACATTGCTCGAACGTGCCAGGATCGTTGTCAGGCTGATCCGTCCAAGATTGCGACTATCCTCAATCGTCTTCGGTCCGACGACGACAAATCCAGGTGCCGTATCAACGATGCTGCTGGGCCGGTACTCACCACTCTCGAGCGCGGCCGCAACTACGAGCGGTTTGATACTCGAACCCGGCTCGAAAATATCGGTGATCGCACGATTGCGGTAACGCTCTGCTGAGAATTGCGAGCGATCATTCGGGTTGTAGGTCGGCTGATTGACGATTGCGAGAATCTCGCCGGTCTTCACATCGAGTATGACTATGGAACCCGACTCCGCGTCGTGTTGCCGAATCGCGGCCTTCAGCGTGCGGTATGCAAGATACTGAATCCGAAGATCAATGCTCGACTTCAGGTCTTTGCCGTGATGTGGCGGACGAATACTCTCGACGTTCTCGACGGAGCGACCCAGCCGGTCTTTGAGCACGCGTTTGGCGCCCGACTCGCCCGCAAGCCAGTGATTGAACGCGAGCTCCAGCCCTTCCTGTCCTGCGTCGTCAATGTTTGTAAAACCAACGAGGTGGCCGGCGACTTCACCTGCCGGGTAGTAACGACGGTACTCGCGTTGCACATTGACACCAGGCAATTTGAGGTCGAGAACCAGCTGCGCCTGCTCGGGGCTCAGGTGTCGTTTGAGGTACAGGAATTCCTTGTCCATGCTGCGCGTGACACGGCGTATCAGCTGCTGTGGATCAATACCAAGAAGACGCGCCAGTTGCGGCACGCGATCAACTGCGGGCGCGAGCTCTTTGGGGTTTGCCCAGATGCTGTCGACCGGCGTACTGATCGCGAGCGGCTCGCCGTTGCGATCGGTGATTGTGCCGCGGTGTGCCGATATTCTTTCTGTGCGCAGGTGACGTGTATCCGCCTGCTGGTTAAGAAAGTCCTTGTTGAACACCTGCAAGTGCACGGCGCGTGCAACCAGCGATACAGCGAGCAGCGAAAAGAACACGCCGACCAGTGTCAGTCTGCCAGCGAATCGCCGTGCCGTTTGTTGTTTTGTCTCGGCGCCGCGGGTCATGGACGTTCAATTACGTAGATTTCCGAGGCGACAGGTCGCACGAGCGAAAGGTCGTCGGTAGCGACCTGCTCGATGCGTGCGTGCGTGGCCCAGGTGCTCTGCTCGATTTGCAACTGGCCCCATTCAATATTCAGATCGTCACGCTCATGCGTCAGTGATTCGAGTTCGACGAACAACTTGCGCGATTCATGTTTCGTGTAGACCAACGCGAGTGCACTCAAAACACAGACGACCGAGAAAACAAGGACGAGTACAAGAGGCTGCTTTGTCTGCGTAACGTGAATCACAGCCGCTCCGCTACACGCAAACGCGCACTGCGCGCCCGGACATTTGCAGCGATCTCGTCCGCCGTTGCGGTAATTGCTTTGCCGACCTGGCGCAGCTTTGGCCGGAATTCGGCAGGCACATCGGGCATGCCGCGGTATTGTTCGGCCTCTCTTGACGCATCGCGGATAAAACGTTTGGCAATACGATCCTCAAGCGAGTGAAAACTGATCACGCAGAGGCGGCCACCCGGGGCCAGCACGTCGAGCGACTGCGTCAGTGCGGCCTCGAGCTGCTCAAGCTCACGATTGATGAAAATGCGAATGGCCTGAAATGTTTTCGTGGCCGGGTTCGTCTTACGTGTGTGCGACGGAATAACCGACGCAACGACGTCCGCCAGTTGAGTCGTCGTCTCCAGAGGCGTTTCTGCACGCGCAGCAACAACGGCTCGCGCGATACGCACCGCCTGGTTCTCTTCACCAAATTGTCTGAGAACTCGTCTCAATTCGTATTCTTCCACTTGCCCGAGCCATTCGGCGGCCGAGATGCCTGACTCCGGGTCCATGCGCATGTCCAGAGGTCCGTCGCGAAGAAAACTGAATCCGCGTTCGGCTTCGTCCAGTTGTGGTGATGAGACACCGATGTCGAGGAGCAGGCCGTCGACTCGTCCTGTGAGTCCTTTTTCTTCAATGCATGTTGCAAGTCTTTCAATTTCGCCCCTTACCAACTCAAACCTCGGGTCTTCAATCAGCGTTGCCGGTGCAGATGCAATTGCCTGTGGATCACGGTCGATTGCGATGAGCCGACCGTTCTCACTCAACCTCTGCAAAAAGGCGCTGCTGTGTCCCCCGCGTCCGAATGTTCCGTCGACGTATAAACCGTCTTGTTTTATGTCCAGCCCTTCGAGGACCGGTCCCAGCAGCACCGGCACATGCACGTTGCTGCTCATGGAATGAATGACGCCTTAGAACGAGATCGATTCGAGGTCGGGCGGCAGTTCGCCGTCATCGTCCTCACTGAGCCATGCGTCCCGTTTCTCGTTCCAGGTTTCTTCATCCCATAGTTCAAATTTATTGCCCTGCCCTATCAGCATCGTGGCCTTTTCGAGTCCCGCGAAATCACGCAGTTCGCGCGACACGAGAATTCGACCACTCCCATCCATCTCAACCTCGGTGGCGTAACCGACCATGATGCGCACAATGTTTCGTGCGACCTTGTTCATGCTCGGCAAGCGCACGAGTTTGCGCTCGAGTTCTTCCCAGTCGGGCAGCGGATAAACGAGCAGGCAATGGTCCTTGTCGACAGTGACAACGATTTGGCCATCACAACGGGCGGCCAGCCGCTCCCGATACCGGGTCGGTATTGCCATACGCCCCTTGGCGTCCAGGTTTACTTTGGTGGCCCCTCGAAACACGACGATACGGACGACCCCGGTTTCGCTCTTCTGGCGCGAATCCTGGGCGGGTTGCCCCTTTCCTCCCACTTTTATCCACTTTTCGACACTATAGTGTCGAGGTGTCGGGAGCGTCAACAAGCCCTGGCAATTAATTGTTGTTGTACAGGGACTTAGGGGCTTTTCGGTGGCTCAATTCGGGCAAATTGTGGCAGCCCTGGCGCAAGGAAAATCATAAGCTTAGCGATGTTTCCTCGATATGACCTGAAAAACGGGTCGGCAAACGGCGACAGGGCCGGGTTGCGGGTGATTCGGATCCTTATTTGCGCAACGAGCGCGTATTCTCCCGCATGACAAGCAGGTTAGTCAATAACTGATTGATTTAAAAGGCTTAAATTGGAGTCAGAGCCGAAGGGCTCTGACCACTGATCAGGATCGAGAAATCAGGAGCCGGCAATAAGCCGGGTTCTGTCTAGGACAACCATTCATCTGGGACAGCCGTCGCCGACTGCCTCTAGCAACCTACCCGGGAGTCCGCTCGGAACCGGCGGCGGGCCGAAACCCTACTCCCCTATTTGGTCTTGCTCCAGGCGGGGTTTACCGTGCCGCGAACTGTTGCCAGTCGCGCGGTGCGCTCTTACCGCACCTTTTCACCCTTACCGACCAGGGCCGGCGGTATATTTTCTGTGGCACTTTCCATGGGCTCACACCCTCCAGGCGTTACCTGGCGCCTTGTCCGAAGGAGCCCGGACTTTCCTCTGTGAGTCAGAAACTCACAGCGATTGCCTGGCCGACTCCTGATTTCTCGGACCGGCGATTCTACAGGATGAAAGGCTCGCTGGGTCGGGAACCTGAGCCAAAGTAGCTACTTGACAACTTAATTGTCATCATCAATAATGACAATTCGATTGTCAACTTGTGAAAACTAATGCCGCAGCAGAACACCGATAATGCCTACGAAGTCACCTGGCTGATCCGCCGCCTGTTTCGTGCAATGGGAGCCCAGGCAGATGACTATCTCGCCGATACGGGTCTTTCGGCTGCCGATCGCGCTGTCATGGAGTTTCTTTATCCAGAGGAAAAGCTATCGGTACCCGATATTGCGCGTCGCTATGACGTGTCACGCCAGCATGTCCAGGTAACGGTCAACGGACTGGTGAGCAAAGGGCTGGTCCGCAGCATCCCGAATCCAAAGCACAAACGCTCACGCCTGATCCGTTTAAGCAGTCTCGGCCGTGACAGCTTCGAAGAGATTCGACGCAATGAGACGGCAATCATTCAGCATCTCTTCGACGGCATTTCTGCCGACGCACTCGACACGACGCGGGCAACGCTCAAGACCTTGCTTACGAAAATGCACTAGAGGATTACACAATGCACAATTTCATCGAATACAGACCCCCTCGCATCGCAATGAGCTTTGTACTCCTTGCGCTTGCCGCCAATGCATTCGTACCACTGCCGATGCATACGCCCCTGCCCTATGCGGCCACTCTGACCAGCGCTATCGGTCTCCTGCTCATGCTCCGCGCATGGTGGTTATTCAGGTTGGTTGATACTGCGATATGTCCGACGGCCTCTGCCACGACACTGGTGACACACGATGTCTTCTCGATTACTCGCAATCCGATGTACCTCGGCATATTTCTGATGTTGCTCGGACTTGGGATGGCGACGGGGTCAGTGCCGTTTTATCTCGCAGCAGTCGGTTACGGCGTCGTTATGGATCGCGTGTTCTGCCCCCACGAAGAACGAAAATCCGTAGCTGAATTCGGGCAGGAATATCTCGACTATGTAAGAAAAGTCAGGCGTTGGCTCTAGATCAGTCGGTCTCAGCGGACGACGCCATGTCGAGTAAACGCTGATACAAGGCATTGCGCTTTTCACCGGTTGCACTGGCCACGATCCTGGCTGCCTCTTTCTTCGGCAAAATCGCTGCCAACTCACTCAGCAGCTTGTCACTATCAATAGAGGACGACGTCACGTGGTCACCGCCCGCGACAACGATAACCAGCTCACCTTTCTGGGTAATCTCGTTGTTCATTACCTGCCTGCTCAGTTCGCCGAGGGTCGTGCTGATGCATTGCTCATGCATCTTCGATATCTCCCGACCGAGAAAAACTGAGCGCGTCCCGCCGAACACATCGACCATATCGGCTACGGAGTCTTCCATACGATGCACCGACTCGTAGAACACCATGGTCCGGGTTTCATGTGCCAGCTCGGCCAGCGCGTCTCGTCTGCCCTTCTTTTTCGCCGGCAAAAAACCTTCAAAACAAAACCGGTCGGTCGCCAAACCCGCGACAGAAAGCGCGGCAATCATTGCACTCGGTCCGGGTATCGGAGAGACATTGATTCTTGCTTCATGGGCGGCCTTGACCAACCGGTAACCCGGGTCGCTGATCAACGGCGTACCCGCGTCGCTGACGAGCGCGACAGACCGGCCCGCGACCAGTTCCCTGACAACTGTTTCTGCGCGATCTGCCTCGTTATGATCATGCAACGCCAAAAGCCGCGTTTCCACACCGAAATGCGATAGCAATCGCCCGGTGTGGCGGGTATCCTCGGCGGCAATGAGATCAACGTCTGCGAGCGTCTGGCGTGCTCGTGGCGACAGATCTTCGAGGTTACCGATTGGCGTTGCCACAACGAAAAGTGTGCCGCTCATTGACTACCTTCGACTTGTGAAATTGTGCTTTGGCTATGAATAAACTCAGACATCCTGCCCGTGAACGAAGCTCCGTGGCAAGCATTGCGCTGCTGCTGGTGTTGTCACTGTTGCTCGGCGCTTGCGCAACGACCGGCGGCTCCGGCGGCGTGCCGGGTGAAAGCCGTGCGGAGCGGCTGGCCGCAAATGGCGATCACGACGACGCTGCCCGGGTATACATTGGTCTTGCGGCCGAAGCCAGTGAGTTGGAGCGCGATCGCCTGACTTTACTTGCCGTGGAGCAGTGGCTTGATGCCGGCGACGCTGATCGAGCCAGCAATACGTTTCGCGCTGTACCGATGCCAGGCGGTTCCGAGCTGCGCCAGCTTTGGAACACAAACTCGGCCGCATTGTCGCTGTATGCGGGCGACGCCGACACGGCACTCGACATTCTCGACGCCATGAGTCGCCAACCCCTGTCAGAGCGATACCGACTGCGTGTCGAAGCACTGCGTGCCGATGCGTGGATTCAAAAAGGTGATCCGGCTCGCGCTGTCGAGCTCATGATGCACCGCGAGATCTGGTTGCGTGATCGACGCAGCATCGAGCAAAGCCGGCAGAGACTTTGGCAGGGCCTGCTGGTCAGCAATCCGCAGCAACTTCGCCAAAGCGCAGAGCTCGCACTCGACCCTGACGTCCGTGGCTGGCTTGAAATCGGCTCGCTCGCAGCTTCAACCGGCCAGCAAGGTATCGGCTGGGTTAACGGCGCGGTGCGCTGGCGCGACGCGAATCCGACGCACCCCGCGATCTCAATCATTGACAACCTTCAGCTTCCTGATGAATTGTCCATGGACTACCCGCGGCAAGTTGCCTTGCTACTGCCATTATCCGGACGGACCGCACCTGCAGGGCACGCAGTACAGAATGGCTTTCTCGGCGCCTATTTCTCGACGGCCGCCGGTCTCGACGAACAGCAGACCATTCGTGTTTACGACGTCAATAGCGAAGGTGGGGCCAGCGCCGCGTATGCGACAGCCGTTGCTGATGGCGCCGAGTTCGTCATTGGGCCGTTATTGCGCAACAGCGTCACCGAACTTGCAAATGACATTCTCGTACCGGTTCCGGTATTGACATTGAATTATCTTCCGGACGACACGCTCGCTCCGCCCGGCCTGTATCAGTTCGCGCTCGCTCCCGAAGACGAGGCGCGTTCAGCTGCCGGACGGGCGCTTGCAGACGGGCACACAAACGCCGTTGCGCTGGTACCGAATAACGACTGGGGACGCCGCGTCCTGTCAAGTTTTGATGCTGAACTCAAGGCACTGGGCGGCACCCTCCTCGACTACCGGATGTACACGCCAGGTATCCAGGACTTCTCGAATACGATTGAGGACCTTATGGCCCTCTCCGGAAGTGTGCGTCGGTACCAGCGCCTGCGAGCAAACATCGGCGGGCCACTGCAATTCGATCCGCGCCGCCGGCAGGACAGCGAATTTATTTTCCTGGCGGCTGATGCACCGGCTGGTCGCCTGCTCAAGTCACAACTGAAGTTTCATTACTCGGGTGATTTACCGGTCTACTCAACATCGTCGATCAACGCCCTGGACGGCCGTTCAAATTCCGATCTGAACGGCATTATGTTTGCTGATATTCCGTGGATGATCGCGCCACAAAGCTGGATCGAGAATCTGCCACCGCTGTACAACGAGTACTGGCCCGGCGAACGCCGCCTGGGCCGCCTTCACGCCATGGGCTATGACGCCTACCAGTTGATCGCCGCACTTTTCGCCGCCCGCACGGGGCCAATGCAAGAGATAGATGGTGCGACGGGCAGGCTTTACCTCGACTCCGATGGCCGCGTGCACCGCAAACTGGCGTGGGCACAATTCCAGAGCGGTGAGGCAATCGCCCTGCCCGACATTGAGCGTGCCGGGGGGCCGATTCTGGACGTTAGTGACGACGCCGAGTTGATGGGGCCCGATGCCGCGGACGAAGAAGCGTGGCCCGAGCCGATACGCGAACTGTAGGTTCTGACGCAGAGCAATTTGCTGACAAATTCCTGAAACGCCAGGGCCTGGCAACCGTTACCAGGAACTTTCGTTGCCGCCTTGGCGAGATCGACCTCATTGCGCGAGACGGTGATGCCATCGTATTTGTCGAGGTACGCTATCGCGCGTCTAACCGATTTTCAGGGGCCGGCCAGACGGTCGATATTCACAAGCAACGCAAGTTAATTCGCACAGCGGCACTATTCACAGCGATGCGACCGAAGTATGCAAATTGCGTGATGCGCTTCGACGTTGTCGCGATTGACGCGGACGAACGCGGCAGGAAAACCATCGACTGGATAAAGGACGCGTTCCGTCCCACCGACTCCCGACTGTAAACGCAACACCAGCTCGCAACATTTCGCACGACACGGCGCACCGGGGCATTTGTTGACCTCATGGCTCCCTTCGGTCCGCTTTACTTCGGTCAACAAACACCCCGTCGCGCCGGTCCTACGATCATCGGGGAGGCCGAGGGCGGGATGTTGGTTGCCGGTAGTAAAGCGCAGCGCAGCGAGCCATACCGGCAACGAATATGCCGGCCTCGAGCCTGTGTGACGGGTTGCGAGCTGGTGTTGCGTTTACTTGACGACTTTGAGATGCGGACGCGAGCGCGTCGTTTCGATTTCCGTTTCAGCGTCGCTGACTTTTTGCTCACTTGTGTCAGCGTCGTGCGAGAAGATCATGCCCTGCCCTGTTTCTCGCGCATAGATGCCGAGAACTGACTTCATCGGTACCCAGACATCGAACGGAACACCCGAAAACCGGGCACGGAAGCTAACCGAATCATTGGTCAACTTGAGATTATGTGCTGCTGTCTCGCTGATGTTGAGAATAATTTTGCCATCTTTGACATGTTCTTTTGGAACACTGACACCATCAACTGACGCATCTACCACGATATGCGGCGTATGACTGTTATCGCCCATCCACTCATGCATGGCGCGAATCAGGTACGGTCTTTTTGAACGGCTTGGATTACTCAACGCGGAAGATTCCGGGGTATCTCTCTATTCTTTCCCAAGTTTATCATTGTTTGCAGGTTCTGCAGGAATAGTGACATAACGTGGGATCACCCAAATCGATCAGAGATGCATTTCCTGTTCGAGTTCCGTCAGGCTCTGCAAGAACGAACGCCGCGCAAAAACGCGCTTCATGTACTCCTCGATTGGCCCCGCCTGGCTGCCAAGGTCAATGCCATACACAGGCAAGCGCCAGAGTATCGGCGCGATTGTCGAATCGACCAGGGAGAACTCATCGCTGAGGAAATACGACTTCGCAGCAAACAACTCAGTGCTCTGCAGGATGCTTTCGCGGAGCAGTTTGCGCGACTTGCTGCCGAGCTTTCCGTCACCGTTGGTTTCGGCCTCCTCGGCCAGCGAATACCAATCTGTCTCAATGCGGAACAGCGCCAGGCGGAATTGCGCACGCATAACCGGGTCCACCGGCATTAACGGCGGATGCGGGAATCGCTCGTCGAGATACTCGATGATGACGCGCGAATCATACAGCGTCAGATCTCGATCAACGAGCGTCGGCACCGTGTGGTACGGGTTCAGATCCATCAGGTCTTCTGGCAGATCGTTGCCCAGCACGGTAGAAATTTCAATGTTGATGTTCTTCTCGGCAAGGACCAGTCGCGTGCGGTGACTGTGAATCTCAGTCGGGCGCGAAAACAGGGTCATCACGGAGCGTCGATTGGCGATAACGGCCATTATTTGACGTCCTTCCAAATTTGTTTCTTGAGCATGACAGCGATGACCCAGAACACAATCAGGTACATCAGGACCCACACGCCGAGCTTACGGCGTTCGGAACGAATCGGTTCCGAAATGTAGGCGAGAAAATTAACCGTGTCGCGAACGAAGTCGTCGTAGTCTTCGGCGTCCAACGAGCCCGTTGTCACGTGCTCAAACCCGACAATCTTATGCGACGCAACACCATCGACCGTGTGCTCCTCGATGACAGCACGCTGGTAGCCCTGCAGCTGCCACAAAACGTGCGGCATGCTCGTACCCGCAAGGACAGAATTATCGACCCCGGTTGGGCTGTCGGCATCCAGGTAGAAGCCCTTCAGGAAGTTGAAGATGTAGTCGGCACCCTTGGCGCGCGCCATCAACGACATATCCGGCGGCGCTGTTCCATACCAGCGCGCAGCATCTTCGGCCGGCATCGAGGCCTGGATGGTCTCAAAGGTCTTTTCGGCATTGAACATCAGGTTGTCGACAAGCTGCTCTTCCGACAATTCCAGGTACTTGCCGATCGTGTTGAAGCGCACGTATTGAGCCGAGTGGCAACCCGAACAATAGTTCATGAAGTTTCGCGCGCCACGCTGCAGCGATGAGATATTGCCCGGGTCGATATCGGCAGACTCGAGCTCGACGTCACCTCCGGCGGCCAACCCCTGAACACTGATAAATAGCGCCGCAATTGCTATTGGCAGGCGCAAGCTCTTTGACTTATTCATGGTATTTCACCCTGTCTGGCACGGGCTTCGTCTTGTCTATTGCCGTGTAGTACGGCATCAGCAGGAAGAACATGAAGTAGAGAACCGCGAATACCCTCGCTGCCATGACATTCGCATCTGTTGCTTTCTGCAGCCCGAGATACCCGAGAGCTACAAAAGAGATGACGAAGATCGTCAGCGCCGTCTTATACATCCAGCCACGGTAGCGAATCGACCTTACCCTGGCCCGATCCAGCCACGGCAAAAACAGTGGCAGAACGACCGCGATCGCGAACAAGATAAAGCCCCATAGCTTGCTGGGTACGGCGCGAAGAATTGCGTAATACGGTGTGTAGTACCAGACCGGTGCGATGTGCTCCGGCGTGGCCGTCATGTTGGCCGGTTCGAAATTCGCGTGTTCGAGGAACATCCCGCCCATTTCCGGCGCGAAAAACACCACGCTCGTGAACACCATCAGGAACACGATGATCCCTACAAGATCCTTTGTCGTGTGGTGCGGGTGGAACGGCACGCCGTCGAGGGGTATGCCATCCGGTCCCTTGTGTTCCTTAATCTCGATGCCATCCGGATTGTTGGAGCCAACATGGTGCAAGGCGACGATATGGACAAAAATGAGACCGATCAGCGACAGCGGCAACACGATCACGTGCAGTGCGAAGAAGCGGTTGAGCGTGATGTCCGATATTGAATAGTCACCGCGAATGAATTCGACCAGCGCATCACCAATACCGGGAATCGCACCGAACAGGGAAATGATGACCTGCGCGCCCCAGTAGGACATCTGGCCCCACGGCAGCAGGTAACCTGCGAAACCCTCGGCCATCAGCACAAAGAAAATCAGCATGCCGATGATCCAGATCAGCTCACGCGGCTTCTTGTACGATCCGTAGAGCATTGCGCGAAACATATGCAGGTAGACAACGATAAAGAAGAACGAGGCACCGGTAGAATGCATGTAGCGAATGAGCCAACCCCACTCCACATCGCGCATGATGTATTCGACAGAGGCAAAAGCTTCGGCCGCACTCGGCTTGTAATTCATCGTCAGGAAGATGCCGGTCACCAGCTGAATGACAAGCACGACCATGGCCAGCACGCCAAATACGTACCACCAGTTAAAACTCTTAGCCGCGTAATACTCAGTGATGTGTTGCTTCATCGTTTCAGTGAGGGGGAAACGATCGTCGATCCACTTCATGAGACCGCCCTGCGGCTTACCAACTTCTGCTTCGATTCTCGCCATTACGCTGCTCCCGTGTCCTGGCCGATCAATATCAGGTCATCCCTGACAAACCGGTGCGGCGGAACCCGCAGATTCGTCGGTGCCGGAACACCTTTGAAGACACGCCCTGCCAGGTCGAATTTCGAACCATGACATGGACAGAAGAAGCCCCCGCCCCAGTTTTCGCTGGGCCGTACTTCGAAATCCTCGAGCGGTGCGCAGCCAAGATGCGTGCAAGACCCTTCAACAACCAGGAATTCGGGCTTGACCGAACGCGTTTCATTGACCGTGTAATCGGGCTGCTGTTCAGCCACCTCGGAATTCGGGTCGCGGAGGTTGTCGAGAGACTCCTGCAGACGAGCGAGCATGTCTGCATCGCGCCGCAGGACGAACACCAGCCGACCGCGCCACAGCACACGGACCATCTCGCCCGGCTGCAAAGACCCTACCGGCACCTCGACCGGAGCACCGAGCGCTTGCGCTCTGGCACTCGGCTGTAGTGACGAAAGGAACGGAATTGCAGCAAGTCCAGCGCCAGCGGCCCCGGTAACAACGGTTGCTACAGTCAGAAAATGACGTCTGTTGCGATCGATGCGATCAACGTCGTCCTCGCTCATCAGGCACTCCCATACGCCGGGCCGAAAAAAGGTATGTTTTAGGGCCTCTTTGTCGGCGCGTTTTATTATGCTTTGTATCGATTCTTCTAGATTTGCAGCAAGCCCGGTTTGGCGTCAGGATGACACCTGGTCCAGGCCATAGTGCGTAACTCGCGCGCATTATACACGTGGCGCATCGAAGTTGGCTAGCCAAGTGGCCTTTCCAATTGATTATCAAGGGAATTTAGTTTGGCCGGTTTGAAATCAGCAACGTTGTTTGTGCTGCAATCGATCGTCGTCGGTCTGGCGGTGGCGTTCCTGATCGTGTTGATTCGTCCTGATCTGCTGCCCACGATTACTGGTGGCCGCGGTGGCGCACCGGCAAGCTACGCTGATGCGGTCGAAATCAGTGCGCCAGCAGTCGCCAATATTTACACCAAGAGGCTCGTCGAATATACGCCGGCGGCCGATGAACGCACACGCTTCCGCGTCGAAACGGCGTTTGGCTCTGCCGTTGTTATCGATCCGGAGGGCTACCTGATCACGAATTTTCACGTGGTAGCCGAGGCCGCCGAAATTCGTGTCCAGCTGTCAGACGGTCGACTCGCGAACCCCCAGGTCGTCGGGGTCGATGCCGAAACCGATCTGGCGTTGCTCAAAGTCGACCTCGGCACATTGCCGGCTATCAAACTGGGGAATTCGGGGCAGTTGCGCATCGGCGATGTGGTGCTGGCAATAGGCAATCCCTATGGACTGACGAAGTCAGTGACGCAGGGGATTGTTAGCGCAACGGGCCGCCACGGCCTCGAGGATCTGGTCACTTTCGAGGATTTTATCCAGACCGACGCTGCGATCAATGCCGGCAACTCGGGTGGCGCACTGATCAACGTCGCAGGAGAGCTGGTCGGCATCAATACGGCCGTGCTGGCGCAGGACTCCGGCACCGAAGGCATTGGTTTCGCGATTCCGGTTGACCTGGCTCGCGGTGTCGTGGACGAGATCAAGAAGCATGGCCGGGTCATCCGCGGCTACCTTGGACTGCAGCCCGACGATATGACGAGCGCGGAAAGAAGCGCGCTAGGCGTCGAAGGCAATGTTGGAATCTTGCTGAGCGTCGTTTTTGAAGGCAGCCCTGCCGACATGGCCGATCTCAGGCGCGGCGACGTTATTGTCGCCATCAATGGTGAAGCTATTTTCTCACAGCGGCAGGCGCAGCTGGTGGTAGCGGGAGCGAGTCCTGGCGATGAGGTCACTATCGTCGGCATTCGCGACGGCAAGCGATTTGAAACGACCGTGATCGCTACCGAACGTTCCGGCTACGCCGAACAGCGCTAGGCCTTCGGGACGCGGCGTATCGTCGCACCGAGCTGGCGCAGCTTTTCCTCGATGCGTTCGTAGCCGCGATCAACGTGGTAGATCCGATCAACGAGCGTCTCCCCTTCCGCCGCCAGTGCGGCCAGCACGAGGCTCGCCGACGCCCTCAGGTCGGTCGCCATGACGGGCGCTGCCGTCAGCCGCTCCACGCCTGCACAGATCGCTGTGTTGCCTTCCAATTGGATATGGGCACCCATGCGTTGCAATTCGAGAACGTGTTGGAAGCGATTCTCAAATACGGTCTCGGTGATTGTGCCGATACCGTCGGCAACCGCGTTCATTGCACAGAATTGCGCCTGCATGTCGGTCGGAAACGCCGGGTACGGGGCCGTCCGAACGTCGACTGAGTGTGGGCGATTGCCGTGCATGTCGATGTCGATCCAGGTAGAACCGGTAGTGATCTGCGCACCGGCCTCGGATAACTTGATAAGAACGGCCTCGAGGATATCTGGCGATGTGTCTGTGATCTTGATGTGGCCACCAGTCATCGCTGCCGCCACCAGGTAAGTCCCAGTCTCAATGCGGTCAGGCAGTACCGAGTAGTCGGTTCCGCCCAGTTTTTCAACACCTTGAACGGCGATTGTCCCGGTTCCGGCGCCTTCGATTTTTGCGCCCATTCCGATCAGGAAATTCGCCAGGTCCGTCACTTCCGGTTCACGCGCTGCATTTTCGAGCACAGTCTCACCGTCAGCCAGGACAGCAGCCATGAGAAGATTCTCGGTGCCCGTAACGGTCACCGTATCGAATACAATGTGCGCACCTTCGAGCCTCTTTGCGCGGGCCTTGATAAATCCGTTTTCCACCGAGACATCAGCACCCATTGCCTGTAATCCGGCAACATGCAGGTTGACGGGGCGCGCACCGATTGCACAACCACCCGGCAGCGACACATCAGCTTCACCGAAGCGGGCAACCAGCGGGCCGAGAACGAGAATCGAGGCACGCATCGTCTTGACCAGTTCGTAAGGTGCTTGGCGACGGTTGATATCACTCGCATCGACCTCGACGTTCAAATGTTCGTCAACCGTGATCTGCGCACCCATCATCTGCAGCAAGGACAGCATCGTTGTGACGTCCTTCAGATGCGGAACATTGCGCACGTTAACGGGCTCGGTGGCGAGCAACGTGCCGGCGAGAATTGGCAGAGCCGCATTCTTGGCACCTGATATTGCGACCTTACCGCGCAGGCAGGCACCGCCCTGAATGAGCAGCTTATCCAAGCGGGTTACTCACCTGAGCCTGCCATTCGTCGGGGGTCAGTGCGCGAATCGACAGTGCGTGTATCTCATTACCGACGAGGGCACCGAGACATTTGTATACGAGTTGGTGCCGTGCGAGCGACCGTTTGCCCTCAAATTCGCTCGCGACGACCAGCGCCTCAAAATGCGAGCCATCGCCAACGACCTTGACCGTCGCGTTTTCGAATCCCGCCTCGATCAGGGTGCTTATTTCAATCGGTTCCATGGGCGTCAAATATTACGTAATACTCCGGGGCGCGCAGTGTACCGGGAATGCGCACAGCTTCCCAATGCGCGACACTGATTGTGTATGATAGCCGGCCCGAAGAGGCTCATCATGCCGATTACTCTATGGTCGTAAACCTGTTCATTGTCGCCGCCGGCCTCGTGCTCCTGATCTGGGGCGCGGACCGATTCGTCTACGGCGCGGCTGCGGCGGCACGCAACATAGGCGTCGCGCCATTGATGATTGGACTAACGGTCGTTGCTTTCGCCACCTCGGCGCCCGAGATACTCGTCTCTGTCGATGCATCGCTGCGCGGGCAGCCCGGACTTGCCTACGGCAACGCGATCGGCTCGAATATCGTCAATATTGGCCTGGTTCTGGGCTGCGTTGCACTCATCCGGCCAATCCAGCTTCGCTCAGCGACCCTGCGTCGCGAGATGCCGGCCCTGCTCGCAGTCTCCTTGCTAACTGTTTCCCTGTTCCTGGACTCCTACCTGAGCCGGGTCGACGGCATTGTCATGCTGACGGGCCTTGTGATTGTGATGATCTGGCTTGCCCGCCTGGGCATGCGCTCTGCACCGTCAGATCCAATCAAGAAAGAATACGAGGCCGAGATCCCCGTCAATGTTTCCATGCGCGCGGCCATCATGTGGTTCATTGTCGGATTTGGCGCTCTGTTAACTGGCGCGCATCTGCTGGTTGGTGCGTCCATCGAGATCGCACAGATGCTCGGCGTCAGTGAGGTCGTTATCGGCATCCTGCTTGTTGCGCTCGGCACCAGCCTCCCTGAGCTGGCCGTCAGTCTGGTCAGCGCCTTGAAGGGCGAATACGGGCTGGCGATCGGCAACATCGTTGGCTCCAATATTTTCAACCTGCTTGCCGTCATCGGCGTGGCGGCGACCATTGCACCATCGCCCATGGCGCCGTCGGTCCTGTCCCTGCACATATTCGTTATGGTCGCGTTCACACTGGTTTTGTTCGCAATGACCTACGACTACGACGGCAAAAGCGAATTATCCCGTATCGAGGGCGCAGCGCTTCTGATCGCATTTATTGCTTACGATACCTACGTGGTGCTGCAAAACGTTAGAATGGACGGATGACACCCACGACCGGGGCCGCAAATGCCGCTCGAGCTCACATCTGACCAACTTGTCGCACTGGCTGCCGAGGTGCTCGACATTGAGTCCCGCGCAGTCGACGCACTGCGCAGCCGCCTGGATGCCAGTTTTGCCGCTGCCTGTGAGCTCTGCATGGATACACCGGGGCGGATTGTTGTCACAGGCATGGGCAAGTCCGGTCACATCGGCAACAAGATCGCGGCCACACTCGCCAGCACCGGCACCCCGTCATTTTTCATGCATCCTGGTGAAGCCAGCCACGGCGATCTCGGCATGATCACGGGACAGGATGTGCTACTCGCCGTGTCGTATTCCGGCGAAACCGACGAAGTGCTGACGATATTGCCACTCGTCAAACGAATGGGTGCGAAAATGCTGTCGCTGACCGGCAAACCAAATTCAACATTGGCCAGGGCTGCCGATGTGCATCTTGATGTCAGCGTAAGTGAGGAAGCCTGCCCGTTGAACCTGGCGCCGACCGCCAGCACCACGGCCACCCTCGCCATGGGCGACGCCCTGGCCGTTGCCTTGCTCAAGATTCGGGGATTTACTGCAGAAGACTTTGCGATGTCGCATCCCAGCGGTAGCCTCGGCAAGCGACTGTTACTTCGCGTTGCCGATGTAATGCGCAGCGGCGATGATGTGCCGAAAGTGACTGCGGATGTTTTGCTCAGCGACGGCCTGATGGAAATAACACAGAAGGGCCTCGGCATGACCGCCATTGTTGACGCTGACGAGAAGGTACTCGGCATCTTCACCGACGGAGACTTGCGCCGCGCGCTCGATGCCGGCGTCGATATACGCAAGACCGTAATGCAGGAAATCATGCATACGAAATGTAAGACAACAACGTCCGACATACTTGCCGCCGAGGCAGTGCACATAATGGAAGAAAATAAGATCACAGGCCTGCTGGTGACTGATGAGGACGGGCAGCTCGTGGGTGCCTTGAATATTCACGATCTGTTTCGCGCAGGCATCGTATGAGCGCACCGCATTCAAAACTGTCTACCGTGCGCCTTGTCGCATTTGACGTCGATGGCGTATTCACAGATGGCCGGTTCTACCTGTCAGATGACGGCATCGAATCCAAAGCGTTCAACACGCAGGATGGCTTCGGGATTCGCCAACTGATCAATGCCGGCATCAATGTCGCTGTCATCAGCGGGCGGCAATCGGGCGCTGTCGAACGCCGCATGGCGGAACTCGGTGTCACGCACATTGTCCAGGGGTGCAAGGACAAAGTCGCTGCGCTCGGCGAAATCGTTGACGTGCTCGGCATCACGACCGCGCGATGCGCATATGTCGGTGACGATGTTCCTGACCTGCCGGTATTGAACGCAGTCGGATATTCGATTGCTGTCGCCAATGCCGTGGCAGAAGTGCGCGAACAATGCGACTACACAACGTCGGCTGGCGGCGGTCACGGCGCCGTTCGTGAGGTCTGCGAGCTTGTTATTGCCGCCAGGCTTGGAGCGCAGCCGTGATCGGCACCCGCGAAATGCTGACTATTACCGTGCTTGCTGTCGGTGCGATGTCCAGTTGGTTCCTTGCGCGATCCCACCAGGGCAACGATTCCGATACAGCATCGTTTGACGGCGCGCAGCGCGGTTACTATCTGAAATCTGCGCGAATTCTCGGCACAGGTCCGGATGGGACTTTGCTTTATGAACTTCGGGCCAGGGAAGCCGAACAACTCGGCGATGAACAGGTCTCATTTACTGATGTGCATATCAAATACTCGCCACAAAGTGATGTCCCATGGAGCGTTGATGCTGATACGGCGACGATTTATGCTGACGGAGACCGCGTAATGCTCAAAGGACACGTGCGGGCGATGAGCAGTGAGGGATTCTCAGGCAACGATACGGAGATTCGAACGCAGTACCTCGAGATTTACCCTGAGGAATTCCTGGCCGAAACTGACGAACGTGTGCAGATTCGTATCGGCCCACGCAGCCTGACTGCCACCGGCATGCTAGCATCGTTGAAAGACAATCAGTTGAAACTCAAATCGAATGTGCGCGGCAAATTTGCACCGTGATTGATGCACCGAAATCAATGAGCACCCGCCTTCTGCTGTTACTCGTGCTGCTGCCCGGCTTTGCCGCCGCGCAGACCAGCGATCTGCGGCTTCCCATCACTCTGGCCGCTGACTCCACGGACTACGACGGCAAGAGCTCCATGATGATGTTTCACGGCCTGCGCCTGTCGCAGGGCACGACCAATATTGAGGCGGACGAAGGTCGCGCCAGCAAGATCGACTTCGAGGACAGCGTGTGGCATTTCACTGGCAATGTCGTCATCGATGTCGAAGCTGGTCATATCGAAAGCGAATCCGCCGAATTGAGGTTTACCGACACGCAATTGCGATTCGCAATCATAGAAGGGTCGCCGGCAACGTTTGAACTGCGGCGGCCCGGCAGCGAAGAAACAACGTACGCGCAAGCTGGCAAACTCAAGTACGACCTCACTGCCGGTATTGTCGAGTTCTCGGACGATGCCATTATCACTGAGGGTGGTAACCAGATTTCGTCGAGCTTCCTGATGTACAACATTACCGAGCAGCGCATTAATGCGCAGTCATCCGCCGATGGTGGCGAGAAGGTCAAGATCACCGTAATACCTGAAGCCGTTGCAAAGCCCGAAGTAACCGAGGAAGAGAATCCATGAGCATTCTCAGTGCCCAGGATATCTCCAAGAGTTTCAAACTTCGCAAAGTCGTCAAAAACCTGTCGCTCGAAATCAAGAGCGGAGAAGTGGTTGGTCTGCTAGGCCCCAATGGCGCCGGAAAAACCACGGCGTTTTACATGATCGTCGGCCTGATTTCGGCCGATAGCGGCACGATCCTGCTGGACGGACAGGACCTCACCGCGCAACCCATGCACAGGCGTGCAAAGCTCGGACTGGGCTACCTCCCACAGGAGGCATCAATCTTTCGTAAGTTGACGGTCGAACAAAACATCCTTGCTATTCTCGAAAACCGCGAGAATCTGGATCAGGCAGGACGCGAGGAAGAACTCGAAACACTGCTCGACGAACTGCATGTCGGCCACGTGCGCACGAGCCTCGGCATCAGCCTGTCCGGCGGCGAACGGCGCCGGGTGGAAATTGCACGGGCACTGGCCGCAAGTCCGCTGTTCGTTCTGCTGGACGAGCCGTTTGCTGGCGTGGACCCGATCTCAGTTCTCGATATTCAACGAATTATCAAACACTTGTGTGAACGCGACATCGGAGTACTCATCACGGATCACAATGTCCGCGAAACACTCGGAATTTGTGGCAGAGCCTATATACTCAGTGATGGCAGTTTGATCGCTTCGGGCTCGCCGGAAGAGATTCTTGAGAATCATCATGTTCGAGAGGTGTATCTCGGACAGGAGTTCAAACTCTGAGGCAAACTAGGCACTTCGTTAAAGGGCAAGCGCGTATATCCAACGCAAATCTAACTGATGCTTAAGCCGACACTGCAGCTCAAACTCGGTCAGTCTCTGACGATGACGCCGCAGTTGCAGCAGGCAATTCGCCTGTTGCAGCTGCCTGTGCTGGACCTGAGTGCGCAGATTCAGGACGCTCTCGAAGAAAACATCATGCTGGAAATGGAGGACTTGCCTGACGTTCCACAAACCAGTGCCGATACAACTGCAGAAGTGGAGACCCTGCAGGCCGAGGACAATTGGCAGCAACAGTCGGCGGATCGAATTCAGGACGGCGGCTGGAATGGCGAAGGCCGACCCGTCAACGATTTTGCTGACGAGTCGGGCAAGACACTACGCGAGCACCTGCTGTGGCAACTCGAAATGGAGCATTTCACGCCGCGCCAGGCCGTAATTGGCGAGGCCATCGTCGACTCGATCAATGACGATGGCTATCTCGAGGGAGGGCTTGAGGAAATTCTGAGCGGACTCGATTCGGCGCCGGGATTTACCCTTGACGAGGTGAAGGAGTCGCTAACACTGGTGCAGCGTCTCGACCCGGTCGGTATAGGTGCTCGGTCGATTTCCGAGTGCATTATTCTGCAACTCCGGCAGCTGGACACGAATATACCGGGCCTCGAACTGGCCGTCGAACTGGCGCAAAATCACCTCGACCTGATTGCGAACCAGAGTTTCGGCGAAATGCGCAGGGACCTGCGTACGACCGAAGAGAATCTGCACGATGCGCTGGCGCTGATCAAGAGCTGCAATCCGAAACCCGGTCTTGCCGTCAGCCCGGCTGCTGCCGAGTACGTCATCCCGGATGTGTTTGTACGCAAGATTGATGGCCACTGGCAGGTCGAAATCAGTGCAACGGGCATTCCGCGACTATCGGTCAATCAACAATATGCTCGCCTGCTGCGCGGCAGCGGCGACCACGCAGTACTTCGCTCACAGTTGCAGGAAGCCCGCTGGCTGATTCGCAGCCTCGAAATTCGCAACGAAACACTGATGAAGGTCGCTACTTGTATTGTCACCCGTCAGACCGCATTTCTTGAACATGGTGACGAAGCAATGAAACCGATGGTGCTGCGCGATGTCGCGGAAGAAATCGGAATGCACGAGTCGACGATCTCTCGCGTGACGACAAACAAGTATATGCATACGCCGCGCGGCGTTTTCGAGTTCAAGTACTTTTTCTCATCGCATCTGTCATCTGCGGATGGTGAGGATCAGTCGTCAACGTCTGTGCGAGCCAAGATCCGTAAGCTCATTGGTGCCGAGAATCCGGGTAAACCGCTCAGCGATAGCAAGATCGCCAATATACTCGCTGAAGAAGGCATTACAGTTGCCAGGCGGACCGTGGCGAAGTACCGTGAAGCTATGAATATCCCCTCGTCGAGCGAGCGCAGGCAACGCTCGGCATGACGGACATTACGTAATGTCCGTGCAGAAGGAGAACCGACCTACTTGTAATATGAACCCGTGACAAAAAGTGTGGGAGAACACTATGCAATTGAATGTTTCAGGCCATCACATCGAAGTTACCGATGCCCTCCGGGGATACGTCGAAACAAAGATCGAAAAAATTGAGCGCCACTTCGACCTCGTGTCTGACGTGAACTGTGTCCTAACGGTCGAGAAACTACGCCACAAGGCGGAAGCCCGAGTAAACGTAAACGGTGGTACGATTTATGCTGATAACACAGAAGAAGATATGTACGCCGCCATTGACGGCCTGGTAGATAAACTTGAACGCCGAGTAAGAAAATACAAAGAGAAGCTCGGCGACCATCGCGCCAAAGAAGCGCATAAAATAAAATACTGATCCCGTATCCAGCCCGTACGGCTGAGCGGTCGTACGGGCCTTTCACTCACCAAAGCTCATCCTGATGCTGCTCAAAGAAATCATTAAGCCCGACAGAGTCCTGTGCAATGCACATGCGCGCAGCAAAAAGCACAGTCTCGAAATTCTGAGCGAGCTGCTTGTTCGCTCTCACCCGGATATCGCCAGCGAATATACGTTTGCAGGACTGATCGAGCGTGAACGACTTGGTTGCACCAGCCTCGATCAGGGCGTGGCCTTTCCGCATTGCAGAGTCGATGGCCTGGACAGCAGCGTCGGGGCACTTATCAAGCTCAGCGAACCGGTCGAATTTGACGCTCCGGATGGCGAAGCGGTCGACCTTATCTTCGGTCTCATGGTGCCCGCTGAAGTCGCCGAGCAGGACCACGCCAACATCTGCGGCATTGCAGAATTGCTGGGCGATCGCGAACTGCGTGCTCGCCTCAGGGCGGCGACATCAAGCAGCGACCTGTACGAGATCCTATGCGCCTGATCATCGTCAGCGGACTATCCGGGTCGGGCAAATCCGTTGCCCTGCATATTCTCGAGGACCTTGGCTACTACTGCGTTGACAACATGCCGGCCGCCCTTCTGCAGTCGGTTATCCAGGAAGTGACATCGCACGGCGATGAGTCCACGCAACTGCTTGCGGTGGGTGTTGATGCACGCAATCGTCAGGGCGATCTCGAATCGTTGCCGCGACTACTCGAAGAGCTAAAGCAGCAGAAAATTCAGACCGATCTGTTGTTTCTGCAATCGAGCGATGACATATTATTGAAGCGCTACAGCGAGTCGCGCCGCAGGCACCCGCTTGCCGAGCACGGCACCCCGCTGCGCACAGCGATTGATAAAGAACGCGACCTGTTGTCCGTCATCGCTAATTCCGCTGACCTGGTCATCGATACCTCACGAACCAGTGTTTACGAATTGGCCGATACGATTCGTGAGCGCGTCGACAGACGAAGCAATCAGTCGCTTTCTGTGCTGATCGAGTCGTTTGGCTTCAAAAATGGCATTCCGGCGGATGCTGACTTCGTCTTCGATATGCGTTGCCTGCCGAATCCCTACTGGACTATTGAGCTTCGCGGCCTGACCGGTCTTGACAAAGAAGTCTCCGATTTTCTCGACGCACAAGACGCCTTTGTCAGCATGTACGAGGACGTCCTCGGATTCCTGAGGCGCTGGATACCCGAATACAACGATGTTCACAGAGGCTACCTGACCGTTGCGATCGGCTGCACTGGCGTCCAGCATCGCTCTGTTCACATGACCGAAAAACTTGCCGCGGCATTGCGTGACGTACACGACCCGGTTCTGACGCGCCACAATGAGCTTGGTAGCCGCCCCCTGAGCAAGACGTAGGGCGCCATCCC
>Ga0316201_10000316_pt1 | contig 26056 bp, 22 predicted proteins | sample CS6wburrow_MG_FD_204516 | JGI IMG/M metagenome (GOLD analysis project Ga0316201, IMG submission 204516) | Coastal sediment microbial communities from Delaware Bay, Delaware, United States - CS-6 worm burrow | ecosystem: Environmental > Aquatic > Marine > Coastal > Sediment | place: USA... | reverse complement strand
AAGGCGACGATCGACTGCTGGGCGATACTGCGCAGATTCGGGTCGGGATGATTGTAGACTTCGACGCGATCGTCGGCTCCGTACACGACTGGAGCGCTAAGCCCGGCGATGGACCCATCAGCGGGAGACCCGCAGGCCATGCTGAGACCAAGCAAAAAGAGTAAGCAGCTGCGCAAAGGCATGTTCTTACTACCTAAGGCTAAATCGAGCCGGAAGCTACTCAGAGACCCGAACTTGTATGCTGGTCACCAAATCCCCAGTGGAAGTGGCCACATCCGAGACGACCACGACGGGCTCCCCTGCTTCGATGACGGAGCGTTCGCGCAGCTTGGCCAGGGCGTTGACGATCGTCTTTTCCGGGTCGCGGGACAGGTTCATGCGAAACGGAATCACCCCTCGGTTCAGCCAGAGCTTGCGGCGGGTCGTGCTCATGTTGGTGAACGCGTAGATGATCGCGCGCTGAGGCCGATAGCTTGCAACGAGCTGACCAAAGTAGCCGCGCCTAGTCATCACCACAATCGCGCGCGCGCCCAATGAGTCTGCAAGACGGCAAGCACCCTGGGCGATGTGCCCGCGCTGTGTCGTCGGTGCGGGACGCTCTTTGTAGAAGTCCATCCCGGGTCCGGGCTCGATCCGGCGGGCGATCGTGTCGAGCACCTCAACGCAGCGTGCCGGGTACTTTCCTGCGGCCGTCTCGCCACTGAGCATGATCGCATCGGCCTGTTCGTAGACGGCGTTTGCGACGTCCGTGACCTCTGCCCTGGTCGGCAAGGGGTTGTCGATCATCGACTCGAGCAAGTGAGTCGCCACGATGACCGGCTTTCCCGCAATGGCGCAGCGTCGCACCATGTCGCGCTGAAGCACCGGAAGCTCTTCGAAGGCTAGCTCGACGCCGAGGTCTCCTCGCGCGACCATGATGCCGTCAGCCGCCTCTAGGATGGATTCGAAGTTGTCGACGCCCTCCTGATTTTCGATCTTCGCGATGAGTTTTTGGTGCCCCCCTGCCTCGTCTACGATCGCTCGGACTTCCAAGACGTCCTGGGGGCCGCGAACGAATGAGAGCGCGATGAAGTCGAGGTCTTGCTCGATCGCGAAGGCGATGTCCTCGCGATCTTTCTTGGTGATCGAAGGCAAGTTGACGCGAACGCCGGGCAGGTTGACGTGCTTGCGCGAACCAAGCGTGCCGCCGTCGAGAACCCGGCACTTGAGGCGATGCTCAAACACTTCGAGCACTTCGAGATTGATGAGGCCGTTGTCGACCGTGACTCGCTCACCGACGCGTAGGTCCTTGACAAGATCCAAGTAGTTGACGTGGACGCTTCGCTCTTCGGCGTCGTCCGCCAGGACGGAGAAGTAGAAAACGTCGCCGGACTTGAGGTCTAGGCTCTCGGCGAGCTCGCCGGTCCGAATCTCGGGGCCCTGGAGATCCATCAGGATTGACACGGGGTGGGCGAGCTTCTTGCTGAGACTCTTGAGGTTTCGAATGACCTGTAGATGCGATGCATGATTGCCGTGCGACATGTTGAGCCGGGCGACATTCATGCCCGCATGAGCCAGCGCGACCAGCCGATCCCAGGAGCTGCTCGAAGGACCGATCGTGCAGACGATCTTCGTGAGTCGCGTTTGCGATTGTTGCGGAGGCAGCCTCATTGCAGCGCGGAGCCTAGGCCAGGCCTAAACCCGTGACAAACGGCGCCTGAGCAACGCGAAGCCCAGCAATAGGCCAAGAGCCGAAAGCGGTGTTCGATCTCCCGAGCTCGACGGGGATGCGGCGCAGGCCGCTGTGCGCCGGAGCGAGCCGCCCTTCGGAACGCTGATCGGGTCGGCCCCATCCGCCAGGAACGATTGATCACCCGCACCCATGGAAGAGCTTGGTTCAAATCGGCTGCCGGCAGCTTCCGCGATCCAAGGGAGATGAGCGGACAGCAAGGTGTAAACGCCGCCATCGCCGCAGTCGCGCTTCACATCGGATCGGCCGCGCGACACGAGTCCAACGAGGAAGTCGCCCTCCTCCGTCGGAACGTATAGGGGACCGCCGGAGTCACCGTAACAGGAGTCGCCAAGCTGGTCGGTGCGGCGCGTCAGCAGTTCCTTTTGTCCAAGGATGTCGATCACGGCGTCCGAAATGTAGAGCTCACCGTTTAGGTTTTCGTCGAGGTCATAGACCCCGTAGCCGGCGACGAAGGCCAAGTCGCCATGATGGACGAGCTCGCTCTCGCGCTCGACGGTCAGCAGGGGTGCGTGGGGGATGCCCTCATAGGGCGACGAGAGGAACAGCAGCGCGATGTCGTTCGGCGAGCCAATGCCACCCTGCCCTGCACCGCTGCGGTTTCGGCCCATGATGAACTCGTGGTCGTAGTCTTCGTGGACACGTACTTGGAACACGGGGCGCACCTTGCTGGGGTCGGCGCCGCGGCTCGAAAGATGGCCGGCGACCACCTGCAGCGAGCTCGGTGCGGCTACTCGCACCACACCCGCTTCGGGCTCGACGACTGCGCAGTGCGCGGCGGTCACTACGACGAGGGGTGAGATCAGAGTTCCCGAGCAGAAGCCAGCGCCCGCGCCCGCGTGCCTGATTTCTACCGTTGCGAATATCTGCCGGTCTGTGGCAGCCCAGCCGCCGACCACGTTCGCACTGACTGCACCGACCTCGTCATCCCAGTCGGCTAGGTTGGACGGATCACCACAACCAAGGGTTATGCCCAAAAGGGTTACAAAGAGGGTCTTGTATGCCTTTGACAGACTCATGAGGAAAGGTAGGTGGGCGTATCATGCGAGCATCAACCTTCATAGAGTGAACAGATGTCCGGCCTCCGAGATCGAACCATTCGGTGAGCTGACGAACGTTTGCCCAATGCGGAAAACTTGGTGCGAGCCCCATGCGAGACGACATTCGTTGTCGTGGAACGCATGGACCGTCGAGCACGCCGCAAAGAGGAGACCTTGCGCCGAATTGAGGTCGCGGCTTGGAACCTGTTCACCAGCCGGGGTTACGAAGCGACCTCCACGAGAGAGATCGCCGAGGCGGCCGACATCGCGGCTGGGACGCTTTTCAACTACTTCCCGGAAAAGCGAAGTCTGCTGATTTACTTGATGCAGGGTCAGATCGATGCGGCGCTGGCTGAGGCGTTCGCAACCATGGCGCCATCGACGCTCGAGCAGGAGTTGACGCATGTGTTTTCCGCACTGACCGGCTCCTATGCAAAAGAGCGACGGCTGAGCAGGGTGTTCATCAAGGAGTTGCTGTTCACCGACGGCCAGCGACGCGCCGAATCCGCAGCCTGGACTTTTGGCCTGGTGAAGCGAGTTGCGGACTTGGTCAGCAAGGCCCAGCTGCGCGGAGAGCTCGACCCTTCAATCGAGCCGATGGAAGCCGCTCAGCAGGTTTTCAGCACGCATTACTTCGGTTTGGTGACCTGGCTGGGTGGCACGATTCCGTCGCGCGTTGCCCAGGAAGAGCAGTTCAAGACCTCGCTACGCCTGCTCCTCCGAGGCCTCCGCCGAAGCGCGGCTTAGCCTAGCGCTGACGTCGAGAACGGCCGCCGCGATCTCTTCGGGCACTTCTTCTTGCAGGAAGTGGCCGGCCTGCGTTTCGGTGACGGGAGGGTCGCCGAGGAGCGCCCTGGTGCGTTTCAGTGCGCGGGCGAGGATCGGATCACGACGACCCCAGACCATCGCCTTCGGCCCATCGAAGCCGCCGGCCAAGGCGGCGCACTCTTCGAGGGCCGGGATGGATAGATGCCCCATTCGATCGACGGCCATGCGCGCAGTGGCCAAAGGAGCCACTCGATCGCGAATGTGTCGAAAGGGGTAGCGGTACGCGCGCGCGACGTTGCCGCGAATGCTCGACTTGTCGCCCTGTGCGATGTGCAACACGGCCTGTGGCAGCGGCAGGACACGAAACGCGAAGTCGCTGATGAGCGGCAGATGCGAAAAGCGATGGAACGCCGTCGGTTTGAAGCCAGGTGACGGTGCATCGAGCACCGTGTTGAGCACCACCATTGCGCCCAAGCGATCTTGACGCGTGGTGAAAGGATGCGTGCCAAGCGCTCCGCCCCAGTCTTGGCAAACCAGTATCACCTCATGCAGATCGAGCTGGTCGACGAGCGAGCCGAGCCACTTGCTGTGATTGCGAATCGTATGCAATGAGAAGTCTCGAGGTTTGTCGCTAAACCCAAAGCCGATCAGGTCCGGCATGATCAGGCGAAGCCCCTGCCCTTGCAGGCACATCGCAACCTTGCGGTAGAGGAAGCCCCAAGTCGGGTTGCCATGCACCATCAGAACGGGCCTCCCTCGCCCGGTTTCCATGACGTGCATCTGCAGTCCGTCGCCGACGGCGACGCGATATCGAGTAAACGGAACTTCCTTCGCAATCCACGCGGGAAGCTCGGGCGCCGGCAGCTTTTCCACGGAGCCGAGGGTACCCGTTTGAGGCGCACCGGGGAAGTCGTCTGTGGCGGTGGCCGTGGCCGTAGGACGGTGACCGTAGGGCCGTGACGGTGACGGTGACCGTGGCGGTGTCAGTGCCGGTGCCAGTGCCAGTGCCGGTGCCAGTGCCAGTGCCAGTGCCAGCGTCAGTGCCAGTGCCAGCGCCAGCGCCAGCGCCAGTGCCAGTGCCAGCGCCAGTGCCAGTGCCAGCGTCAGTGGCGGCGTTTGGGGGTGCGGGTGCTCGAGCTCAGTCGACGGCCTGAGCTCTCCACTTCCGTAGGATGAAGACGCCAATTGCGGCGAAGACGACTGCCGCCACGATCAGGATGGGCCAGAGCTGACCCCAGGGCCAGGTCGCGACTGGGTGCTCTTCGATCCAGGCGGCGACCCGGATGCCGACGAGGGTCGTCATCAGAGTGAATGGTGCCACGCCCAGCACGGTGCCCGCCAGGAACGGGGCAAAGGCGACGCGCGAAACGCCGAGCGCCCATTGCACGGTGGGCGTCGTGTAGAAGATGAGACGCAGCAAGAACACGGTTCGGAAGCCGCGGGTCTGAAGGCGCTCGTCGAAGCGCCGTATTCGCGGCGGCAAGCGCTTCTGAATCCAATCGCGCGCGACGAAACGCGCGACGAAGAACGAGAACAAGCCGGTGCCGACCGTCCCCGCCCAGTTCAGGAGGAACGCCTGGCTTGGGCTCCAGATCAGGGGCGCGCTGAGTAAGAACACGAGCCCGTTCAAGCCGAACGGCTGTAGACAGGAGTATGCCGCAATGAAGAACACACCCCCCCAGGGCCCTGCGTCTCGAAACCAGACCCGCATCGTGGCTGGGTCGAGCTCCTGGTAGGCCCCGCTCGCATAGATCCAGGCGACAAGCCCTGCGAGCAGCGCAGCGAAGGCGATCTTCAGAAGGCTTCCTCGATCCACGCCGAGAAGCCTAGCCCAGGACTGGCGCTCCAACCTGGACTTCAGGAACCGACAGCGATAAAAAGAGTGCGCCTGTAAGGGGAGGAGGAAACCGTGCAGGAAGCTGTGAAGCCCGGATTGCCGGCGGCCGCCACCATGCAACGGTCGGGTGACAAGGCTGAGCAATCGGCTCGCGAGTTTGGGGGCACGTTTGGAGCCGCCTTCATCATGACCCTCTCGCACGCCCTGATGCTCTACTTGTGGATCGCGTGGCGCTTCTACGAGGGCGCGCTGTTCTATCCGGCCGGGCTCTCCGACTTGGGCCCCTTTTTCAGCAGGATCTGGGATCAGCTCGTCGCGTATGCCTCGCCAACTTGGAGCACGTTCGCCATCTATTGGACCTTCCTAGTCGTGGAAGGACTGATGGCCGCCTACCTTCCGGGATTGGAGATCAAAGGACTCCCGATCCCGTCACGCGCTGGGACACGGCTCGTCTACCGCTGCAACGGCATCAGCGCCTGGTACCTCACACTGATTGCGGTTGCACTCCTGCATTTCAGCGGAGTGTTCCCTCTCGAGACGATCTACGAACAGTTCGGCGCCTTCATGATCACCGCGATGATCAGTGCGAACCTGGTCGCGCTCATCGTTTACTTTGGAGCCAAAGCCACCGGGAACGCCGAACGGATGTCGGGGAGTTTCCTCTACGACTTCTTCATGGGGGCTTGGCTCAACCCTCGAATTGGCCCGCTCGATCTCAAGATGTGGGCAGAGGTCCGGGTGTCCTGGCTCACGCTCTTCTTGCTGACATGCAGCGGCGCGGCGCACCAGTACGCGACCTACGGGACAGTGAGCACGCCGATGATCTTCATGGTGGTGGCGCATTTTCTCTACACGAACGCCTGCATGAAAGGCGAAGAGTGCATCCCGACGACATGGGACATCTTCTACGAGAAGTGGGGCTGGATGCTCGTCTTCTGGAATCTCGCCGGTGTGCCTTTCGTCTATTGCTTCAACTCGATGTACATCGCGTCGCGCCCGCCGTTCGAGCACTCCGTCGCATACACGGTCTTTTGTTTCCTGCTGCTATTCGGCTCGTACTACGTCTGGGACACGGCACAGAGCCAGCGAAACCGCTTTCGCATGCAGCTCAACGGTTCGTACGTGAAACGCAAGGCGTTCCCCCAGCTTCCCTGGGGCACTTTGGACAATCCGCGATACCTAGATACCGAGGCCGGGTCCAAGCTGCTCGTCGATGGCTGGTGGCGCTACGCTCGGAAGATTCACTACACCGCTGACATCTTGATGGCCTTGTCCTGGGGTTTGATTTGCGGATTTGATCACTTCCTACCGTATCTGTACGTGACCTTTTTCGTAATCATGATTCTGCATCGCGCCGGGCGAGACATCAGTCGTTGCAAGAAGAAGTATGACGCGGATTGGGACCGCTACTGCGACGAAGTCCCTCACCTATTCATTCCCTACGTTTTCTGAGTTATAGTTGCGATCCAGCAAGGAGATCGCAATCATGTCGACCAAACTCGGAACACGGAGCCTTCTAGCCGCAGTCGTTCTTCTGACCGCGGGATGCTCATTGACGGCCATGGGTTGCAGCTCGGATGGAGGCGGCGTGCGCGGCCCAATTTCGCAAATCGTCGGCCGAGCGCTCGCCCCAGAGTCCGATGGCGACGTGAAGAACACCGTACCACTCGAGAATGCGAATGTCGTGCTGCTCACGTACGACGAAGACGGGAACCTCGAGAGGGCACAAGTGGGCATGACCGATGCAGACGGTAACTTCGTCGTCGAGGCGGAGGCGCAAGCGGTCATCGCGATCGTCGTCGAGGGAGCCACCAACGATGGCGAAGTGGACGTCTCGGGCCTGTACAACCCTGACCAGCCGATGATCGAAAAAGACCTCGATCCCGCAACTTCTGTGGCCTGTGTCGCGGGCATCTCGGCGATCGGGGACGACTCGATCACCGAGGAGCAACTCGACGCAACCCGTGTTCAGAACCTCGAGGACGCTTCGGTGGACTACATCGACGCGAATCCGGGTTTTGATTTCTACGACGCAGACGATGTCAACGCTGCAGTCGCCGCCGTTCGCGCCGCAACGAACGACGGGGCCAATCCAGCGGCCCCAGGCGCGTTCGACTGATCGACGACGGGCTAGAAGAGATACGAGAGGTTGACCTGCAGCTGGTGGTAGCCGGTTCTGTAAGACGTCTTCGTCGCGCTGTTCATACTGATCGAGTAGTTAAAATCGAAATTGAACATCGCTATGTCGAAGTTGACGCCCACTCGAGCGATCGCCTGATAGATCGCAAAGTCGATTTCCTTCGGCCTGAGCTTGAAAGAAATTTCCGTTCCTGAACCGTCGAGTAGCGTGGCGTCGACTAGGATTTTCGTATTGAAGTGATTCACGTATGCCGCGTAGAGGAACAACTTGAAGATCGAGTTCTTGTAGGGGATGTACCCCATGATCAGAGGTAACTCGAAGGAGTTCACCTGTCCTACTGCCTCGATCGGCGTTCCGTCGTCGGCCGCGTCCTGGAACGCGAATGCCCAACGATTGAATGAGAACTGAATCTCGATGAAAGCGTTTCGTCTTCGAATGCGTGGACCGAAGCCAATTTGCCACCCAAAGAAACTATCCTTCAAGCGACCCGTTTCGAGCTGCGATACGAAGGTAGTGCCGCTGACCCCGAGGAACAGCTTGATGTCCATCTTCGGCTGCTGCGCGCTGCTGCTGGACGGCGTTGCGAGCACAAGAACCGGGAGCAGCAGGAGCAAGGCTATGAGCAAAGACTTCTTCATGATTATGCCGGGAAGAGGTATTCCTTGCCGTCGAGAACGAAGCGCTTGTCCATGATGCGCGGCCAGAGCGGCTTCTTGTGAAGCTCCTCCTTCTGCCAGTTCTCGTGCTCCTCGTGGAGCTTCTCGTAGAGCGCGGGCATCTGCTCCTTGAGGTTGATCGTCTCGGACTTGTCGGTCTCGAGGTCATACAACTCGGCCCAGCCATCGCGGGTGCTCAGGATGAGCTTGTACTTCCCGTCACGAATCGCCCAGATGTGATCGGCGCGCCAGAAGAGCTGCTCGTGCGGAGCGGTATGGTCTCTGCCCTGTAGGTAGGGCATCAGGTCGACGCCATCGTACTCGCGGTCGCTCGGAAGGACGCCGCCCGCGGCTGCAACGGAGGTCGCAAAAATGTCCGTGGAAGAGACCGGGTGCTCGTAGCGCATTCCCGCGGGAATCTGCCCCTTCCATTTCATCATGAAGGGCACGTTGATGCCGCCCTCGAACTGCGTGAGCTTTCCGCCTTTGAGTGGACCGTTGTCAGTCGCGTGCGTGTACGAAGCACCACCATTGTCGCTGAGCAGAAAGATGAGGGTGTCCTCCTCGATGCCGGTGTCGATGACGGTCTGGTGCACCTCGCCAATCGCGTCGTCGAGAGCCGAGATCATCGAGTAGTAGACGCGCTTGTTGTCGTCTTCGACATGAGCGTATCTGCAGTAGTAGTCGACGGGCGCCTGGAACGGGACGTGCGGCGCGCTGAAGGCAGCGTAGAGGAAGAACGGTTCCTCCCGGTGCTTGCGGATGAACGCCTTCATGCGGTCTCGGAATGCGAAGGTCAGGTACTCTTCCTCGCGAACCTCCTTGCCGTTCTCGAGGATGACGGCCTCTTCACGGCGCCCCATGTTCCACTGGTGCTGGGCGCTGAATGAGTCGTGCTCGTGATTGATGATGCCCGCCCAGTTGCGCTCGGGCGTGTAGAGCGAGAACGCGCCATTGAAGCCGAACTGGTAGTCAAAGCCTCGGGCCAAAGGAACTTGCTTGCGCGAGACGCCGAGATGCCACTTCCCGATCAGCCCGGTCGAATAACCGTATTTCTTCAGTATCTGCGCGAGCGTGATCTCGGTTGGAGGGACGCCCTGCTTGTGCGCCTGCCACTCGGCTGGAAACGATGGCTTCGCCTTGACTACGAACTCGCCGGTATCGACGATCCAGCGGCCGGAGATGTATTCGACCCAGTTGGTCGGATAGTGCTCCATGATCTGGGTTTCGAACCCGTACCGGTTCTGAACGCGTCCCGTCATGATGCCTGCGCGTGAGGGTGCGCAGGTGGGAGCGGTCACGTAACCTTCTTGGAAGACGACGCCGTCGGCGCCGATCCGGTCGATGTTGGGCGTCGAGATGTGCTCTGCCCCGTAGGCCGAGACTTCGTACTTGCCCAGATCGTCGGCCAGCAGGACGATGATGTTGGGCTGGCGCTTCGGCTTGGCGAGGGCGACCGGCGCCTTCAGGTAGGCCGCCTTGCCCTCGGCCTTTGCCTTGTCGGTCTTGATCCGCCACTTGACTCGAGTGATCGAGCAACTCAGCAGTAGCATTGCGATGCTCACGAGGAGCATCGACTTGAGCAATCGCTTGTTCTTGAACATCGCGGCTTGCGGTCATTGGTACCGGCGACCGGAGGACACGGGCAAGAAAGCGGCACGGATTAGACGGACCCCGAAGGCTAGTCGTTTGAAATCGAGCCGAAATCTCGGAACTTCTTGATGAGCTGGGCGCGCGTCTGCATGCCGAGCTTCCGCATGGCCGAGCTCATCAGGGTCGACACTCTGCCCGTGGAAAGCCCGAGCTGATAGGCGACGAGCTTGTTGGTCTGTCCGGAGAGCGCATAGGAGACGACCTGTTCCTCGCGTTCGGTGAGCCCGCGGGGGTCGCTCATGTTCGGCGGGTTCGGGACCCCGAGCACGAATCGTCGACCATCGGAATCAAACCAATCGACGGTCGACCAGCGACCACGCACCAAGGCCTTCCAGAGCTCCAAAGCCCTGCCGGGATCGCTCTCCCGCATCCGGCCCCGCGCTCGATCCACCACAACCGCACCATCTCGCAAGGCTGCCCGTGCGCTCCTCGACTTCGCCTGCCCCGCGGCTTCGACGATCCGAAAACCATTGGGATCGATGAGCACTTCGGCGCCGTGCGGGAGATCTGTGGCGGGTTCAGACCCGGCCTCCGCGAGCGCAAGCCTCAGCCGGTACCCAGCTCCGAAATGCGCAGCGAGCATTTGGAATCGGTCACGGGATCGCTCGCTCAGAGTCGTCACCTTGGGAAGTGGCGCGATGAGGATGAGCGCTGCGCCAATCGGTTCCACACCGCTAGGAGGCGATGGATTCGCCCCCGCGTCCATAAGCAATTTTCCACCCCGGCCTACCGAAAGCCGGTCAATAGGGGTGAAAGCTGCTCACATTCCCAAGAGCGCGGCTCCGTAGGCGCCCATGAGTTGGGGCTCGCCGGGGAGGATTACGTCTTCTGCGGTCGCTTCGGCGATCATCTTTCGAACAGCATCGTTTCTCGCAACACCGCCCGAGAGCATCAGCGGGGCCACGATGCCGACGCTACGAACCATGGAAATGACGCGGCCGACCAAGGAGCGGTGAAGGCCGCGAAGGATCGAATCGGGCTCCGCCCCACGGGCGATCAGGGAGATGATCTCCGACTCGGCGAAAACAGTACAGGTGGAGCTGATCGGCTCTTCTTGGGCAGTGGAAAGAGCCCTCGGGCCGAGCTCCTGGACGGGAACGCCCAGCCGTGCCGCCGTGTACTCCAAGAAACGGCCGGTCCCGGCAGCGCACTTGTCGTTCATCATGAAGTCGACCGGCCGGCCGTCGTCGCCCACCTGGATGACTTTGCTGTCCTGTCCGCCGATGTCGATCAAGGTGCCTGCGCGACCGAGATCGCGAAAGACGCCCCGAGCGTGACAGGTGATCTCGGTGAGGTTCCGCGTGGCCTCCTTGATGAGCTTGCGACCGTATCCTGTGGCGATCGTCGGCGCGGTCCCGGCGACCGCATGTTCGGCGCGGATTTCATCGAGCATTCTTTGGACCTGCAGCTCGACGCGGGGCTCGGTCGGCTCGAGCGAGGAGCCCACGATGGCGCCATCCTGATCGACCGCAACGAGCTTGCATGTGGTCGAGCCAGCGTCGATGCCGATCGAGGCAACCCGGCTCAAGCGCGCGCCTCCATCATTTCGACGAAGGCCTCGAGCCGGTTGCTACCTTGTTCGTCCGAGTAGTCGCGCGGGTCGTTGTGATCGGCTTCGAGCAGAAGCGCCGGGACTCCGAGCGTCTTGACTAGCCGGTCTCGCTGATCGATCTGGCCGAGCGAATAGGGTTTACAGGAGCGATCCGAATGCAGGATCACCCCGTCCAGCTCGAACTCGTCGACGATGCGCTTCATCGAGTCGAGCTTGTGACCCGTCGACCGGTTCAAGATCGGATGAAGGTACACTCGAGCCATGGAATCGAGCGGCCGAGTCGGGTCGATCATCGGCGCAAGCTCGCCCCAGGCAAACGTATAAGTCGACGCGACGACGTTGACGCCGCGTTCGGCCAGCCACTTGGAAAATTCGCCGATTTTGAACCAGATGGGGAGGTTGTCCCAGAGCACTCGATAGCGCTCTTGCTTGATGGCGCCGATGCCACGCTCGATCCGCTCGTCGAGCTCAGCGAGCAGGCGCTCGTAGTAGGCGACGGTCACCGCTTCACCACGCATGTCGACGATCGGCCCCATGTGAATGAAGCCGTCGAACGCGGTCATCGGCGCCGGATGATGCTGTGACCGGTTGAGCACTTCGAGCCAAAGCTCTGCGCCACGTCGGGCGTTGGTCATGACATCTTCAAAGTGCTTCTCGTCGAGCGACCTGCCCGCGATCTCTTCGGCTACTGCGATCATATCTTCGATCTGGCGCTTCACGTACGCGACCTCGTGCTCGTGTGCCTCTTGGTAGAGAAAGGGCGTGTCGATCAGGACGAGCGGGCACTCGAAGTAGTCAGCCAAGACGCGGTACCAGTGCAGGACGGTCTGGCAGATGTTAGTGCAGCAAACGAGCATGTCCGGACGCGGCAGGCGCCCCGCTGGCGTCTTGCCGGAGATCATCGCGCCGATGTCGGTTCGCGCGTAGGAGCAAATGTCGCGGGACCAGCCGGCCTGTTCGGCCTCTTCGGCAATGCTCTGGGCCTTTCGGCGAACCCCGCAAAGGGCCGCGTGGTTCTCCGGATAGACCAGGAAGTAGCCCAGTGCCTGAAGGGGCTCGGTCGGTGCGCCGCTGGTCACCCATGCGACTTTGCGGACTCCCGCGGCGTAGCGCCCTTCGAGGTAGTGGCGGCTCATGATCTCTTTCATGTGCACGACCGAACGAAGCGGCGGATTGAGTGGGCTATCTGGCCGCGGTCGTCTTCTGGCGAACTTCCACTGGTCGCGCCAGCGCTGAACACGAAGCGCCGTCTTGCCGAGGATTTCGTAGTTTACGAAGTGCTCGAGCCGGTTGGATTCCACGTAGTGCGGTAGAGCTTCGGACATGGTCATGACAGCGTCTCCACGAAGGCCTCGATACGTGACAGCGTCTGGTGTGGAAGAGAGTCTCCCATCTCGAACTCGACGTGCAGAACCGGAAACCCAAGCGCATTGAGATGTTTGCGGAGCAGCGGGACATCGAAGAGCTCCGGCTCGCAGAACTTGGGGTCATAGATGAGAAGCCCGCGTGCGCCCAGCGCCCGCATACGAGTCTGAAGCGTGTCGACGCGCACCTGGATCGGCGTGCCGCAGGTGGGATCAGCCGGAGACGTCATCAGTCGATTGGCGGCTCGCTCGAGCGGGTCGGCTTGTGTCGATGGCGAATAGACTCGCCGAAAACCGCAGGCGAGGTCGTCGCCCGCGACGTGCGCTCCCATGTCTTCGATCTGGTCGAAGAGCTCCGGCTCGGCCACGATGCCCGAGATCATCAGCCCCACACCGCGCCGGGCTGCCTCGCCCTTTGGCAAGGCAGCGACCTGCTCACAGAATTGCTCGGCGGTCAGATACTCTCGTGAACGCACGATGGTGTAGAAGTCGCGATCGGAAACAGCTAGCCGGCCGCGGCCTTGGTACAGCTCCGCCAGGGCTGCGTCCGCAGCGTCTTCTGCCTCGAACGCCTCGGCCCAGTCATCCGCGCTGGGCTCGTGACCGCTGACCTCGACGAGCGTCGAGGCAAGCCGCCCGAGCTCGCGACGGAGGAACTCGTGATCGGAGCTGCGCCGCGCACGGGGCAGATAGAGCGTGAGGACACGTTGATCGGGCTTGAGAAAATCGCCGAGTACCGAGCCCATGCCCTGCAAGGCGTCACAGGTGTGGGGCACCAAGATGGCTTTCGCTTCGTCCAGACCGCCTGAACGAAGGAACGACATCGCCTTCACCACGATGTCGCATGTGTACGCCTGGAAGTGACGGCTTCCCTCGTGACGCTCGACTGAAGGCGGCCCCCAGATCTCCATCGGATGAAGCCGGTGCGCCCGCAGCATCGCGCGAGGATAGTGAATCGGCATGACGGCAACGAGCTCACGGCCGAGCGACCGCACATGCTCGACGACGTCGAGCCGACTCGGAAGCGAAAGCGCTGGGGCGGCAGGCTCGGGCACGCGAGGGAGTGTGCCTCAACACCCCGCACCACGTCGACCCAAAGAGCCACGATTCCCGGGCGCAAATGTTTCGCTTCCAAACTGAGAATGCACCGGTGTACATTCGCTCATCGGCGCCCTGCTCTGCCCCCCTTGGCGGCCAACCGGGCGCGGGAAGGAAAGCCATGGCTCAGATGGTTGGAGGAGAGGCGCTGGCTCGGATGCTGGCAGCCGAGGGCGTCGAGGTCGTGTTTGGCATCGTCGATGGCACGTACATGGGTTTCTTTGCGAGCTTCGAGAAGCACGGCATCCGAATGGTATCACCCCGACACGAAACCAGCGCCGCGCACATGGCCGGCGCGTACGCGAGGCTCACCGGCAAGCTCGGCGTTTGCATGGCGTCGAACGGACCGGGCGTTGCTAACATCCTCCCCGGTATCGCCGTCGAAAACGGAGAGGGCAACCGTGTCCTCGTGATCACCTCGAGCCGACGCACGCCGATCTCCTACCCCGATCGCGGTGGCACCTATCAGTACTTCAACCAAACCGGCGTGACCCGCGCGATGAGCAAGTGGAGCGGCGCGGTCCCTTCCTTCGAGCGGCTTCCCGAGTTCTTCCGACGCGCGGCGAGGGTCAGCTGGACTGGAAGACCCGGGGTGGTCCACCTCGATGTTCCCGAAACGGTGATGAACGGTGTCTTCGAAGCCGACGGCATCGATCTTCGTCCGCCGCAAGCTTACCGGCGCACCGAGCCCATCGAGGCTGCGCCGAGTCAGATCACGCGCGCGGCAGCGCTGCTTCGCAACGCAGAGCGCCCGCACATCCATGCCGGAAGCGGAGTCCTGCACGCGCACGCTTCGGACGCACTCGAACGCCTGGCGGAGTCGATGGGCTCGCCGGTCACCACGAGCTGGGCCGGGCGCGGCGCCCTCCCCGACAATCACGAGCAGTTGCTTCCGATTTGGGCAATGGAGCCGATCAATCAGGCCCGCAGCGAAGCCGACCTGGTTCTGGTCGTCGGCTCGCGCCTCGGCGAGACGGATTGGTGGGGCAAGCCGCCGTACTGGGGCAAGCCCGATGCGCAAAAGATGATCCAAGTCGACATCGACGAGGAGATCCTCGGGCTGAACAAGGCTACCGAGCTCGCCATCGTCGCAGATGCTGGCACGTTTCTGTCGGCCCTGGCTGCCGAGCTGAAGCGATCGCCGCTCAGCGACGAGCGTTTGAAGGCCAACCGGGCGCGCTCGGCCGGTTTTGCGGAAAGTGTCGGCAAGGTTCGCGCACAACTCGACATGGCGCTTCAGAACAAGGCGAGCCCGATGCACAGCGCCCAAGTGCCTGCGGCCTGCCAGCGCTTTTTCGGTGACGACACCGTTCACGTCTTCGATGGCGGCAACGCAACCGTCTGGGCAAGCTTCTTCTCCGAGATCAACCGACCGGACACGCTGCTGTCGACATTCAAGTTCGGGATGTTGGGCGCCGGGGTTTCGCAGGCGCTCGCCGGACAGATCGCCAAGCCGGATTCCAAGGTCGTCTGCATCATTGGCGATGGTGCGATGGGCTTTCACTTCCAAGAGCTCGAGACCGCACTGCGCAATGACCTGCCGGTCATCTACCTGGTCCTCTGCGACAAGCAGTGGGGCATGGTGAAGCTTACGCAGTCGATCGCGCTCGGGATGCTGCGTCCGGCCATCGGGACCGACCAGCAGGGCACGATCAACGCCGACTTCAAAGAGATCGAGTTCGACAAGGTGGCCGAGGCAATGGGTTGTCATGGTGAGCGGGTTGCCGACCCCGCCGACCTCGAAGCGGCGCTTCAGCGCTGCGTAGATTCAGGGAAGCCGTCGGTAATTCACGTCGACGTCGACCAGAACATGCACCTGTTCGCGCCTGGTCTTCAGGAGTTCAAAGCGATGCACCAGGAGCCCGGAGCCTGATGGGCGCGGGCCCCGCGGTCTTGGTGACCGGGGCGGCTGGCTACGTCGGCCGCCTCTGCGTCGCCGCTCTCGGGAAACGTCGGGACGATCTATCTGCGCTGGTGGCATTGGACTGGACCGAGGTCGAACCCGCCAAACGGATCGACGGGGTGGTCTACGAGCAGGACGACATCTGCGACCCGGCGCTCAAAGACTTGTTTTGCAAGCACGGCATCGACACCGTCGTTCACCTCGCTTCCATCGTCCGAGCACCCAAAGGGGCGCCGGCGGACCTGGCTTACCGCGTCGACGTGCTTGGCACCCAGAACATCTTGGAGGCATGCGAGGCAGCCGAGGCAACGCGGCTCATCGTGACCTCCAGTGGCGCGGCGTATGGATATCATCCGGACAACCCCGACTGGCTGGACGAAAACGATCCACTCCGCGGCAACGACGAATTCGAGTACTCCAAGCACAAACGGATCGTCGAAGAAATGCTGGCACGCTGGCGCGAAGAGCGCCCCGAGCTTCGGCAGATCGTGTTCCGACCCGGCACCATCGTCGGACCGGACGTGCACAGCCCGGTCACCGATCTCTTCGAGAAGCCCGTGATCCTGGGCATCGTGGGCTCGGACTCGCCTTTTGTCTTCATCTGGGATCAGGACTTGGTCGCCTGCCTGGTCGACGCGGTCTTCTCCGATAAGGTCGGTGTCTACAACCAAGCCGGCGACGGCTCGCTCACCCCTCGCGAGATCGCGAAGATGCTGAAGAAACCGTACGTGCCGCTGCCAGCGGCATTGGTGAAAACCTTGCTTTGGACACTCAAGGGTCTCGGTCTGACCGAAAACGGGCCGGAGCGGGTGAAGTTCCTGCGCTATCGACCCGTGCTCTCGAACCGGCGCCTGAAAGAAGAGTACGGCTACACCCCACAACTCAGCAGTCGCGAAGCTTTCGAGCTGTACGCCCGCGCGCGAGGGCTTCTTGCCTCGACGTGATTTTCGCGGGCGCACGGTCGTCATTACAGGCGGTGCCGGTGGGATTGGACGCGCGCTCGCGCTGAGCTTTGGCCGCACCGGCTCGAAGATCGCGCTCATCGACCTGCCAACCAGCCCGCTCGAAGAAGCCCACCAAGAGCTCCAAAGCGCCGGCATCGACTCGGTCGCGCTCGCCTGCGACATCACCAACGTCGAGCAGGTGCGGGCTACGATGAGCGCGGTGCGCGAAGCCTTCGGGAGCGTTGACGTACTGATCAACAACGCGGGCATCGTGCACCGGAGCGCGTTCGCGGAGACGCGACCCGAAGTCTTCCGCCGCGTCATGGAAGTGAACTTGTTCGGTGCGCTGCACTGCACGCAGGCTTGCCTGAGCGAGCTCGTTTCGAACCGAGGCTTGATCATCGCCGTATCGAGCATCGCTGGCTTGGCGCCGCTCTACGGACGCAGCGGCTACGCCGCCTCCAAGCATGCGATGCACGGCCTGTTCGAGAGCCTGGGCGCCGAGCTGGCCGACAAGGGGGTCGGCGTGCTGATGGTCTGCCCTTCGTTCGTAGAGAGCGGCTTGGAAGCGTCGACGCTAGGCGGCGACGGCCATCGTGTCTCGCGGCCGCGTTCCAAAGTCGGAAAGCTAGGCGATGCGAACGAAGTCGCTGCGAAGGTATTGAAGGCAGCCGAAGCCGGACGGCGACGGCTCGTGCTAACGCCGGTGGGCAAGACCAGCGCGATCCTGTCGCGCCTCGCGCCCGGGCTGTATGAACGACTGATGATTCGCAGCCTGCGCTCCGAGCTCGACGAAGGCTGACCTGGCCTCCCTCAGCTCTTGGGCGCCGCCAAACCCTTCACGGGATGTGCGCGATACGGAGCTTCGAGAATCGCGATTTCTTCGGAGCTAAGCTGGATCTCCACTGCGGCGATCGCATCGTCGAGGTGCTTGAGCTTGGTCGCGCCCAGGATTGGAGCGGTAACCGCTGGCTTGGAGAGCAGCCAGGCCAAGGCGATGCGCGCTGCTGGCTCGCCCCGCTCGGCGGCCACCTTTTTGACCGCGTCCACAACATCCCAGTCTGACGGCTGGTCGTACAGAATCTGATCGAGGCCGTCGCTCGATGAACGGCTGGTGGAGCTGTCCCCGAGCTTGCTTCGTGTTCCGGCGAGCATTCCGCGAGCCAGCGGCGACCAGGGAATCACTGCGATCCCCTCGTCCTCACACAGCGGCATCATCTCGCGCTCCTCTTCACGATAGATGAGGTTGTAGTGATTCTGCATGGTGACAAAGCGCGCCCAGCCATTGCGCTCGGACATCGAAAGCAGGCGTTGAAACTGCCACGCGTACATGGAGCTCGCGCCGATGTAGCGAACCTTGCCCTGGGTCACCAGTTGGTCGAGAGCCGCGAGCATCTCGTCCATCGGCGTGTCGGGGTCGAGGCGATGGATCTGGTAGAGGTCGATGGTGTCGACGCCCAGCCGCCGGAGACTGTCTTCGCAGGCCTGCTGGATGTGCTTTCGCGACAGCCCGCCCATGTTCGGGCGATCGTTCATCGGAAAGAAGACCTTGGTACCGATGACGATTTCGTCGAGATTGCCGTACTCGCGAAGCCACTTTCCGGTGACCTCCTCGCTCAGTCCGAGCGAATACATGTCGGCGGTGTCGAAGAAATTGATGCCCGCTTCGATTGCGCGCTTGAAGAACGGCGCCGAGGCCTCTGAATCATGCACCCAAGGCCGCCAATCCGGCGTGCCGTAGCTCATGCAGCCTAGGCAGAGCCGCGAGACGGTCACACCCGTTCGACCAAGATGCGTGTATTTCATACGGCGGATACTACACCATGTTCGCGAGCCGAAGCACCGTCTTGCAGCTGCACGAGGTGATCGTCAGCTCTTTCCGTAAACGGGGACCAGCGCGCCACGAGTGACCGCGTTCTGCGGCGAGGCGAGGAAGGCGATGGTCTCAGCGATCTCTTTGGGCGTCGGCCAGGCTTCGTGGTCAGCGTCAGGCATGGCTTCCCGATTCGCTCTCGTGTCGATGAGGCTCGGAACGATGGCGTTGACCCAGATCCCAGACGGTGAAAGCTCTTCGGATAGAGATTGGGTCAGAGCGGCGACAGCTGCCTTGGAAGCGGAATAGGCGGCCATCTGTGCCGTGGGCACGAGGACGGGCCGCGCCGCCACGTTGACGATGCGCCCCTCCCTTGCGCCAATCGCCTTCACCGCCTCGCGGCAACACAGAAAGCAGGTCGTGGCGTTCATCTGCATGAGTTGGCTCCAGTGCTCGAGGCTCGTCGAGCCGATCGGGCCCATTGCGAACCCACCTGCGATGTGAACGCTCGCGTAGAGCTTGTGCGTGGCCTCATAGAGCTGGGCGACGTCGTCTTCTTTGCTGAGGTCGAGACCCTCGTGCAGGGTGACGGCTTCATGATCCCGGTAAGCAAAGCGCTCGAGCTCCCGCGATTCGAATACGGGCACGTGAGCTCTGGCGCCCGCGGCAATGAGCCGGCCGACAACCGCGCTTCCGAGCGCGCCAGTACCGCCTGTGACGACCGCTTCGCGGCCCGAGAAATCCACCATGGGCAGAAGCTTAGTCCAGGAAGTGGTTGACCTCACGCGTCCGATTGCGGAAGTCCAGCCTCAGGGACTGACCCCGATGCTGAAAAGAGATGACCTCGCCCGGGAAATCCGACGTCCCATACGGATTCCCGTACCGAGGGTAATCGGAAACATCGACGGCGATTCCGTCTTGCATCAGCGGACCATCCCAGCCCATCAGCAGACGCCCTTGCGACGGAGACGCGAAGTCGACGCTGAGCGTTTCGGCGTCGGCGGTTAGAGGGGCCGCGACAATAGCCGCCTTGAAGGCGTCGAAGTCCGCGTAGTCGGCTGCGCTCCCGAGCTCGCAGATCCAAATCGTCTTCTCGCCATCCGCGATGATCTCGTGATCGCCCAGATCGGCGTGGTCCGGGTCGTCATTGACTTTCCAGTCCGCGTCGGGGTCTGATGTCCAGAGGGCGAGATATCCGTCGCCGTAGCGAGCGAAGAACCAGCCGCCTTCTTTGTAGGCTTCATCGAATTGGCTCTTGTCGAGGAACGCGTGGGTGTAGAGCGGTTGGTTTTCCACGTAGATCGTCGGACCGGTCTCGACGTCGTAGAGCGAGATGACCACGTTCTCGACCTGAATCGCGCGCGGCATCGTGCCGTAGCCTGTCCAGTAGCGTGGCGTGTCACCGCCCCAGTCTTCGTTGGCGGGGTGGGTCGTGAAGGCAACCGCGTCGAAGCCCAGTGTCGCCTGCCAAATCGATTGCTGGTCTCCGCCGTATCCCTTGCGCCAGTCCTGGGCCGTGCTGAGCATGTAGCTCGGCGTCCGATAGGTGTAGATGTTCACCTCGGGGCGCATGTTGCGGGTAATGTCCTTCTCTGCGCCGACGGCAAACGCTTGGCGGATGAGCGGATCGTATAGGGCATCGGCGTAGTTCGCGAAGAGCTTGTAGTCATCGTGCTCCCACCAGTCGTAGGCGTCGAGCATCTCGACCCAGAGGCCGATGGTGAGCGGGTGCGTGTAGGCCTCGAGCGTCATGAAGGTCATGCCATCTTCGAAGCGAGTCGTGTCGAGTCCCCAGTCCGCCGCTTCTTCGAGCTTGATACCCATTCGCTGACGATTGACGGACTCCTTGCGCTCGATGTCGCGCGCCATCTCGTAGATGACCCGAGGCAATTGATACGTACCGCTCAAGGCAAGCATCGACGAGCTCATGTTGCCGGGACCAAACTCATTGAGGTCGAACAGGAGCTTGGCGGTCGAGCCGGTATTGTCCCGTGAGCCCCCCATTTTGTCCTCGTACGTTCGCCCGTGCGTGCTCCCGAAGGAACCCCGGTACTGATTCAGGGCGATGTCCGCGTATATGGTGTCCAGGACCATCGTCGCGAGCTGCTTGATCTCCTCGTCCTCGGCTAGCTCGACCAGCGCGAGCAGCCCGGGGATGTCTTCGTCGTAGTAGACGTTCGACAGCCACTCGCTGAAGCCGGACTTGTAGCGAAGCTCGAGCCAGCGCATGACGCGCGGTCGAAACGTCGCCATTTTCTCGGCGCCGGTTTCGCCGCTCGCCGCGAACACCTCGCTCGGATAGAGCTGGCCCACCAAGTACGCGCTGCTGGCATACAAGATGAAATGGTTCTCGGTGACGTAGACCATACTGTCTGTCGTCGGGCCGGGCTCGTTGAGGCGCTCGTCCGGCCAGAACTTGTGCTGGAGCAGGGTCGCCTTGGTGTTGGCGAGGATCTGCGAGCTCAGCAGGTCCGAGTCAGCGTACTTGTAGAGCATCCAGAGAATGACGGGCAGCTTGAAGTCCGAGGTGTCCTCGCGCCGGGTTAGCCGATCGAGATCGAATTGGAGCTTGGACTCGTCTGGCGCGACGCCTCGCGCAACGCGCATGATCTCGGAGTAGCTGTTGCGGGGCTCGGCTTCGATCGTCGCATCGAAGAACGCGTCCACCCGGAGGTCGTACCCGGTCGGCTCGAGCGCTGGGGCCGAAGGCGAGCTCGAGCAGCCCAAGCAAGCCATTGCAAGCAGCAACGCGGCGAATGTCGCTAACCGTTTCATCTGACCACCTTCCGCCCGGAACCAGAGGAGCCTGTAGCGCGCCGCCGGGGTCATCACAAGGAAACCCCGCCCCCGCGCGCGACCTGTGCGAGGACGCCCGCCGTAACGCCGTCGAATGCTTCGAGCTCCATCGGCTCTCGTTCGGCGATCAGCGGAGGTACGTGGCTTGCCAGCCGCGCCCAGGACTCCTCGTCGAGGGATTCGATGAGCCGTGAGAAGCTGCTGGCCTGCTCGCTCTGCGGCAAGTAGCGCTGCGCGATGCGAACGATGCTCTGAAGCATCGCCAGGTACGGCTGCAGCTCCGTGGTCGTCGACGCGGCTTCACTGTCGATCCAGGCGATGGGCATCTTCACGATCGACCCCTGCCGAGCTAGCTGGGTGCGGAGGAGGAGCTCGATGTCGAAGGCGAACCGCTTCTCGATCGTGTCCTTCACGATGGCCTGTGCGACGCTCGCGCGAAAGGCCTTGAAGCCGCACTGCGTGTCGATGATGGGACTGAGTTGCGGAATGAGGCGCTTCCACAGGTAGATGAACAGCTTGCCTCGCGCGTTGCGGGCGCCGCCCTTGATGACCACAGAAAGCGGCTCTCGCCGAGACCCGATAGCGGCATCGAAGCCCTGCCCGACGATCGGTTCGATGAGCAGGCCGAGCTGCCCGAGGTGCGTCGAAAGGTCGGCGTCGGTGAACGCCACGACGTGCTTGGCGTAGTCCTCGTCGGATGCGACCGCCATGCCGTACTCGATCGAGCCGCCCTTCTGGCTGTCGGCCGTGGAAGCGATGCCCTTGGCCGCGGGATGACCTACATCGATCGCATTCTGCAGGAACAGCACTCTCACTCGCTCGCCGAGATTCCGGGCGTCGATGATCTGTCGCGCGATCTCGCCGCTCTTCTCCGGACAGCCGTCATCTACGACCAGCATGCTCCATGTGACTCGGGGCGAGCCGTCGAACAGCCAGTTGAGCTGGTCGACCTTGCGCACGAGGAAGTCCTCCCCGTGGGGATGTTCGGCACGTGTGCGCAGCCGATGGTGCTCCTTGTAGACGGCGAACACGATCGAGACGTGGACCTCGTCTGGCAAGGACATGACCCGCTGCTTCGATTGCGCGAGTTTCATGGCCAGGCGGACCAGGATTGGCACGTCCTGGTAGCGCTCCTCCAGGGCTTGCAGCTCCCCTTCCCGAGCAAAACGCTCGAGCATTTCGCCGGCCACTCGCCTGGTCCATGCGTCCTGGTCCGGTCGAGTTAGATCGACGTTGGTGGGCGCGCCTGCAACCCAGCTGCTCATGTGTTCCGACCCTGATGATTGCTGGTCCATCGCACTCCTACATGAAACCGAGGCCGCGCCGCAGTCAAGCCCGGCCTGATTCCTCGATCTAAGCCCCCACTTCGCCTCCGAGACGGTGTATTGTCGCAGGCTCATTCGAACGAGGAGTGACCGATGGCCGATCAGCAGCTTGTACTAGATGACGTCTACCGCTGGGAGCAATCCGCCCCGAACCGCCTGTGGATTACGCAGCCGATCGGCAATGGTGAAGTCGAGACGTACACCTGGGCCGAAGCGATGGACCAGGTGCGACGGATGGCCGCGCACTTGAAGTCGCTCAACCTGGAGCCCGGCAGTCACATCGGCCTGATCTCGAAGAACTGTGCACATTTCGTTTTTGCGGATTTGGCGATCTGGATGGCCGGGTACGTGAGCGTCGCGCTCTACCCGACTCTGAATGCGGAGACGATCGAGTACATCCTCGAACACAGCGAATCGAAGCTCCTCTTCGTGGGCAAGCTCGATGGCTGGGAGGAGATCAAGAAGGGCATCCCAGACGACATGCCCTGCATCGCGCTTCCGCTCGCGCCTCCGACCGACTACGAGTCCTGGAATTCGATCACCGAGCGAACCGAACCGCTTGTGGGGAACCCCGGCCGCGGGGCCGACGAGCTAGCGATCATCGTGTACACCTCGGGAAGCACCGGACGCCCCAAGGGCGTAATGCACAGCTTCGGCGCGATTGCGGCCTCGGTCGATGGAGCCGAGCAGATCTTTCACGCGAACAGCAAGGACCGCATGCTGTCGTACCTGCCCCTCGCCCATGTGTTCGAACGCTTCTTCGTGGAGGCACAGGGCTTTCGCACGGGCTTGCAGCTCTTCTTTGCCGAATCACTCGACACGTTCGTCGCCGACCTCAATCGCGCGCAGCCCACTGTGTTCATCTCGGTCCCTCGCCTTTGGTTGAAGTTCCAACTCGGCGTATTCCACAAGCTCCCGCCTGAGAAGCTCGGAAGGCTTCTTCGCATCCCGCTACTGAATCGAGTGATCAAGAAGAAAGTTCTGACCGGCCTTGGGCTGCAGCACGTCCGGCTCGCGGCCAGCGGTTCGGCGCCGATCCCGCCCGATCTGATTCAGTGGTACCGGGACCTGGGCCTCGAGCTGCTCGAAGGCTACGGCATGAGCGAGGACTTCGCGTACTCGCACGCAAGCTACCCGGGCAAGGGGCGGGTCGGCTACGTGGGCAGCCCGATGCCCGGAGTCGACGTGAAGATCAGCGACGAGGGCGAGATCCTAATCAAATCTCCCGGCAACATGATGGGCTACTACAAGCAGCCGGAGATGACGGCCGAGTGCTACACCGAAGACGGGTATTTCAAAACGGGCGACCGAGGTGAACGCGACTCGGAGGGCCGCCTCAAGATCACCGGGCGCGTCAAAGAGCTCTTCAAGACCAGCAAGGGCAAGTACGTCGCTCCCGTGCCAATCGAGAACCTGATCAACAACAATGCGCACGTCGAGATGTGCTGCGTCACCGGCTCCGGGCATCCTCAGCCGTTCGCCTTGGTGCTTCTCGCCGAAGAGCTCCGCCCGAAGCTGAGCGACCCCAGCGTGCGGGCGTCGATCGAGGCAGAGCTAGAGGAGCAGCTAAAGCAGGTCAACCAAGAGGTCGAAGCCTTCGAGCGCCTTCAGTTCTTGACGGTCGTCAAGGATCCATGGCTGATCGAGAACGGTTTTCTCACGCCCACCATGAAGATGAAGCGAAGCATGCTCGAAGACACCTACGGCCCCAGAATGGACGAATGGTACGCGGAGCGTAAGAAGGTGGTCTGGGAGGCCTAGCGCCCGTGCGCTAGAGTCAGCGCACGATGGAAGAACAGCCCGTTTACGATGTCGTCATCGCTGGCGCCGGCCCAGCCGGAGCCACGGCGGCGTACTTTCTAGCCAGAGGCGGAAAGCGGGTTGCGCTCCTCGAGAAGGCGACCTTTCCGCGTGACAAGCGCTGTGGAGATGCCTGGTGCGAGCCGGCGCTCGACGTCTTGGAGGAGATGGGGGTCATCCAGGAGCTCGACGACGAGGGCGCGGTGCAATGGGTCCGCTCCGGTGGCTTGGTGTCGCCTTCAGGACTGAGCTTCACCAGCCCAGATGAAGGCGTGCGTAAGAGCGCGCCACGTGTTGCTGCCATACGAAGAATGGTTTGCGACGCACGTATCGCACGCGCGGCCGCGCGGGTGGGCGCCGAGCTCATCGAAGACGCAGCGGCAAGTGAGGTGAAGCTCCACGACGAGTGCTGGACGGTTCGCTGCAAAGACGGTCGCCGATTGTTGGGCCGGTGTCTGATCGCGGCCGACGGCGCAAAGAGCAAAATCGCTCGTTCGCTCGGGGTTGTGACGACCGGCGCAAACAGCGTCGCGAGCCGGCAGTACATCAAGGGCGGCACACACCGCTTCGTCAGTGATGGTGTCCTGCTGTATCCGCCGTACGTGCTTCCTGGCTATGTCGCGCTCTTTCGCCACTCGAACGGAGACATCGATCTCGGTTGCTACGTGCTTCCCGGAGGCCGCGTTCCGCCTACTGAGCTCAAGTCGCTACTGCACACCGCAGTCGCCAACGATCCCTACGTGCGGGAAGCGCTCGGCGAGCACGCGGAGCCGCTCGAGCCGCCCGGCCTGTCTCCCCTTCGCCTAGGGGGTGAGCCGAGGACGCACGGGGAGCGCTTCATCGCCGTGGGCGACGCGGCCGGACAGACCGATCCGCTGACGGGCGAGGGCATCCACACCGCCATGATTGCAGCCAAAATTGCCGCAAGCGTGCTCCACGAGGCATTCGCTGAAGGGGACCTCTCGGCCGAGCGGCTCTCGGCCTATCATCGAGGCTGGATGAAAGCGTTCGGTCGCGATTTTGCGATCTCCGCGGCAGCCGGACGGGCGATCGATCGCTTCCCGGTCCTCCTCGATACCGCTGCGGTGGCCGCCCAACGTCGTGGTGCCAGCTTCATGGATCAGTTTGGCGCAGCGATGACCGGGGTGAAACCGAAGTCGCTCTTTCTTTCGCCGCGCATGTCAGTTCCACTGGGCGCCGCGTTGCTCGGCCTTCTAGGCTCCCGCCCTCGAACGAGCTACCAGGACGGCCCGCACGCCGAGCCCAGTCACGAGCTGAGTTTCGCGAAGAACGCGATCCGGCGGAACGAGTCGCGTTCCGCATGAGCGCTCCGGGGAGATTGTGAGCGCTGCCTGCAGGCTTCTTTTGTTGGCAACGCCATGCTAGCGTCGCGCCGCGATGAAGCTCTTTTTGTTGCGACCGTTCTTCGGGCTGCTGGTCATGGTCGCGGCCTTGGCGATTGTGCTAAACGTTCGCTACGGAGGCGGGGAACCGTATCCGGATCTCAGCGGAGAGCCACTCTTCGGACCCAGCTCGCTCGAAGTCGTGGTGACGAGTCCGGAGCCGATCGGTAACCTCGCGGTGTCCGCCGATGGGCGCGTATTCTACACGATCCACCCGGAGAGCCGACCGAGCGGG
>Ga0316201_10000315_pt1 | contig 26066 bp, 18 predicted proteins | sample CS6wburrow_MG_FD_204516 | JGI IMG/M metagenome (GOLD analysis project Ga0316201, IMG submission 204516) | Coastal sediment microbial communities from Delaware Bay, Delaware, United States - CS-6 worm burrow | ecosystem: Environmental > Aquatic > Marine > Coastal > Sediment | place: USA... | reverse complement strand
GGCCCAGGACCAGCAGGACGTCATCGACGCGCTCAGGGCGCTGGCCCCCGAGGCGCATGTGGAGGACTTCTCGCTGCCCTTCCAGGCGCCGGCGCTGCCCACCGCCGAGCGCGGCGAGCAGGCCATCGCCGACGCGAAACGCTTCGCCGGCGAACTTGGCATCGAGCTGGCCGAGCCGGTCGATTTCTGGACCGAAGCGTCGCTGTTTTGCGCCGCCGGCATGACCGCGATTGTGGTCGGCAGCGGCGACATCGCCCAGGCGCACACGGCCGACGAGTGGGTCGAGCTCGAGCAGCTCGACGCGCTGACTCATTTGTATACGCGGCTGATCGACCATGACATCAAATAAACAACTGCGACGGGTTATCGTGCGGCTGCTCGGCAGCATGGGCACGCCCAAGGAAGTGCAGCAGTACCTGAAGCGCTTCTCGGATCTCGACGGCCTCAAGTTCGCCGTGGTCAAAGTCGGCGGCGCGACCATCGAAAACCAGCTCACCGACCTGGCCTCGTCGCTCACTTTTTTGCAGCAGGTCGGCCTGACGCCGATCGTCATCCACGGCGGCGGACCGCAGCTCACACGCGCGCTCAGCGAACAGAACATCAAGACCGAGAGCCGCGACGGTTTTCGCGTCACTTCGCCCGAAGCGCTCAAGGTGGCCAGGCGCGTATTCCAGAAAGAGAACCTGCGCCTGACCGCCGCGTTGCGCGCGGCCGGCTCGGACGCCACGTCGATCACTGGCGGCGTGTTCGAGGCGCGACTGCTGGACCGTGAACGCTATGGCATGGTCGGCGAAGTAACCGATGTAAACATCGACCCGGTACGCGCCGTCACCGGCAGCGGCCACATCCCGGTCATCTCGCCGTTGGCCGAGACGCCCGACGGCCAGATCCTGAACATTAACGGCGACGTGGCCGCCAACGCGCTGGTGCTGGCGGTGCAGCCGTTCAAGATCGTGTTCCTTACCGGCACCGGCGGGATTCTCGACGCACACGACCGCATCATCTCATCGATCAACCTGTCCACGGACTTCGAGCGGCTGATGCGCCAGGACTGGCTGCACTCGGGCATGCGGCTCAAACTCAAACAGATCCAGCAGCTGCTCAGCCAGTTGCCGAGCGAGTCGTCCGTGTCGATCACCCGGCCCGAGCTGCTGCCGCGGGAGCTGTTCACCCACCGGGGCTCGGGCACGCTGGTGCGTCTGGGCGAGAGCTTGCACGCGCACAAGAACTGGGCCGACGTGGACACCAGTCGCCTGCAGGGCCTGCTCGAATCGAGCTTCACCAAGCGTCTCAAACCGGGCTACTTCGAGACCACGCAACTCAACACCGCCTACGTCAGCGACAGCTACCGCGCCGCGGCGATCGTCTGCGACGGACCGCACGGCATCGCGCGGCTGGACACAGTCGCCGTCACCGAGGCGGCCCAGGGCGAAGGCATCGGCAGCGCGCTGTGGCACCGGGTGCGCAAGGCCCACAGCGCCATGTACTGGCGCGCACGGCCCGGCAACGCGATCAATATCTTCTATTTTCGTCATGCGGACGGCTTTTTACGCACCAGGGACTGGCTGGTATTCTGGTACGGCATCGAGGATCTCAACACGGTTCGCACGCTGGTCGACGATGCCGCCACGCTGGAGGCAACCATGCTCGAGCACGAGGTCGCATGAAGCGGCTGGGCTTGATCGGGGCACGCGGCCATACCGGCGCACAGCTCATTCGCCTGGTGGCGCGGCATCCGCAGTTTGAGCTGTGCCTGGCCAGTTCGCGCCAACATGACGGCGAACGCATCGCCGATCACGTGGAAGAAGTCGATAACAACGACCTGCGTTTTCGCCTGGTGGATGCGCAGGCGCTGGCGTCGGAGGATCTCGACGCGCTGATCCTGGCGCTGCCCAACGGCCTGGCCGCGCCCTACGTCGAGGCATGGCGCGGCGGCGGTCACGATGGCCCCATCATCGATCTGAGCGCCGACTACCGCTTCGATCAGAGCTGGTATTACGGCCTGCCAGAGCTGACCCGCACGGGCGCAGTCGGGCAAACCCACATCAGTAACCCCGGTTGCTACGCCACCGCCATGCAACTGGCGCTGGCGCCGCTGCGCGACCTGCTGGTCGGCACACCGGTGTGTTTCGGCGTGTCCGGCTACAGCGGGGCGGGCACCACGCCTTCGGACCGCAACGATCCGATCAAGCTGCGCGACAACCTGATGCCCTACGCGCCGTTCGACCACCTGCACGAGAAGGAAGTCACCGCGCACCTGGGCCATCGCGTACGCTTTTTGCCGCATGTGGCCGAGTTTTTCCGCGGCATCAGCCTGACCGTGACGACACAGTTGCAGGACGGCGTACGACAGAGCGATATCGAAGCACGCATGCACGGAACCTACGACGATGAGCCGCTGGTCCACGTGCTCGACGCGCCACCGTGGGTCGCGGCCAACGCCGGCCGCCACCACGCCTGCGTTGGCGGCTGGCGCCGGCGCGGCGACGAGTTCGTGATCTACGCCACGCTCGATAACCTGCTCAAGGGCGCCGCCACCCAGGCGGTGCAAAACCTGAACCTGGCGTGCGGCTACGCCGAACTCGAGGGCATCCCCTTTGACTGATTTTCTGTGGCAAAAAGAGTCGACCGACGTCGATGCGCGCATCATGGCGTTCATGGCCGGCGACGACGTATTGCTCGACCGCGAGTTGTTCCTGTTCGACGTGCGCGCATCCCGCGCCCATGCCGAAGGCCTGCGCAACATCGGCGTGGTCAGCGACGACGAATGCGCCGCGCTGTGCAAAGAGCTCAACCAGCTGGCGCGGGACTTCGCGGCAAGCGACTTCGTACTGGACGAACGCTTTGAAGACGGTCACTCGGCCATCGAGGCGCACCTGACCGACACGCTGGGCGAGGTCGGCAAGAAGATCCACACCGGCCGCAGCCGCAACGACCAGGTGCTGGTCGCCACGCGGCTGTACCTGGTCGATGCGTTACAGGCACTTCGCACCACCTGCCTGGACAGCGCACGCGCGTTTATCGACCAGGCTGAGGGCGATCCGAATACACCGATGCCGGGCTACACTCACCTGCAGCACGCGGTTGTTTCGTCCACCGGCCACTGGTTTGCCGGCTACGCCGAAGCCTTCCTCGACAACGCGCAGCTTGCCGGGCAGACCATCGACTGGGTCAACAGCAATCCGCTGGGCACGGCCGCCGGTTACGGCGTCAACCTGCCGCTCGATCGCCACCACACCACTCACGCGCTGGGCTTCAATCGGCTACAGCTCAACCCGATGTACGCGCAAAACAGCCGCGGCAAGTTCGAGCTGCAAATGCTCACCGCGCTGGCCCAGGCGCTGATGGACCTGCGGCGCTTCGCCTGGGATGTGAGCCTGTTCTGTACGCCCGAGTTCGGCTTCGTCACCCTGCCCGACCGCTTCACCACGGGCTCGTCGATCATGCCCAACAAGCGCAACCCCGATCTCATTGAACTGCTGCGCGCCAGCTACGGCGTCGTGCACGGCGCGATGGCCGAGCTGCAGAGTATCTTGTCGCTGCCCGGCGCCTACCACCGCGACCTGCAGTTTACCAAGGGTCCGGTGCTGCGCGCGGTGAGCCACGGGCTGACCGCCTTGACGCTGTTGCCGGACGTGGCCAGCGCGATGCGTTTCAAGGCACAGCGCATGCGCGCGGCGATCGAGCCCGAAATGTTCGCGACCGACCTGGCGCTCAAGCGGGCGGCCGAGGGCATACCGTTTCGCGACGCCTACCGCGGCGCCTTGAGCGACCCCGAGGCGCTGGCGGCGATGAACCCGGCCGACAGCATCGAGGCGCGTGTGTCCGCCGGCGCACCCGGCAATCTCATGCTCGAAGTGCTCAGGCAGCGGCTGGACGACCTTACCGGGGCCTGAGCAGCCGGCCGTCGGCGATTAACGCTGGCGGCGGCTTATTGCAGTCGCTCGAACTTGGCCGTGAAATGGCGCAAGAATTGTGGCGCCTCGACGATGCGCATGCCGCGCACCTGCTTGCGACGCGCCCAGACCGCACCGACCGCCTCGAGCAAATAATCCATGTGGCTCTGCGTGTAAACGCGACGCGGTACCGCAAGTCGCAACAATTCAATGCGCGCCGGCTGCTCGACACCCGTGTGCGGGTCCAGTCCGAACATGACCGATCCGATCTCAACGCCGCGAATACCGCCTTCGATGTACAGCTCCACCGCCAGCGCCTGGCCCGGATAGCGCAGTGGTTCGATGTGCGGCAGGAAGCGCCCCGCATCGATGTAGACGGCGTGACCGCCTGCCGGCGTTACCACCGGGATGCCGGCCTCGCACAGGTGATTGACGACGTAACGCATTGAGTCGAGCCGGTAGTCGAGATAGTGCTCGTCGAGGATCTCGCGCAAACCGATGGCGATTGCATCCAGGTCGCGACCCGCCAGACCTCCGTAGGTGGGGAAGCCCTCAGTTAGAATCAGGATATTGCGCTCACGATGCGCGAGCTGGGCGTCATTGGTGCACAGAAAACCGCCAATATTTGCGAAAGCATCTTTTTTCGCCGACATCGTGCAGCCGTCGGCGTAACTGAAAAGCTCGCGCGCGATATCAATCGGCGCTGTGTTCTCGAACCCCGGCTCATAGCGCTTGATGAAGTGCGAGTTTTCTGCAAAGCGACAGGCGTCGAGATAAAACGGAATATTCGCCGCCCGCGCGATGCGACTGATCTGACGAATGTTGGCCATCGATACCGGCTGGCCGCCGCCCGAATTATTCGTCACCGTGACCATGATCAACGGGATTTTCTCCGCTGTGTTCTGCGCCACGACCTTCTCGAGCGCCTCGATGTCCATATTGCCCTTGAAAGGGAAATCAGAGTCGGCGTCGCGCGATTGCGCACACGGCAGGTCGAGTGCAACACCGCCGTTGTACTCGACGTTCGCGCGAGTGGTATCAAAATGGGTGTTGTTCGGCACGATCATGCCGGGCTGCACCAGGACACCGAACAGAATGTGCTCCGCGGCGCGTCCCTGGTGGGTGGGAATCACCTGTTCGAATCCGAAGATGTCCTTAACCGTGTCACGAAACCGGTACCAGCTGCGTGCGCCCGCATAGGACTCGTCGCCGCGCATTATCGCGGCCCAGCCCTCGGACGACATGGCACTGGTACCAGAGTCGGTGAGCAAATCGATAATGACGTCTTCCGCGGCGAGCAGAAACGTATTGTAGTTCGCTTCCTTGATCAGCCGTTCACGCTGTTCGCGTGTCGTCAGCTTGATGGGCTCCACCATCTTGATGCGAAACGGTTCGATCATGGTCTTCATCAGCATGCCCCCGTCACACAATCTGTTCGAAGCGCGCCTGGAAAAAGCGCAACACTTCGGGTTCGTACGTGAAACGCAGTCCCTTGATCTGGTCGCGGCGCGCCATTACCTCCTCGACGGCGCCCACGGTCACATCCATATGCGCTTGCGTATACACGCGCCGCGGAATCGTCAGGCGAACCAGTTCGAGCTTCGGCTTGTGATTCTCACCGGTGAGTTTATCGCGACCGGCCGAGACGATACCGCGTTCCATGGAACGCACGCCGGACTCGATGTACAACGCTGCAGACAATGCTTGTGCCGGAAAATGATCCTGCACAATGTGCGGCAACATCCTGGTCGCGTTCAGGAATACCGCGTGACCGCCAATCGGATTGACGATCGGGATGCCGGACTCGCGCAGGCGACGGCCGAGATACTGCACCTGTCCAACGCGAGCGTGTATATGGTCGTCCTGCACACTCTCGGTGATGCCGATGGAGAGCGCCTCCATATCACGCCCCGCCATGCCGCCGTAAGTATGCAACCCCTCGTACACGACCACCAATCCGCAGGCTTTTTCGTAGAACTTTGCGTCGTTCATCGCCAGGAAGCCGCCAATGTTTACCATGGCGTCCTTCTTCGACGACATGGTCGCAGCGTCGGTGAGCGCGCAGATTTCGTAGACGATGTCACGCACCGACGTGTCCTGGTAGCCATCCTCTCGTTGCTGGATGAAGTGCGCGTTCTCGGCCACGCGCGTCATGTCATGCACGAGCATGATGCCGCTTTTATCGCACCAGGCACGCAGCTGTTTGAGATTGGCCATAGAGATCGGCTGACCGCCGGCCATGTTGACGCAAGTTGCAATACAGACGTACGGGATTTTGTCGGCGCCGACTTCATCGAGGAGCGCATCGAGCTTGTCGAAATCCACATTGCCCTTGAACGGGTAGTGCGAATCCGGGTCGTGCGCCTCATCGACGATGACGTCGACAAATGTCGCGCCGGCCAGCTCCTGGTGCAGGCGCGTTGTTGTGAAGTACATGTTGCCCGGCACGTAGTCGCCTGGCGATATGAGTATCTGGCTCAGGATGTTCTCGGCGCCGCGTCCCTGGTGGCAGGGAACCGTGAACTTGTAGCTGTAGTACTGCTCGACCGTATCGCGCAAGTGATAGAAGTTGCGGCTGCCGGCGTACGCCTCATCGCCCATCATGATCCCGGCCCACTGCCGGTCGCTCATCGCCCCTACGCCCGAGTCCGTCAGAAGATCAATGTAGACGTCCTCGGAGCGCAACAGGAACGTGTTGTAGCCGGCCTCGCGCATGGCCTTGAGCCGGTCTTCGCGGCTGGTCTGCTTGATCAGCTCAACCATCTTGATCTTGTAGGGTTCGGCCCAGTTTCGTGCGGTCATCGTTCCACCTCCAGGTCAAGGAAAAAACCCGGATCAGTCAATGGTGCCTGACTTTGCGCACAAACCACCATGATGATCACGGTGGCATTTCATCCCTCGCCGGTCTGCGCCGGACAAGTGGCCGTGCAATAATATTAGGTCTCGTGGATTGGTTGACCTATACGTACTTATACAGCGATGCGGAATGCTCAGGTTAATTCGCCGTGAGAAATATCAGACGCAAAAACACAGGCAAACGACACGCGTATTCGACAGACATCGCCCGTTACGCCGCGCGGCTTGAGCTTATCCAGTGCGACAGCTAGTGCCGGGCAAAAAAACTCAGCATGTGGTCGCTGGCAGAGAAGCTGGCGGAGCCATCTACCGCACAATTTGCGATACCCGGCCAGCAATGAGTGGCGCTTGCACTGGTGCACAGCGTGACTTCGAATCCCGCGTCGCAGGCGCTCTTGGTGAGGCAGATGGTGTCCCCATTGGACAGAGTGATGTCGGGTTCTCCACGGCAATTGTGGTTACGCCCGATTTTCTCGAAGCCCTCCATCGCGGGCACGGTCTTGATCGCTGCCAGGCCAAGCAGGCTCTTTTTATAAGGCACCGTAAGGTCTCGTAGACCACGATACAGCACGGCCGGGACAGGTCGTGTTCCCGGGCAGGCAGTGCTGTGGTAATCGAACCTACCCGCCACTGATGTCACGGCGGCCATCAGATCAGCAGCGTCGCAGGCAAGTCGCTGGGCCATGTCTCCCCCGTTTGAAAAGCCCGTGGCATACACCCGGTTCAAATCAATACAGGTCTGCTGAGCCGTCTGACTTACCATCTCTCGAATGAAGGCGACGTCGTTGACATTATTCGCCAGTGCCGGTCCACAGCACTCCGGGTGTCCCGAATTCCAGCCGCGAGCAGTATTGGCATTTCCGGCACCGTCCGGGTACAACATCACGTACTCATCGGCAAACCTGTCGTCACGCTCAAACATCCTGCGCATTCCCGCACCCCTGCCGCCGTATCCATGCATGGCGATCAGCAGCGGGCGTGGATTGGCTTCATTGGTGTTCGAATTGGGAACGGACAACAGGTAGGTTCGTTCCCAGCCACCCTGATCCAGCGACAGACTGTGAACGCCGGGCGATATTGTGGTTGCTCCACATCCGGCGGAGCTCCGCGGGAGTCTATCGGCGTCGCCGGCATCAGCGACCGAGCCGGTCCTTGCCGCCACTGAGGCATTGCGCTTCGCGGTCGACGAATCCTCTGTCCGGTTCTGGTCGATGTCTGGCGACTGCTTTTCGATACAACCTGCAGCGACAACCAGAACAAATAAAAGCAATAGTCGGACGGTCATGGCATGTTTCTCCTGCCTGCGGCGAGATTCAGATTACACGGCGGCCGCCATTTCAGACAGACCCCTGCGGCGTGCGCGTCTCCCACAGTCGTCGCGGCACATACTGGCCAATTTTGCGGCGCCGACGGCAACACGGTCCCCAGTTCATACATTGCGACGATGCCAGGAGCGCATTCGACGAGAGGCGGGTCTTTCGACCAGAAACGTAATTGCAGCTGCCAGACCAAGCATGCCAATCACGGTTACGCTAATGCCGGCAATGGGCCCCAGGCCCTGTTCGTGGAGCCAGGGCAATAAGTTGTAGGCAATGTTTCGATGTATGAGGTAGAGCGAGTAGGAAATGGCACCCAGCCACAGTGTCAGCTTGTTGGTCATAAACCTCAGATAACCGGACAAGGCGGCAAAGAGCAGTGCGGCCGCAATCGCCAGCACGGCCACGCCCTGCCACGAGGCGATCAAAAACTGCGTCACTAACATCATGACAAGCAGGCCAAGGTCAGCGGGCGTCCAGCGCCGGCCGCGTGTAATGCAAAACACAATGCCGCAGGCGAAAAACGGGGCGTAGTCGAAAGCAAACAGTAGCGACAGCCAGTCGCGATCATCACGAGTCGGATCAAACAGCACGAGCGCCCAGAAAGCGCTCAAAGAGAGCCACACGACCAGACAGGTTCTGATTTTTTTGTGCAGGCCCAGCGCGAATACCCACGCGACATTCAGGTAGAACGCGAGTTCAACGGTAAGGCTCCAGTACACATTGTCCAGATTGGGAAAACCCAGAAATTGCTGAAACATGGTGGTATTAACGATGAATCCGCCCAACCAGAACGAATTCCCAAAAATGACGACGGTGACAAACGTGGCGATCGCCAGCGCGGTCCAGTAGGCGGGGAATAACCGCGAGAATCTAAGCCACGCAAAGTCCGCGGCCGTTTTGCATTTCGCGAGCGTCATAAAGATGACCATGCCGGAGATCACGAAAAACAGCTCGACAGCGTGATAGCCCACGCTGTTGGGCACCAACACGACGATGTCTTCGAGGTAACGATTCCAGTAGGGAATATAGTGTGAGAACACGACGGTGAGTGACGCCAGTCCGCGTAATACATCGATGCCTTCTACTCTGGAAGAAGACCATCCGTGACTGGCTGTCGTTGGCTGGGGCAAGTGACTGAGCTACGGCTACGAAATGAATGACGATTATAAACGGTATCCCTTGAGCATGCGTTCCGTCGCTATTGCTACATATGGACCCGACCGTGGCGACCAGAACGATCGTGACTGGACCGCCCCGCTCTGCTTCGTTAGCGCAAGTCTACAGGCTTTGGTGCGTGGCACTGTGGCCAGCAGTAAGCATGCGCGTGCGGCTCGGCGTAGCCGCCAGGTAAACGGGGTCAGGCTTATGACGAAGCAGGCATCCTGGCAGGAAAGGCGCTCAGGCAGGCAGCACTCACAGTGCGATGTTGCGATTGCGATGAAAGACGTTGTCCGGATCGTAACGGCGCTTGATCGACTGAAGCCTCGCGTAGTTTGCGCCGTACGAACTGCGCACCGAAGCCGGGTCGTTGTTGGACAGGTAGTTCACGTAGGCAGCGGTCTCGTGCGTGCGCATTGCGCCGACGGCACCGTCGACCCAGGCCATTCGCTCAGGCGCACTCGCGGCGCTGCCCCACCATGCGTCGAAGTGATAGGTGAAGTTGCCACGCGGACGCGGTAGCGGCGAATCGGCCGCGGTCGCGCGGCATACGGCCCCGTGCATGTGATGGCCAATATTGAAGGCCCAGCCGCCCTGAGCGATTTCGATTTGCTCAACGATCGTTGTGATCGCCGCATCGTCGAGCTCATCGAGACTGCCGCCCAGCCATTGAATGCCGGGTGCGTCATTCGCCTCCTTCGGCGTATCTGAAGCTGGACGGAATAGCGCCGCAACCTCTGCGGTCGGCGACATGACACCGGGATATGGTGCCGTCCTTACTCCGTCGGCCAGCGGCTCGGCGAATGCTCGCAGCGGAGCCAGCGCGCGCTGCGCCTCGTCGGGCTCGCCCAGAAAACTCACCATCGCGAATATAACCGGGCGCGCCGGCGCCATGACGAGGACTTCAACGTCGAGAGCGTCCGGCGCGTCGGCAAGATAGTCACGATAAAAACGCAGAAACTCGGGCAGGTTCCCACCATCGAAACACAGGTAGCCGCCGGTGACCGTCGTGACTGGGTGTGCGCGCAGCGCAAGCTCCACGACGACGCCGAAATTGCCGCCTCCACCACGCAAAGCCCACAGCAGTTCCCGATTGTGCTCTTCGGACGCCGTCAGGATATTGCCGTCCGCCGTGACCACCCGCGCCCGCAGCAGGTTGTCGCAAGCCGCCCCAAAACTCCCCATGAACCAGCCAAGGCCTCCGCCGAGTGTCAGGCCTGCCACGCCAACTTGCGGGTTGCACCCCAGGGCCAGCAAACGGTCCTGCGCTGCCATTGCGCGATCGACGGCGCCCGCCGTCGCGCCGGGACCTGTGACCGCCACTGACCGTCCTTGTTCAAGTTCGATCGCATTGAGTTGTGACAAATCGATTAGCAGGCCGTCGTCACAGGTGGAGGCCGCCAGTACGTCGTGGCCGCCGCTGCGCACGGCGATCTCCAGATCGTTGGCGCGGGCAAACTCTATCGCCGTCGCCACATCGAATTCATCTTTGCATTTTGCAATGGCCGCGGGGCGCCGATCCGTGCGCGGGTTGAAGCTGAACGTCCTGCGCGAGGCATCGTATTGTTTAGACGTCGGCAGCAGCAGCGTACCGTTGAGGCGACCGGCCAACCTGGCGAAGCCCGCGGGTACCGCGGGGGAGACACGGCGCGCCGGCACACAGCCAGCCACCAGGGAATAGCTGCCGGCGGCAACCGCAGTGCGATATAGGATATCCAGAATCTGGCGTCGACTGTGCAACATGGTCTCCTGACGCTACAAACGGTTTATATAGTGCACCTTCGCTTTGCCTGAGGGCAAATTGATGAGAACCGTTTCACGGCCTGATTCACCGACAATTCGCGGCCGATACTTCGGACGAGTCAGGCGGGCTCGCGCACCAACGGCATGGTCATACACCGGGGCCCGCCGCGGGCCCGGGATAGCTCCGAACTGCGAATCGCAACCGCAACCTTGCCCCCGTCGGCGTGGGCGGCGCGATACGACTTGGGGTCGGCCAGGAAATCCTGGTCGCGCACGATGTCATAGCCGCGCCGCGCCAGGCTCTCCAACGTGCGCTCGTTGCGCCGGTACATGATGATGAACCCCGGCGCGAGGCAGAAGGAATTGGCGCCGTCGGTCCACTGCTCGCGGGTCTGGTGAATATAGTCATCGTTACCGCCACAGGGGATGGGCTCGAGATCGAGGCCCGCGGCGCGGCAGGCAGAAAAGAAAGACACATGGCGTTTGCCGTGATCGTTCGATCGCTTACCCAGGTTGATGGACACGGTACTCAGCGTCTCGGCGTAGCCCTCGTTGAGCATCGGCGGATAGACCAGGCACTCGCCCGCGGAGATCCGCGTGAAGACGGTGTCGAGGTGCATCTGCGAGCGCGACCCGGGCATGCGCACCATGATCAGCGTGTGGAACGTGCCGAGTTTGCGCAGCGACTGGGCCAACAGGTCGATGGACGCCTCCATCGTGCGCTCGCTTACGCCGACCGCGATCACCCCTTCCTTGAGCAGCAGTACATCGCCGCCCTCCAGGCTCAACGAACCGAAACGCAGCGCCCTGGCCGCCTTCGTATCCGCCTGGAAATCCAGGTAGCGCGCGTTGCCCGCCAGTATCGGGTGCACATCGTGAACAAAGCGGCTGAGCAAAGATTCCCGGGCGCGGGCGCCGCGTTTCATCGAGCCGATGATGACACCATTGCAGATCACGACGGCCGGGTCGCGGGCCATCAGCGCGTTGGGTAGCGGCGCCAGATCGAAGAAATTTCCGGCGTGCATGGCGTCCGCCGCGGCCGGAATGCCGGTGATCAGCGTACGTCCCAGCTCGTCCGGAGTCATGGCGCGCAAACGTTCCTCGATCGAAGGCGAGAGCTGGTCGAACTCGGCCACCTGGCTGATCAGCAGGGACGTCCGGCCAGCGTCGACGGCGGCAGCCTCACACAGCAGCGTTTGAAAATCGAAGTTCTTGACACCGAATGCCTCGATGACCGCCGTAAACACGTCGTGCTCTTCGCGCGCACTCGCGCCATGCAGGATGTCGTCGAACAGCAGATCTTCCATCAACGCCGGCGGCATGTAATCGATTTCGGCGCCGGGACGGTGTGTCATCACGGCGCGGAGGCGGCCGATTTCGGAAAAGACGGACAGTTGCATAGGTCTTGCGCCAGTTGATGGTAGCTCGACAGTATAATGCAGTTCGAGCGTTGGCCGCCCTGTCGTAGTCGTGCTTTTGATGGCCGTGGGCACTCGCTTTTGCCCCGCGCACGTGGTCACGGGCACAGGGTTGACACGTGTCCAACGAGGCCTCCAATTTGGTTCAAGCCGCGCGGCCCGTCGACTGCTGCGGTCTTGCCCATCCGCGTAACCCCTTATTGCATTGCCCATGCTGAGTGCAGATCCAGTAGATAGGGCAGCTGCGTGTGAGGAGTTGGGCAATGTCGATTCTGCGACCCCGTTCTGCGATTCTCACGGCACTGCTGGGCTGCGCACTCTCGGCGCAGGTTGCCGCTGCACCTGCGCCGGTGGTCTCGCCGCAAACTGAAGGCGCCGCGGCGTCATTACAACTCGAAGACTTGACGACGCCGCCGGATTTCTGGGGCGCGCAGCTGGCACCCGATGGGCATTACGTCGCCGGAATCCGACGTAACGGCCGCCAGCACGTCCTGGTTACCATCGATCTCGACTCTGCCGAACTCGATGCCGTCCCCCAGACGATAGGCAAATACTCGATCAGCTGGATCCGGTGGGCGAACAACGATCAACTGATCGTCTACCTGGGCGTCGCGGACCGAATCGCGGCCGTCGGCCGCGACGGAGTCAGTCTGCAGTGGTTGCTGGACTCCGGCTCTGCCTACGGGTCGCGCAAGTTCCACAACCCGCGTCTGGTCAGCGCACTCCCCGGCGATCCCGAGCACATCCTGATGTCGGCCTGGCACGACGGCGGCCGTAGTCTTTTCAAGGTCAGCATATCCACCGGCGGTGAAGAGCGCGTCGCCGCGGGCAACGAGCGCACCAAGTATTGGTTCGTCGACCGTGCCGGCAACCCGGCCTTTCGGATAGATACCAATTCCAATGGCAGCGTGTGGTACGTGTATGCCCGCCAGAGCAAGAGCGGCAACGGGGAAATCAGATGGCGCAAGACCCATACGTTGCGCCGCGATCCGAGCATACCGGGGCGGATCGCATTCGAGAAATTCCGTCCATTGTCCCCGGGACCCACCGTGACGTCGTACTACGTCACGGCGCGCCCTGAGCATGCCAATACGGTCGGAATCTATCTTTACGACTTCGAAGCCGGCAAGTATCTGGAGACGATCTACTCGAACGCCTCATTCGACGTGACCCGGGCCATATTCGATCCGGACACGGGCGAACCTCTTGGTTTCTTCTATTACGCAGACAAGGCCGTTTTCGAGATGCGGGACCGCACGATTCAGGCCTGTCTCAGCGTACTCGAGGAGCGCTTTGGCAGCGCCAGCATATATCCGCTCCAGGCGAGTACGGATCGGACCAGGTTATTGCTGCTGGCACGCGGCCCTCAAGACGCCGGCAGTTACCACGTCTACGATGCGACAACCCGGGCAAGCCACCCTATCGCGAACATGCACGATAACATCGCCAGACGAGCGCTGGCGCCGGCCGAGGTTGTCAAATACGAGGCCAGAGACGGGCTTGCCCTGACAGGTTATCTGACCCGCCCGGTCGGCGCCGGCGCCCGGGACACGCCGCCGTTGCTCGTTCTGCCGCATGGGGGACCGGAACGCCGGGACACCCTGACTTTCCATCCGCTGTCGCAGCTCTTCGCGGCATCCGGGTACCAGGTGTTTCAGCCAAACTTTCGCGGTTCATCGGGTTACGGCAGGAGATTCGTCGATCTCGGTCACGGCCAGTTCGGGCGGGCCATGCAGACAGACATCGACGACGGAGTTGCACACCTCGTCAACCAGGGCCTGGCGGATCCCGATCGCGCTTGCATAATCGGTACGTCCTACGGCGGCTACGCCGCGCTGGCCGCGGCCACCCTGACACCCGACATGTATCAGTGTGTTATTTCGCAGGCAGGGATTTCGGATCTGGTTCGCCAACTCAAAGCGGTTCGCACGAGCCAGGGTGGCGATTCAGAAGCATTCAAATACTGGGTGGAATACATTGGGCACCCAAAAACCGACAGGGTGCGGCTTGAAGCCGTGTCACCCGCCTATCTGGCCGATCGAGTGACGGCTCCGGTCTTGCTGTTCCACGGCCAGTACGACAACATCGTACCCATCGAACAGTCGAAAATTATGGAAAGAAAATTGCGCGAGGCTGGCAAGGAGGTCGAATTCATACCCACGCCAACCGGGCACCAGGTTATCGACCATTCTTCGCAACCGGAGGTTTTCGCGAAGATCATGGTGTTTCTGCAGGAGCACCTTCCTGTCGATTAATTGAAATCGGGGCCGAAGCGCGATCTTCACCATCGCGGCTGAGGTATTGCCGAATCATCTGGCTGCCGCCGGCACAATAAGATAGAACGCTGGTTTGGACGCTGAACTGGCACATTTGTGTATCTTAATAGCCTATTTGTCGGGACTATTTTTGCTTTCCTGCTTGCGGTAACTACGGGTTTTGCCTGACGCGGGCCGGCCGTAAACTAAGGTGAGATGGACACGCAAACCGCATTGCCTCTGTTGAGCGCCGCCGATCAGGAGCGGGTGCAAGAACTGCTTGATCAGTTCCGACGCGACGCCGACGTTGAGCTCGGTTACCCCGTCGCCTTCGACGTGGATTACCGGGTACTGGCCGACTTTCTGGGCTTCAATCTCAACAACGTTGGTGACCCTTTCCGACCGGTCAGCTTTCAGCTCAACACGCATGAATTCGAGCGCGAGGTCGTGCGCTTTTTCGCGACCAAGACGCGCGCACCGGAGGACGACTGGTGGGGCTACGTGACCAACGGCAGTACGGAGGGCAACCTGTACGGCCTGTATCTGGCCAGAGAATCGCTGCCAGACGGGATCGTCTATTTTTCGCAGGACAGCCACTACAGTGTGCGCAAGAATCTGCACTTTCTGAACATGCGCCACATCATGATTCGGTCGCAGCAAAATGGTCAGATGGACTACGACGACCTGCGCGAGTCGCTGTGTATTCGTCGTGACGCGCCACCGATCGTTTTTGCCAATATTGGAACGACAATGAAAGAGGCGCGGGACGATGTCGGCGTTATTCGCTCTATTTTGGCCGATCTCGCGCTGGATAAATATTATATTCACAGCGACGCGGCGCTTTGCGGTGGCTACGCGCCGTATCTTGATCCGCGCCCTTCCTGGGATTTCGCTGACGGTGCGGACAGCATCGCAATTTCGGGGCACAAATTTTTTGGCACACCGATGCCGTGTGGCATCGCGCTGGCCCGTCGTCAAAACGTTGAGCGGATTGGCCGCGCAGTGGCCTACATTGGCACCGTTGATACAACGGTGACCGGATCGCGCAATGGCCTGACGCCCCTGATGCTGTGGTACGCCATTCACAGCCTGGGCGACAAGGGTCTGAAGGCACGCATCACTCGCGCACTGGAGACGGCCGCCTATACGGAGGCGCGACTGCGTGACGCGGGCATCATGGCCTGGCGCAACCCGCAGGCGCTGACGGTTGTGTTTCCGTCGCCAGAGCGAGCGGTGTGCGACAAATGGCAGCTCGCGACCAACGATGGCATTAGCCATGTGATCTGCATGCCGCACGTTACGCACGCGCAGATCGACCGGCTCGTGGCCGACATCAAAAGAAGCGGTGGGAGCGCAAGCACATGAAAACCATGGTTGTCATTGAACGCAGTCGACCGGGCCTTCTCGCCGCCGTTACCGGTTTGCTGGCGGAAAACGAAGTTGGCCTGGACGATTTCAGCGGCCAGGTGGTCGGCAAGACGGCGGTGATCAGCCTGCGAACGTCTCGATACCAGCGTGGGCTGCGCGTGTTGTCAGAAGCTGGCTACCATGTTTACGCCAGCGAGACGTTGCTTGTGCGTCTCGACGAGGGACCCGGTGCGCTAGCCAGGCTTTCCCGGCGTCTTGCCGACGCCGACGTGAACGTGCGCGGCCTGCACATTGTCAACAAAGATGCTCAGGCCGGCATCGTGGCACTTGAGACCATGGATCAGGACAAGGCGCGCGAGGTGCTGGCTGACATGCTGGTAGGCTAACCACTTGGGTCGGCGTAGTGATAGAAGGCCGAACCGCTCTGCCCGCCGCTTGAGTCAGCCTGGTGGCGAATCGTATTGGACGTCGCGTCATTTTCACTGGACGAGGAGTAGTCGCCCCAGACGCGCACGTTGCAACTGGTCCCGGGATTGCCGCAGGTGCCGTTGCCCGGATAGCCGCGCATGTAGCCGCCGCGCGACTCGATGCTGCTGGCTGACGCCGTATAATTGCCCAGCCAGCCAACCGACGAACCCGGGTTGTCGGAGTTCACGCCGTTGCGCACCGAGTTGCAGCCGACGTCGAAGTCGAGCACTGCGTAATCGTAGGTCGTGCTTTCATAGATCGTGTACGCGGTTGGAATTGTGACCCAATAGCAGCCGTACCATTCGCCGTACGGGCTCGGGTCCGAGTCCTGGCTGTCAAAGCCCGGCGCCCAACGATGCGTCGACTCCCAAGTGTTGTTGGCTTCATGCCAGAAAACGTGCGCCACCGACATGGCCGTCGACGGCCCGATCAGCGTGCCGGAGCCCTGCGCTCCGTTGATGCTGCTGGTGCTGCCGGCATTGTCGAACACGATATGCGTGCGATGCGGATAGACTCGATTGTTCATCACCCGCCGGTCGTCATTACCGTGCACGATGCGCGTGTCCTCGTCGCGCTTGGCGTCGAACTCACCCCGTTCGGTTTGCAGGAGATCCACGGTTGGCGCCGCTGTTCCCTGCGACGCCGAGGTTCCCGGCAGCATCTGTTCGAGCTCCTGTCCGCTCGCACCGCGTCGCTCCAGTTCGCGCAGGGCTTTGACCTGCTGGGCCAACTTCAGCGGCGGCTCGGCTTCAATGAACTGGTGGCCATTGAACAGTGCAATACCGCGCAGGTTTTCGGCCAGTTCTTCGACGCTGATGCTATCGATGTCCGGTGCCCGCTCAGCCGCGGTGACGTCTTCCCGGATTTCGGCAACGCGGCCGGCAACTTCCCCGGCCCACTCGAATCGCTTGCCTCGAATCAGGGCGCGCTTGCGAATGATCTTGCCCGACGGCAACACCTCGACAACGTCGCCCTGGAACCGCAGCGTTCTCGAGAAAACGCTTTCCTCTGGCATTTGCCGCAGCTCGTCGCTTCCGTTGGCATCAGCATTGGCGTTGAGGCTCAGGATCGAGAGCATCAGCAAACCCGTCAGGCTGGTAGCGGAATGTGTGATCGTGGTGGTCATGTGCTTGAGTGTCTGGCGGGCGTTTTTTCCCATTACCTACTAAAGCGACGATCGACCGACAATTCCCTCGTACAACACCAGGCCACTTGATCTGTATGGACTTCCTCGCCCGTTTTTGCTTCCACACGACCCATTGGAGTACTTTATTCATAGCATGATCTGGGCCAGAGCCAGCCTCGGTACCAAAGGGACAAAGACGCGTTTTCAACTTGCCATCGGCGATTTCGTTTCGTTCGAAATTTTCATGGACTTCACAGATCAACTGACGATCGGCGGCGGCTTCGACATCGAATTCGATTCGAGTGCTGTGGAATTAAGGCAAGACGCTCACGATCGTGCAGCGCACCATTCAATCGCCTGACGTCACTTCACACCAGGCTGATTGACAATCCCAGTGGCGAAAGCCACCCTGAAAACAGGCTGAACGCTTGGGAGCAAGAGAAGAACAATAATGAGCAAGCGGACCGTTCACAACCTGCGAAGACTGGTGCTGACCCTGCTGCTATGCATTTCTGCCAGTCACGTGGCCGCCTTGCCCAACGAATTTAGTTATCAAGGCTACCTGAGCGACGCATCGGGCAGGCCCGTCACGGATGCCGTGCAGATGACCTTCGAGCTGTACACCGTCGAGACCGGCGGCGTACCGCTGTACACGCATAGCAGCGCTGTCACGGTGACGGCGGGCTTGTTCGCGGTCAAACTGGGCCCGTTTGCTGCCGACCTGTTTGAGGTGCCCCTTTTCCTGGGCATCACCGTTGCAGCCGACGCGCAAATGACGCCACGGCGCGCCCTCACGAGTGCGCCTTACGCCTTCGAGTCGGACAATGCGCTGACACTTCAGGGACTCCTGCCCGCCGATCTTCAGGGCGAACAGGGACCACCAGGCCCGCAGGGCGTGCAAGGCCCACAGGGATCGCAGGGTGAAGCCGGACCACCCGGGCCGACCGGACCCGCGGGACCGCAAGGGCCTCAGGGAGAACCCGATCCGGGCATCCAGCAGTTGGTTCTCGATATCAATCCACGGGTCTGCGAAATCTACACGCTGCTCAATCAGGCCATCCCGACACAAATCTGCGGCGCCTGTTTTACGACCTCCCAGTGTCCAAACGTCGGCGATGAGTGCACGGTCGTAAGCGCCTGCGCGGACTCAGGCACACCGTCGGCGAGCTGTCAGTATGAGGACCTGGCCGACGGAACAGGCTGTCTCGGCGGCTTGTGCAACGCTGGAACATGCATGGCCAATGCCCAGTTTGCCGACAACGGCGACGGCACCGTCAGCGATAGCCTGACCGGGCTCACGTGGGAGAAAAAGGACAACAGCGGCACCGTACACGATGTCGACAACAGCTACTCGCTGGATACGGAGTGTGAAAATCCCGGGGTCGACTGCCTGCCCTGGACCGGCACGGCCTATTCCGAATTTCTCGCCACGCTCAACGACGTTGACGGCGGCGGCGCGAGCTGTTTCGTCGGGCGGTGCGACTGGCGACTGCCAACCAGCAACGAATTGCAAAGCCTGTTGCAACCAACCTGTGGCAGCGGACCGTGCATAGCTGCGGTCTTTGGGCCAACGGCAGAGCTGGCGTATTGGAGCAGCGTCGTGTGGCCAAACAGCCCGAGCAGCGCCAGTGCGTACGTGGTTAACTTCGGCAGCGGCAGCGAGGCCATTTCCAGCACTCAAGGCGAGCGTCGCGTGCGGGCAGTTCGCGGACCCTAGCGCCGTGCCCCTTGTCTCGCCCTCATATCTTCCGGTGGACTACTGCGGATAGGGCATTTACCCTTGACTATAAGCCATAGAATCACAATGCGGGTTATTTTTTGAGGATAAAAATTTGCATCCCAAGTACTCGCCTGTTATGACATCTGTTGCGCACCGTTATGTCCTACCACCGCTCGTCTTGGCAATTGCCTCAGACTTGGAGCTAAAGCAAAAGTGCCAAGTACTATTAATACACAGAAGAAAACATAGCTATGTCAGAATTTGAAACACCTGCGAGAAATAAAGTACCAATCCGACAAAAGGCTGCATTTGGAGCCGGTCACTTAGTACTTAATCTGTTGCCGGGATCACTAGGCTTTTTTTCATTTTTCTTGTTGACTGCCTATGGAATGGATCCTTTTTTAGCAGGATTGCTAGGTGGACTGCCGCGTATCTTCGATGCCCTCACCGATCCAATCATGGGCTTCATTTCAGACAACACCAAGTCCCGATGGGGCCGCAGAAGACCGTATATTTTTATCGGGGCTATTTTGAGCGGCATCTTGTTTATTCTGCTGTGGCAGCTGGATGAAAAGGATCCACAGTCGTATATCTTTTGGTACTTTTTGATCATGTCCATGATCTTCTTGATCGGGAATACTATGTTCGCCACGCCATTGGTGGGCCTGGGCTATGAGATGACTTCCGATTATAACGAGCGAACTCACCTGATGGCCTTTGCCAATACAATGGGACAGATAGCCTGGATGATCGTCCCATGGTTTTGGGTGATTATTGCAGATCCTGACATGTTTGAAACTCAGGCCGAGGGCGTAAGAAAACTATCATTGACCGTAGGAGCGGTGTGCATTGGGTTGGGCCTGTTGCCGGCGATATTCTGTCGCGGCATCGATGCGAAGCATATTGAAAACAGAGAAGAACTTTCGCTCAAGAATATCGCGTCCAATTTGAAGAAGTTGTTTGTAGGCATCGTTCAGGTTTCAAAAAACAAACCATTCATGAAACTGTGTGGCGCCACGTTCCTGGTCTTTAATGGCTTCCAGATGGTTGCTGCATTCAGTGTTTATATCATCGTCTTTTATATGTTTAATGGCAGCTATGGTGCCGCGGGCACCTGGCCGGCGTGGTTCTCCACGATTACTGCCGTTACTACGGCTTTTGTTGTTATTCCGATTATTTCCAAGCTGTCTGATAAATTTGGCAAGAGAAAAGCGTTCATCATTTCAACTCTTCTTTCTGTTTTCGGCTACATACTCAAATGGTGGGGCTTCAGCAATGAGCTAAATGCTCAATTTAACGAAACGGCATTCGGGCAATTGCTGAACCGGGCTGTTGGCTCAATATTTAATTTTTTGGATCCTTTTCTAAATAGCGTGGGTATGTCCTGGTTTAGTATTGATGCCAGCAATGGCATTCCCTGGCTCATTTTTGCCCCGATACCGTTCATCGCCTTCGGCCTGGGCGGCTTATTCACATTAATGATGAGCATGACCGCCGATGTATGTGACCTGGACGAACTGGAAAATGGCATGCCGCGAAAAGAAGGAACCTTCGGGGCGATCTACTGGTGGATGGTCAAACTGGGCCAGGCGCTGGCGTTAGTGTTAGGCGGTCTGGTTTTGAAACTGGTCGGCTTTATTTCAGATGCTCCGGTACAAGCTGCCGAGACCATGATCAATTTGAGGATCGCCGATATTGTCATTCCGTCTGCAACCGCCCTTTTGGCAATTGTCGTCATGTGGAACTATGGCTTGTCTGAAAAAAGAGCGCGGGAGATAAAATTGGAGCTGGAAGCGCGAAGAGGCGAACTATAAATTTTCACCATCTGTCCCGGCCGCATGTACTGGCCACGACAAAGGTAAAGACAATCTAGTTGCGATCCTAAACGCGCAACTGATCGACAATTGTGAAGGGTAACCGGTTCGCCTTTTGGCCTGCCTGCTTGCCCCTGTGTAATGGTGCAGCTTCGCATTTGCGGGAGAACAACAATGCGCCGTGTGATCGGTTCCAGCGCAATCGCGCTATTTATTTCTGTTAGTTTGGGTGCCGGAGCCATGGATCGTGCCCGGGTCGAGACTCGTGTGGACGAGGCTATTGCCACCTACGGATTGTCCGGTCAGGGCGTCACGCTGGTGATTCTCGATCGTGGCATCGACTATTTCCATCCCGATTTCCGCAACACCGACGGGACAACACGCGTCAAGTGGTTGCTGGACATGTCAAACCAGAACAATTTCTGCGACGCACCGAACCCGGCACCGATCGAATACAGCGAGGCGCAGATTAACGCTGCGCTCGACGGCACGGGACCGTTTGTTAATTCCATCGATCGCGTCGGACACGGCTCCGTCACCGCTGGCATTGCGGCGGGCAACGGCCGCGCTTTTGCCGCGGGTAAATATCGCGGCATCGCACCGCAAGCGGACCTGGTGATCGTAAAGTACACATCCGAAGGCGCGCCAGCTCACGACAATGAGCCGGCGGAAACTGGTTTTCTTGCCTGCTTTAGTGATGCGCTCGATTGGGTCGACGAAAAAATCACTGCGTTAGGGCAGCCGGCGGTAGCGCTCGGAAATTTTGGCAGTCAATGGGGCCCAATGGACGGGACATCTGCTTTCAGCCGTAAAATCGATGAGTTATTTCCTGTCGATAATCCGGGGCGCATCTGGGTTGAGGGCGTTGGCGACGAAGGCGGCAAGGACAGCCATGCGGGTGGCGACTACAGCGGCACCAGTGACACGGTGATCCCGTTTCACATTTCCGCCAACGGCTTCTATTCAACCTCGCTCTGGTACGATGGATCTTTGCCCGCCCAGATCTCTGTGTCCCTTGATAATGGCACCTTTGCGGGTCCCGTCGTGGCCGGTAGTTCGGCAATTACCGGCGGCGTGCGCATCTTCCACTATGTGGCGGGTTTCGAGCCGGGCTCATGGCAATCGACCAGCGGTGACAACGCCGTTTACATTGATATAAATGGCTACAGTGGCAGCGGCAGTATCATCATCCGGGCGCTGAATTCCGGGACGGGTCGATTCGATGCCTATGTCCCGTTATCTAGCAACTTCGAATTCACAGGCATGCTCGTGCCCGGTCGCATCGTTGACATCGCAGCCACCCACAGCGCCATTGTTCTTGGCGCCTACGTTAACAAGACTGAGTGGGTCGACATAAACGGCATCAATCGACAATTGTTGGGCGAAGGAGAGGTCGACGATTTTTGGACCGGCTCATCTGACGGGCCAACACGTGACGGCCGCCTTGGTATCGATGTCATGACGCCAGGACAAAATGTCTTTGCGTCCTATGGTGTCAATTCATGGTTTGCGACGTTCGATTTCAACCTGGTTGAAGACGGCGGCGGCTTCTACGGTCGTCAGGGAGCCGTCAGCGGCGCTGCGCCGATATTGCTTGGCGCTGTAGCCTTGTTACTCGAACTCGATCCAACGCTGACCACCAGTGAAGTTCGACAAATCATTCACTCGACGGCGTCAACCGACAGTTTTACAGGTAGCGTACCGAACAGCCAGTGGGGCTACGGCAAACTTGATCTCTTTGCGGCGGCGCAACAGGTGGCACTGCAGGCAGGTATTGATGTGGATCAGGACGGTTTTGCCAATACGGCGGACAATTGCATTTTTGACAGCAATGCGACACAGCGAGACACCGACGGCGACGGGATCGGCAACGATTGTGACGCTGACCTCAATCAGGACTGCGTCGTCAGCGCTATTGACCTGGGTCTGTTTAAGGCCGTATTTTTCAGCACCGACGACAATGCAGACTTCAACGGCGACGGTATTGTTAACGTGCTGGATCTGGGCACACTCAAGCTTCAGTTTTTCTCAAACTACAGCAATAACAACCCCAGCGGGATCGCCAACCTCTGCGACTAGCGATTGGGGCGCCCGTTCAATGCATTTCCCGCCTGCTTACACAGGCGTCAGCGGGTAGACGATCGGCAGCAGGATGAGCGTGACAACAAACACCACCATGGTCAGCGGGATGCCGACCTTCAGGTAATCGACGAAGCGATAGCCGCCGGGACCCATGACCAGCAGGTTGGCCGGGTGCGAAACCGGGCTGGCGAAACTCGCCGAGGCCGCGATGGCGACGGCCATCATGCCCGGCTGCGGAGCGATGCCCATCCCGGCGCTTGCGGTGAGTACGATCGGCGCCATCAAGACCACCAGTGCCGCGGTCGGAATAAACAAAGTGGCGACCGCGGTGATCAAATAGAATCCAAAGATCACGGCCCACGGGCCGGCGTCGCCCAATCCGGCCATGATCTGGTTGGCCGCCAGCGCTGCCGCGCCGCTCTGGTCCAATGCGATGCCCAGCGGCAACATGCCGGCGATAAGAAAGATCGAGCGCCACTCGATCGCCCGATAGGCCTCATCCATGGTCAGGCAGCCGGTCAACAGCATGATCGACGCGGCAATCACGGCGGCGACTTCCACTGGCAGCCAGCCGGTCAAAATGGCCGCGACGAAAAGAGCCAGAATTAGAGCAGCGATTCCCGCCTTGCTGGTGTTTTCCTCGGTGCTGGATATTGGCGTCAGCACCAGGAATTCGTCGTCGTTTTGCAGCAGCGCCAGTTTATTGCGTGGCCCCATGAGCAGGAAAGCGTCGCCCAGGTTGAGCGTCATGTTCTCGAGATTCGAGCGGTAAGCACGGTCCTCACGCCACACGGCCATAAGCTCAAGGCCGTACTTTTCCGGGAACCGAATGTCCGCCACCGTTTTGCCGGCCAACGTGCCGCGTGGCGCAAGCATCGCCTCCATCAGCGCGATTTTTTCGCCCGCGAGGACATCGAGGTCGGGCGGCGCCTGATCCTCGACCACGAGTTCCTGGAAGCCTCGCAGCACGTCGATCTGTTCAAGGCTACCCTGGATCAACAGACGATCTTCTGCCTTGATCGCCTCCTCGCGAGTGGGAAAGAGATTCAGCTTGGCGCCGCGGATCAGTCCCAGCAGACGGAAATCGAACAGATCGCCGATACCGCTCTCGTACAGAGGTCGGTCAACGAACACGGACGACTCCGGAACGCGTAGCACGAAGATGTCGTCCATAATGCGGTCTTTCATGATCAGGTCGGACTCAGAGACCTGGAAACAGTCGTCAAAGTCGCCCGAATGCTCCAGCCGGTTGACGGTTTCCTCGACGCCCTGCACGACCAGGCGGTCGCCGGCCGTCAGCGCGAACTCGGCCAGCCGGGAACGATAGATCTGCCCAGCGCGTCGGACCGCAAGGACGTTGCCCTTGTACTGACCGTGAAACTCCGAGTGCTCCAGGCAGCGGCCCTCCAGCGACGAGCCCGGTGCAACCTGAACTTCGAACAGCAGCACATCGTCGGACAACAGATCCCACAGGACCGACCGCTCACGCGAAATAATCAGTTCATTCCAGTTTTTCAGAGCCCGCAGACGGTCGACGCGGCCCTGCGCCAACAGCTGCTGTCCGGAACGCAACTCAAAGTCAGACGGTGGCAGCATTCGGGTACGGTTATAGCGGGTAACGGCAACCACCTTCAGCCCGGCAATGCTGGTCAGTCGCGACTGCGCAATGGTCTTGCCATCGAGTACCGACCCGGGCGGGATTGTTAGCACAAAAGTCCTCTCCTTGAGCCCATAGCGCGACTGCAGGCCCGCCGTGGAGCGGTGCTTTATTTCGTCGGTGGGCGAACGCGAGGGCAGCAGCCGACGACCGAACAGGATAAAAAAGCCGATGCCGGCCACGACGATCGTGCCGCCGATCGGCATGAAGTCAAACAGCCCAAACGTCTCGAACCCGTTTTTGGCCAGGGCCGCGCTGACCAGCAGGTTGGGCGGCGTGCCGACCAGCGTCGTGAGGCCGCCAAGCAAACTGCCCATGGCCAAAGGCAATAGAAGCCGTGACGGCGACACACCGGTCTTGCGGCTGATCTCGATGACGACGGGCAGCAGGAGCGCCGCCACGCCGATGTTGTTCATGAACGCTGACATTGCGGCCGCGATCAGCATGATCACGGTGATCAGAGCGACCTCGCCAGTGCCGGCAAGGCGCATCATGTAGCCACTGATGATGGTGGCGATCCCGGTGCGCGTCAGGCCCTGGCTGACGATGAACATCGCCCACACCGTGATGACCGCCGGATTGCTGAAGCCGGAGAAGGCCTGGCTCGGCGTAACCAGATTGAGAAGGGCGAGCGCCGATAGCACCAGCAGCCCGATCAGGTCGACACGGATCTTCTCAGTAATAAACAGAACGAGGGATATGACAAGAATCGCGTAGACGGCGGCGATTTGCAGGGACATGGCTGTTGGGGGTCCTGTGGTTCGGGCTTGACTATACTACCGGTCGCGCCCGCATCTTGAAACGCAACAGTCGCTTTGCCCTGCGTACCGCCGCCAGCGTCCGGGCTCGCGACTGGCCACAAAAAAGCGCATAGGCGGCGGCCTCGCTTACGCCGTCGCGCGGCAACAGGGTGTCACCAGGTCCGACGTACAGGTGCAGTTTGAGGCACAGCGAATCCCGCCTGATCGCCTCCACGCCGTCGATCGCTTCGATGATGCCCGCTCCCGGGTGAAACAGGGCCGCCGCGGCGAAGCGCGAGGGCCGGCCGAAGGATGGCTCCAGAGCCAGTTCGTTATCCACGAATGCGCCCCAGGCATCGAAATCATGCGACGCCGAGATCAGATCCATGATGTAGCCGCCCGGCGGCCGCAGGGCGATCTCGCCAAAATAGACCTGATCACCGTCC
>Ga0316201_10000314_pt1 | contig 26095 bp, 19 predicted proteins | sample CS6wburrow_MG_FD_204516 | JGI IMG/M metagenome (GOLD analysis project Ga0316201, IMG submission 204516) | Coastal sediment microbial communities from Delaware Bay, Delaware, United States - CS-6 worm burrow | ecosystem: Environmental > Aquatic > Marine > Coastal > Sediment | place: USA... | reverse complement strand
ATTAGGGTATCCATTAAGACTTAACCTTTATAATTTGGCAAAAATAGATCCGGATTCTTCTTTCCAGGCCTGGCTTTACAGAAAAGAAAACAGGGAAAAAAGACTTGTAAATATATTATCACAAAAGCAGGTTAATAGATTAGGTGAATCTTTTTTGGTAAAAGGGTATAGTGATTGGCTTAAAAAGATTGGTGAACCCCCTTCCATTATAGACACTTTACAAACTAAGAAATCCTTGGAACGTTTGAGCGTCTATTACGGAAGTAAGGGATATTTTAATAATACCACATCCTATGAATTAGATAGTACTAAAAAAAAGAAAAGGGCTGAAATAAATTATAAGATTGCACTCGGAAAACCATTCATAGTTGACTCGATTTCCAGAAATATTAGCTCTAAGGCTATTGATTCTATCTACTCATTAAATGAGGATGATTCCTTTATTGATAATAGCAAACAGTTTGATCTTGTTGATTTTAATAATGAAAGGGAAAGGCTTTCAAAACTTTTTAGAAATACCGGAGTATATAATTTTCAGGAAAGTTCTATAGCCTATGATATTATAAGAGATACGGTAAGACTTAACGACGATCAAAAAATGAATGTAAAACTTAATATTGGTAACCTTAGAAAACGTGGCGATACTAGCATAACTACTGCCGAGTATAAAGTCTATCGATTCGGCAAGATCAATATTTATCCGGATTATAGTTTCAATCAAGATATATCTACTTTAAAATCTGTAGAATACGATAATTATACGATTTATTATAATGATAAACTCCGATATAAACCTAAGGCATTAGCGGATGCAATTTTTCTGGAAAAAGACAGTCTATACAGAGACATTGATAAAATTCGTACTTATAGGCGAATCACAAATTTAAATACTTTTAAGTATCCAAATATACTTTTTACAGAGGATAGTACCCAATCAAAACTTACAACAGACATTTTTTTAGCGACCAGGCCCAAATTTTCATGGGCTTTTGATTTTGATATTACTCACTCTAATATTAGATCATTGGGTATCGGTTTTAGTACAGCCCTTATCTCACGTAATATTTTCCGTGGTGCAGAAACACTTAGCTTGTCTGTGGGAGGTACTTTTGGGTTGTTAAGTGATGAAACTTCTACCGAGAATTTCTTTTCTGAAATAGGCGCAGATGTCGGCATAACATTCCCCAGAATCTGGTTTCCATTTTTTAATTGGAAAAAAATAATTCCTTACTATAAACTTCCACAATCTAGAATTTCGGTGGGTACAAGTTTTCAAAAAAATATTGGTTTAGATAAACAAACCTTTAATACGATATTAGGATATAACTGGGCTACGAACAATTTAAATAAAAACAACGTAGAATTATTAAACATTCAATTTGTAAATAATCTTAATCCTGATCGTTTTTATAATGTTTATCAAAGCACCTTTAATAGATTAAATGATATTGCCGTGGATTATGCAGATGACCCTGCTTTACAGGACTTTTATGTGATGCCGGAACCATCAGATGGCCCTACATTAATTATTCCAGAAGGTACGACTGGTTTTACTGATGCAATTTTGAATGTTGAAGTACCTTCAACTACGGAAGATTTTGAAGATGTAGCCAGTATAGAGGAGCGAAGAATTAGGTTAACAGAAAACAACCTGATTTTTACAAGTAACTATACATTTACTAAGAACAATAGATCTGGTATAAATGATAACAGTTTTTATTCTTTCCGATTTAAAATAGAAAGTGCGGGAGGCTTGTTATCAGCTATATCCAACGTCATAGAATTTGATAAAAATGATAATGGAGATCGCACCGTCTTTGGTGTGCCTTATTCTCAGTATATCAAAACGGAATTTGATTATATTAAGCATTGGGATCTGTCCGGATCAAACGTGCTTGCCTTTAGAAGCTTTTTTGGCATAGCCATCCCATATGGAAACTCTAATAGTGTACCTTTTGTTCGAAGTTATTTTGGTGGTGGTTCCAATGATAACAGAGCCTGGTTTCCTTATTCCCTTGGACCGGGATCAACGGATAACATTAATGATTTTAATGAAGCGAACATGAAAATAGCACTTAATCTGGAGTATCGGTTTCCTATTTTTGGAAATTTTAAGGGTGCAGTTTTTGCAGATGCAGGTAATATTTGGAATGTTTGGGATAATGTAGAGGATCCTGCCGCTGTGTTTCAAGGGTTTGAATCCCTTTCTGAAATAGCGCTTGGCACCGGTATGGGGCTGAGATATGACTTCACATATTTCGTGTTCCGACTCGACATGGGCTTTAAAACCTATAATCCTGCTCTATTGGCCAGTGAAAGGTGGTTTAGCCAATATAATTTTAGCAACGCAGTATTTCAGATTGGTATAAACTATCCTTTTTAGACCTTTAATTATTTTACTACATTTGCCACATCTCATAAAAACTAACAGACCATAAAATTATGTCGCATTCAATTAAACCAGGAGTTGCTACAGGTGACCAAGTTCAACATATATTCAATTATGCCAAAGAAAAGGGATTTGCCCTACCCGCGGTTAATGTCATAGGATCGGATACTATTAACGGAGTCTTGGAAACCGCTGCAGCTTTAAATTCTCCGGTTATTATTCAATTTTCCAATGGTGGAGCGCAGTTTAATGCAGGAAAAGGCTTGTCTAATGAGGGCCAGCTTGCCGCAATACAGGGAGCCGTTGCCGGGGCAAAACATATACACCAGTTAGCTGAGGCTTATGGTGCTACTGTTATTCTTCATACAGATCATTGTGCTAAAAAGTTATTGCCATGGATTGATGGTCTTCTGGATGCGAGTGAAAAGCATTTTGCAGAAACTGGAAAATCGCTCTATAGTTCCCATATGATAGATCTTTCGGAAGAACCTATAGAGGAAAACATTGCTATTTGCAAAGATTATCTTGCAAGGATGAGCAAAATGGATATGACTTTGGAAATTGAACTAGGAATTACCGGAGGTGAGGAAGATGGCGTAGATAATACAGATGTTGATGACTCAAAATTATATACCCAACCTGAAGAGGTGGCTTATGCATATGAGGAATTATCCAAAATAAGTCCTAGATTCACTATAGCAGCCGCATTCGGAAATGTTCATGGCGTATACAAACCAGGAAACGTAAAGTTAACTCCGAAAATTCTAAAGAATTCCCAAGAATACATATCAAAAAAATATGGGGTTGAACATAATCATATAGATTTTGTATTCCATGGAGGCTCTGGTTCAACAGTTGAGGAAATACGCGAAGCCATAGGATATGGGGTTATAAAGATGAATATTGATACAGATTTGCAATATGCTTTTTTGGAAGGTGTTCGGGATTATATACAGGGCAAATCAGCGTACTTGCAATCACAGATCGGGAATCCCGATGGAGCTGATCAACCTAATAAAAAATATTACGACCCAAGAGTCTGGCTGCGAGAAGGAGAAAAGACCTTTATTGAGAGATTAAAAAAAGCCTTTGAAGATCTAAACAATATTAATACCTTGTAGGTAACATTCAGAATTAAATACTATTCCAATGACGGCTTGGTTCAAAAGAACAGAAAAAGGTATACAAACTGCAACTGAGCAGAAAAAAGATACGCCCAAAGGCTTATGGTACAAATCTCCCACAGGGAAAATTGTTGAGTCTGAAGAGTTAGCTAAAAATTTTTACGTTAGTCCTGAAGATGATTATCATGTAAGAATCGGAAGCAAAGAATATTTCGAAATTCTTTTTGACGATAACAAATTTAAGGAACTGGATGCCAAGTTAACTTCCAAAGATCCCTTAAAATTTGAGGATACCAAGAAATATTCGGATAGGCTAAAGGCTGCGCAAAAGAAAACTGGTTTAAAAGACGCAGTAAGAACAGCGGTTGGTAAATCTTTGGGTAAGGATCTGGTTGTATGCTGTATGGATTTCAGTTTTATTGGGGGCTCAATGGGTAGTGTTGTTGGTGAAAAAATTGCGCGAGGAATTGATTATTCAATTAAAAAGGGAATCCCCTTTGTGATGATATCCAAATCTGGGGGTGCCAGAATGATGGAAGCAGCTTTGTCTTTAATGCAACTGGCCAAAACATCTGCAAAATTAGCGCAGCTTGCTGAAGCGAAAATTCCATATATTTCTTTATGTACTGATCCTACAACCGGTGGCACAACCGCTTCCTATGCAATGCTGGGAGATATTAATATCTCCGAACCAGGAGCGTTGATTGGTTTTGCCGGACCCAGAGTGGTTAAAGAAGCAACTGGAAAAGATCTTCCAGAAGGATTTCAAACCTCGGAATTTGTTTTGGAACATGGTTTTTTAGACTTTATTTCTCATAGAAGAGATCTTAAAAGGAATATTAATCTGTATATAGATCTTATTCAAAATATACCCGTTAGAAAATAAAAAACCCTGAACTCTAGAAGCCAGGGTTTTTTAATTATTTGCAAGTTTTTTATTTCTTAAACCTTCTTAAAAATATTTCCTCAGATTCTCCATTAGGATAGGTAAGAATTCCTTTAGAATCGCAACTACCATCTCCAAAATCAAGACTCACAGTTGTCTCATTTTTTGAAATTTCAAGAATTCCACTTACAATGAATCTGCAAGATAGTTCTCTTCTTAGCGGGCTTATTGTTTCTTTAACATAAACATTATCCAGTTTACCCTTGTAAGTACCCTTACCAGAGATAAGAAAAACGTTATCGCCCCAGAATCCGCTTCCAAAACCTTCAATCCATTCTCTGGTTCTGTTCCCGGTAAAACTCGCAGAACTACCATCGGGCCATTCTCCTGTAAAACTGGCAACAGCGTCTGACTGAGGAATTCCATTGTCGTTAGAGCGCATACGTTGCACTGAAGCATTACCCTCAACAGAAACCCCGTTAAATGTAAAGTTCTCTAGTGATAAACTAAGCATTTTTGTAGCAACCTCCATATCTTTAAGATAACTCAGTATAATTTTACCGCTCAATAAATTCCCATTGGGCAATTCACATCCTTCACCAAAATCTATAGTTTTTTCTTTACTGGTACTAGTCACCACAGTAGTAATTGTTACACAATCTGGTAAATAATCTGAAATGTAAGAAGCCTTGGACGTTGCCTGGATTTCATCTGTAGCGTAAACATCCTCTCCGATGTTTATGATTTCCTCTGAAATTAATTCAGATTCATCACTTGCCTGAAGTTGTGCTACATCAAAAGTTTCGGTTTCACCGGTTTCAATTATTTCCGGAGACTCTTCTTTGTTACAGGAAAAATTAAATACCATTGCTAAAAGCAATAATCCTGTAAAACTCAAATTTTTAAAACAATTTTTCATATTATCATTTTTTTAATATTACAATCCTTGGACCCGTGTTACTCATAAAGGTTTAATTGGAACTCAAAAAAAGTGAATGACTCCTGCATTATTTAAATTAATTACTATCTTTGCGCTCGATTGAAAATCAATCAGATACATAAAAATCATTTAAAATAATATTGGAATGTATTTAACAAAAGAAGTTAAAGCAGAAATCTTTAAAAAACACGGTGGTTCAGAAGGTAACACAGGTTCAACTGAAGGACAGATTGCCTTATTTACACATCGGATTAATCATTTAACCGGGCATCTGAAAAACAACCAAAAGGATTATAATACGGAGAGATCCCTTGTAAGACTGGTTGGTAAAAGAAGAAGTTTGCTGGATTATTTGAAGAAAAAGGACATAGAAAAGTACCGTATCCTTATAAAAGAACTGAATATTAGAAAATAATATACGGGGAGGCTTTGCTTCCCCTTTTTTAAAAAAGGCCCTGAAATTTAGGGCGAATACAAAAAGCTTACACATAGTTTTTCATTGGTCGACAACACAACAACACAACTCAGATCGTCTAAAGTAAGACGATTGACCATTGTTTAACAGCCTGATAAATAATCAGGTTCTAATTAAAATTTATGATTCCAAAAACATTTAAAGAGGTCATTGACCTCGGTGATGGTAGAGAAATTTCTATCGAAACCGGAAAACTTGCAAAACAGGCCCATGGTTCTGTTGTTGTGCAATCTGGAAACTGTATGCTATTATGTACAGTAGTTTCCAACTACAAACAAAGCGATGTAGATTTTCTTCCTTTAACGGTAGATTACAGGGAAAAATTTGCAGCTTCTGGGCGTTATCCAGGAGGTTTTTTCAAAAGAGAAGCCAGACCAAGTGACGGAGAAGTATTGACCATGCGACTGGTAGATAGAGTTTTGAGACCATTATTCCCAAAAGATTACCATGCTGAAACTCAGGTAATGATTCAGTTAATGTCTCATGATGACAATGTTATGCCAGATGCCATGGCGGGTCTCGCCGCATCTGCTGCAATCCAACTTTCAGACTTTCCGTTCGAGTGTGCAATTTCTGAAGTTCGTGTAGGAAGGGTGAATGGTGAATTTATCATTAATCCAACCAGGTCACAACTCCTTGAATCTGATATTGATATGATAATTGGGGCTTCTGAAGACTCAGTTATGATGGTTGAAGGTGAAATGGGCGAAATTTCTGAAGAAGAAATGGTAGAAGCAATCAAGTTTGCACACGAAGCTGCTAAAGTACAATGTGCTGCGCAGATTAAATTAGCTAAGGCCTTTGGACAAAAAGAAGTGCGCGAATACGAAACAGAAGCTGAAGACGAAGCACTTATGAAAAAAATTCATGACCTGGCATATGATAAAGTATATAAAGTTGCGAAGGCCGGTTCTTCCAAACATGAACGCAGTGCCTCATTTGCAGAAATAAAAGAAGAGATTAAAGCTTCACATTCTGAAGAAGAACTCGAAGAGATCGGGGATTTAATCAGTAAATATTATTACAAAGCCGAAAAAGCTGCTATTAGAGACCTTACTTTAAATGAAGGATTAAGACTCGATGGCAGAAAGACAGATGAAATAAGGCCTATCTGGTGCGAAGTAAATTATTTACCCTCAACTCATGGTTCTGCAATTTTTACCAGAGGAGAAACTCAGGCATTGGCAACAGTTACCTTGGGAACCTCCAGGGAAGCTAATCAAATTGACATGCCATCATTTGAAGGTGAAGAAACATTCTATTTACATTATAACTTCCCGCCTTTCTCAACAGGAGAAGCAAGACCAATCAGAGGAACCTCCCGTAGAGAAATTGGCCATGGGAATTTAGCCCAAAGAGCCTTGAAAGGAATGATTCCGGAAGATTGTCCATATACTGTCCGTGTTGTTTCTGAAGTATTGGAGAGTAATGGTTCTTCTTCTATGGCAACTGTATGTTCGGGTACAATGGCTCTTATGGATGCCGGAGTACAACTTAAGAAACCCGTTTCAGGAATTGCAATGGGATTGATTACGGATACCGAAACAGGAAAGTATGCTGTATTATCTGATATTTTGGGTGATGAAGATCATTTAGGAGATATGGACTTTAAAGTTACAGGTACCGCAGATGGCATCACAGCTTGCCAGATGGACATAAAAGTTAAGGGCCTATCCTATGAAATTCTGGTAAAGGCATTAATGCAGGCAAGAGAAGGAAGATTACATATTCTTGAAAGGTTGACAGATACAATTGCACAACCAAATGAAGACGTTAAAGCACATGCGCCAAAAATGGTAACAGCTACCATTCCTGGAGATTTTATTGGGGCATTGATTGGTCCGGGTGGAAAAGTAATTCAGGAACTTCAGAAAACTACTGGGACTACTATTGTTATCAACGAAGATCCGGTTACTGAAGAAGGTCTGGTAGAAATATTGGGAACAGATCAGGCTGGAATAGATGCAGTTCTGGCTAAAATAGACTCTATTACATTTAAACCCGAAGTGGGTAGTGTTTACGAGGTAAAAGTGATTAAGATTCTGGATTTCGGAGCTGTTGTAGAATATGTAGAAGCACCGGGAAATGAGGTTCTTCTCCATGTTTCTGAACTCGCCTGGGAAAGAACAGAGAAAGTAACCGATGTAGTAAACATGGGCGATGTATTTGATGTTAAATATTTTGGAACCGATCCTCGAACCAGAAAGGAAAAAGTATCTCGTAAGGCTTTATTCCCTAAACCCGAAGGTTTTAAGGAAAGACCACCAAGAGAAAATAGGGATCGTGATCGCGGAAGAAACGATAGGAATAGGGATCGTAAACCAAGAAGAGATTAATTTTATTTAGTGTTAATATTTTTAGAAAACCCCTTTAAAACAGGGGTTTTTTAGTGCTTTTTAACCAAAAAGTTAAATTTTTATAACCTTATTGTAACATTTGCCGCTTTTTTACGTATAAGTATATGCAGCCCATGCACTTTGAACTTAATATATAAAGGAAAACCTTAATGAGACAGCTAAAGATTACAAAACAGGTTACGAACAGGGAAACTGCGTCCTTAGATAAATACTTACAGGAAATAGGTAAGGTAGATCTAATCACAGCAGATGAGGAAGTAGAATTAGCACAGCGAATAAAAGCAGGTGATCAATTGGCTTTGGAAAAACTTACAAAAGCAAATCTTCGTTTTGTTGTTTCTGTAGCCAAGCAATATCAGAACCAGGGACTTACACTTCCGGATTTGATCAATGAAGGAAATCTTGGCCTTATTAAGGCTGCACAGCGTTTTGATGAGACAAGGGGCTTTAAATTCATCTCCTATGCCGTATGGTGGATTCGTCAGTCTATATTGCAGGCATTGGCCGAACAATCACGTATAGTTAGATTACCACTTAATAAGATTGGTTCTATTAACAAGATAAATAAAACCTTCGCATTTCTTGAGCAAGCTCATGAACGAATCCCATCAGCAGAGGAAATCGCCAAGGAATTAGATATGACCGTGGAAGATGTAAAACAGTCTTTGAAAAATTCGGGTCGACACGTATCTATGGATGCACCTTTAATTGATGGAGAGGATTCAAATCTTTATGATGTTCTTCGCAGTGGGGAATCACCGAATCCCGATAAAGAATTACTGCATGAATCTTTACGTACCGAGATTGAAAGAGCTCTGGAAACTCTTACTCCCAGAGAAGCCGATGTTATCAGATTGTATTTTGGTCTGGCCGGTCAACATTCGATGACCCTTGAGGAAATTGGTGAAACTTTTGATCTAACCAGGGAAAGAGTACGCCAAATTAAAGAAAAGGCCATAAGAAGATTAAAACATACTTCAAGAAGTAAAATATTAAAAACTTATCTCGGATAATACCGGGACATTAATTACAAGTAAATTTTCCTTAAATTGGAATTTTGTTATAAAAATTGTAATTTGTAATAGTAACAACAGTTTATCATGACTGTTCGTTTTTTGATTGATGAATAGACTCCGGCTGATTACCGGAGTTTTTCATTTTACCATAATTCTATCAAGATTTCTCCTTTATATTTAGAATATTTATCCTTTTCCGGAAATTTTTCCAATAAAACAAGCATACATAGTAGCTCAAGTAAATTTCTCTTTTCTTCTAGATTTTATTAACACCATTTTGTGCCAATTCATTTCTGTATATTTATAGGAGATAATGTGCTTATTTATCAAGTAAACTAAATTCTAACCTATGAAGGACTCTCTCTCTGTATCAATAAAATTACTTTGCATTGTATTCGGTTATCTGATTATTTCTTGTAATCAGACGAATTCAAATGAAGGAGGAAATGACATCTCTGAAGTACAGTTTAATTTGCCGGAAAATTTTAAACTTGAAGAATTATATCATATAAGTGCCAATAAACAAGGTTCATGGGTAGCACTGGCCGAAGGTCAAAACGAAACAATCTATGCATGTGATCAGCGTGGTAAAATCTATTATTTCAAAATGCCGGAAAAAGGCAATACCGTTAAAGCCGCAAATGTAGACAGCCTAAATCTGAATATTGGTAATGCCCACGGCCTTTTATGGGCCTTTAATAGTCTGTATGTCGCTGTTAATAAGAATTGGGATGATGATAGTACAGATGAAAGTCAACTAGGAAGCGGTATTTATAGAATTACAGATTCAAATGGAGATGGAAACCTTGATAAGGTAAAGATGCTTTTGAAATTAGAAGGAGCTGGTGAGCACGGGCCGCACAGCTTTGTGTTAAGTCCGGATGGAGAATCCATTTATTTTATAGCTGGAAACCATGTACTTATCCCTGAAAACCTCAAACAAAATAGTCGCTTACCTACTAACTGGGGTGAAGATAATCTGTTTACACCTTATCTGGACGCAAGGGGGCATGCCAATGACATAAAAGCTCCTGGCGGTTGGGTTGCTGAATTTGATGCCAAGGGTGAAAATTGGGAACTCATTTCTGCCGGTTATAGAAATCCATTCGACCTGGCCTTTAATCAGGATGGTGAATTGTTTACCTATGATGCCGATATGGAATGGGATATTGGTATGCCCTGGTACAGGCCAACAAGAATATGTCATGTTACTTCCGGTAGTGAATATGGATGGCGGACAGGATCCGGTAAATGGCCGGATTACTATCCGGACAACCTCCCCGCGGTGCATAATCTGGAACAAGGTTCTCCCACTGCCATCTTGTCCGGTGATAAGTTAAGATTCCCGACAAATTATAAAAGTGGACTTTTTATAATGGATTGGAGTTTTGGAACCATTTATTATGCTGATCTTATACCAAAAGGAAGTAGTTACACTGCAACGAGAGAAGAATTTCTATCGGGCACCCCTTTGCCGTTAACTGATATGATTGCAGGCTCAGACGGCAACCTTTATTTCGCAACTGGCGGTAGAGGTCTTGATTCTCACTTATATAGATTGAGTTATGAAGGAGATGATATTGAATCTGAGCAAATACCGAATGAAAGCGGAAAAGAATTAAGGAAACTCAGGCACCAATTAGAGAATTATACGGCAGTTAATCCTGATGAGGCCCTATCCAATGCATGGTACCATCTTGACGATGATGACAGATTTATAAGATATGCAGCTCGAAATACTCTGGAAAATCTTCCTACAGGGCAGTGGCAGGAAATGTTTTACTCAGAAGAATCAGCAATAAAAACCATAGAAGCCGGCATTGCGATGGCAAGACAGGGAGCTAAAAAAGATCGGGAAAAGATTCTGAGAAAATTAAATCAAATTAAGTGGGAAGGACTAACCGAACAGCGGCAAATAGACCTTTTGAGAAATTATGCTCTTGTGTTCATCCGCATGGGGCAACCCGAAAATCAATCTCGACAGGCCGTAATAAATAAACTAAAACCATATTTTCCTAATTCAAACGATATCATAAATAGAGAGCTTGCACAAATTATGCTCTATCTAAATGCTGATGGTACCGTAAATATTCTTATTGATTTATTGGAAAAACATACGGCTGAAAAAACAAATATCTCCAGTCAGATGCTTTCAGAGGAAACCACCTTGAGAAGTGAACAATACGGACCACTAATCAGGGAAGTAATCGCTAAAATGCCCCCTAGTGAAGCTATCTACTATGGAATGCTGTTAAGCCATGCCACAGAAGGTTGGAATAGTACGCTTAGGGAGAAATACTTCCTATGGTTTTATGATGTATTAAGTGCAAAAGGCGGAATGAGCTTTAAGGCTTATATGGAAAACGTAAGGCTACAGGCCATGTCCAATGTCCCTGAAGAAGAAAAAGCATACTTTGAAGAACTCTCCGGTGTGTATTCACCAAACACTGTTGTTGAAAACCTGCCGCAACCAATTGGTCCTGGGGCAAACTATTCCGGAAGTACTATTAATCAGTTTCTTTGGGGAGATAAGATGAATAATTATAATGGCACTTTGGCCGATGGCGAAAGAGCGTATCAGGCAGCATTGTGTATCCTATGTCACCGCATGAAAGGAGAAGGGGGTGCCACCGGACCAGACTTAACTCAGATTAGTACAAAATTTGGAAAGTATGATTTGTTATATTCAATATATAGCCCCAATGATGAAATTTCAGATCAATATGCCTTTAGCCTTTTTCATCTGGATGATGGCAAAAAATTAGCCGGCAGGATTCTTTCGGAAACCCAGGACTCAATCAAGATTATGCCCAATCCATTAAACACATCATACTCTGTTCAATTGGCAAAATCCTCTGTACTAAAAAAGGAATTGTCTCCAATTTCACCAATGCCTTCAGGTTTACTCAATAGGCTAAACGAAAAGGAAATTGCAGATCTTTTTGTCTATTTGTTAAGTGGTGCTGATGATTCTCATGAACTCTATAATAATGAGAATCTGGAATAATTCTGAAGTTAAATTTTTTGGCTCGGTATAAAACCATCTTGAATACTTATTTTTGTAGCAAAATATTTTCAGCCATCAAATAATGAACCATATACGTATAGCACCCTCACTGCTCGCGGCCGATTTCGGAAATCTTCAAAGAGATGTTGAAATGGTCAATTCAAGTCAGGCAGACTGGCACCATATTGATGTTATGGACGGACTTTTTGTTCCGAATATTTCTTATGGTATGCCGGTTATAAAGAACATAGCCGAACATGCCACAAAACCTCTCGATGTTCATCTAATGATTATTGATCCAGATAGGTATATCAAAACTTTCGCCTCTTTGGGCGCAAATATCCTCACGGTTCATTATGAAGCCTGTCCGCATTTAAACAGAACTATACAAGCTATTAAAGAGGAAGGTATGATGGCAGGAGTAGCTCTTAATCCACACACTAATATAAACCTCCTGGAAGATAGTATATCAGACATTGACCTGGTTTGTGTAATGAGTGTAAATCCGGGCTATGGGGGTCAGAAGTTTATTGAGAATACCTTTTCAAAAGTCAGGGCCTTAAAAGCCTTAATTAATGAAAAGAAGGCCAAAACGTTAATAGAAATTGATGGCGGCGTAAATGCGGATAATACGAAAACTCTGGTAGAGGCCGGTGCAGATGTATTGGTTGCCGGAAGTTTTGTTTTCAACTCGGAGGATCCTATGGCCACTATTTCACATATTGCAAATATTGCAAATGTTTAGCATTGTTTTAAGAGGTATTTAATCAGATCAGTAGTTGTTACCATACCTTTTAGGGTACCATTTTCCACAACCGGTAAGGAATGAAATTCTCTTTTTACAAGTAATTCTGCCACTTCTTTTATCGTTGCATCGGGAGAAACGGTCTCCAGATTTCCTATCATTAATTGCCTTAAGGTGAACATTTCATAAATTGATGAGGAAATGTTTTCTTCCTCTCTGTATGCGCCGTCAGCAAAACTGATACGGAGTAAATCATTCATACTTATCATCCCAATAATCTTATTCTTTTCAATCACAGGGATATGTCGAATTTTATATTTTTTAAATAAATGTTCTGCTTTATCTAAGCCGTCTTTTACATCAAGAGTTATAAGGTTCGTGGTCATTATACTTGAAACGGGGAGTTCAATTTGCACATTCATGACTTTCAATTTAAATATTATTTAATAAAGATCAGTCATATCAAAAACAAAAAGAATGATAAAAGTCATGTTAGTAATGGTTAAAATTTATTTCTCATAAATCATAACATAATTTCTGTTATCCCGGATTGGGCTACTTCTTTTAAGAAACCATATTAGCTTTACACGAGTTCTTTTATTAGTTTAAGAATAAATTACATAGCTTTGCGCCTACCTGAAATCCCACAAAATTTACCTCTATTATTAATAAAATATGGAAAGCTTTGATCTTATAATTGTTGGTGGAGGACCCATAGGAATAGCATGCGGGTTAGAGGCTCAGAAAAACGGTTTGAATTACCTTATTGTCGAGAAGGGCCCAATAGTGAATTCCCTATTCAATTACCCGGTAAACATGCAGTTTTTCTCCTCTTCAGAGCGACTGGAAATAGATGATATCCCTTTTATCAGTAATGAGGCAAAACCAAAGCGCAATGAAGCTTTGGAATATTACAGAAGGATTGTTACGTCTAATAAGCTAAAGCTTCATCTTTTCGAAAAAGTTGAGGCTATTAAAAAAAGGACAGAAGATTTTGAAGTAGTAACCAGTAACAATGCCTATATAGCCCGAAATGTTATTATTGCAACGGGGTTTTATGACCTTCCCAACCTTCTGGAGGTCCCGGGCGAAGAACTTCCTAAAGTTTCTCATTATTACAAGGACCCTCATTTCTATGCAAGTCAAAAACTGGCAGTAGTAGGAGCAAGTAATTCAGCTATTGATGCTGCCCTTGAGTGCTGGCGAAAAGGTGCTGAAGTTACCCTGATTATTAGGGGTCCTGAAGTAGGGAAACGTGTTAAATATTGGGTTCGCCCTGATATTATGAACAGGATTGAAGAAGGAAGTATTAAGGCTCATTTTAATACCGTCGTAAATGAGATCCGTGAAAAAGAAATTGTACTGGATACCCCTGACGGAACATTAGTGTTGGAAAATGATTTTGTCCTGGCTTTAACAGGGTATACTCCTAATTTTGAATTTTTGGAGCATATAGGAATTGAATTATCAGAGGATGAGAAAAGACTACCGAATTATAATCCGGATACCATGGAAACGAATATAAACGGGATTTACCTTGCGGGAGTTATTTGTGGTGGTATGGAAACTCATAAATGGTTTATTGAAAATTCACGCATACATGCCAAAATCATTATTAAAGATATTTTGCAGAAAAAAGTGTCTGAAACCGGTAGTTAAAAGTTATTTAAAGGAATGAAAAAAATTGCGTTGGCCATTCATGGAGGTGCCGGAACCCTTATAAAAGGCATGATGACCCCTGAAAAAGAACGCCTATATAAAGAAGTTTTAGAAAGCGCTCTGCACAAAGGGTATCAACTGCTACAATCCGGGTTGTCTGCTGTTGAAGCAGTTGAGGCATCTGTTAAGGAACTTGAAGATTCCCATCTGTTCAATGCAGGAAAGGGAAGTGTATTCACTTCAGAAGGCAAACACGAAATGGATGCGTCTATAATGGATGGAAAAACCCTTAAAGCAGGAGCGGTTGCTTTAGTTAGTGGTATTAAAAATCCTATTAGCCTGGCAAAGGATGTTATGGAAAAAAGTGAACATGTTTTCCTTGCATCTAAAGGAGCTATGCAATTTGCAGAGAAACTGAAATACCATCTTGAAGACGAAAACTATTTCTATGATGAACTTCGTTATCAGCAATGGCAGGAGATCAGTGGTACTGAGAGTTTTAAGCTAGACCATTCTGCAAAAAAGGATTCAAAATTTGGCACTGTAGGTGCCGTGGCCTGTGATAGTTTGGGGAATCTGGCAGCAGCAACCTCTACAGGAGGCATGACCAACAAGCAATTTGGAAGAGTTGGCGATAGTCCGATGATTGGTGTAGGGAACTATGCTAATAACAAAACCTGTGCTGTTTCCTGTACGGGTAGCGGTGAATATTTCATTAGAGGGGTTGTTGCCTATGACCTGTCTTGTCTGATGGAATATAAGAACTTATCACTTCAGGATGCCGCCAAAGAACTTATCCATAATCGTTTATTGAACATTGGAGGAGATGGCGGCTTAATTGCTGTTGACGCACTAGGTAATATTACAATGCCGTTTAATACAGAAGGCATGTATAGGGCCTGCAAGGAATCTGACGGTGCCGAGCAAATCAGTATCTATATGGATTAGGAGGTTAGAAAAGGTGCGTCAAGCGGTAATACTTTCACTTTGCCTTTTTTCATATTAAATCGATCCCCGTTTGCCAACACGTGAGTTTTTAGATTTATCAGAGACATCGGTGTGCCTTTTTCCAGAATCCTTTCGTTATTGTGTTTTAGTTTCCTGGGATCGAACATAATTACCATCCCGGAACCTATTATTTCAAAAGTACTGCTATTTTTAATAACCAATCCTGTATCTTCTGCAAGGCCTATACCCATCATATTGGGATATTTAGCTACGGCTTCCGCAAGCCGTCCAAAACGACCACGACGAATAAAATGAGAATCTATAATTAGATTGGAAATAAATCCCATTCCGGTATCCATTTTTACAGCGCCTTTTATAAATGATTCTGTACTGCTGCCACCTGCAATCATTTCGCTTGACATACACATTGCGCCAGCACTTGTGCCTGCAATCACTAAGGCGTCTTTTTTATACCGGTCTAGGAGTACTTCATGTAGCTTGGTGCTACCTATTTTTGAAGTAATTTTCGATTGGTTACCCCCGGAGAACATTATACACTGTGCATTTCCTATCAATTCCAGATTTTCCGGATTTTCAGACTCCCTCCTATCTCGAATGTCCATAATATGGACCTTACGACATCCTAATTTGTCAAAAGCATTGATATAACTTTTACTCACCTCTTTTGGAATACTTGAGGCAGTTGGAATAACAACAATTTGTGCCTCATTACCCCCACTCTCACTCACTACTCTGGAGAGGATGCTTTCCTGAATAAATTCCAGGTGAAACGACTCGCCCGTTTCTGTCCCTTTATCCTCATTTCCTCCTATGGGAATTAAAGTTCCATTTATTGCCATAATTTATGCTGTCTAGGAGACAAAAATACAGCTATTGTTTCAAAAAATGTCATATATTTATGAAATTACAAAGAACTTATCATACCCACATTAACAGCTAAATTAGAGTTCTAAGGCTTGTTGTCAATTCATAAATCCACGGTTAAGAACCATAAAATTTAAGGTCATGAAAATAAGAGAAATAAATGCCATGAGGGGACCGAATTTTTGGTCAATTCGCCGTCACAGATTAATTGTTATGGTTCTGGATTTGGAGGAAATGGAAGAATTGCCCACCAACAAAATAGACGGTTTTGCAGATCGTATACGTGAAATGTTTCCAAGTATGTACTCCCACAGATGTTCAGAAGGATGTGAAGGAGGTTTTTTTATGCGGGTAGATGAAGGAACATGGATGGGTCATGTAATAGAGCATATAGCCCTTGAAATCCAAACCCTGGCAGATATGGATACCGGATTCGGAAGAACACGCGGATATGGGGAGAAAGGGGTATACAACGTTGTTTTCTCGTATATAGAAGAATCTGTAGGCAGATATGCGGCTAAAGCCGCCGTTCGTATTTGTGAAGCGTTAATTGCCGCTGAGCCTTATGATCTGGAAGATGACATACAACGCATGCGTGAACTTAGGGAATCTGAAAGACTTGGGCCAAGCACGGGATCTATTGTTTTAGAGGCCCAAAGTCGGGGCATACCATGGATACGATTAAATAAGTATTCCCTGGTACAGTTGGGCTATGGTGCCAATCAGAAAAGAATACAGGCCACAGTTACCAGTGAGACGAGCAGTATAGGTGTTGAATTAGCTTGTGATAAAGAAGACACTAAATATCTTTTGGAACAGGCGGAGGTTGAAGTCCCGCGAGGTGATATCATCAGCAGGGAAAGCGGATTGGAAGATGCTTGCCGTTATATAGGTTATCCGCTGGTAATAAAACCTATTGACGGTAATCACGGAAGAGGAATTACAGTAAATATCAATACTTATGAGGATGCGCTTGAGGCTTTTAAAATAGCCAAAGAAGTATCAAGAAGGGTAATTGTTGAGAAATATATTACAGGCGAAGATTACCGCCTTTTGGTTATTAACAACAACTTTATTGCCGCAGCAAAGCGTACCCCGGCTCATGTTATAGGCGATGGTAAATCTTCCATAGCTGAATTGGTTGAGGAAGTGAATAAAGATCCTCGAAGGGGATATGGCCATGAGAAAGTACTTACGGCAATAACAATAAATGATCTTACAAAAACGATTATTGCTGACGCAGGTTATACTGTAGACTCGGTCTTAAAAGAAGGAGAGCGACTAATTTTAAAGGATACTGCCAATCTAAGTACCGGAGGAACCGCAGAAGATGTAACAGATATTGTTCATCCCGCCAATGTTTCCATGGCTGAAAGGATTTCTAAGATCATAGATCTCGATATATGCGGAATTGATGTTATGACCAGTGATATAAGTCAGCCACTTTCTGATACAGGCGGGGCGGTTTTAGAAGTAAATGCAGGTCCTGGTTTCCGGATGCACCTGGCTCCCACAACGGGATTACCAAGAAACGTTGCTGCTCCTGTAGTTGATAAATTATTTCCACAAAAAGGTGATACCGGAAGAATACCTATTGTAGCCATTACCGGAACCAACGGCAAGACTACAACGAGCAGGCTTATTGCCCATATCGCCAAAATGAATGGGCAAAGGGTGGGTTACACCACAAGTGATGGAGTTTATATTCAAAACAGGATGTTGATGAAAGGAGATTGCACAGGCCCTGCCAGTGCCGAGTTTGTACTCAAAGACCCCACTGTGAATTTTGCTGTACTGGAATGTGCACGGGGTGGATTATTAAGAGCCGGATTAGGTTTTAAAAAATGTGATGTTGCTATTGTTACCAATGTTTCGGCAGATCATTTGGGTTTAAAAGGTATACATACATTAGAACAACTAGCCAGGGTCAAGGCAGTGATACCTGAAACGGTATTACCGGACGGTTATGCCATCTTAAATGCCGATGATGATTTGGTTTATGAAATGCGGAGAAACATAAATTGCAATCTTGCGCTGTTCTCCATGGATGAAAATAACCCTAGGATTCAGGCCTTACAAAGAATTGGGGGAATAACTGCCATTTATGAGAATGGCTATGTAACCCTTTGCAGAGGGGAGTGGAAAATGCGGCTGATGAAGGCAGAAAATATTCCATTGACCTATGGCGGGAAGGCACTTTTTATGATTCAAAATATTCTTCCCGCTATTATAGCTGCCAATGTTCAGGGCATCAGTATTGAAGATACGAAAGCGGCTCTGGAGACATTTATCCCATCTGCCTCAAGTACTCCAGGGCGATTAAATCTGTTTAAGTTTAACAACTTTGACATATTATTGGACTATGCCCACAATCCTGCAGGCATGCGTGCACTTCAAAAGTTTACAGATAATCTTGAAGCTACTGTAAAAGTTGGAATTATAGCGGGCATAGGGGATCGTAGGGAGGAAGATAATAATGAGATGGGCAGCATTGCCGCAGAAATGTTCGATGAGATTATTATCAGACAGGATAAAAATTTGAGAGGTAAATCGGAGAAGGACCTGATCAATATGCTGGATGCGGGAATTAAAAAACAGGATCCCAATAAAAAAACTACTATTATTCCTTCAGAAAAAGAAGCGATTACCCACGCGGTGGCTCATGCGGAAAAAGGATCCCTTATAGTGCTCTGCAGCGATGTGGTGCCGGATGCGCTGGACCTTGTAAAACATTTAAAAGATCAGGAGGCAAATGGTGAAATAACATAGGGTATTGGTGATCTGTTTTTAAATACCTTATTCATTATTTAGAGTCTATCATAAATGAAAATACGGGGCGAAAACCGTGGTTTTCTCAAGAATTATTCAAATGAAAAAAATATGGGTTTGGTCAATTACGGCAGCTTTAGCCGGGTTTCTTTTCGGATTTGATACCGTTGTTATTTCCGGTGCTGATAAAACACTTCAGGCATTATGGGGTTCGTCCGATGTGTTTCACGGAGTAGTAGTAATAGGAATGGCCCTTTGGGGCACTGTTATTGGCGCATTATTAGGTGGTATCCCTACAAATAAACTGGGAAGAAAGAATACCCTTATATGGATAGGTATATTTTATACAATCTCGGCTTTGGGCTCTGCCTTGTCAAGTGATCCTATAACGTTTGCTATTTTTAGATTTATCGGTGGATTAGGGGTAGGGGCTTCAACAATTGCTGCGCCTGCTTACATTTCAGAGATTGCTCCTGCTAAGGATCGCGGCAAACTTGTTGGTTTATATCAGTTTAATATTGTATTTGGTATCCTGATTGCCTTTTTTTCAAATTACCTATTAAATGGAATTGGGGAAAATGCCTGGCGCTGGATGGTCGGAGTTGAAGCCATACCGGCAGCTATTTATACCGTATTCGCATTGACAATTCCAAAAAGTCCCAGGTGGTTGTTGTCTAAACTCCGTGTTGATGAAGCTAAAGCAGTTTTAAAAGTTATAAATCCTGGCATGGATTCAGAACACATGATGCTGGAGATCAAAAAGGAAAGTGAAGGTACGATTCCAGGGGAAAACATTTTCTTAATGAAATATAGATTTCCGTTGATACTGGCTTTTTGCATTGCCTTTTTTAATCAACTCTCGGGGATCAATGCTTTTCTTTATTATGCTCCACGAATATTGGAAGAAGCTGGCCTTGGTGCCAGCACCGCCCTGTTGAGTAGTATTGGTATAGGGGTAACCAATATGTTATTCACCCTTTTGGGAATATACCTGATTGACCGAATGGGTAGAAAACAATTAATGTATATCGGCTCTATTGGATATATTATAGCACTGTCTCTGGTAGCCTGTGCATTCTTTTTAAACTGGGAAGGAATTTCTGTAGCATTCTTTTTATTCCTGTTTATAGCGGCCCATGCAATTGGACAAGGTACTGTAATTTGGGTGTTTATTTCAGAAATATTTCCTAATCATTTAAGAGGATACGGTCAAAGCTTTGGAAGTTCTGTGCATTGGATTCTAGCAGCTGTTGTGCCTTCATTAATTCCTATTCTATTTGCTACTATAGGCCCCGGAATTGTCTTTACATTTTTCGCATTTATGATGTTTTTACAGCTTCTTTTTGTGGCCTTTATTATGCCTGAGACCAAGGGGGTGCCACTGGAAGAATTAAGCAAGTCGCTTACAAGAACCAAGAAGGTTAATCCTAAGAGTGCACAATAGGCAATTTCAAATAAGATTATTTGCACTGTAAAAAAAAGAATAAGACAAGGAACAGGATTATAATTGTTTGCTAAAAACTTTTTGTAAGACTATTATATAGGCATCCTTACTTATTTACCGAAACAATTGATTATCCAAACTGTAAGTAATCTTAGAAATAAAAGACTTTTAAAGTATAGCACAGAATATATTTCCAACTCAAAATCAATAAAGCCATGAGAAATTTTTTCAGCAATCTTTTTAAAACTAAACAAACAGATGAATTTGATGAAGTTCCCGATGGGGTTTGCCCGAATTGTTGGGGAGATCAGGAATATGGTAACGTTATCCGTGAAAAATTTAAGGACGCTCAGATAGATGTTAATAACAGAGAACGCAAGTATGCTTTTATACAAGACTTTGTTGTCACCCATTTAGATGGAATAAAACTAAAAAGTGCAGTACACGGCACAGAATGCCCTAGTTGTAAGGTAATATTTAAAGAAGAATCTAAATCCTAAACAAGCCAAAATGTCGAATCAACTCACAAAAATTACGGAACAACACTGTTCCAACCCTCCTGCCAAATACAATGATCTAAAAGTTTTATTCCTTAATTGCACGCTAAACAGAACACCCGTACTCTCGCATACTGAAGGGTTGATAGGTGTAGCTCAGCGTATTTTTGAAGCAAATGGGGTAGCTACAAAAGTAATCCGGCCTGTTGATTATACTATTCCTGCCGGACTGGGCCTGGATATGTCTAAAACCCCGGAATGGGAAAAAGATGACTGGCCCATGCTACAAAAAGAAGTAGATGCATGTGATATATTAATACTATGCACTTCTGTTTGGCTGGGAGAAAAATCTTCAGTTTGTAACAGAGTACTCGAGCGGATGTATGGTTATACGCATATGTTTAATGAAAAAGGACAATACAGAGACTATGGCAAAGTAGGTGCCACCCTGATTACAGGAAACGAAGACGGGGTAAAACACTGTGCAATGAATATACTTTTTTCACTTTCTCATGTTGGTTATACGGTACCTCCGCAGGCAGATGCTGGCTGGATGGGTGAAGCAGGGCCTGGACCTTCCTACAGGGATGAAGGCTCCGGTGGTCCGGAGAACGACTTTACAAATAGAAATACAACTTTCCTTGTTTGGAATTGTCTGCATCTTGCCCGAATGTTAAAAGACAATGGTGGTATTCCGGCACACGGCAACCAGCCTGATGAGTGGGCTGCAGGATGCAAGGCGGGATTTGACAGCCCCGAACATAAAAGATAATTCCATTATGGAAAAAATGATGTATCTGCTGGCCCAGTACCTTGCTGCAGCTGGTATAAGTTTTTTAGAGAAAGAACAGGATGATAGTCAAACCAATCTTGGCTTCTCTATTGAAAAAAGTAGTATGTATTCCAGACCCTTAAATAACAAAGGAGATACATTATCTGTAAACTATAGAAAGTTTGCTTTGGAATGGAATTCAAATGACTCATCAGATACATTACCATTGGACGGTACCACCCATGCAGAAGTTTTAAGATGGATGGTAAAGATGTCTCTTAAGGCTGAAATAAACCAGCGATATGAATATTCCTTCCATTATGAAAGTCCTTACACAATTAAAGATAACTTTATCTTTAAAATTTTGGATGCCAAAAGACTTGAGGAATTATTAGCACTGCGGGTATTGTCCCAGACAGTTCTGGAGTCATTTTTAAAGGAACACAAATTAAATTCAGAAATTCGGATATGGCCCCACCATTTTGACACAGGCGCTTATGCCATTTATGACAAGATGTCGAATAAAGCTGTAGGCTTAGGTCTTGCCGTTCCCGATACTTTATGCAACGAGCATTATTTTTATATCAGTGGATATCACGATCATAGTATAGCGGACACTGCAGATTTTAAAGCATTAACCCTTGGTACACGGGTAAGAAACGGATTTAGCGGTGCGATCCTACCTGCCGAAGGGAGAGCCAAAAGTGCTGGTTTAAATTTTTTCTCTGAAGCATTCGCCCAATATAAAAACAACTTGAACTAGCTACAGGTTTTTGACCTAATTAGGACCCTTAAAATAGGTAAAAGATAGCAGGATGACGTACTCTATTCTTAGGACGATAGAAATTAATTATGAAAATCATTCTCTATTTTAAGATTTCAACTGACAAATATCATGTTTTAAGATAATTTTAATTTAGAGTTTTGTAATGGCAAATTATGTTCAATTTTGATTCACGTTTGTCATAAATTAAATCTTACAATGACAAATGTCCATTCTTTTCATATTCCCGTAATGGGGATAGGGTTCACTATAGACACGCCTTTAAAAGTTTCCCGGTTTGGCATAGACTCAGTTATTTCCTTAGTTGATGATATTCTTATTGAAAAATTAAGGAAGATGTATTGTGCTAAATTTGAGCGTCCCTATTCAGAGATTACTGAAAATATAGAGGATTTTCGGGCAAAAAGAATCACTGCCTATCTTGATCTAATTTATGAAGAAAGTCTAAGAAAATTCGAGGAACTTAAAAATGTTACCGCTGACTCGGTTTCTGAACTCAAGAATTATTTTTCAATGCTACCCGATACGTCAGGTTTAAAAAAGGAATTCCAGAATTTAACCGAGGGCTCATTTAATTTGCAGGAAATCAAGACGTGGGCAAAGGATAATCTTACTATGGGAAGTATTGATGTCAACATTATGACTAAAGTTGATAAAGAAAATTACCGCAAAAAAATAAAATTACCTTCCGAATACAATGATGCCCATGCGGCTCTACGGGGCTATGCGAACAGTGTTCTCAATTCGTCTCTGGTGCTCTCTGCAGGAATGAACCCTAGATTATATACCTATTTGGAGCAATTCGAGGATTTTTATCCTGATGAAAATGGAATCATCAAAAAGAAAATCGTACTTAAAGTAAGTGATTACCGTTCAGCTCTGATCCAAGGTAAATTTCTGGCCAAAAAAGGATTGTGGGTATCAGAATATAGAATTGAATCCGGGCTAAATTGTGGCGGACATGCATTTGCCACCGATGGTTTTCTTATGGGTCCTATCCTGAATCAATTTAAAGAAGAAAAAGAAAACCTGATACAATCGGTTTATGAGATTTTGGTTAAAGCTTTAGATCAAAAAAATAGAATTGTTCCAAAATCAAACTTGCCACTAAAAATTACGGCTCAAGGTGGCGTTGGCACTAATGAGGAACAGAACTTTCTTCTAAATCATTATAGGGTGGATTCCGTTGGATGGGGAACACCATTTCTTTTGGTACCCGAAGCAACAACTGTTGACAAGTCGACTATTGAAAAATTGGTCGAGGCCAAAGAAGACGATTTATATTTAAGTAATATTTCCCCCCTGGGTATTCCCTTTCACAGCTTAAAGGGAAATACAAAAGATTTAGAAAAAGCTGAATTGATTGAAAAGGGGAGACCAGGAAGCTCGTGTCCGAAAAAATTTGTCGCCATGAACAAAGATTTTTTGGATACAGGAATTTGTACGGCATCAAGGCAATACCAACATTTAAAAATAAAGGAGTTAGACAAGCAGGAACTTGCTGTTGAAGACTATGAGTACGAATACAACAAAATAACTGAAAAATCCTGTACCTGTGTAGGTTTGGGAACTTCAGCCCTACTCGCATATGGCCTTGATACAAAGACTGAAGGCCCAGGTGTTTCGGTATGCCCGGGTCCAAATATGGCCTACTTTGCCAAAACCATGGAACTGAATGAAATGATAGACCACATTTACGGAAAGACTAATGTGATAACGAGGAATGATCGCCCGCACATGTTCATAAAAGAACTCCATATTTATTTAGATTATCTTCAAGCTCGTATTACCGAATCCAGATTTGCAGTAACCGATAAGCAAAGGAAGTATTTGTTGACATTTGCCGGCAACTTAAATGATGGAATAACCTATTATCAGGAATTATTCAACAACGTAAAAAAAGAATTTCAGGAGTCCAAAGTGCAAATATTATTCTTTTTGGAGGAAGGTAGAAAATCTCTCAACAACTTAATTCAAGAAATTGAAAGCCTGGAAAATAACCTGGCAACTTCGTAACCGGCTATATTCAAAAGGGAGTCAAAATGACTCCCTTTTCCATTGACTAATTTTTACACTTCTTTTTACTTAGTTAGTGTATTTTCTGACCGAGTTCCAATTAGTCCTCTTGCTCGCTTGAAAGCTGGAAAAAAAGAAAGATCCTTTTATTTTTGTACTTCTATTTGAATGTCTCATGTTTCGTTTTTATTGTTTATTAGAAACATTAAGACGCAATGACATTGAGAACGTTACAGCAAACCTGAAAAATTATAACATCTTTAACAACTCTTAGAAAAGGCTATCAAAATGGCTAATGACCAAATTAAATGAGTTTGTGAAACTTATTCCATACTAAACAACCAGCTACCATCTTCTAACCACTTGCTGTCAATAGCTTTTAGTGCCCCTGCTAAATCAAAGGCCTTAAGGTAATTTTCTACAAGTGTATGAAAATGGAGATCATTAGCTGGTAAAGCAATTCCTATTGGTTCTATATTCAAAGGACGTTCAAGAGTTACCAAATCTTTACCCTGGTTGCGCATAATAGTAATTACACAAATAGGGTAATCTGCTACCATTGCATCTACCTGATCACTCAGTACCATGGCAATACCTTCATCATAATTATTAACTGGTATGGACTGTGCTTTAGGCATGTATTTTCTAACAAAGGCCTCACTGGTGGATCCCTTTAAACAACTTATTTTATAGGCTTCATTATTGGCTTCTTCGGTCCCCTTTAATTTAGACAAGACCGCTGATTTTGCAAGAATTGATTTGCCAGAAACTGTATAAGGCCCTGCAAACATTGCTTTTACACTTCGTTCAGAGGTAACAGTCATACCAGACATAACCGCATCTATTTTACCAGCTTCTAAAGCAGGTAAAAGTTCTGAAAAAGGCATTTCTACTGTCGTTAATTTTACACCAATACCATTTGCCAAGATATTTGCCAAGTCCACTTCAAAGCCCATTAATTCACCAGACTTAGCTTTCATATTATAGGGTGGTTGTTTTCCTGTAAGACCAATTCTGATTTCTCCGTTTTTTAAAATTTTATTAAGTGTCTTTTGTCCATTGACCGGAACGGCCATTGAAATAAAAAACAATAAAATAAATGTTGTATAAATTTTTTTCATAGTCTATAGTTTTAAGTTGATTGCAAAAGTTATTACGTTGATGAAGATAGTGCTTATTCGTACACAACCAAAAAAGCTTGTGAGTACTCATTAAAATAAAAAAAGTAGAGCACTCCCATAGATTTATTAAGTGCAAGACATGTACGACTAAAGTGTATTATTACCTACAAGGCTCCGCCTTGAAAACTAATCGGGATTAACTAGCGTTGTTCCCTACAAGGCTCCGCCTTGAAAACTAATCGGGATTAACTAGAGTTGTTC
>Ga0316201_10000313_pt1 | contig 26106 bp, 46 predicted proteins | sample CS6wburrow_MG_FD_204516 | JGI IMG/M metagenome (GOLD analysis project Ga0316201, IMG submission 204516) | Coastal sediment microbial communities from Delaware Bay, Delaware, United States - CS-6 worm burrow | ecosystem: Environmental > Aquatic > Marine > Coastal > Sediment | place: USA... | reverse complement strand
TACTGTTTTAGCACCTACTGGAACCATCTCTTTTATGATGGATGCAGATACTACTGGTGCTGAGCCTGATCTTTTCTTGGTTAAGAATAAGACTATGGTTGGTGGTGGAGTAGTCAAAATAACTAATGAGACAATTGGCCAGGCATTGGTCAACATGGGATACAATGAATCGAATAGAAGAAAGATAATGAAGTACATTGATGAGAACGAATCTCTTGATGGTTGTTCGTATATTGAAGAGAAAGATCTTGCTGTGTTTGATACTTCTTACACCAGTAAGACGGGTGGTAGAAGAATATCCACAGAAGGACATGTGAGAATGTTGGGAGCTATCCAACCTCACATCTCTGGTGGCATTTCTAAGACAGTGAATCTGCCAAAGGAAGCTACAGTTCAGGACGTGTATGACACGTTCATGTTGGCTTTCAAGCTTGGTGTCAAGGCAGTCACCATATTTAGGGAAGATTCGAAGAGTTCACAGCCGCTCACAATCAAACAGAAAGAAGAAGAGAAATTCGAAAAAAAGCACGGAAAGAGATCATTGCCTGATGAATGTAAGTCTTTCCGTCAGAAATTTAGAATAGATATGCACAATATCTATTTGCATGGTGGCTTTTACAACGATGGCATGTTGGGAGAAATTTTCATTAGAACCTCAAAAGAAGGTTCATTCATGATTGGAATGTTAGATACCATTGCTGTATTGACTTCTACTTGTTTGCAGTATGGTGTTCCTCTTAAAGTCTTGGTTAACAAATTCTCACATGTTTCATTTGAGCCATCTGGTTTTACAGGTAGAAGCGACATTCCACACGCAAAGAGTATTGTTGATTTGATCTTCAGATATTTGAAGAGGTATGTGCCTCGAGAAGAACAGCAACAACAACTTGAACAGCCTGAACAAGAACAAGAAGTTCAAGCTGAGAGATCGTCTGAGAATCCACCTTGTTCGAGCTGTGGTCATCAGATGGTTAGACGTGGCACATGTTACTATTGCGATGAGTGCGACACAAGCGCAGGGTGCAGCTGATGTCTATGCACACAGACAAACGCAAAGCTCTCTTCGCAAAAGAGACTAAGAAAGAGTGGCAAACACCTCCTTGGTTTTTTAAGTATTGGAATAAGCAATACAACTATCTTTGGGATATGGCTGCTTCTGATAAGAATCATTTGGTAAAGAATTATGTAACGCAGAAAGATGATGCTCTAAGTAGAGAGTGGCCCGGTAAATCTAGACTGTGGTGCAACCCTCCGTATGATAGCAGACAGCTTCCGAAGTGGTTTGAGCGTGGATGGGACGCAGCTGGTCGTGGCTCTTATGTGACGTTTCTTGTTCATGCTCGAACAGATACTCTGTGGTTCCATGAGTGGGCAGTGAGAGGACTTGTCACATTTGTCAAGGGAAGATTGAGCTTTCTCTACAATGGTGTAGAGCAAGACCCAGCTCCCTTTCCTTCTATCGTAGTTCAGTTTGAGCCCAAGGATGTACAATTTTGGAAAAACTTCTTTGGAATGGAGTATAAAATGGATGTAATGAGTGGAAAGATGTCTGATCACATCAAGAAGTTTAAACGTCCTATTAGGAGATTCCCAAGATGAGTGAAGACATCTATGCAATGGATTGGAGAAAGCTTAGGATAGCGTCCTTCGATGTTGAAACTACTGGTCTAGATGTGAAAGCAGATAGAGTAGTGGAGATAGGTATTGTTGTTTTTGAAGAGGGCGTTCCAGTTGAGAAGTATTGTAAGTTAATCAACCCTGAAGGCAGGAAGATAGATCCTAAAGCCAGTAAGAAGACTGGCATTACGAATGAGATGGTGAAAGACAAGAAGACATTCTCTCAAAGAGCCAAGAAAATACGCAGGCTATTGTTCAAAGATGTAGATATGTGGTGTGCATTCAATGATCAGTTTGATCGCAGTTTGATTATGAATGAATTTGGTAGAACAGATTACAAGACTAAAGAGATGCCGTGTATAGATCCTTTAGTCTGGGCCAGATATTGGTGGCCTAAAATGAAGAATGCATTAGATGATGTTGTTCAAAAGTTACGTATTAGAGCGGACCCAAAGACTCTTAGAAGTCTGAAGATAGATAAGAAGAGACACAGAGCAGATTACGATTCGCTGGTTACTGGTACGGCTTTGTTCAATGTGCAACACATGATGCCTAAGACGTTGAGGCAGACGCTCTACGTTCAAGACTTCATCTATCGTATGTGGCTACTCAACATACATCAGAACGATAAGAAGTATATGCGTTACCTAGATACATCAATGCCACCAGAGCACGAAGAATAATGTTTGATTGTACTATGACGAAGTGCATAGAAAGATTTCCTCGGCCTATAGTTAGGCAACCGAGACCGGTTATTAGAGAGGCTTACCCATGTAAGCCAAAGAACAGATTACAGTGTGTTAATAGTGAAAGACCATGTGTGTTTGTTTCTTGTCGTTACAATATGTTTCTCGATGTGACCAACAAGAGAATCAAATACTATTCACAAGACCCAACTGAGATGGAGCATAGTTGTGCATTAGATCTAGCAGATGAATGTGGTGGTATGAGACTCGAGGAAATAGCTGCGTGTCTTAACCTTAGTAGGGAGCGCGTAAGACAAATACAAGACAATGCTCTTCGGAAGATAATGTATGCAGCAGCGAAGATAAAAGATGATTAGCTTTCATTCTGTTGAGATATACAATTTTGTTACCCATCGGCACACTTTTTTTGAAATGGCCGATGGTCAAAGTGTTTACATTGGAGGTTTGAATTTAGACGCAGCAGCTATTACTAGCAATGGTGTAGGTAAGTCATTACTTTTTGATGCAGTTTGCTGGTGCTTGTATGATGTAACAATACGTGGGTTCAAAAAAGACCAAGTGATTGGAGCACATGATGATTACACATACGTTAAAACAATTTGGTATGACGACAAGGAAAGAGAAATAGAAGTAACAAGATATAGAAACCATCCAAAACATATTCACAATGTTGTGCTCAAAATCAATGGAAAGAAAGCCAGTAAGATAAAGAATGTTTCGAAGTCAGGTACAAATGCACACATCGTAAAGGTGTTAGGGATAAGCAAAGAAACATTCTTGTATTCTGTTGTGTTCAGCAGAACCAGAGAAAGTATCTGTGAGGCAAAGCCAGCTGAAAGAATCAAGACTCTCTCTCATATCATAGGGCTTGATGTAATAGATGACGGGTTGAAGATAGCCAAGAAAGATAAGAAGCAGTATACTGATTTACTTCATAGGCTTGATGTTAAATTAGGAACAATATTAACAGAGATCAAAGAGGGTAGAAGAAGACTAAGAGATCTGAAGCGTTCTTTGAAATCGCTTGAGGATATAGAGAAAAAAGAGAAGAAGAGAATAAGAGATAAGAACAAGGAAATAGAACAGAACATTAAGAGACTCAAGAAGGAAAGGAATGAAATAGAACAACAGATAGACACAATGATGTCTGATTTGATGGCTCAAGAAGAAAGAAAGAAAGAGCTAGATCGTGTTAGACTTGAGCTTTCAAAGACAATGAAGAAGATTGGTCAAGCAGACGCAAGATTCGAAGAGAAGTTAGAAGAGTATCAAGCATCTCGTGAAGCTGTCACAAAATGTAAACAACAGAGTGGTATTGAATGTCCATTATGTAAACAGCATGTGTCTCCAAATCATATACGAAAGAGGGTGTTTGAATTAAAGAAAGATATGAACAGTAAGAAACAAAAGAAGAAGAGAGCCGGTGAAAGAAGACGAACGCTCGAGGCAACAGCTAAGGGGTTGAGAGTTAAGATAGATGAGCTTGAAGCTTCTCTGAGAAAAGATCTGGAGAAGAAATATTACCAACTAGATAGCAGATTGAAAGCTATTCAGAGTGAATTGAAGTCGTTGAAGAAATCAAAGGTGAAAACGAAAGCGATAGCAAAGACAGATACAGATGACTTGAAGAAGAAAATAAAGAAGCTGAAGCGTAAGACAGAATTAGCAAAGCAGACTCATGCGCGAATGAAAGAAACATATGAGAAAACATCTGAGAAACTGAGTGTGGCTGAGTTTTGGGTGGATGGATTTGGCCCGAAAGGACTCAAAAGATTTGTCATTAATGGTATATTAAGTGTACTGGAGAGCAAAACAAATGAGTATCTGACTGACTTGACTGATGGGTATATGACTGTTTCATGGGAGGGAGATGAAGGTGAAACAGTTGGGAGGAAGGTTGTTGAAAAGCTACACTTGAATGTGAAGATAGGAAATGGTGAGAAGAGAGACTATCTTAGTTGCAGTGAAGGAGAGAAGGCTCGAGTTTGGTTTGCTACTGATATGGCTTTGAATGTAGTAAAACAAGTTGAAGTAGATGTAGCTTTTATTGATGAGTGTTTTGATGGTATGGATAAGAATGGAGTCGAGAAAGCTATTGCTCTGATAACGAGCGAAAGCATGAGACGTAAGATGGTTTGTATTTCACACAGAGAAGGTGTTGGAAAACATTTCAGCAACAAGAAGGTTGTTGTGATGGAAAACGGCACATCAACGCTAAAGGCAGCGTAGGAGAACACAATGAGTGACGAGAGCACACAGACCCCAGAAGAAGCTAAGGCCCAGGTGCTTGAAGAGATTCAGGCTGAAGCTGAGAGACCGAAGACAGATGAGGAGACGATTGAAGAGCTGAAGACGCGCAATAGAGACCTTATCCTTCTGTCTAAGAAGCAGAAGGAAACGATTCACCGCGCTTCAATGAAGATCAATCATTTGGAGCGTGAACTTTACATGTCTCAGAATCAGATTGATTCAATGGGTGGCATGTTTATCGCTATCATCAAGAGATTTGGTGAGAACGATACGCTTGCTATCTCGAGAGAAGAGGTAGAGTTGGTTCCTCCTGGCACCATGATCAACGATGAGCAGACTGAGGACATGATCATCCTCAAGGCTTTGGATGTTAGCAAGCAGCCGAAGATCATGCGTGGTCCTGGTGGAGTCCCCATGATGATGGGGCCAAATGGTCCTGTTCCGATGCAGCAGCAGCCCCCTCCTGGCCCGCGAGCCGTGCCCTCTCCCCCTGAAGACCCCTCAGATGGGGAGCCAGCAGAGGAGACAGGAGAGCCCTCAGACGGAGAGTAGAGATGCCGATCTATGACTACCAGTGCCCCTGTGGACACAAGTTCGAGAGCTTCCATCAACGGATAGACAAAGAGCCTGAGAAGTGCCCAGAGTGTGGTGGAGAGGCGCAGCGCGTAGATCATTTCCATGATCAAAACCTGAAGAGACCGGACTACATTCCGCCTCCGAAGGCTTCCCGAAAGTTCGGTGAGTCAAAGGTAACACCGCACGTCAGAAAGAGGTGGGGGTGATGGCAAAGAAGAGCATACCGCTGAAGGAACAGAGAAGGTTATTTGAGAGCAATCTCATGTTCCTTCATGCGGTTCTCTTCAACAAATTTGAAGACCTTGAATGTGTTATGGGAATTGACCCATCATTGATCAATACAGCTGTTGCTTTTAGTAAGATTGGTAGGAAGCATGGCTATAGATATTACGATAGCCCAGAAGATTGTAGAGACCAGACAAAGAAGTTGAAGGTATTCCATCGAATACATTTGACTCGCGAATATCTTCTGAGATTGTTAGTCAAGTACAAGGCTCGTTTAGTTTGTATCGAAGGGTACGCATATGGAAAGGAAACGAATCGAGAATTGATGGGTGAAGTAGGAGGAATGATACGATTGAATTGTATTTACGATCATCCTAATTTAGTTGGTGTGGTTATCGTTGTTGGACCAACACAACTGAAGAAATACATACTTGGTTCTTCTCAGGTTGGTGGTGGCCAGAAGACCAAGCAATTAATTATGCTCAACGTGTATAAGAGATTAGGGATTGAAGTAACAAATGACAACCAAGCAGATGCTATTGTTCTGGCGAAGATAGCTAAGGACATGGTGAATTTTGTTAAGTTGTTTGGTGAGAAGAATTTTAGTTGCGATAAAGATATACGTGATTTTATCAACAAGGGTTGGGAGAACACACAGTTTCCTAAGTACAGATGGGAAGTGTTGTGTTCTCTGATAATCAACAAGTGTGATAGAAAACTATTTGATTATCGAAGAGAAGAATAATGAAGCGCCATCCAAGACCGGTCAATAGGTATCCGAGAAACCTGATACCAAGACCAGTCAAGAGGTTTCCTAGAGACTACGGTCCTAGGGTGCCTCGTCCTATTCAACGCTTTCCAAGGGGAGAACAGATAGTGAGAAGACCAGACGGTTTTCCTCCCCTTTTTGATCTTGAGCGCAAACCAAAGGATGAATATCCTGAGCTGTTCGAAGAGCTACAGAAGCTCAAGGAAATGTTCAAGAGAAAAGGTAGGAAGACATATGTTCATTGCTTACGTTCTAGAGACAAGCATATGTCTTCCCTCGAGACTTGTCTGTGTAGATGTAAGAAAAAATGTGATGAAGTGAACTTTAGAAATTTGGTTGGTCCCAATGAGGGACCAGCACAATACATTGATGACTTCATAAAATTCCAACGCTTGGTGAATCAGATTTACGGTACAGTAAGAACCAAAGATATAAGAATCAAAGATAACAAAGGTAAAGAACACGAATAATGTATGAACACAATCAAAGAAACAAAGATGGTGAACGTGATTTATTTCGTCAGCTTTTTATAGTAGCAATCAAAGATGCTATATCTCCATGTGACAAGAAGTACGCAAAGAAATGCAGACAGGATGCTATCAACTGGTTTACTTCAAGAGAAGATAGGGATTTTTCTTTTGAGAGGATAGTGGAGTATGTGTTTGGTGATAGCATTGATGTTGAGAAGCTTAGAGAAAGAGTGCTATTCCTGATACGAACAAAGAAGGTTAGTGGAGTAAAGAATATAGGCAAAGTGTTTGACGATCTTGGCCAAGTATTTGATGAAATAGAAACACCGGAGACAGAAGATGAAGGGTAAGCCGCAACAAAAAGATTGTAAGCTATGCAGCTTGTGTAAAGAAAGAACACAGGTAGTTGTGTCTGATGGCGGCATTCGAAGATGCAACTTTGTCTTTGTGGGAGAGGGGCCTGGTGAGGAAGAAGACCAGGAAGGTAGGGCTTTCATTGGTACGACTGGCAAATTTTTACGAAAACATGTGAAGAAAAATACTGGATTAGTATTAGGTAAGGACGCAATTGTTCTAAACAGTGTGAGCTGTAGACCACCAGGCAATCGTGATCCGAAACCCGATGAAGTGTTAACATGTAGGAGTTGGTTGCAGTTGAATCTTTCTATCATTCAACCACGGTTCATTGTTGCTGTTGGTAGATTCTCTGCATGGACATTTATAGATGAGAAGATAGATAGGATTGGTAAAGGATATTTCTACAATAAACACCACTTCAGAGATGAATGGAAACTGGACCGTTTCAAATTCAAGGTGATTCAGATATGGCATCCTGGGTACGTGTGGAGAAACAGAACAGAAGGCACTCTCATTGCGTGGCGCAGACAGATGATTGCCTTTGCTGATATGGCAAAAGAGATGGGGTACATGTGATGCCAGTCAATATGAAAAAAATGAGGAAGAGAATCAAAGAACACAGAGCTGAAAGAAATGACAGAAAAGCTCTGATTGTTTTAGATGAAGGTGAAGATGTTTTGTTCAACATGGGTGGTGAAAGAATGGGAGTGTGGAAGGGCAGCAAAACATCTGTCATGGCTCGAGACCATGATGGAAGGAAGCTCTTGAGATGGATGTTAGATAAAGACTTTGATGAGGAAGCTCTTGAGATAATACAATACCAGCTTGACGAGGTTTACTTATGAGCCTTTTGTTCTACAATCCAGAGACAAAACCTCTAGAAGAAGAGAAATGCACAGAAGGTGTGGAACAACATCAGTTCAAGATGAGGCCACATAGATACAATGGGTTTTGGTCTAAGCCTGTGGGGTTGAGGAAGAAGATGGAATTACAAGGTAAGGAAGGACGCGCGGTTCGTTGTATTGATTGTATCAAGAGGAAGAAGGATTGTTCGCACTTGAGGTCGAACAAATACGCGCGCAAACCTTGTAAGGATTACGTTACTGACTTGGCGAAGCAGTCAAGGTTGATTAATCAAAAGATTCAAGAGAAAGAACACAAGCGAAAGAAAGATCAATCTTCTTGAACCCAGCTCTTTCTTTCGCTATCCCAATTCTTCCACATCATCGATTGCATTGGTCTTGGGTCGTGGTTGGCGTACTTCGCGTCTTTCTTTTTGTTGTATGGTCTAGCCACTTTACCACGAATCGTTTCATATGTAAGCTGTGCAATTGGCATTCCTGGGTAGATCACCACAGGTTTGACGCAAACGATCTCCAGTGTCCAGTGTCCCTGGAAGGCTGCATCGCCGCGCCCAGCTGTGACATGGACGAAGATTCCTTTTCTTCCAATGCTTGATTTGCCGTCGATGTTGGGGAGCAGTTGCACACCAGTATCAGTGAATTCTTCTGTCACTCCAAGATAGAGTTGTCCTGGTTGAAGTTGAAAGCCACTCAGTTCATTCATTTGAATGTATTTAATTTTGTCATCTAGTTTGCAATCTAGATAGTCGCTTTCGTATATACCAAGCCATTCACCTAGATGCACATCGTAGCTGTTGGAGCCTAAGCATGAGCGTCTGAATGGTTCAATGACAATGGAGCCAGCTTTTATCTCTTGAAGAATTTCTGTGTCACTCAAAACGCTCATGCTTATCTCCTTGTTGGCAGGCACGGTAGGATTCGAACCTACGAATGTCGGCACCAAAAGCCGATGACTTAACCACTTGTCTACGTGCCTATAATAAAAGGTGGCGTAGGTGAGATTTAAACTCACGGTTCTCAATGACACTTCAAGTTAACCAGACTGTACCTCCCACGCTTGACTCAGTTTTACATGCTGAGAAACACATAGGTCATCTGGTGCGCCTTCCCTACCCGTTGGGCTCGCTACGCCGGAAACAGAAAATGGGGTGACTGACGGGGATCGAACCCGCGACCTCTTGGGCCACAACCAAGCGCTCTACCTCTGAGCTACAGTCAACACATGGCGGAAGGTAGAGGATTCGAACCTCTGGGACTTTCGCCCGCTGGTTTAGCAAACCAGTGCCTTAAACCACTCGGCCAACCTCCCACAAGAGATGGTTGCTCTGGGTGGGATCGAACCACCGGCATACAGGGGTTATGAGCCCCCAGCTCTACCAACTGAGCTACAGAGCACAAAGCACAAGTAACATGTGATTGAGATTCTTGTACTCGTCTACAATTTGAAGTGTGTGTTCATTGCGAATACAGTAGTGCCACACACCATCCCATTTGCCGTTGCCCTGATCGACTTGTTGATGTCGATATCCAATGTAATCAGGAGCAATAGCAGTTTGAAAGATAGTCACAGGAACTATCTTCCCTCTCTGATCTCTTGGATACATGACGTGAGAGAATATTGTTTTATCCATCTTATCCTCTGTGTGTTTGGCGGGTGGTGAGGGATTCGAACCCCCGGAACGTTTCCGCTCGCTGGTTTTCAAGACCAGAGCCTTCAGCCACTCGGCCAACCACCCTTATCTACCAGTAAGAACATCGAGAGTTTTGAAGATTTGTTTTAGAGCGTACTTGATAGCAGCAATTTGTTCTAATGGACTTTTGTTGTTAGTAATTTGTCGAATGAATGATTCAGTTGTAATTGATATTTGTTTTTCTTCTTTTGTAATGCTTTTTTTTGTAGCACTACCCATACTTTTGCCAACTGTTGTATCGTCGCTCATCTGGTGCCCCCAGAAGGATTCGAACCTTCAAGCTTTCGCCACCGGTTTTTGAAACCAGCGCGTATACCGTTCCGCCATAGGGGCATATGATATCGTATTAAGGTGAGATATGCAAAGAAGCAGCAGCGGGACCACCCCGGCGTCAAGTATCACGGCATCGGAACCGGGTCTAACATCCGTGAACCTGTAGTCCAAGCACCCTCGACTTCACGACTGCTGCTGGTGGGCAGGGATGGATTCGAACCACCGTAGGACATAATGCCAGCAGGTTTACAGCCTGCCCCCTTTAGCCACTCGGGAACCTACCCATATGGAGCGCCAAGAGGGGATCGAACCCCCGACATTCGCCTTGGAAGGGCGACGTTCTACCGCTGAACTATTGGCGCACATTGGTAGCCCCGGTGGGATTTGAACCCACGGCACGCAGCTTGTAATGCTACCACTCTACCGCTGAGTTACGGGGCCTCAATCCAAATCTTCTGCTTTTGGTGGCGTTAATCTCAAGAAGGTATCTGGTACTTTCCAGAATATTTTTGGGAATGGATGATTGCTAATTTTCTTTCCATATAGTTTACCTTCTTCAGTCAATTCCCATCTCCATTTAGTCCAATGTTCTTCTTTCCTTTTGAATTGAAGTCCTGCCTCTTCAAGCAATTGGTTTGCTTTCGTTGCAGTGATATTCATTATTCGAGCTAGCTCTCCAACGTCTTTGTACATTTCATACTCCGTCCCAGGCTTTCATATTGGAGCTGGTGAGAGGACTCGAACCTCCAACCGACGGATTACAAATCCGTTGCTCGACCAGTTGAGCTACACCAGCACATTCAAAATCACCTCGAGCTACGGCTTCAAGATGTTTGATTGAAGTTCTGCATCTATTGAGACTTCTATTATTGTTGAGTATGTTCTGCGCTATCGTAGAAAGAACTTGTGGATCATTGATTTTTCTATTGTCATTGAGTAGTCTAAGTTTTTTCAAATGCTCATAGAGAGCTTTCTCACTGATGTCTAAGATTTTAGCTGCTTCTCTTCTAGTAATCACACCTTGTCTGAAACTTACTTTCATTTTAGAACTCTTTACTTCAACAGAATGTATTGGTTTGTTTAGCATCTGGGCTACAGTTTTCATCTTGAAAGTACCAGCTGCATTTATCAATCTTGCTTCTTGTTCTTTTGTCCACATGTGGCTTAGACCGCTGGCATATTTATTTCTATATCGTCTTACTTTCATTCTCAATCCATAGCTTTGATACTTTACTTTCACGCTTGATTTGCTTCTTTTTAATTCATCTGCTATCTCTGATAAAGTATATTCATCTTCAATCATTTGTTTCATTCGTGTGACTTCTTCTTTAGTCCATGGTCTACCTTCTCTTTTACCAGTGACACCTAATACAGCTGCTCTTCTATTGATAGAGATAGATGTACGGTGTGAAAGAAATTGTTTTGATATTTGAGTAGCACTCAGCTTTCTATAGTGAGCTTTGATAATAGCGTCTTCTTCTGGTGTGTAGTATTTCATGTTTTTACCTAGAGAAAGGTGTGCAGTGTCTAGTGTCTAGCGAAGAAGATGAGGGCAGTGGTCTTTTTGTTCGTTTACTAGACACTGCACACCTATGGTCCGGGTGAGATGATTCGAACATCCGACCCACGGCTCCCAAAGCCGTTGCGCTACCAGCCTGCGCTACACCCGGTTAATAACAATACTCAAGGCACTCGTTGAAATCTTGTTCACAGTATTCCCAGAAGTGTGGTTGATTATCTATACAATCGTCTTGTTCTCTAATACAATATTGTTCACATAATGATTGTTTGTTATCTATTGTTTGTATTGTTGAACAACCACACAGAACAAACAAGATGAGACACCATTTCATCCTAATACCTCGAAGTAGAATGTACCATGTTCTAGACCGTCTGAGTCTACAACTTCATTATAATTCAATTCAAGAAGAGCATTGCAGACTGGACAGGTGATGTCAGCACCAAGATATTCCCATCCATTCTCGATGTGAATTTCCTCTCCACATTCTGGGCAACTGATATCCATATCCACTCCCTTATACTACAAAGGGTTAATGTTTGGTGCGGGAGACAGGATTCGAACCTGCCCGGTGTCTCCACCACAAGCCCCTCAAGCCTGCGCGTCTACCTCATTCGCCACTCCCGCATTCTTTCCTTATCATCTTTGCGTGAACACGACAGTATGTTTTGTCTTCGATTGTGTCTCCGCAAATATCGCAGAGAAGTTTACCACATGTCTGTCCTTCTTTCGAGCCATGTAGAGGATACTGACATGTTGATGTCATCTTATTTTTGCCACATTTACATTGTGGTTTTGCAGTAGGTCTACATGCAAAGTATGTAACAGCTTTGTCTTGAGCTTTCTCTAGCATTTCAGGTGTAAGTTTTCCAAGAATTCTTTCTTTTCTATCCATCTAGTTCTCCTTTGGTGCCGAGGGCGGGACTCGAACCCGCACGAGAATGAACCCAAGGGATTTTAAGTCCCCCGCGTCTACCGGTTCCGCCACCCCGGCATATGGTGGGGCTTGTAGGGATCGAACCTACGACTTCCTGTTAGTCGGACAGGCACTCTACCTCTGAGTTAAAGCCCCTCATGGTAGCCCCAGGTAGGTTTGAACTACCGACCCCTCGCTTATCAGGCGAGTGCTCTGACCAACTGAGCTATGGGGCTAAAAGAAAATCCCTCGACCCTCAAACGCCTGACAGAGAGAGCGTCCTCTCTCGACGTTAGGCTCCACTTCGCCAGCTAAGCTTCCGATCCTCTGCCAAACCTCACACGCAGCTGACGTAGATGCGTGTACTTCGGAGGCTGTGATGACAGTGAGGATCGAGGGATTGGCGGGCAGCACGGGACTTGAACCCGCAACGTCCTCCGTTTCAAAGGCGTTACCCCGATACGGACTGCCCATAAAAAAGTAGTGCAGCGCGTGGGATTCTAACCCACAAGGTTTTTTGTCACGTTTTTTCGAGCGCCACCTCGCTGGTTTTTTGGACCGGGTGATTTTGAAGCCTTGACTTCAGACCCATTCTCAACCTAATGAACCAGTTCATCAGTCCTGCGTTCCGCACGCTTATACGCTGCACTACAGGGAAGCCCAACCTGTTTCTCTAAAGCTGTGAGGCCCTAGAGGAAGCTGTGAAGCCCCCAGGTTAGGCTTGGAAACCACCAATACTGAGTCTCCGGTCTCAGCTTCGTACATATTTGCCTACTTCACAGCCATCGACTTTCCGCTAAGGGATTATGACCAGCAGCTTGTGCCCTGGTTCGTCTGTGCTCCATAGACTTGGGTTGATTCCCTTGCTTGACAGGACAAATGACTACGCCCCACGAATATTGGTGGCTTGGTGGTCAGGAGTGGAGTTGAACCACTGGCACGCGGATTTTCAGTCCACTGCTCTACCAGCTGAGCTACCCGACCACAACTAACTCATTATTCAGTTTTCAAAGAGCACAATCACCATCCCTTTGGGATTGTGTTCCTCCAGAACGGTATCGTTCTGGTTCTCAAACAAAGCGATCCTTTTATCTTACCGTTCTTTTTCTTTCCTTCATTGTCTTTCCAATTTGCTTTCTCAAAAGGTAGAATCGAATGCAATCCACTGTGAGTTGGAAACCCAATTTTATGTGTGTGTCCTGCTACTCTACATCCAAGTAGAGCTGAGAATTGTTCGGCTAATTTCTTTCCTTCTTCTCCATGAAAAGTTGAACAAGTTCTAAACCACCACAGTCCGTTCTTATCCATCAATTCTTTCCAATCAAGATGACCAATCACATCACGAATAGATTTGCCGTTGATATATGCTTCACCAGGATGACCATGCCCCCAGAATTGTAATTCTTTGATGGGACCGTGATCTTCACGTCGTTGCTTGAGCCACTGAAAAACTTCTTTCCAACTCAGTGCTCCAAGCATTCCATCTGATCGTCCACGAAGCCACATAGAAAACGCACCAGATCCCCAACTCTCATCAAGGAGAGATGGCTTCCTAGTAGCATCGTAGACGATCAGACTGCTCTCCATCACTTCCCTCCTTTATTCTTCCTCTTCGCAAATTCTTTTGAGATAGCTTTGCGAAGAGCCTTTGCTTCGTTCACTCGTCTTGAGATCTCTTGAATGATCTCATCTCGAGCTGCCTTCGCTTCTTCTTTGCTCATATCATGAGGCAACTCTTTGAATCTTCCGTGCAGTTCAATTGTCGTCTCTTCAATGAGATGCTGTTCAAACATCTTCACTGCACGACCGAATGCAATCTCACGTCCGATAGCACGGTTGTACATATCGAGTTCACTGCATTTGGCAACAGCTTCATAGGTGAAATCAAATGCTCCATCATCTCTCATTAGATGCAGAGAACAAATTGTCTTTCCACCTTGAGCCATAACCTTTGGCTTCTTGGTGAACTTGTCGATGGTGGTGCCATCCTTGTTCTTCTTCGGTCGAGGGTGTTCGATGAAGTTGATCTCATGCTTGAAATCAACACCGAACTTTCTTCCTTCCGCTTCAATCGGGATCATCTTCTTTCTCCTTGTTCTCTTGTCGCTGTTATTGTATACGTGTACGTTCTCATTCCGTAACTATCTGCTTCGCTAATTTCACAATCATTGATAAAAAATTTTGCACTAACATCTTTCATCTTGATTGGAAACAAGCAGATCAACATTCTCATCCACCATCTGTGTGAGTATCTGATCTTTATCCAGTTCCATTTGTTACATGGTATTTCTTTATCGAATTGCATATACATTCCTTTTGCAATATTTGTTGGTTTATCAGTTGTAATTTCTATTTGTACGTGAGTTCTTTTTCCAAGGACAAATGGATATTCACTCACTACAAATGCTCCTTCTATGGCGGGCCGACTAGGATTCGAACCTAGATCAAAGGTTTTGGAGACCTCTATGCTACCGTTACACCATCGACCCACATGGCGGGTCGGGTAGGGTTTGAACCTACGACAACGCGGTTAACAGCCGCGCGCTCTACCAACTGAGCTACCGACCCGTAAAGCTTTACGCTTGTGGTGGCAACCAATTGGTATTGATAAGATGATAACTGCCCTGCATACAGGTTGGTTGCACCAGACCCGTAAACAGGACGATGGCGGGGACGGAGGTGGATGTGGCCTTGCGGATTTTTTCTATGGCCTTCATGGTTCTCGAGCCTCCTACGATCCATGGTACACACCTAGATCAAGATGTCAATCAGTTTTTTTCGCCAGTCAGGATTTGAGGATTTTTGTTTGAAAATCCAACGGTTTAATTGTGAGGGATTAACACCAGCTTTTTTGCAAAGCTGGACAATGAACTCTTCGTCATGGGGGATCTCGAAATCATCGAGCACTCTCTTCACATGCCTGTCTAGAGGGAAGGACGGGAGCTTGAGCTTGTCTCTCACGAAGAGTGAGAGCACCTTGGGTAGCTTGGAGTATCCCATGTCAGAAGCGAACCGTGCTTTACTGTATTGACCATCTGCTATCTTCTTCAACCAAATGCAGTACGCTTCAAATGTAATTTGTATATCTAAAAGATGTTTTATAATTTTGTCTAGCATTTTATTTTGCCAATTAAGTGGATACCAAGGAATAAGGAATGACCAAATTAATAGTTCAGATAAATCTTTATCTCCAAGTCTTTTCAATGCTTGTGCTTGAACTTGTTCACGTCGAGGCGCTTTCCATGGACCAGCACCAACACAGACAACGAATGCCTGTGAGAAATTCAAGCCATCAAGCCAAGGATCTTCTAGTTCTTCTTCTGGTGTGTTAGCTGGAATCAGAGTCAGAAATTTCTTCACAGATTCTTTCGATGGCTTCACCGAATTCTCCCCAGATTGGTGCATCTTTGAATCCAATTCGTTTCTCCATTTCTACGCAGCGTTTCGCCCAACGTAAAGCATCTTCCCATTCACCATTGCGTGCAAATTCCATAGCTGAAGCAGCAAATGCTTCCAGCTCTTTTAGATCCCACTTGTCAGCACCAATCCATTTACCACCAGTACATTCGTTGTATGCTTCAGTTGCTTGTCTAACAAATTCGTGATGATCTAGTTTCATCTTGGGAACCTCTTTACGTCTCCAATCATCTCATATCCGATTGATGCGATAGCTTCTTTGAATTGTGGAAGTGGACCATGAATGAGTATTTTCGATTTCACTTCACCATATGCAAACGTTTTGAATTTCTTTTTGACTTTGTGTGCAGTGAACACAATCATTTCATATCGATCAACAGCATTAGCAGCTGCTACAACAATGAAGTTCTTACCATCAAGTGGGGGATCGACTTCGAACAGTAAGGTGGGAGCGTGCCATTCTTTCATGACACGCACGAAGGTAGCAGTCTTTTTCTTTTTGCTCACTGTATATATATACTCCTTTTGTTTTGTTTTTGTTAAATAAAATGGTGCCCCGAGCAGGACTCGAACCTACGACCTTTGGCTCCGCACGCCACTGCTCTATCCATCTGAGCTACCGGGGCATTGGTGCGCCCTGTAGGATTCGAACCTACGACCCTCGGCTTAGAAGGCCGATGCTCTATCCAACTGAGCTAAGGGCGCTAATTCTGACTGAAGTCACCTTTGATGATGGCTGCTTTTTCTTCATCACTCAATTCTTCAACCGGTTCAGCTGGCCCTTCACTGTTTCTTCTTTCAATGGCACCAGGGATAACACGCATTAACACATGTTCTGCTACCTGAGATGCTTTGAAAGCAGCAACAGCTTTCTCTCCGAAGATGATGCCATTTGCAAAGATATTTTTGTATTCTTTTTCTTCAAATCTTTCTTGAAGAAGTTTTTGAATACCAACTAATTGCGATCCAATAGTCCTTGCTGCCATAGGTGTCTCGGTAAATCTGAAGGCAGCTGCTATACAATAGAAGTAATCAACAAGTTCTTTGTCGTTTTCGATATTAGTAGCCCAACGATACGTTGTTCTAATGATGTTCTTATCTAGCTTGTCTTCGTGTGTCATTTTACCCAATGCTCCCGTAGTATTTTGATTGTTTCGTTTTCAATGCGTTGGAGAATGCTTGTTGAATTTCCATTGATTCTACCAGATGAAAGCAAAGCAGAGATTATCCAAGCCATGTGTGATGAGACTTCAGTTCTGACTTCATTCTCTATCTCATCAACTTTGGTGTTCACAAATCTTTGAACATCTCTGTCTCGCGGTCCATATCCCATCAGTTTTCCTCATCTGCCGGTGGCGGGTGTGCCTCTGGCATAGGCATAGGCATTTGTCTTTGTGCCTGCATTTTGAATTCATTGTAAGCGGGGAATTTGAAGTCATCATTCTTTGCTTTGTCAGAGATCCCATCACCATCATCAGGTGGTGGTGCAGCTGCCATTTCTTCCTCTTCAACACATCTTTCTTCTTCACAGATGAAGAAGTCAGGACAGTCATTATCCGCTGCACACTCTGGTCTTGGTGGATGAGACGGCATATCAGAGAGCATCATCTCTATTGGGTGCGGTTCACATGTTGCTTCTAATACTGCGATACGTTCATGAAGCTTTGGTAGGATCTCGAGCGTAAGCTTCTCATAGAGATGTTTTGTGGTGTTGTCTTGCTTATCTGTTTGGTTCATCCCACTCCAGGCAGTAAGCAGAGCAGCCACAGAGGCGAGGATGGCTGCGACGTGAGCCAACCAGCCGAGCTTCTTTGGTTTCTTATCACCATTGTTGTTGTCAGACATGGTGTTGCTTCCTTGGTGTCCCTAGCGGGATTTGAACCCGCGTCGCTGCCGTGAAAGGGCAGTGTCCTGGGCCGGGCTAGACGATAGGGACTCTATGTAATATATACTACAAAACCCCTGTTTTTTTATATTATTTATCTCGTGGTTTTCTTTTTATCGGGCGTTGACATCTTATTCTAACACGTTGTCTATATACTCTGCAATCTGAGCACTCACATGGTTGTCGATGGTTTGTGATAGCGTATCGTTCTTGTCTACGATAATTTTCTTGAAGAAGCCAATCACGCCATTCTCGTTGCTCTCGAGCACCCCATTTCTTCATTTGTTCTTTTTCTTTTTCAGACATTTGATGGACATATTTTTTAAGGAATGCCATCTTCAATCCTGAAATGCTTTCATCATGGCGTCGTTGATGGCATCTTTTGCTTGAGCAATCTTATGTCTAGGAACGCCAAAATGTTCAGCTAAATGTTTTGAAGTAACAACGAAGTGAGCTGGTATCTTGACTGCCTTACCTTCTCTTTTTTCTTCTTCCTTTTTTTCTATGTTATTCTTTACAGCTTCAATCAGCTGCTCTGGTGGATCGACGAGAGCTTGGAAGACTTGCTTGGCAAAGCCAGGAAGTCTTACTTCTGTTCTCTCAATTATCTCATGGAAACGCATATCATATTCTATCTCATTCTCATATGGTGCGTATGGATTATCTGACACCTGAAACTTTTCAACCAACTCGATGTCAGCAATATCCACAAAAGATTTAGAGATATTTATTCCCTGTGGCACACGCTTCTTTCTAAACTCAGTGTTGGCCACGCTTTGGAATTGATTGATTGCAATGTGCAAAAGCCATGTGATTGGTGAAGCTCCCCTTGTGCTGTTGTATGAGCCCTTGTTCTTGAGGATCTTCAGGTACGCCTCTTGGACGAGATCTTCAGGGTCGATGTAGTGGGGCTTGACGATCTTCCGAGCTGCGCTCATCAGGTACGGATAGATCTGCTGAAGTATCTGTTGTAATTCAGCTTCATCATTCAAGGGGTTACGGGGATATCTCTTTACGGGACGGGGAAACCTGGCTGGGCGCTGCTCTGGAGTTGCAGACATTGATCCCTCCCACTACTCGAATGAATTTATCACTCAAAGCAGAAGTTTGGCCTTGACGCAATGAAAAAAACGTTCCACTTGATCTAATCTTCAAGCTCAACTTGAACAGTTGCGCTCTATAGGTTATCTTCGTTTGCCAATTCCTGCATCGCTTCATCGACTAGAGCACCGATGTCGTGAACGTCGGGGTGTCTCTTTGCGACAGTTCGTGCCGCATTGAGTGACTTCTTTTTCGAGTAGTTCATGCTGGTGAGGGAATTGACGATTTCAATCACTCGAGGATCTTGAGTGACACTCCCAACCTGGGAGTCATAGATCTCAGACATGATTCTCTTGACGCTGAGACGCTTATTGTTTGGCTCATTGTTGGGTGTAGAAGATTCGATAGCCATTGTTGCAGCCTTTACCATCTTATCTACACCAGAGAAACCTCTCTTTTCAGTGAATCTGATTTTAAATGTAGCAATGAACTCTTCTTCAATGAAGAGATTACCAGATGTGTTGATGCTCTTGATAGTTTCAGTGTCGTTATCTTGGAACCATCCAAGCTGAGTATACTTGACCTCAACATTGGTTCTGATATCGAAGTTTCTGTCATCTATAACGAAGACAATAGCACGACCAGTTTCGTTGTGCTTATCGATCTCTTCATGAAGCATCTTCGTGAATTCATCAAGAAGATAAGCACGAAGCTGGACACGCACCTTGTCTCGGATGATGGACTGCTCACTCATATTTTCTCCAGTCTTAGATTAGGACGACTTTTCAATGTCAACTGTAATAACTTCTTGATCTTCACTCTTCTTGGTGTGCTTAGCTGTTGTTCTTTTGTAAGCACCTTTCATTAGTTTTGCAAATTGATTAGCTGTTTTTGAATCGTAGTCATCTTCATCAATGAGGAAGTCTTTGTATTCATCAACAGCCAGTTGCATATCTTCAGCAATACCCTTCCAAGCAGGATTGCTTCTGCCTTTCTTCACATTCTTCAAGACTATTACTATTAGCTTTCCTATTGTGTGATGACCAACCTCAAAGAGATCAATTACCTTCTCTTCTTCTCGAGCAATCTTTGCTGTGATGTCTTTCAACTCATCTTGAAGTTCTTCTCTCTTTTTACGAAGACGAAAGAGTTTTTTCGAATGCTTCTCTCTTCTCTCTTTCTTCGTTGCCACTCTCGTTCCTCTCTTCCGTATTCGATAAGGCATTAGCTGTTGTCTTTCAGTTCATCTAGTCTCATAGCAGATTCAGTTAGCATCCTGCTTACGTTTGCTGCTGTGTTCTTGACCAAGAGAGAGACGATGACATTGCCTTCATCATCGCTTGCTGTGATCCAGTATTCTTCTGGGTTCTTAACTTTGTCGTATGTGTTGGGACGTTTGGGCCTGGGAGTTCTGACAGGTTCTTTTTTCTCTTTGACCTTTTTGATTTTCGTTCGTTGATATCGCCAGAAGCATCCTTTTGGTGTACGCTTGTTGTTGAATTCTTCGTTGAGTTTTTTTGATACTCTATCCCAATTCATCCTTACGCCAATCTTCTTGGCGCGAACCTTTTCTTTTTCAACAAGCTTATGTAGATGCTCTGTTTCTTTCTTGTTAGTGTCCCAACTGATTCCAGCCATTGTGTTTCTCTTATATTATGGGTTGACGTAAGATAAAAATTTCTGATGTGCAGACCAATCCACTTGCTTTCCGTAAACTCCTTTGTTGAATCTCACATCATAATTCTCATCACCAAATGTTTCCCAATCTCTATCATCGAGAGATTGGGGATCGCGTATCTCAATGATGTCTCCACGTAGACGCCAGGTGTAGAAGATATCTTCGTTGCTGTCGTCTGCTGTGAATCCAAACATGCCAACGTTGACACCACTCATCATGGCGTTACGCAAAGTCATGTGGTTCTTTGTCTCTGCGACGAAGGACGCGCTATGCACTTCATGTTGCATATCAAGCATTATAGCACAAGTCCCTGTATAATTGTCAAAATTGTTATTTTTTCTAGTGTCCTTTTGGTTTTAAAATAAGAGCCCTATGTAGTGGATTTTTCTTATCTTTAAACACCATGATTTTATAGTGTTGCAAATCGATTTGACAATTTGCATCACCGAAGTCTCCAATGTGATACTCATCGTTGCCGCTTCCACGCACAAAAAGTGGAATCTCGATTTGTCCTGCCCCATCTTTTGCCATGTTATCTCCTCCTGTACTTGAGTGGGATTGTGTACATGAAATGCATAAAGTTCTCTACGAAGACCTTGAATCCAATATCTGTGGTCGGAAGAAGTAGATTAACTCGAGTGGTCTTTGAGCTTTTACCAACGATAGGTTTTCCATCTGTCGGTAGACTATCTATTGATGGCAATTGTGTTGGATGACAAGTGCGAACAACAATGCATAACAGTGAGTCTGTGATCTTTACGATGTCAAAGATATGCATATCCATCATGAAGCATTGGATACAACTTTGATTCAATCGAAATTCTATACCTGTTTCGTAGATGTACTTGAGAATCTTCAGTGCGAATTCGTTGACTGTGATTCGCTCATTAGCATTGATCGCCAGTTGTTTTTCAGCAGACAGAAACCTGAGAAATGATTGTACTTCTTGACTCTTCCCTTTGTAGACAGGGGCCTTGAACTTTTCGAATGGCAGAAATAGATCAGTCATGCAGTATATATACTGCGTTTGCATAAAACATGATGAAGAAAAATGCCTTGGCCTACCTTACTCACCAGCTACACCGGTTCGCTGGCTTTCATCCACTCCTTCCCTTATCGCTTCCACCTGCACAGCGAACCCCCTAAAGACCCGCTCAAGGCAGAAGCCCTCGGCCAAGGCGCTTCTCAGCTGCTTTTCTCGGCAGCCAAGCTACTCGGTGGCAGCGTCGCCGTCACCGTCACCCTCAGCAGCCTCGTCAGCAGCAACGAGGCTGTACTTCATCTGCTTCTTCTCACCTTCAGCGTCGAGCTTCCCAGCCTTCTTGAGAGCGCTCATGGCGACGCTCAGGTGCTTCCCTTGCTCGCCCAGCTCATCACCGATCTCCTTGACAGTGAGGCCGCTCTTCTTCTTGAGAAGGCCGAGGATATTCTCCTTCAGCTCAGCGGGTGGTGTGACCTTGGGCTTGACCTTGAACAGCTCACCAAGGGTCATATCGGACACGATATCCTTGATGCCCTTGTCCTCAACGTGCTTGAGGAATTCGGCCATGGTCATGTCAGGTTCGATATCGCCAAGCACATCGCTGACGATAGGGCCGAGCCCAAACTTCTCGATATAGGCATCCAGCATCGCACCACGATCCATCTTCTTCTCACCGTTACCCTTGTCCTTTGCCATTTTCTTTTCTCCTTTTAGGGGTTGTGATACCCGCATTGTATTTATACTCAACTCCAGTAATCTTTGTCATTGCAAATGTGATAAAAATTCAGAAGGGCACTCAGCGCGTGCTGAACGTAGTCGATTCTGATTTCATCACTCCTAGCATCCACCTCCTTTGGTTCGAAGTCTCGTGTGATTCCACCTACATATGTTCCTCTCCTTTCGTAAGCATTGAGAAGGAAGGCAATCCCTTGCTCGACTGTGTTGAAAACCTCATCAGTTGGAAACTCGAATTGCTTAGCGAATCGAAGATATGCAATCAGACCTTCTAGCCTGGTTGAAATCTTCGTGGTTCTGCCTTGAGTCAGAATCAGTTGCCAGCTGGCAATGATGGAATCTACAATCTGCTTGGCATGGTAGCTGAGCAGATGCTTGGAGTATTCAGGCAGTGTGTTGTTCTCGAATGCCTTTTGTGTTGCAATCAACGCCCAATGGTCAGCTTCGATTTCTGAATCAGAAAGTGGCTGCCGTATTGTAGCCAGGTAGCTCAGAGCACCGATTGCATTCCGGGTGTAGGAGTCGCCCATCTCTATGAAGGCGAGCGCAGCTTCACCAGGATAATATAGTGAAGACCAGTTAACTGGACGTGAGGCGCTTCTCAAGATGTACTTGGAGTAGAAGCTTCCGTCTTCTTTTTGCATCCAACACATGAAATCAGCGAGCTTTTTGAGGTAGCTAAGGTTCACTGCACCTGGCTTCAATTTGTTGTATCCAGTGAGCGCAACAATAGCTAGCGCATTGGCTCCCAGCTTCACCTGAGAATTCTCATTCTTACCTGTGATCTTTCTGTTGGAGACGATACCCTGATAGCCTTCAATCTTTATGCTACATTTCTGTCGCATCCACCTTACTGATCGAGCGAGCACAGGCATCACATCTCGTTCTGCATTGGGGCTCAGATGTGCAAAGTCAGTGAGCGCATAGATAGCACCAGCATGACGTAGCACATTGTACGTGTCTACGAATGCATCAGTCTCCTTGTGGATGATGTAGACAAACTTTCCATCTCTCCTACAGTTGGAGCACAGGTAGAAAGCCATCTTGTTGATTGCTTCGATCACTATCTCTCTTGGGATCTTAGGCATATCTTCTCCTACCTATCGATGAATCGAAGCCACTCAGGATGAATGAGTTTTACATGTCCATCTGGCAATTCTACAATTGCTACAGAGTAAGCAAACTCACCATCATAATCAATGCCCCACTCAAGAAACCTTGCTTTCGTAGTTTCCACCTTTTCGTATTTGATGAGAATACCTCTCTCATCTATGATTGGTTTGTTATCGTAGAGCATCACTGGTCTTGGCTCACGCATATTTTCTTCCTCCACAATCGACGATGCATTGTTTCCATTCGATCTTACATCTATACTCATCCTCTTTTGATTCAGCATGAGATAGACATTTTGTTCTTTCGTTATCGCAGTAGCCACACATCTCTTCTTGTGTTGATGTTTTATTTTCTTGTGTTGATGTTTTATTGGTAGTAGCACAAGAAGAAAGTAGTAGCACAATGATAAACAATTTCATAGGATACCTCTATGCATTCTCCTTCACAATTCGAGCAAGAGCGCCTATCTCAGCAAATTGATTGACGATAAGCGAAGCAGCTTTATCGGTTTTGGGCTCAAGAGGAATAGTCTGAGCGCCAATTGTTGTGGCTTCGACAAAATCCTTTGCTTCCTTCAAGGTCATGTTAGTGAGGTTACGGATCAACTTGATGACATCAATCTTCCTATTGCCATAGTTCACCAGTTCAACAACGAAGAGAGAGTTTGCTCTGCTCAACTTCACTCGATTGAAGGAGAGATCGTGGAGTCGCATCATTACATCTGTCAGATAGATTGCAATGATTTCATCGAGCATCTTGTATGCCTTGTCTTTACTTGGCATCGTGAAGCTATCTCGATCAACTCCTGATGCAACACCGAAGAAGCCCATCTTGTTGAGTCGTTCGAGAGCACTGAAACAGTCTTCAATAGTCGTGAGCCCTGGCATCTGGATACGAAAATTATTCATCACATCTCCTTCTTTACGATGTTTGCGAACATATCAAAGTCACAACCAAGAAACTTTTTGATTCTTGGAACCATGTCCTTGGTTCGATTCCATGCGTCTCTAGCATCATCAGGATCAATGAAGCTCATCTTCTTCATGAAATCAAATTGGTCTTTGCATGTTTCGAATGTAAGAACATCTTGGATGATACATTCGAGAACCGCATCAACTTCCAGCTCATTTACGATTAAATCAGCATGGAAAGGAGAGAATGTAAGCTGTCTTCCATCGAAGCGTAGCTTCACTTTCCATTCTCTCATTCCATTAAAGCTAAAAGTGTTTGAGATTCCTTGTACTTCAGCATAGATAAACACACTCATAGCTTCGCACAATTCCTTGAGGTTCATTTCTCTGAAACTCTTTTTCATTACAGGTCCCACCCCTGCTCGATCTTGTCGGCGCAGCTGTTGCAGTAGGCATAGTCGGGTCGAATCTTGACTGTGCGACCACAACCTTGACATTCCTTTTCAATAGACTCTTCCTGAACACGGTGGTAAAACTCCACCATATCAGGATCGTCCATGTCATCCCACCAACCATAGTTGTCGTCGTAGTAGCCAGGCATTTTACCTCCTAGAAATACTCGTCAACTCTGACGAGAACGTACTCTTTGTAGTCATTTGTTTTGGTTTCCTCAAGACACTTGGGGCACAGAACTTCACACTCTGGAGCTTCCATGAGTGGGATAGAAGAGATCTTCTTCATTGGTGGATTCTCAAGGTCAAAATCTTCCTCAAGATCAATGACAAAGAAACGGTGGTTGTCATCAGTAGTCTCTCCGCAATGATCGCAGGAAAGACATCCGTTACAAACCATACCATTCTCTTCCAACTCATCCATTGCAGCAGCTTCACCACACATTTCACAGTAGTCATGACAACCACAACCACCTTCGCTCTCGTGGTATCGCCCCCCACAAAAGCTACAGTTAGAATAGTACATTCCCCAATCGTCAGGCACGTTGTAGTAGCTCATGGTTTCCTCTTTGGTGGTGCTTTGGCTAGCTCATGTGGCGGAACTTGAGTTTCCGATCCATGTTTATTCTTCTTAGGCCACTCACCTTTCCAATAGATGCGAAAGCCTTTCTCTTCTAACACTGAGATTTTCTCTTTCATTTCTCCATCTCATTTGTACGTCGTTTACTAATTTATTTTGTAGACTTTTATTTTTTTCAAAGTCTTTTGACCATGGCCAACACATGCCGAATTCAGGATGTTTGTCTTCGAATTCTCTGGCACATGTTTCACATCCATGTTTTGGATAGCATTCAACTACACCCCAACCAAACATTGGAGAGTCATCACCATCGTTGATGTAGCCTTTGCATTTTGGATTATTACATGGCATTATGCTACTTTTCTTTCTTCCAACATTGCGTTAAGAACATCATTGCTGATATCACCAGCGTCAGCTGCGCTACCATCAACGATCTTACTGATGATCTTCATCTTCTGTGTGATAATTCCATGCATCTTGTCGTCAATGCTGTTGTGCATATCAAGGTACTCAACGAAGCATGGCTCATCCTGACCGATGCGATGGATGCGATCCTCTGCCTGTACCATATCAGCTGGACGCCAGGTGCGCTCGACAAACTTCATATTCTGACAGATCTGAAGACCATCAACACCAGTACCAGCTGCCTGGATAGAGGCAACGAGAACACGAAACTCCTTCTTCTTGAAAGCATCCACAACAGCCTGTCTCTTAGGTACGCTGTCGTCACCCTTGATTGTCATCGTTGCGAAGTTGGCTTCCGAGAATGAGTTAGCCAAATCTGTGATAACATCACGATGATGAGCGAAGACAATCAGCTGCTCATCCTCATTGCTCTCAAGCCACTCTCGACAATGCTCTGTGATGTTCTTGACCTTGGCCTTAGCACACAGCTTCTTGAGTGTGGTGAGCTTGGAGATAGCCTCTGCTCGCTTCACCTTCTGAAGCTTCTGCCAACCACCTTCATCGTATGCCCACTCCAAGAAATCTTGGAGAGCATAGTCGTACTCAGCACGGGTGTCCTTGTCTACCTCGAACACAGTGCGAAACACTGTCTTGTCAGGCAGCTCCTTGAGCAC
>Ga0316201_10000312_pt1 | contig 26143 bp, 28 predicted proteins | sample CS6wburrow_MG_FD_204516 | JGI IMG/M metagenome (GOLD analysis project Ga0316201, IMG submission 204516) | Coastal sediment microbial communities from Delaware Bay, Delaware, United States - CS-6 worm burrow | ecosystem: Environmental > Aquatic > Marine > Coastal > Sediment | place: USA... | reverse complement strand
GACCGCAGTTGGTGTGTATCCTCAAGCGGGACAATTCGACGACGACAGCTTTGGTGAAACCAGTCTTGGTACTGGTGGTGGCGGAGCAGGTATAACTCCTGTTTTATTAGCTTCTACCGTTGATTTCTGGAGAGCGGAAGTGGCCATGAATAGTAGCCCTGCTGCCGGGAAACCATTTGTTCTTGCTGGTATATCGAAGTCCATTGCTAAGGTTCAGGACTTTGCATCTCTAGATGCTACTGCAGATCTTTCATTTGAACCATCTGCTACGGATGTATCTGATTTTATCACCTCTGTAGATGCTGCCTTTGATGCCGCAAATGATGAAGGTAAATGGAACATAATGGCCGAACAATTTTTTGTTGCCCTTAAAGGGAACGGCCACGATGCTTATAACTTTTACAGAAGAAAAGGATATCCTACCAACTTAGAGCCCAATTTGGAGCCTAATCCTGGATCGTTTATCCGAAGCTTCTTTTATCCGGCGAATGCTGCTAACACTAATTCTTCCTTAACGCAGAAATCAGGTGTTACAGGTCAGGTTTTCTGGGATACCAACCCGGCAGGACCTTCATTCCCTGCTTCTAATTAATTAAAAAAAAATTACGATGAAAAAAGTAAGTGTATTTATTTTAGCATTGTCCACGGTCTTCTTTGTGAGCTGCGAGTCAGACGACAAGGTAGTGGATGAGGTTCTTAACAACTTCACCAGTGGAGCTGTTTTAAGAACAAGAAACATTGAAGGAAACCCTTACAACGCATTTGACTCTTCTTCCGTTTTTACAGTTACGGTTGAAGAGCAAGATGTAGAACAGGGAGGTTTATTGTCATCAGTAGATCTGTTTATGTCTTTTACAGACAACCAGGACGATCCTAATGACAATAGCAAAGCAGAACAACTTGTTGCGACCTTTCCTGCAAGTGCATTCACCAACGGATCACGTGGCCTACCGGAATTGACGTATACTACCACACTGGCAGAATCTGCCACTGCTTTAGGCGTAGGTACAGATTATTCAGGGGGAGATGTATTTAACTATCGGTTTGCTGTGAATTTAACAGATGGTACTTCCTGGACTAATGTAAATGGAAACCAAAACATTTTGGGAGGATCTTATTTTAGCTCTCCATACCTATACAGCGTAGTGGTAGCCTGTATTCCATTAGGACCTGTTCCCGGTGATTATACATTGGATATGCAGGATTCATATGGTGATGGCTGGAATGGAGCTTCTATTAGAGTAACTGTTGATGGCGTAGCCACAGATTACACCATTACCTTTGCTCAAGGTGCTGCAAATTCTGAAACCTTTACTATTCCAGATACGGCCACTACGGTAACATTCGAGTACGTATCCGGAGATTGGGATTCCGAAGTAACCTACCAGTTGTATGCTCCTAATGGAAAGATCGCCTTTGAGGACGGGCCCAGTCCATTTATAGGGGATTTTACAGGTAGTTTGAGTATTTGTCCGTAATCACGAACATTAGTTTATAATAAAAGGCTATCCCAATGGATAGCCTTTTTAGATTATTATAACTAAATAATTCCAGTTTTCTAATTACATTTGAAAAAAACTGAGATGAAAACGAAAAAACTTCTCCTAGTATTAATGCTTCCCTTCCTACTGCTATTTATAGGCTGCAATCAGGACGATAGTCTGGATACGATCGTGGAAGATACCATGGTAGAAGAAGAACCTGATTCTGAAGATCCTACTCCTGAGGAAGAGGAGCCACCGATCATTATGGGTGAAATAGAAACCCTGAATTCCCTTCTGATCTATGATGGCCTGGTGCTGGTTAATGACGCCGGCAATAATAGGGCCTTTCTAATGGACAAAAACGCCCATTTAGTACATGAATGGACTTTAAGCAATAATTTGGGAAATGATGCCTTTTTATTGCCCAACGGAAAAATATTGGCTTCCCTTGAAGCTGATGAAACGAAAATAAATTTTGGAGGACAAGGGGGTAAATTGCAGTTTGTTACCGCCGACGGAACTATTGAATGGAATTTTAATTATTCCTCCGAAACTGCTGAAACACATCATGATGCCGAATTACTGCCCAATGGCAATGTATTGGCTATGGTTTGGGAAAAAAGAACGGCAGAAGAAGCGGCTGCTGCCGGTTCCAATTCTTTAATTGATGTCTTTCCGGAAGCCATCATAGAGGTAAATCCTTCCACGGATGAGATCGTCTGGGAATGGTATGCCTGGGATCATATTATTCAGGATTTTGATGACACCAAGAACAATTTTGGGAATGTATCAGGGAATCCACAGTTGATCAACGTTAATTATGTCTCCGATGAAAAGGGAGACATCATGCATGCAAATGGCATCGCATACGACCCAAATAAAGACCTGATTTACCTGAGCGTTAATTATTTTAGTGAAATTTGGGTTATCGATCACAGCACAACAACCGCTGAGGCAGCTGCACATTCAGGCGGCACGTATAATAAAGGAGGCGATTTGGTATATCGGTTTGGGAATCCGGAAGCCTATAACAATACCGCAGGGGAACGACTCTTTCACAACAATCATTTTCCCAATCTATTGAAGGGAGAAGATGAAGGGAAAATTCTGGTCTTTACAAATGGAAATGGTATAGGCCAATCTACCGTATTGGAATTACAATTACCCGCTTCGTTCTCTTTACAACCCAATGCTGATAATGAACCTGAGGTGGTTTGGAGTTTTACAGATCCCGATCTCTTTGCTCCAAAAGTGTCTGGAGCGGTTAAACTCCCCAATGGCAACCGGATGATCACCGAAGGCGATTTTGGCGTCTGGGAAGTTACTGATGCTGGCGAGGTTGTATGGAAATTCAGTGCCTCCGGCTTTTTCTGGCGTGCTTACCACTATGACAAAGATGCACCGGAAATAATGAGCCTTGGCTTATAAAATAAATAATAACAAGTTTTAATACAATGAAACACATTTTTTTTACGGTATTGCTATGTGGCATCCTTATACATTCAAATGCACAGGTAACAGGAACAGCCCCATCAGGAGATGCGGGTTTATTTGATGCGGCGCAAGGAGGTAATCCGATGCTGAACCTTGTCATGATGGATATCAGGGTCAACAAAAAAACGAATGTCGAAATGGAAATACTGGGATCGCCCTATTTAACGGAGCATTTTGTTAAGAGCAAGGTCTATTTCGGGGAGGAGTTAGTCGGCGATTATTTTATACGCTATAATGCACTTAGTAGTGAAATTGAAATAAAAGAGACAAATCTTGAAGAGGAAGCACCCAAACGCCTGCTCGCCAATCAGGATTTACGGGTAAAATACGGAAACAGGGAATTGCGGTTTACTACCTATATTACCAAGAAAGATGAAACAAAGAACGGGTTTATGTCTATCATTGAAGCTGGCAACAAATACACTTTGTATCACCGCCTTGCCGTAAAATACAGTGAGGGAAAGGCAGCAGCGAATTCGATGGTGAACCCCATCCCCAGCCGTTATGCACATTTTGTAGAATATTATTACAAAAAAGAAGGGGTAGACAGGATAGACCAATTATCGCAAAAGAAGGGAGCCCTCTTAAAGATCCTGGACAAAGAGTTGCGAGAAGATGTCAATAGCTTTCTAAAGGAAAACAAAATAGATCTTGGTGAGGAGGAAGATCTGATTAGAACTTTCGATTACATTAACTCCATAAATTCCACCTCGTGAAAATTATAGTTCAGATGATTATTGCTTTTATGGGTGGTTTCCTGGTGGCCCAGCAAGTAGGGACCGTGGCACCACAAATAGGCGCCGTTGAAAATGACCCATATGCAAATTACCACCAGAAATGGAGCCCTATGATGCAAAAGTTGTTTCAGCAAGTGAAAAATGATGGTGAAACAATTACCTATTATGTTGGGGCCGAAGTAGGTTCTCCTTATGAATATGAAGATTTCAAATTGGGCAAAGTATACTACAGCAATGATTATTTGGGCCAATTTTACTACCGGTATAATATTTTTTCCAACGAGATCGAGGTTAAGAAAACGTTATTAGAGGAAGAAGTGCATAAAGCCTTAATTCCAGATGAAAAAGTGGCCCTAGTGCTTGCCTCGGAAAATGAATACCGATATCTGTCTTTTAAAACTGCTAAGAACGAAGCAGATAAAGGGTATTTAAAGAGGATATTAAAGGGTTCGCACTATAAACTCTATAAAAGAACAGTTGTAAAATACACGGAGGCCAAGCCTGCTGCCAATTCAATGGTGAATCCAATCCCAAGTAAATTCACGCAGTTTGCAGAATATTATTTACAACAGGATGAAGGTACTATTATTGAAGTACCCTTGAAAAAAAATAAATTCCTTAAACATTTTCCAAGTGTTATATCAGAAGATCTGAAATCTTATCTTAAGGTGGTACAGGTTGATCTTACCAATGAAAACGATCTTATTAAGACAATTACCTATATAGATGGCAGGAGTTCTAATGGAACCCAATAAAAAGCCTCATACGCCGATTACTATAAGCGTACTATACATAATCTCAACAAAGACCATTCTAACTATGCAGGATGGTTTTTTTAATACCTTTGGTGCATGCAAAAGACAACGCAGATTTACGGAATACGCGCAGTGATTGAAGCCATAAACTCCAATGAAGCTATTGATAAAGTATTTATTCAAAAAGGGCTACATGGCGACTTGTCCAAAGAATTGGAAAGTCTGATACGAAAAAAAGGGATCCATGCCTCTTATGTCCCTTTGGAAAAGATAAATCGTCTTTCGCAAAATAACCATCAGGGGGTAGTGGCTAGCATCTCACCCATTCAATTTCACAACTTTGAGGAATTGGTAGAAAAAGTAATGGCGGTTAAAAAAGAACCCCTCTTTCTTCTCCTAGACCAACTTTCAGATGTTCGGAATTTTGGAGCCATCATCAGGACGGCAGAATGTACGGGTGTAGATGGCATTATTATTCAAAAAAAAGGAGCTGCACCCGTAACGGCCGATACCATTAAAACATCTGCCGGGGCGGCTTTTAAGGTCCCCATTGCCAAGGTAGACCATATTAAGGATGCCGTTTTCTACTTGCAGGCATCCGGGGTACGTATCGTTGCAGCCACCGAAAAGACCAATACCGTACTTTACGATGTTCCGTTAAACAATGCCGTAGCCGTTGTAATGGGTTCCGAGGATACCGGTATCGCACCTTCCATCCTGAAGGTTGCTGATTATACAGCAAAGCTGCCTATATTGGGAGAAATAGATTCTTTAAATGTTTCCGTGGCCTGTGGCGTATTTTTATATGAAGTGGTCAGGCAGCGAAGGGAGTAACTATATTACTCAGGGTCCTTTTTATTAGACTCCTTCTTGTAATGATAGGTTATTTGGATCGATTTGTCCTTCGGTGAAACAACAGGCGGTTTGTTTTCGATGAAATTTCCGTCTTCATCAAAATGCTGAAGAAACTCGTCTTCCTCCTCGTTATAATCATCCTTTTCCCATGCAAACTTTTTTACCGCAGGAACTTTTGCTTTTACAAAAATGGCCATAAGCAATCCAATAGCAAATCCCCCCAAATGCCCTTCCCAGGAGATCTCGTCCTTGATAGGAAAAATGTACCACAGCATGCTTCCATAGATAAATGCAACGATAAGCGATACGGCAACCAATCGATAGTGCTTTGTAAAGATCCCTTTAAAAAAAATAAAACTGGCCAGGAGGTAAATTATACCGCTGGCACCAATGTGATATGAAGGCCTGCCAATAAACCAGGTTATCATCCCGGAAAGTAGCAGCCCCCAAAACAACACTTTAAAGGAAATACCCCGGTAGAAATACACCAATGACCCGGTTAAGATCGCCAGTGGAATGGTATTATTATATAGGTGCTCTATTGACCCATGTAAAAAAGGACCGAATAAAATTCCCCGAAGGCCCGAAAACCTCCTCGGATAAATACCGTAATCGTTTAGATTAATCTGATACTTAATTTCGACCCAAAATACGATCCATATCAATAATACCGCTATCATGGGGACCAGTAATACGCGGTTAGAGAATTTAAAGTAGTTCTCTTCAGACATAAATTGAATTTACATATTATTTCTACAATTTTCCAGCCACAAACCTAAAACCTGAAACATTGTCATCCGTATAAATAGTTTATTTTTATCATTATGAATGCACCTCTTGCAGAGCGAATGCGTCCTGAAACGCTGGATGCTTATATAAGCCAACATCACCTGGTAGGAGAACAGGGTTCACTTACAAATCAGATATTAAAGGGAATAATCCCCTCTTTGATCCTATGGGGTCCCCCGGGTACAGGCAAAACCACTCTGGCCCACATTATTGCAAATGAAAGCAAACGCCCATTTTACGCCTTAAGTGCTATTAACAGTGGCGTTAAGGATATACGTGAAGTGATCGAAAAAGCAAAAGAACGTGGCAACCTCTTTAGTACCAAAAATCCCATCTTGTTCATCGATGAGATCCATCGTTTCAGTAAATCGCAACAAGATTCACTACTGGGAGCCGTTGAGAAGGGATGGATCACCTTAATAGGGGCCACTACCGAAAACCCCAGTTTTGAAGTGATCCCTGCTTTACTTAGCAGGTGCCAGGTCTATATCCTTAATCCATTTGGAAAAGAGGATCTTGAGACCCTCCTAAAAAGAGCCATAAAAGAAGATGCTGTTATGCAGGCCAAAACCATCAAACTTAAAGAAACCGAGGCTCTATTAAGACTTTCCGGAGGTGATGCCAGAAAATTATTGAACATCTTTGAATTGGTAGTGGCCTCTGAAGATTCGGATAAGGTCATAATTACCGATAGCCTGGTAATGAACAAGGTTCAAAAAAATACGGTGCTCTATGACAAGACGGGAGAACAGCATTATGATATCATTTCTGCCTTTATAAAAGCCATCCGCGGAAGTGACCCCCAAGGGGCCGTATATTGGCTTGCCAGAATGATAGAAGGCGGCGAGGATGTAAAATTTATTGCCCGCAGATTACTGATCGCGGCCTCGGAAGACATTGGGTTGGCAAATCCTACTGCTTTGGTCATGGCCAATGCCACATTCCAGGCGGTCACGACCATTGGGTATCCGGAGGCCCGTATTCTCTTAAGCCAGTGTACCATTTACCTGGCAACAAGCCCAAAGAGCAACGCGAGTTATATGGCCATTAAAAAAGCTCAGGAAAAAGTAAAAGAAACCGGCGACCTATCGGTCCCTTTGGCCTTGCGAAATGCACCCACAAAACTAATGAAAGATCTCGGCTATGGTACTGAGTATAAATATGCCCATGATTTCAAGCATAATTTTGTGGAAGAAGAATTTCTCCCCGAAGAAATTTCCGGCACCATATTTTATGAGCCGGGCGATAATACCCGAGAAAAAACACTCAAAGAATTTCTTCAGTCTCGCTGGAAAGACAAATACAAGATCTAAAACTTAATCTCCAGGATCTTTTTAACCCGTCTGGAGCCTTCATAATACTCAAAGACCCACTGATCGTCCGCTTTGTAGACCAACCCGGAATGGTTCTCCGCTTCTGCCAGGAATACATTATTCACTGAGGTTTCCTTTAAATAGTATTGGATGCTTGGGGTGGTGTCTACCAATTGGTAACCTGTAGCTGTTTTTTGAGCATAAAGTGCCTGGTCCTTTTCATCCTGATTCATGGCCAGTTCCGGCTTAACGGGAGGAAAATCTTCCTTAATTAGTTCTTCTGGGGCTTCGTTTTTGGGTTCTGCCATTTCTTTATCCTCCAAAATATCTTTGGGAGTATCCAGGTCTGCTTTGTCTTGCTGTGGTAATATCAGTTCTTCACCCCCTTTCTCTGCAAGATCCAGGTTCTTTACATCATCCTTAAAACTAATGGTGAGTGGTTCTTCTTTATGCGCTTTTGGTTTATAGGCATAATTAAAACCATTAAGCGATATAAAAGCCTCTGATATAGCTTCCCTATAGGCTGCATTGTACTCCTTTTCTTTGCTAAGCCCCTGTTGTGTTCTGTAAACCTCTTTGCCATTACAGTCTTTAAGAACTATGTTTACCCTGGTTGCGAACATAGAAGAATCTTCGAATAAGGAAGTTAAAAGTCCCAGACAACGATCATTATTCAAATCCTGAGGTAAGGCATCTTCATAGACTGCATTGAATCCCCGCTGCACAAAATAGAATTTTATGGCAGTACTTGTCTGATACTGATTTTCATTTCTAAAGCCATCAAACTTCTTAGGCACAATGATATACTTATACTCATTCAGTTGTGACTGCGAATAGGTTTGTAACCCCACTGACATGGCAAGGAAAACGATAAGGAATTTCATATAATATGGTCTCTCAATTGGCTCCCCAAGATAGGATATTTAATCCTATTTGGAAAGAAGTATACCTGCTATCGGCTAGGTTTCCATAGCTAAAAAGGTTATTAGCCAGGGCATAAAAATTAATAGGTCCGGCTTGTACATTGATCCCAACTCCCAGATTTAAAAACGAAAATTTGTCGACCGTATAGGTCGTTTTCAGGGAAAGGAAATTTCCAACTCTCCTTAAATAAAATGCCGTCAGGGCCGCTTGTGGGCCTCTGGGACGATTGATCATATGTAACTGCCCTCCTACTGCATTCCTGTAATGAAAGCGATTATCGGCACTTGATTCACCTACCCCACAATCACAATCTACCGCCCCATCAACAGGTTCCCCAAAATTATAGCGAATGGAACCATACAACTGCGTTGGTCTAAAAGTTAGATAGCTATTGGTATTTTCTTCAAATGGGATCAAGGCTTCGATCTCATCAACCAGATCTTGCCAAAAATCAGCGGCAGGATCACTGAAGGCATCAGGTAAAATAACTTCAACCCCCTCTGTAGTAGCAGTTCCCTGCAAAGTATAACCCAACACATCCCCTGCATGGTATATAAAGCCCAGATCTAAAATGCTTCCGGTAACTATGGTTCGGTCGGTTAAATGGTAGCTAAACCCAAGGTCGACCCCTAATCCCAGATCACCGCCCAGCAGGGCCCTTTTGGTGATGATGCCGGGGACAGTTCCATCAGATTCATCATCCAGAACGCGCCTTATTTCTTCAAGGCCTGAAGTTCTTAATTCAAGGTCGGCCACCATGGTATTTGCCAAGAGATTATTTTCCCCTTCTGTCGTAACAAAATAACCATCATTTTTGGATGAATTAAAATCATAAATTCCTGAATAGATCTTAGCTCGCACCCCTAGGGTTAGGTTCCGGTCTATTTCTTTGTTGATCCCAAAATGAAATACTGTAAGCCCTTCCCCTTTCGTTTTTAAATGCCCCAGATCAAACTTTCTCCCCAGCTGGTCTGCGTTTCCATCAAACGCTAAATAGGCAAGGTCCTGTGGCCAATATAAAATGGTATTCGATTCGAAATAGACTCCAAACGAATAAAATATTTGAGGATTCTCCTTACTTCGATAACCCCCGTTAAAGAGGTCGAGCTGTATGGTTGTCCCGAATTCATCGCGCTGATTCATTGCATCAAGTGCCCGGTTCCTAACCTTATCGTTAATGTCGAGTCCGTCATTGGCAAATATGGAATGGACCGTTATACCGCTTGTTGCTGCTTGTCCGTAAATACCGGAGGTTAAAGGGATACCGGCGTACCAGGAAAACGATGTCTGCATTCCGGGATTTAAAAGGAGGGCCTGGGGTATTTCGGTAAAATCGTATAGCAGTTCCTTATTTTGGGCAAATAGAGCACTGCATCCACAAAGAATGGCTATTTGAAATAATTTGAACCTATTCATTTTAGTCGCAGCCTGAATTTACCACTAGACCTAAAAATTATCATAGGATCCGGAAGGCTGGAAACACTGGTGTTATCTCCAAAGTTACTCGCGCTTACACGAATGGCCGATGTATTGCGAATGATATCCAAACTTCGCCCGGTAGCGTTTCCATAGGCAATTTCCCGCCTTAAGACGGCTGTTGGTGCCGGATCAATTCTAAAATTTTCTGTGTCGAGCACTGTGTCCGAATCATCCAAAAACTCAAAAATGATCTCTAACTCTTTACTGGTCGTATTCTCAAGTTCATAGGTTATAACACCATCCAGTACATTATCGGCAAAGAAGGCTTCATTAAAAGCATCAAAGTTAAAGGTTTGTATATACCAGACAGCCCCCGGTGCGTCATTGATCACCTCTTCCGGGCTTTCAACATACAAAATACTGGCTTCTAGGGTAGGAGTAATATTCAGATCATCGAACTGATCAAAATTCTGTTCTTCCACACAGGAATAGAGTCCTATGAACAAGGCAATACTTAAAGTATATATCTTCTTCATTTCAGATATCTTAAGCCCTACATGGTCATTAAATCAGACCTTGAGGGTAGCTTACTTTAGTGTTTACCTTATATAACTTTATAAATAGCTTTTTATTTCACTAAGATGATGAATGATTTCGCCATGTTCATGCTCTGGATCTTTATGTACATTGAAGTGAATTGTATGAAAGCCTACAGCCCGTGCCCCCAATATATCCGCTTCAATACTATCACCTACCATAATGGCATTGTTGGCAGCTACCCTGGCACGTTCCAAAGCAAGATTAAAAATAAGAGGGTTTGGTTTTTTAACACCTGCCATTTCCGAATTGATAACCTCACTAAAATATTCATGAATGCGGGCATTCCGTAATTTTTTCTCCTGGATCTCCTGAAATCCGTTTGTGATAATATGGATTTTGTAATGCGGTTTTAAGTATTCCAGGATCTCTACGGAATACGGGAGCAAATGATTGAAAGAAGACAAATACTCAATATAGGAATCGGCCAGCAAATGAATCAAATCATCCTCTATTTTATAACCCAATGCATCGAATACGGTCCGTAAGCGCTGATAACGCAGATCTTCCTTCGCAATTTTTTCTTCCCTGTACAATTTCCAAAATTCGAGGTTAATGGGTATATACCGATCCAGAAAGTCCGGAAGATCTACCTGCACATCGTGTTGTACAAATATTTTCTCAAAAGTCAGGGCCGAATTTTTTTCAAAATCCCAAAGGGTATGATCCAAATCGAAAAAAACGTCAGTAACAATCTCCCTATACATGATAGCGCTCTACGATTTTAGTATATAAATTTAACCAGTTTATCTTTTGTTTAGTCCCTAGCAGTTCATTTGAAAAGACGGTCATAAAGTGTCCGTTCACCTTTTTAACTTGTTCATATAAAACATCCATTTCTTTAAATATCTCATCTTCAGAGTTGTATTTCAGCAAGGAATAGTCATGAAGGGCGAAGGGATGTACTTTTATGGGTTGCTGTACCTCCAGTGGTATGTCATAAAAATAGAATGAGGTGCAGGTCCCTGCTTTAAAGCCCATTTCATGGGTATATCCCATTGTATGATCGTCTGTAAATTCTGCAGCCACTAAATTGCGGTAGGTCTCCGGAACATCTACTCGATTGTAACGAAGCCGGCAATAATTTACGGGTTTGTTAATAACGCCAGAAAGATTTTTCTTTTCCTGTTTTAAAAGATCGATATTCGAGAGTGAACTATAAGAGGCAGCGAGAGAAACCGTACTATAATCTGCAACCGATTTAATTAAATGTCTAAATCTGTTATTTTCTGTAGAGATATTTTTGTCGTACCTGGAATATTGCGCGAACTGGAAGAAAAACACGCTCGAAAGCTTATATTTTTTATGTATATCGATCAGGGTTGAAAAATTATCATAAGGATCCTGTCTCAATTTAAGGACTACCATAAAGCGCTGACCCACTCGTTTGAAATAGAACCTACCCAAATCCAGAAATAAGCCCATAGTGCCCCTAAAAAAACCCCTCAGCGCAAAACTATGCGAGGTTGTAACGTCGATCAGCGATGTAAATCGTACTGTTTTAGTTTTATATTCAATATTTGGAAAACGATCTTTAAGAATGGTAAGGAATTTCCGGGCCCACAGATCAACAACCGGTAAATGAAGAAAGTTATGCTTATAAGACAGACTCTCTTTATATGGAAATCGGCCATACATATCCTTTACATGGGGTATGTATTCCTCATATCTGGAAAGCATATAAAAACTTGCCGCAAAGATGTCAAAAGGGATAACGCTGCGTTCTCCTGTTGGAAAAAAACAGGGTATTTCGTCCCATTCACCTATCGTAATTGGCAGTTCACTTATGCCTTGATCGAATAACAGCTTATTACTTCTAATAAAAAATTCGTTCTGTAGTGGTTGTTTTGCATACGTTATTTTTGGACCGCTGTGCTTAATAAAATCTTCTACTTTGGTCGTATAGCGTATGTCAATATTCAATATTCTTGTGAATATTTGTTTCATGGTATACGTGAAACGCGGGGTTATTTTATGGGTATAAATCAATAGCATCCTTACAACATTTGATGATCTGCAAAACTGAAATAAGCTTTTTCTGTAATGATCACATGGTCTAAAACTTTGATATCTATAGCAGCTGATGCCACCTTTAGTTTAGTTGTTATTTTTTTATCGGCCTCACTGGCTTTTAAAGTGCCCGAAGGATGATTATGGGCCAAAATAAGACCCACTGCTCCCAATTCCAGTGCCCTTTTCAGAACGAGCCGAACATCGACCAAGGTGCCTGTTATTCCTCCTTTGCTCAATTGCGCTTTGTGAAGAATTGTATTCGAATTGTTAAGGTACAGAATCCAGAATTCTTCGTGTTCCAATTCGCCCAACGCGGGTTGCAGCAGGTGAAACACATCGGTGCTACCCGAGATTTTAGTTACTTTTTCACCATTTTCAGACCTTCTTCTTCTACCAACTTCCAAAGCGGCGGCAATGGCAACCGCCTTGGCTTCTCCTATTCCTTTAAACTGCATTAAATGTTGAATAGAAACTTTCCCCAATTCGTTCAGGTTGTGATTTACACTTGCTAATATCCGTTTCGCCAGGGCAACGGCACTTTCATCCCTGCTTCCGGAACCTATCAGGATGGCTAAAAGTTCCGCATCTGAAAGGATTCCGCGCCCTTTATGCAATAATTTTTCGCGGGGCTTGTCATCATCAGACCAAGATTTAATGGAAAATGCAGCTGGTTTTTTTTGCATGTCTAAAGATAAACAACTAAAATTTTTAATGTACATTTCCTATGTAAAATCAAATCAAAGAAATGAAATCATTGTTCGAAACGGAGGCTTATCAGGAGATACTGGCACGCATAGATCGCCTGGGGGAAACATCTGAAAGACAATGGGGTAAAATGACCGTTGGGCAAATGGTGTGGCATTGTCAGATCCCATTGAAATTAGGCATTAAAAATAAAATGCCCCGTAAGAAGGGTAATCCGTTTATCAGGTGGTTTTTTAAAAAATCGCTTTACAACGACAGGCCCTGGAGAAAAAATCTGCCTACGCCCTCTGTAGCAAGGGCTAAAGAAGAAAAGGATTTTAAAAGTGAAAAGGACCTGTTAAGAGAAATGGTTACTGAATTCCATTTATTGAAAGATCGAAAGGAATGGAACCCCCACCCCATTTTTGGCACCTTTACACCTCAACAATGGGGGCAGTTAGAGTATAAACATCTGGATCATCATCTACGGCAATTTGGTGTCTGACCCCATATACCTGGAAAGATATTTCCCGAAATTCTATTTTTCCAGATGATTTATCAAAGAGGGTAGGTTCAACCCACCGTAATCACCAGAACTCATCAGTAACAATACTGTGTTGTCATAGCTCTGTTCATATAAGAAGGCTTCAAAATCGGATGGCCTGGTAAAGACATGGAGGTCATCGCGTTGAAATGCCTCCTTGATTTGTGTCCCGGAAATCTCTTTTAGCTGCTTAATTGCAACCGATTTTGGTGAGTAGAAAACACTGGCCACATCAGCTGCATTCATTGCATTTTTGTAGTGTGATAAAAAGGCCGCATTTAGACTGCTATAAGTATGTAATTCCAAACAGGCAATTAATTTTTTATCGGGATATTGTTCTTTTACCGCTTTGGTTGTAGCGGCAACTTTACTGGGAGAATGCGCAAAATCCTTAAATAAAATTGTTGATTTCCCCTCGGCCATTTTTTCGAGGCGTTTTGAAGCTCCTTTAAAAGTTGCTATGGCCTCATAGAAATCATCTTCATCAATCCCCATGTTCTGACAGATCCATTTAGCTCCTGCAATATTGCTTAAATTATGTTGCCCGAAAACTTCAATAGGCATGGGTCCTTCAGGGGTTTCCAAATATGTTTGGTCATTTATTACTTCATATGAGGGTGTTCTATAGGGAAATTTTCGAATTGTATTCTCCGAATTTTCAACCACCTTAACCACTTCTTCATCCTCCTCGTTATAGGTAATACTACCACCCTTCACAATGCTGTCCACAAATATTTGAAATTGAGAAACATAATTTTCGAAGGTGGGAAATACGTTAATATGGTCCCAGGCAATTCCACTTAGTAAGGCAATATTTGGTTTGTATAGGTGAAATTTTGGTCGTTTATCTATTGGAGACGATAAATATTCGTCCCCTTCCAAAACAATAAAATCATTTTCCTCGGTAAGGTGTACCATTCTTTCAAAGCCCTCTAGTTGGGCTCCTACCATAAAATCTACTTTCTTATCGTGATAATTAAGGACATGAAGGATCATTGAGGTAATAGTTGTCTTACCATGGCTGCCGCCGATCACCACCCTGGTTTTATTTTTGGATTGTTCATACAGGAACTCAGGATACGAATAAATGGGCACCCCTATTTCCTGTGCCTTTTTTAATTCGAGGTTATCCTGCTTTGCATGCATCCCGAGGATCACTGCGTCCAGGTTGGCAGTAATTTTTTCAGGATACCAGCCAAAGGCTTCGGGTAGCAAACTTTTTGCCTGCAACCGGCTTTTGGAAGGTTCGTAAATAACATCATCACTTCCCGTAATTTGATATCCTTTATGTTGTAAGGCAAGGGCTAAATTATGCATGGCACTACCCCCAATGGCAATAAAATGAATTCGCATCTGATCTTGAAAATATGCAGTAAAGATAAGGATTGAAAAGTGCAACCCAAATCATAGTTTGCCTCAGATTCTTTATATCTTAGTGATGAGGATACGAATTAAGAATTGAGCAATAAAATAACCATTCATGAGACTGCTTTTGTAACTGCCGCTTTTCGCGCCGGCGACACCGGCATTAGTAAGGATCATTACGCTCATTTATGGGCTAATGAAAGTATTGAAGAACATGCGGTTCGCTATAGCAGTACTGTTTCAGCATATGAACCCTATGCCCATTGCCTGCGCAACCGCTACTTCTATGACACCCTTGTTGATCTGATTGATCATGATGAAGTAGAAGTCCTTATTAATTTCGGATGCGGATTTAGCATGTATCCCTATTTACTCAATAAGGATTTAATCTATATTGAAATAGATAAATTGGATGTGATAACCCATAAGCATCAAAAGATTACTGAATGGCAAGAACAAGGGCTCCTGCCTTATAGGGAAGTACACTATATAGCGGCTGATTTTAATATGCCTAGTATGGAGGATCTTTACCATCAAATAGTACCTTTAAAAGAAAATAAAAGATCTTTTATCCTATTAGAAGGGGTACTTTTCTTTTTGGGAAAAGAGGATACGAACCGACTTTTTAACTTGTTTGAACGACTTCAAGGACCCGATGAATACCTGGCAAGTGTGTCTTTCCAACCCCAACTAGAAAAAAGTAAGGTCTTTCACAAGCTTATAGAATTTGTGGAAAGCAATTTGGAAAAAAACCAGCAATTTCAGTATCAAACAGTAAAAGATGGTTATTACAAAAACAGGCGGGGATACAAGCTTATAGACCATCAGGATACGTTTAGTCTTTCGGCATATTACGATCCAGGTCGTGTATTGCCGAACGAAGAAGTATTAAATGAGCATATGTACCTGCTTAAAAGGAACAAATAAATTAATTAGGATGAATTTATCATTATCAGAAATTACACCAAAAGAAATCATGCCGGGGTATCATGGTAAGCTGATCCATGGGGAAACAATGACCATAGCTTTTTGGGACGTTGAAAAGGGAGCTACCGTGCCGGAACATGCTCACATAAATGAACAAATCATGCATGTGCTGGAGGGAGAATTTGAATTTACCGTTGGGGGTGTAACGAAAATTTATAAACCCAACGAGCTCGTTATTATCCCTTCGAACTTACCGCATAGCGGTAAAGCACTAACTGCCTGTAAATTAATGGATGTTTTTAGTCCGGTTAGAGAAACCTATAAATGATCAACTTATGAATATTACACTAAGGGGCAAAAGAGCACTCATAGGCGGCAGCAGCAGGGGTATAGGCCTGGCCATAGCCCAACAACTGGCAGCTAGCGGGGCGAGTGTAACGCTGATGGCACGAAATGAATCTAAATTAAAGAAACTAGTTGCCGATCTGCCTGTGGAAGCTGATGAACAGGAACATCGGTACCTGGTGGCCGACTTTACAAATTTTGAAGCATATCAGGATGTCATTACCTCCTATTTCAAAGAAACATCGGTTGATATTTTAATAAACAATACCCAGGGACCTAAGGCCGGGACCAGTTTGGAAAAAAAGATCAACGATTATCAGGAAGCCTTTGATTTACTTTTTAAATCGGCGGTATTTACCACCCAACTGGCCTTAGATCATATGAAAAAACAACAATGGGGCCGTATCATCAATGTGGCTTCAGTGTCTGTGAAGGAGCCGTTATCCTACCTTGTATTGTCTAATGCCATACGCGCTGCGGTAGTGACCTGGGGCAAAAGCCTGGCAACAGAGGTTGCACCCAATCAAATCACCGTAAACAATATTTTAACCGGTTATTTTGATACTGAACGGTTGTCGGAGCTAAATGAAAAAAAGGCCCAGCAATTGGGCATCCCGGTTTCTGAAGTCAAAAACCATATGATTTCGCAGGTGCCCATGAAGCGAATTGGAGATCCCATAGAATACGGATACCTGGTCACTTTTCTGGCATCGGATAGGGCTTCCTACATAACCGGTGCCAATATCCCCATTGACGGGGGCTTGTTAAGGTCTATGTAACCTATTTTATGGCTTTTTTAGGAGGATATTTTGCAAAAACCTTGGTAACAATTTCCCGAAGTAATTTTTCTTTGGTGTTTGGTGAGGCATTCTCCCGAAAGCTGCTCTCACTAACTGCTTGCCAGAATAGGGCATCTTTCTGACTGTCTACAAAATCGAATACGATTTCCCGCTCGCTATTAGGTTGCCCCAGGGGAAGCCCAATGGAAACGCCTCCTCCAACATTTCTTCCACCACCACCTACACCAACGCCTACCGTACTCCCTTGAGGCATTCGAAATTCCCGGCTCTCGATATTAATCAAAAAATCGGCCTCTTCCGAAAACTGAATCCCTTTTGAAAGAAGTACCGAATCCAAAGCCTTTAACAGCCGTTTCGTATCCAATTCGCTGAGGCCGGTTTGCATATCGGGATAATAATTATAGGTGGCATAGTTCGAAAAATCAGTACCCTTATCATAGTCGTACTGAACACGGATACTGCTGCAAGCAAAGCAGACAAAACACAAAACTAAAGACCACTTTTTCATGTATTTCCAGATAAAAACAAGGAGTTTCTCTCTAATTTACGGAAAAATGGATTTTTTAAAGGATAAATTCTGCTTTAATCGTTTAAAAGCGACCACAAGGTATCCTTAAGTTCTTGCAGCCCATATTGCGATACCGAAGAAATAAACAGGAAAGGGGTCTCGCCAAGATCTTTTTCAACTTCGGTCCTCATCTCGGCCATCAGTTCCTCATCGAGCATATCGGCTTTTGAAATGGCTACCAAGCGGTTCTTGTCGAGCAATTCAGGATTGTATTTGCGGAGTTCGTTCAACAAGATCTCATATTCCTTCGAAATGTCCGTACTATCTGCCGGTATCATGAATAGGAGAATAGAATTGCGTTCAATATGCCTTAAAAAATAATGCCCCAAACCTTTACCTTCGGCTGCCCCTTCAATAATTCCAGGAATATCGGCCATTACGAAACTTTTGAATTCCCGATACTTTACAATTCCCAAATTGGGTTTTAAGGTAGTAAATGCATAGTCGGCAATTTTTGGTTTTGCTGAAGTGAGTACAGAAAGCAGGGTAGATTTACCGGCATTTGGAAATCCGACAAGACCTACATCGGCCAGCACCTTTAGTTCAAAAGTAACCTCCCTTTCCAATCCGGGTATACCCGGTTGGGCATATCGGGGTGTCTGGTTGGTCGCCGTTTTAAAATGCCAGTTCCCTCGCCCACCTTTACCTCCTTCAAGGATTATTTTTTCTTCGCCATGCTCCGTTATTTCAAGGATAATTTCACTTGTTTGCGAGTCCCGAACCACGGTTCCAAGAGGAACATCAAGATATATATCATTGCCATCGGCCCCGGTACTCCTGTTTTTACTCCCGTGCTCTCCATGGCCTGCTTTAAAATGCCTTTTAAATTTAAAACTAAGAAGAGTCCATAGACTTTCATTGCCCCGCAATATAATATGACCCCCTCTCCCGCCATCGCCTCCATCAGGGCCACCTTTGGGAACATATTTCTCGCGGTGTAGATGAGTTGAACCTTTACCCCCGTTTCCTGAAGCTAAATGCAACTTTACATAGTCAACAAAATTACCTTCGGTCATTTTTTGTGCGTATTTAACTTCGAATGCTATTGGTTACAAGCAAACTGTATTGCGTTTAATAATGCGGGATCTCTAGGTTAGGGAATCAATTACCTGAGTGAGCCGTTTCGTGATCTCTTCAATGCTCCCTATTCCGTTGACACTGTGAAATTTTTTCTGAGTACTGTAATAGTCTTTTAAAGGCGCTGTTTTCTGATTGTATTCTTCAAAACGATTTCTGATCTTTTCTTCGTCCTGATCATCAGGACGGTCACTAATTTTACCTCGCTCTAACAATCGTTTGATCAATACCTCATCATTGGCTTCAAGGGCAATGGTGGCATGTATTTTCATATCCTTGGTCTCCAAAAAATTATCTAAAGCCTCGGCCTGGGCAGCTGTTCTGGGAAAGCCGTCAAAAATAAAGCCACTTGCTTCGGGGTTCTTTTCTACCTCGTCCTGTAACATTCTTATTGTAACCTCATCAGGGACTAAATCGCCTTTGTCCATATACGATTTGGCTAATTTTCCCAATTTGGTGTTGTTCTTAATATTGTACCGGAAAACATCCCCTGTAGAGATATGTTTCAGATTGTATTTTTCCTTTAAAAACCCAGCCTGTGTACCCTTACCTGCACCAGGCTTGCCGAATAAGACAATATTTATCATTTTAGATTGGTTAATTTGGTAGACCCCCCGCAAATTACGTCCCTGTTCCTTATAATCCAGTCCATACCCCACGATGAATTTGTTTGGAATTTCCATTCCAAAATAATCAATAGGGTACTCCCCATTATAGGATTCAGATTTAAAAAATAAACTGGCGATCTTGAAATTTTTTACATTGGTATTGGTAAAGATATGAACCAGTTCCTGTAGTGTTCTTCCAGTGTCAATGATGTCTTCCAAAATAATGACACTTCTCCCTTCAATAGTATCAGGAACGTCTAATAGTGTTTCTACAATGCCTGTTGAAGTGAGCCCGCGATAGGAGCTCAGTTTTACGAATGATACTTCACAGGGATACGGATAGCATTTTAAAAAATCTGAAACAAACATAAAAGCACCATTGAGTACACCTACAAAAATGGGTACTTCATCCTTATAATCTTCAGCAATACGATCCGCAATTTTTTTAACGATTGCTAAAATCTCTTCCTCGGACAGAAATAAATCAAAATATTTATCGTATAATTTTATCAAGGCCCATATTCCTTTAGGTTGGCAAAGATAACATTTTGATTTCTCTTTTTAGGCGCGCTGCCCTTGGATTATGAGATTAAGATGTATTTTTGTGATACAATTACAGGGTTATATATCATCTATAAGATAGAAAGTATGAGTTATTTTTCTTCCAATTTTAAATTGGGGATATTGGGCGGAGGTCAGTTGGGGAAAATGTTGTTGAATGAAACGAGAAAACTAGACATCTATACCAAAGTAATGGACCCTTCAGATGATGCCCCCTGTAAGATTGCCTGCAATGAATTTATAAAAGGCGATCTACTCGATTTTAATACCGTCTATGAATTTGGAAAAGATGTGGATGTTTTAACGATTGAAATTGAGAATGTAAACACCGATGCACTCGAGAAATTACAGCAGGAAGGTGTTAAGGTATATCCCGCTCCCAAAGAACTTCGCATCATCCAAAATAAGGTAACCCAAAAATTATTTTACGTAGACCACGATATCCCAACAGCTTCCTTTTCACGTTTTGCCTATACCAGTGAGATCAAAGAAAGCATCGCTCATGGCGGAATAAAGCTCCCACTTGTCTGGAAAAGTGCTCAATACGGGTACGATGGGCAAGGGGTTAAAATCATACGGCGACTTCAAGACCTTGATGGACTTTCCAACGTTGAGTGCCTGGCAGAGGATCTTATTCCCTTTAAAACAGAATTAGCTGTAATTGTAGCCAGAAATACAAAAGGCGAAGTAACGACCTATCCGGTGGTGGAAATGGAATTCCATCCGGAAGCCAATCAGGTAGAATATGTACTTTGCCCGGCAAGGATAGACCCAAAAGTAGCTCAGAAAGCGCAGAAAATTGCGTTAAAAGTTTCAGAGGCCCTTGATCATGTAGGCCTCCTGGCCGTAGAAATGTTTCAAACGCTTGAAGATAAGGTGCTTGTGAATGAAGTGGCGCCCAGACCGCATAATAGCGGGCATTATAGCATAGAAGCAAGTTATACAAACCAGTTTGAACAACATTTACGTTGTATTCTTGGCCTGCCTTTGGGGAATACAGAAAGTAAGGTAGCCGGTATTATGGTTAATCTGGTGGGGGCAGAAGGATTTGAGGGCGATGTTCATTATGAACATATAGAAGATATTTTAAAATTAAAAGGGGTTACACCCCATATTTATGGAAAGAAAAAAACACGTCCTTTTCGTAAAATGGGCCATGTAACCATCGTGAATCAGGATATGGTCGAGGCCAGAGACATTGCACAGCAAGTAAAACAAACCATTAAGGTAATCAGTAAATAAAAAGTATGAGCAAAGTAGCCGTTGTCATGGGAAGCACCAGCGATCTTCCGGTAATGCAGGAAGCCGTTGAAGTATTAAAGGGATTTGACATTCCTGTCATGGTCGATATCATTTCGGCCCATAGAACTCCCGAAAAGCTATTCGAGTTTGGCAAAACTGCGCATACCCAGGGGTATTCTGTAATAATAGCAGGAGCAGGTGGCGCCGCCCATCTTCCGGGAATGCTCGCATCGCTTTCCCCTTTACCCGTTATCGGCGTTCCTGTTAAAAGCAGTAATTCGATAGATGGGTGGGATTCAGTGCTTTCTATATTGCAAATGCCTGCAGGCGTCCCTGTTGCAACAGTTGCGCTTAACGGTGCAAAAAATGCCGGAATTTTGGCCGCCCAGATCATAGGAAGTCAGGACAAGTGCGTTTTAGACAAAATTGTGTTCTACAAGGAAGGTCTTAAAGAAAAAGTTATTAAGGGTGCCCAGGAAGTAAAAAATAAAAACAAGTAGCCTTTACACTCTTTCCCAATCTTCAAAATTTCAAATACTAATTTTATAAATGTCATATTTCTATGAAGAATCCTTTATTGAAACCTTTTGATAAAGCACCTTTTAATAATATAAAAAACAATCATTTTAAACCGGCCTTTTTAAAGGCTTTGAAAGATGCCCGGGCTGAAATTGATGCAATAACCAAGGTTCAAGAAGCACCAACATTTGAAAATACCCTGCAGGCGCTAGAGTTTGCGGGAGAACAACTCGATAGGTTGTCGAGTCTGTTTTTTAATCTCAACTCGGCCGAAACCAACGAAGAAATACAGCAAATAGCTCAGGAAATATCCCCTCTGCTCACCGATTTTGGCAATGATATCATTCTTAACGAAGCCTTATTTGCAAAAGTGAAGGCCGTTTATGAGTTGAAGGACGAACTCAACTTAACCACCGAACAATGGACCCTGTTAGATAAAAAATATAAAAATTTCAGTAGGAACGGGGCCAACCTGAATGATACTCAAAAGAAACGACTACGTGAGATAGATACAGAACTATCTAAATTGAAACTGACTTTCGGCGAAAATGTCCTTGCAGAAACCAACCGATTTGAAATGCTCCTTGTATCTGAAAAAGAGGTAGAAGGGTTACCAGATGGGGCAAAAGAAGCCGCGGTGCAATTAGCCGCAGCCAAAGGTAAAAAGGGCTGGCTTATTACACTGGATTATCCAAGTTATATTCCTTTTATGAAATATGCCAAAGACCGGAACCTTCGAAAAAAATTGGCCCTGGCTTTCGGCAGCAAAGGATTTCATAAGGATTCCCTGGACAATCAGCAAAATGTTCTTAAAATAGCCAAACTACGATACGAACGGGCCACATTACTTGGGTACCAAACACATGCGCATTTTGTATTAGAGGAACGTATGGCCGAAACCCCGGAAAAAGTACATTCATTTCTTAAGGAATTGCTTGAAAAAGCAAAACCGGCAGCAGAAATTGAATTTGGGGAATTGAAGGAGTTTGCAAAAAAACTTGACGGCATTACGGACTTTCAAAAATGGGACAGTGCCTATTATTCTGAAAAATTGAAACAACAACGTTTTAACCTGGATGATGAAAAATTAAAGCCTTATTTCAAATTAGAGAATGTAATTGCCGGCGTTTTCAAAGTGGCTAAAAAATTGTTTGGTCTAAGCTTTGTTGAGGTATTCGAAGTAGAAACCTATCATGAAGAAGTAAAGACCTATCATGTTCTCGATACCGATCAAAATTTTGTGGCGCTGTTCTATGCTGATTTTCATCCGAGGGCTGGCAAAAGAGGTGGAGCATGGATGACCTCCTACAAACCCCAGTATAAAAAACAGGAGATCAATGAACGGCCTCATATTTCCATCGTATGTAACTTTACCAAACCAACCGAAAGCAAACCTTCATTATTGACCTTCAATGAAGTTACCACACTGTTCCATGAATTTGGGCATGCCTTGCATGGAATGCTTGCCAATACTACATACCCAAGTCTTTCAGGAACTTCGGTCTACTGGGATTTTGTTGAATTGCCAAGTCAGATCATGGAGAACTGGTGTTACGAAAAAGAGGCTTTGGAACTGTTCGCAACACATTTTGAAACCGGGGAGCTTATACCTATGGAGCTGGTTCAGAAAATAAAGGAATCGGCTAATTTCCAGGAAGGTATGGCCACTTTGCGTCAGCTTAGTTTTGGATTCCTCGATATGTTCTGGCATGGAAAAGATCCTTCCAATGTTGAAAATGTGAAGCACTATGAACAGGAGGCTTTTAGCGGCACTCAATTATTGCCAGATACCGCGGAGACCTGTATGAGCACTTCTTTTTCACATATTTTTCAAGGAGGCTATTCTGCAGGCTATTACAGCTACAAATGGGCCGAGGTCCTGGATGCCGATGCCTTTGCCTACTTTAAGGAAAAGGGCTTGTTTAACCAGGAAGTGGCCTTAAAATTCAAGGAGCAGGTTTTATCAAAAGGGGGAACTGATAAACCCATGGTCCTATACAAGAATTTCCGGGGAAGTGAACCCAATATAGAAGCCCTTTTAGAACGAGCAGGACTCCTCAAGAAAACAGGCTAATTTTTAGCTGCTGCCAAATAGGCGTCATAACCACCTTCCAGATCAATAGCAGTATACCCGGAGGAATTCAACAGTTCGGCTGCACTGCCACTCCGACCACCTATTTTGCAGTACACATAGATGGTTTTGTCTTTTGGCATCCCTTCAATTTGCTTCATGAAGTCCTCTTCGTACCAATTGATATTGATGGCATTCTCCAGATGACCTTCCGCAAATTCTTCCGGGGTCCTTACATCGAGTAAGGTGGCATTTTCCAAATCGGCCTGTGTAAATTCGGTGATCGGTATTGATTTAACTTCAGTGCCGCATCCTATTAGAAACAACAGTAAAATGGGTGCTAAGATAATTTTTTTCATAGTTATGGAGTTAATCTTCAAAGGTATGCCTTTTAATCAAAATTCCTTTACTTTTGACAGGTATTATTATAGCATGTCAGAAAATAAGTTACATCCAAATACCTGGGTAGACCGGTATGCCAATTACCTTTTTAATTATGCAATAGCGAGGGTAAATGATGCAGAAGTGGCCAAAGACCTAATCCAGGAAACATTTTTTGCCGGGCTTAAATCGGCAGAAAATTATATGGGGGCTGCTACGGAACGTACATGGCTTATTGCCATTTTAAAGCGTAAGATCATTGATCACTACCGAAAGATCAATTCAAAAAAAGGAAAGGCAGAAATACGGATGCAATATACGGCCAATACGGAATCAGAAGGTAACTGGCTCGAAGAACAGGTTGCCGATCCCTTTAGCCTTCAGGAAAACGATGCCCTTGAAAATGAAGAATTGGGACTGGCTATTCAGGATTGTATCGATACTTTACCGGAAAAACAACAACTTGTTTTCACCATGAAAACAATTCGCGGACTTTCTACCGAAGACATTTGTAATGAACTAAATATAAATCCGTCTAACCTCTGGGTGATGGTCCATAGAGCACGTACCGCTTTAATGGGCTGCCTGAATGAAAATTGGTTTAAGCTATGATCTCTTGCGACGAAGCTGTACATATTTGTAACAAATCTCAATACAAGGAGGCTACTTTATTTGAAAAACTCAAGTTGAAGTTGCATATTCTGATTTGTACATCCTGCTCCGTTTTTTCAAAAAAGAATAAAAAACTTACAGTACTTTGCGACAAAGCCCATTTACATGCCTTAAGTGAATTGGATAAGAAAACCCTTCAGAAACAAATCCAGGACCGGCTTTAAACGGTTAAAATCCATAGCAAACCTGCCCAAAAGATAGGGATTCCTTCCACCCAAAAAGAAGAAAAATAAGTAGCCTGATGTTTTGGTGTTATCAGCATCAAAAGAAACAGTACCAGTGTAACCAACGCCTTCGTGTAAAACTCCATGAACATTACGGAGTCTTTAAAAAAAGTTAGTACAAAAAAGAACAGGATCATTAGGATACCCACAATTCGCGTGTTTTTAATACCAATTCGCTGAGGCAAGGTTTGCAGAGCGGTATGGTCCGTTTCCAGATCCCGGATCTCAAAGGGGATCATTAAGACTAAAATGACGAAAAATCGTTGTAAACACTCAATATATACATCCCAGCTAAAAATTAGATCTGCTTGAAGAATTGGCAAAATTGCTGTGGTTCCCGTCCACACAAGGCCAACGATAATGATCTTCAAAATCCCCAAACTTCTTAAATTCTTCGTGCTGGGAAATAAAGGCAATGAATAAAGCGCTATAAATACTGCCAAGAGCAGCAATCCTATCCATACTTCTACAGGCAAGAAAAAAGCAAAATAACCGGAGGCTAAAAATGCTATAAAACTGAAAATCTGAATTCTTTTCTGATACGAATTCGACACAAAAAAATACTTTTTAGCCTCTACGCCATATTTGATGAAATTATAGCTGGGAATGGTTCCTAGGAGAAGAAAAAGAGCGAGGTTTATATCAAGCGGAATGTTTAAGTATATTGCTGTGATATACACAAAAGAAACTACGGCTAAAGCAACGTGTATACTGGCTTTAATATAAAATTTAAATATTTGAAGGAACCACTTCATTAAACAAATGTATATAAACTGTTCATAAGCCTTCTTTTTGGTTAAAAACTTTGTAGCCAGCCCGCCATAAATTGAGCATTATACGGGAATAAATACCTAATTTTGTGCTCCATAATAGCTTTACAAATTAGGCCTGGAATATGAATACAGAATCATTTGCATTACGTCACATAGGAATTCGGGACGAGGAACTTCCCGGAATGTTGAAAACCATTGGAGTAGCCAGTTTAGACGAACTAATATTGGAGACCATCCCTCATGATATTAGGCTCAGGGGAGACTTGCCTTTAGGAGATCCCATGAGTGAACATGATTTTTTAAATCATATCCATGCCCTTTCCAGAAAGAACAGTGTATTCAAATCCTATATCGGTCTTGGATACCATGAAAGCATAACCCCTTCTGTCATAAAAAGAAATA
>Ga0316201_10000311_pt1 | contig 26198 bp, 18 predicted proteins | sample CS6wburrow_MG_FD_204516 | JGI IMG/M metagenome (GOLD analysis project Ga0316201, IMG submission 204516) | Coastal sediment microbial communities from Delaware Bay, Delaware, United States - CS-6 worm burrow | ecosystem: Environmental > Aquatic > Marine > Coastal > Sediment | place: USA... | reverse complement strand
TCCATCAGGATCGCCTCATTACGGCGCAAGCTCAGTGAGTTGGTCACCGCCGCAAGCAACGCGTTCTCGGGACACAGACAGCCGGCCGCCGGCTGCACGGTATTCCCCATGACCAACAGCCGCACACCATCCGGTGCGCGAACGCCGAAACGGTCGACGACATCGTCCACGTCAGGGTTGAGGCGGAAGAACAATCCCCAGCCTTCACCGGGACGCGCGCCCGTTTTCTCCTCGACGTAGTCCAGATTTTCGCTCAGCGGCACCAGGCGTCGCGCATCTTCAGAACGCATCCCAAGCGCATAGGGGAGGTTCATTTGCGGATCGGCATCCAGAGCCAGTACGCGATACGATTGCCGTGCCAGTCGCCGCGCAAGTAGCGCAGTAAGCGTCGTTTTTCCGACGCCCCCCTTGCCCGTAACAACGACCCGAAAATCCTCACCACTGGCATTGTGCGGTAACACCGCGTACTGGCTGTGTTCATGATCATGCTCATGCTCGTGTGTGTGTTCTGCACATGTATCGCACATGATGGAACCCTCACGCGACCTTGTTGATATTGATATCGTCAGCGGCGACGAACGGCAGGCCGAGGCCTTCGCGCTTGGCTTCGATATGGCGGCGGATGAGTAGCGCCGCCTTTTCCGGGTCCGGCTCCACGGAAAACTTCGCACCTACGACGTCATCGAGCCCCGACGCCAGCAATTGCACGACGTTCTGACTGCCGAAGATCGGCGGTTGCACGCCGAGCACCGTATCGATTCCGCTGGCCACGACGTACGCTCCAATCGACACTGCTTTCTCGGAGTACCACTCCGGAGCGGCACCGGCCAGCGGCAGCTGCGATATGTCAACGCCAAGATAGTTCGCGAGCGCGGCCGCAAGGACGAGTATTCGCGTGTTGTCCACGCAGGAGCCCAGGTGCAGGACCGGTGGTATACCAAGCGCCCGACAAACCTCAGAAAGCCCGGGTCCTGCCATATCGGCCGCTTCCGGCATCATATGCCCGGCCTTGCCATTGGCAATGGCGGCGCATCCCGTGACCAGCACCAATATGTCGTTTTCGATCAGCCTTTGGGTCAGCGTCACGTGCCCGTAGTCTTGCGGAATCTTCGGGTTGTTGCAGCCAACGACGCCAACTGCGCCGCGGATCTTGCCGGCTTTGATCGCGTCCACCAGTGGCTCCGGCGTACCTCCTAACGCGCCAAGGATCGCCTCGACCGAAAAACCGGCCATCATTTCGACCGTGCCTTCTGGAATCCTGACCCGATCCGGATTGCGGTTGCTGTAGGCCTCGACGCCATGCCGGACAATTTCCTTGCCGATTTCGAGGCCGCGATGCGGATCGAAGGAAATGTGCGTTGCACCCGCAAACTTGGCCTTGTCAGCGGTGGATATCACCTCGGTATGGAAGCACTTCGCCACGTCCACGACAGACGGCATGATGCACTGATAGTCCACGACCATTGCGTCCAGCGCGCCAGTCAGGAGGACCAACTCCTGCATCAGATGGTTGCCAACCATAGGCAGCCCTTTGCGCATCTGCAATTCGTTACCGGTGCAGCACAAGCCCACAAGATTGATGCCATCGGCGCCTTTTTCTTTTGCAAGTGCGATCAGCTCCGGATCCTCCGCAGCCTGCACAATCACATCCGACAGCATTGGATTGTGTCCATGCAGTGCAATATTCACGCTTTCCAGCCGCAGCGCGCCGAGATTCACACGGGACTGGATCGGCTTTGGCGTACCGAACATGACGTCGGAAAGCTCGGTGGCGACCATCGATCCGCCCCAGCCGTCGGAAAGGCTCGTCCGTAAGCCGTGCAACAAGGTGTTCACGTAGTCGTTGTCCACACCCATATGGGTCCGGTGCAGCATCTCGACGTTCTCCCTATCAATACCTCTTGGCGTGATGCCCAGCGTTTGCAACAACTCCTTTCGTTGCTCGGGCAGCCGGCTCAAAAATCCGACCGCTTCCTTGCGACTGCCGAAGTCCTCCATCATGGCATCGGCGAGCTCTCGGGCCACCTCGTTGGTCGCCCTGTCAGTCGTCTCGATTTGCCATTCTTTTGCGAGCGCCATGAGCTTTTCTGTGTCGCGAATCTCGTAACCGCTAGTCTCGCCGGCCGCCAAAGAAGCAAATACTTCGAGAATGTCACGTCCATGGTCGGAGTGTGCGGACGCACCGGCCGCGATCGTGCGGCCCAGATTGCGCGCGACGATGATATCTGCGTCAGCGCCACAAACGCCTTTTTGCGGCCCTTCGCCAAACGGATCTACTCGGCAGGGGCCCATCGCACAATTCCGGCAGCTTACTCCCATGGAACAGTAGCCGCACTGCGGCTCCTGCGCTGCAAGTCGATCCCAGACGGTCTCGATACCTTCTTCGCGTGCTCGCACCAGCATCTCGCGGGCATCATTGTTGATGCTTAATTTTCGTACATTGTCAGAAGCATCCATTTCAAATCACCTCGCTCAAATGTGTGGTTGCCTCGCCCCATGCGCGCCAGCCGGTAATGGTGGCAGGTGCTTTCACGGCGGGCTCCTGTAGTGTGCTTGCCGCAAGGACTGCGCCAGATTGTTTTAATCGCCCCGCCGCTATCAACTCATTGAGTTCGCCATATACCAGCGCGTCGACCTTGCAAGCCTCGACGCAGGCGGGTTCCCGACCTTTTTGCACACGTTCGATACAACCATCGCACTTCGTCGCAACGATTCGAACCGGCATGCCGTTGGCCTGCGGGAAAAAAGTCACTGCGTCGAACGGACATACCATCGCGCACATCGCACAGGCGATGCATTTGTGAACATCAACCAACACCAGGTCGTTATCGAGATCGCGCACAATCGCGCCGGTCGGACACACCTGTTCACAGGGCGCCGGATCGCAGTGGCGGCAACGATTCGGGAATGATGTATTGAAACTTCGTCCAGGCGAGACATGAATGCGGGCCCGGGGCAGAGGATCCTCCCGCAATGCTGCGGTCGCGTCTTTGCTTTGCGAATGCTCCACCGAACAGGCGAATTCGCATTGCCGACAGCCAATGCAGCGTTCGGGATTGACGAACACGGTTTGCATTGCAGCCCTTCCTTGCCTTTTGCCGGCTGACTGCGTCTGAATTGGCGTCTCGTCGGCCGCAAAAACGGCAAATTAACGATGTCGGCTGGCTGACAAAATGACAATCAGGGCTTGTACTTAATTGTGTTACCGTCATGAATCGCGCGACGTCGGCACCGGGGAACTGGGGTGAACGATAACCACGATATTGCCGAAATCCTGATCGTATTCGGGAGCCTTTTCCTCGTCGGATTGCTGGCGGACCTCGTCGGGCGCCGCACGCCGTTGCCGCGTGTCACGTTGTTATTGCTGACTGGATTCCTAATTGGTCCATCGGTCCTTGACTGGCTGCCGGAGTTTACGGACGACTGGTTTCCTCTGCTAACCAATATCGCGCTGGCCATGATTGGTTTCCTGTTGGGTCAGAAGCTGGCTCTGCCGAAACTGCGTGAATTTGGGCGCTCGGTTCTCGCGATGTCAGTGTGCGAAGCCGCACTGACCGCCCTGCTGGTCTTCTTCGTATTATTTTCCTTCGGCGTTCCAGCCGAAATCGCGCTAATACTCGCTGGCGTTGCCCCAGCCACCGCTCCCGCAGCCACCTTGGATGTCGTGCGCGAGTCCAATGCCGAGGGAAAATTCACCGATACTCTATTGAGTATCGTGGCCATCGACGATGCCTGGGGGCTTATGCTGTTCAGCGTTCTGCTCGCCTTGACCCAAGCACTCTCCGGCCAGGGTGGTGCTGCTGACGTATTGGCATTCGGCGCCTGGGAGATTGGCGGTGCGTTGCTGCTCGGTTCGGCGCTCGGAGTGCCCATGGCATATCTCACGGGGCGAATCCGTCCGGGTGAACCCACCCAGGCTGAGGCATTGGGCCTGGTGCTGCTTTGTGCGGGATTAGCGGTTTTGGTGGACGTCTCCTTCATACTTGCGGCCATCGCAATGGGTGCGGTCGTCGCCAGTCTGGCAAAACATCATGATCGGCCTTTCCACGCCATCGAGGGCATAGAGTGGCCGTTCCTGATATTGTTTTTCCTCTTAGCCGGTGCCACGCTGCACGTTGAGGCCTTGGCCCAAATCGGCGTAATAGGCGCGGCGTATATCGGTCTGCGAATCACGGGGCGTGTCTTGGGGACGCGCCTCGGAGGCTGGCTCACCGGCGCCGATCCCGCCACACGCCGTTGGATGGGGCTGGCTCTGCTGCCGCAGGCAGGAGTGGCTATCGGCATGGCCCTTCTTGCTAGCCAACGTTTTCCGGAACTCAAAGACACCATTCTCCCGGTGGTGCTCGGCTCCACAGTAGTCTTTGAATTGATCGGCCCCGCAGTCACGCGCCGGGTACTGATCCGTATGGGGCAAACGCGAGCCCACCAATGACGTTTGATATCGCAATCATGTTATTCCTGCTCGTCAGCGTCATCGTCTTGCTGGCAATGGAATTGCTGCCGGTGGACGTGACGGCACTGCTGGGATTGGTTGCGCTGGTTGCAACCGGGCTGATCAGCCCGGCAATGGCTTTCTCCGGGTTTGCCAACGAAGTCATTATCGTATTGGCATGCATATTTGTCGTTGCCGGGACTCTCGCCAGGTCCGGAGTCACACAACACGTCGCCGAGGCGATCATAAAAGCAGCGCATGGCAAGGCCCGTGTTGCACCCGTCCTGATGGGTACCGTGGCCGCCCTGTCCGCATTGTTCAGCAATACCAGCGCAACGGCGACACTCATGCCTGCAACATTACAGATCGCAAAGAAAACCAAGATCCATCCAAATCAGTTGCTTATGCCATTAGCATTCGCGTCGATTCTGGGTGGCACCTGCACGCTTATCGGAACATCTACAAACCTGGCCAGTTCCGGTCTCATTTCTCGCCTGGGTCTGGCACCCTACTCGCTGTTCGAATTCGTAATTCCAGGTGTGTTGCTCACCGTTGTCGGCATCGTCTATCTGACGCTACTGAGTAGACGCATCGTGCCGAAGCGCACATCAGACGATTTCATGCAGGACTACGATGTTCGCGACTACCTATCGGAACTTCTAATTGAGGAAAAATCTGCGGCGATCGGGGACTCCCTGGCGTCTCTAAACCTGGCGGACGCAGAAATCATGCCGCTGGCACTCGTACGAGATCGCCGCAGGTTGACGGCGCACGGTAACCGCAAACTCCAGGCTGGCGACAAGATCGTCGTCAAATCGTCTCGCGATGCCCTGCTGCTCGTGCGCGACAACCCGAAGATATCAATTGAAGCGGAAAGCACTTTAGCTCCGCGGGACGTGTTCGCTGACGACGCTCAAATCTGCGAAGTCGTCCTGATGCCCCAGTCGCCATTGGTCGGCAAGTCTCTGAAACAACTGAATTTTTACGCCCGTTACCAGGTAGCAGTCCTAGCCATTTACCGGGGCGGAAAGGCCTATCCATCGCAGATCGAAAACACGCCGCTGCGAGTTGGCGATGTTCTCCTGTTGCAGGGTTCGAAGCAGCAGGTGCGGGGGCTCGCCCGCCCCCCGGACCTGTGGATGTTGCAGAGCGCGGCCGATGCGCCGATCAGTACTCGAAAAGGGCTTTACGCGCTCGCCGCCATGTTGGGAGCGATCCTGCTAGGCGCGACCGGCCTACTACCGTTGTCAGCCGCATTCCTGCTTTCCGTTGTGGCCCTGGTGGTAACCGGTTGCACAAGCATGGAGGAAGCCTACGCCTCGATCGAATGGAGACTACTCGTGCTCATCGCCAGTATGAGCGCATTCGGCGTCGCGATGCAGGAAACCGGCACCGCGTCAATGCTTGCCGATGTCATCACCGAGATTGCCACTCCTCTGGGCCTGCATGTGACTTTGGCAGCGTTCGCGATTCTCGCGGTGCTGTTGACGCAACCAATGTCCAATGCCGCGGCTGCATTGGTCTTGCTTCCGGTTGCGATATCAACCGCTAATATGCTCGGAGTCAACGCGCGGCCGTTTGCCATCATCGTGACGTTGTCTGCGTCACTGTCGTTCATTACGCCTCTTGAGCCGGCAAGCCTGTTGGTGTTCGGCGTTGGCAAATACCGTTTCGCGGACTTCATGAAAGTCGGGCTCCCCTTAACGCTGATCGTCATCGCGTTGCTCGTCTTTCTGGTTCCTCTCCTGTGGCCCTTCTAAAAGCCTTGCGACTAATACCTATTGTCTATTGCAGGCGCCGGGACCAGTAAAAGACAGTAGCTGCGAGCTTTTTGCTTGTCGCAATAAGGTTTGGGAATTTGGAGCGAAATGATGTTTGCGAGAAATCGCTTTTGCCAGTTTGTTTTCGCCCTGCTTGCTATGCAGGGCTGTATTGCCTCGGCGGCAGATACCGACCGCGTGAGGTTTGACGGAGAGGGCAACGGGCGCACGGCCGTATTCGAGATCGACGGGCCATGGATGCTCGATTGGAGCCTGCACAGCGATGCACCGTCGCTTGCCGTGTTCGAAATGCGTCTTCACGAGGGCGCGTCGGGCGACTTCATCGGCAGGCTTATGGAGCTGCATGGCACCGGCAACGGCCTCAAGCTTTTCGAGCAGGGAGGCGCCTTTCAGATTGCCATCGTAGCCAGCCACGTTGCCTGGGAATTGGAGATATCCGAGGTTAGTGAGGAACAGGCGGCTCAGATGAAGCGCCTCTCGGCAGGCGAGCCGACGTTGCAGGACTCCGCCAAAGCGGCCCTTCGTCTCGTTCGGGAAGGTACTTTCAACGAATGGCGACCGGACGGTAACAGTGCGCTGCTGTTGTTCGACAGCGATGGTATGGGTTGGCGTGCCACCTTCGCGCAACCTTGCCCCGGACTGGAGTCGGCGACGGTGATCTCATTTGTTACGCCGGCAACAGGCAGCATGGAGGACTATGATTCGATTCTGCTTGACGACGGTACGCGCTGTTATTTCGACCGGGTAGTCCCGACTCTTCTCGAATAGTCTAACGGAGAGAGAGTTCGATATTCGGCCTCGCGACCGCGGATCGCGTGTTTGCCTCTCATCGGGCCCTCGCTCTCGATGATGCTCTGTCGCCACATTTGTCCTGGATAAGTCGGCCATGTCGTCAAACAGGAGATGGTCAGCCAAAGTGACCCAGGAAAGCCATGCGCTGACCCTGGAAGACGGCGTGTTCACGTGGAGAGATCCGAAAAAGATCGCCATGTCACTCAAGGCATCAGCGGATGCAAGCACCGAACGCCAATCGCAACCATTCCAGTCTGCCATGTCGATGCTGACTTTCTATATCAATCGCGCAGGCTCGAATCTCAGCGACGAGCAAAGGCAGATACTCGAGCGGGCGAAACTCGAATTACGGAAACTCTATTGATTGAGCGGGCGCCCGACGCTCGTAAGTAGTACTACGCATTATGGTAAATCAATCCCAATGCAATACTTATGAAAGGAGGAGTTTGCGCCACATATTGGGCCGGACTTCAAATTGATGCTGAACATACTTTTGCCCCTCGACGGTTCAGAATTGGCGGAAGGCGCCATTGCGCATGCCCATGCCATAGGCAAAGTGCTTGCTGCCAGAGTGACTCTTCTACGCGTGGTAATGCCTGCGGAGTTCCGTAATGAGGACGCGTTTAGCAGGGTTGATTGGCGCTTGCGCAAACAACAAGCCCGAGCGTACCTCCAGGGGGTGGCCGAGTCTTTCGAGGCTGCCAACATCCAGTGCGAGCTGCGGGTTGAGGAAGGTCAGCCGGCCGAAATGATCATGGCGGCAGCAAGAGACCTCGGCATCAATCTATTGATCATGAGCACCCACGGGAGCGGCAGCGCCATTGAGTTCCCTAAAGGCGGCGTCGCCAGCAAAGTTCTGTCGACGTTCGACACTTCCGTATGCCTCGTGGGCGCCCGCGCCGTGCCGATTCGAGAACCGAAGGCGCTCTACCAACATTTGCTGGTTCCAATAGACGGCTCCCCTGAATCGGAATGCGCCCTGCGCGTTGCCACATCGCTTGCCAAGTCACTCGAGGCACAGATCACCGTCGTTTGTATCAGCGAGACGCCTGAGGTCCCCTGGATCATAGGCGGGAACGAAAAAGCCCGCAGTATGTGTCGCGAACTTGCCGAAATGACGCGACTCGCCGCCGAACACAAACTCGCCGAGCTGAAAGCGCGGATACCCAGGCAGCTCCGGTTGAACACTTCCATCATACTCACAGATCGATCGACCAATCCGTTTGTCGAAATCGCGCGCAGATTCAAACCCGACCTGCTCGTGACCAGCATGACGATAACTGACCGTATTGCCGAGCCGTATGCATCAGCCTCAGATATCGCGTCTGCCGTCGAAGATGTACCAATGCTCGTGCTAAGTCCAAGCGGAATCGGCGACGCGTTTTGCGAACAACGCAATACCGAACCGCCAGATACGCGAACTGCAGATGTAAGTTGACGCCATGAGCGCCAATGCATCGCCCGCTTCGCTCGATGCATACCTCAGCGACCTGACAAAGGACCACTCGTCGGTTACCACAGTCCGTATCAGGGGACTGACTGGGGCGAGGCTCAAACGGCGGCTGCAGGCTCGTCTTGATCGACTCACAGAACGTGCTGGCACCTTGCCAGAGACAATACACTGGCAGCTTGTCGGCCTCAATTGGCTCGACGAGAATCAACACATCATTCGCGAGGCGATCGTGCAGGTTGGCGGGAGTCTGCCGACCGGTTTCCTACGCAAGTTGCCAACTTTCCGGACAGCGTCGGGCACAGACGAGTTGCGAGTGAATTCGCTAGCCGAGGCTGTCGTAGAGTATTGCGCGCTGCCACTCGACATTGCGTCTATCGAGCAATTTCTGAGCGCTTATCAGGCTGACGTGCCGCTGACACTCGGTGAGCTCTGGGCCTTGCCGACGTTGCTTCGTGTGGTTGTGATCGGTGTGCTCTGTGATGCCCTCGATGAAGGGCTAGAGCTAGCGAGTCGCGGCGCCAGAAAAGAACGCGAAACAGAGATTGCCGGTACGCTGTCGGGCGCAATTCTAAGCCTGCGGACGATAGCCGCCACCGGCTGGCGGCAATTCGTAGAGCAACAGAGTGTCGTGGAACGCATCCTGAAAGAGGACGCTAGCGGCGACTACCCGCGTATGGACCCGGATTCGAGAAACCGATACCGGGAACGCGTGGAACGGCTGGCTCGCAGCCTGAAAGTACCGGAACCGACTCTGGCCGAGACAGCCGTCAAACTGGGAACTGCAGCAACCGGGGCGGCTACGCAACGCGAGCGCCATGTTGGCCACTACCTGATCGGTCAAGGTCTGCCGCTGCTGGAAAAGTCGGTGAGAGGCAGACCATTGCTGAGAGAAAAGATTGGCCTTCGCACTCACTCGACCAAGTCCTGGGGCTATCTGTTTGCCGTCGGCGTGCCAACGCTATCGTCGCTCATAGTACTAAGCCGGCTCTTTGCAACTCTCTATAACGGAGCGCTCGGAGGATGGATTCTACTCGTCCTCGTTATTGTGCCAGTAGTCACGATCTGGACGGAGATAGTTAACTGGCTCACGACACAATTTCTCGTGCCTCGGGCACTCCCTAAACTCGACTACTCTGAGGGCATCCCGGTCGAACATACAACGATCGTCGCCGTGCCTTGCATGCTCTCGACGCACGAGGAAATTGACCACCTCATTGACAACCTCGAGATTAGCTATCTGGGCAATGACGATCCTCGTCTGCGATTTGCACTTCTGAGCGACTATGTCGACGCCGATCATGCCGAGGACGAAATCGACCGCGAACTGCTTGACTATACGCGAGCCGGGATCGACGCCTTGAACGTCCGCTACGGACACAATCACGAACGAACGTTTGCAATAATACACAGGCGCCGACTCTGGAACGAGCGCGCCGTCCGATGGATGGGATGGGAGCGCAAACGCGGCAAGATCGACGAGTTAAACCGCTGGCTGCTCGGCGCCGACGATACCAGCATCAGCGTTATCTACAGCGATCACAGCACGCTTCGCAGTGCGAGGTATGTGATTACACTGGATGCCGACAACCAATTGCTGCCAGGTACGGCTGCGGAGCTGATCGGAGCCCTCGCGCATCCTTTGAACCAGCCTCGATTTGATGATACAGGCCGCCGGCTCCTGGGCGGCTATACGGTTATACAACCACGGGTCGACCTTCACCCTGCCAGCACAAATCGTACGCTCTTTAGCCGGCTGATGAGCGGTGATACCGGCATCGACCTGTATCACTCGGCCGTCTCGGAGACGTATCAGGATCTCTTTGGTCAGGGGATCTACGCGGGTAAGGGAATCTACGATGTGCGGGCGTTCGCGCACAGCGTTGAAGGCCGCGTTCCAACGAATGCCGTCTTGAGCCATGACCTGCTGGAGGGAGTTCTTGGTCGAGCCGCATTTGCTTCCGACATTGTAGTGCTTGAGAACGCATCTCCCAACCTGATGGCCGAACTCAAACGGCAACATCGTTGGATCCGAGGTGACTGGCAACTGTTGCCATGGCTGCTGCCGATACGCGGTGGGAAACAATATCGCGATGTTGACCTCCTTGGGCGTTGGAAGTTGTTCGACAACCTGCGCAGGAGTCTGCTACCGCCATCGTTACTCGCTCTCTATTTTGGCGGATGGATCCTGATACCTGAATACGGCACCATATGGACGCTCGCCGTGGCCCTGACGCCGGCGCTAGGCATCCTATACACCTTGTTGAGCGAGGTTCGACATAGCGCGCTTCGCTGGGGCACGCTGCGCTCAACAGTGCTGCGGCTGACGAGCAATCTTGGCAAGCATGTCGCGCAGTGGCTGATTAACCTGGCCGTGCTACCGATCGTCGCGCTTACCATGCTCGACGCCGTCGCGAGAACGCTTGCTCGTGTCACCGTGACCCGCCGGAATCTCCTGGAGTGGACGCCTGCCGCTCAAACCGAACGCACCGCCGTCGGTGCGGGTCTCTCTGCAAGTTACCGTAGAGCGATCGTAGCACCCATGGCCGGACTCGCCGCGGTGTCGGTAGCAGTGCTCAATGAACCCGCGAACGTCCTTGCTGCTGCGCTCGGAGCCGCCTGGTTCGCAGCCCCGCTGCTGACCTGGTTTATGGGCCGAGAACGCGGTGAACCGGAGCAATTGGACCAGGCTGGCACGACAGAATTACGGCTGCTCGCGCGCCGCACCTGGCAATTCTACGAGCGATTCGTTGGACCGGAGACGCATTGGCTACCGCCCGACAACTACCAGGAAGCACCGAAGTTGTCCGTTGCCGAGAGAACATCGCCGACGAATATCGGCCTGTTCTTGCTAGCGTCCGTCGCCGCATACGACCTTGGCTACATTGGGGCAAGCGGACTCCTGACACGCATCGACGGAACGACGGCGACCTTGTTGCGGATGAGACAATTTCGCGGGCACTTGTTCAATTGGTACAGCACGCGCGACCTTTCTGTACTGGCGCCCGACTACGTTTCGACTGTCGACAGCGGCAATCTACTGGCAGCGTTGCTGGTTTGCAGAACAGCCTTGGAGAACATTGGCACGACACCGCTCGCACACTTGCGAGCACGCGGATCGCTCACCGATATCGTCGCCAATATTGCGGACATTATTGGTTCAACCGGTAGTCGTGATGCCCAACTTGCCACAGAATCGGTTACGGGCGTGCTGTCGACGTTACGTGAACGCCTGGCGCAGACGCCGGATCACGTCGACGCGTGGGCAGACACCATGGCCGAAATCCGCGACGAACTCTGTGCGCAGCTCGACGCAGCGGTCCTCGGTCTCGCCGAGCAACGCAAAGCGAACTGGGACGCCTCAGAAATCGAGATCTTGCGGACCTGGGTAATTCAACTTCGCTATGAGGCCGAAAGCCTGAGAGGAGAAATTGCGAACCTACTGGCCTGCTGGCCTGATGTGGAAGCACGCAAGCATTCCGTCGGCCAAGAACTTCCGGCGCTGCGTACGCTGGGCGAAGTCATCGAGCTTGTCGACATCGCTGCAGCGGGCCGAAAAGACGCCGACGAGATCGAGCGAACGGCGAAAGACCTACGCGAAATGCTTGCCCTCAGAGACCGAACGGTCCGACGAATCGACGCTATCGTCGCAACGACCGACTTCAGTTTCCTGTTTGACGCAACCCGTAAGCTCTTTCATATCGGGTACAACAACACAACCGGCGAACTCGATGCCAGCTATTACGATCTGCTTGCTTCCGAAGCCAGAATCGCCAGTCTCATAGCGATAGCTAAGGGCGACGTTCCAATCAGCCATTGGGTGCATCTCGGTCGGCCTCTGCGGCGCCTTGGAGGCATGCGCGTAGCGCTGTCCTGGAGCGCGACTGCTTTCGAATACCTGATGCCGCGCCTCTTCATGGAGTCGCCCCCACACGGACTGATGGATTCTAGTTGTCGGGCTGTCATTCGCGAACAACGCAAGTTGGCCCGGCGCAGCGCCGCACCCTGGGGCGTGTCAGAGTCCGCATACTTCGATCTGGATGCCGCCGGTCATTACAAGTACTACGCATTTGGCGTCGACTCGCTGGCCCTTCGGCGCTCGACTCGCAAACGCTACGTCGTCTCACCCTACGCGAGCATCCTTGCCCTGCCATTCGAACCTGCCAAGGTCATTGACAACCTGCGGCGATTCAGGGACTTCGGCTGCTGGGGTCGATACGGTTTGTACGAGGCGCTGGACTTTGGCGAAAACCACAATGCGAAGTCCAAACCACGTGTTGTACAGACATTCATGGCGCATCATCAGGCCATGATACTGGCGCCGATCGCCAACTTGTTGCACAACGATTCACTCGTGCGACGTTTTCATGCAAACCCGGCAATCCGCGCGGTCGAACACTTGTTGTACGAGGCCTTGCCGAAGCGTGCGCAGGATCGCATCGTTCGGCATATGCCGCCAGCGCGGCCGCGCGTCGTCCCCGTCATGACCGCCGAGCATGTCAACATCGCAACAAACAGGACCAAACGCTTTGTCAACGTCGTCAGCAACGGCCATCTCACCGCACGAACGAGCGGTCGCGGCAGCGGCGATATTACTTGGAACGAGCGCGCGGTCACTCGCTGGCAACCGCGAACGATGGGGCCCGATGGAGGCGACCGAATCTACCTGTCCGAGTCAGACATAGATGACATCTACACCCTGGGCGTTTCGGACGTAAAGAGCGGGCCTACGGCCGAAGTCTGGTGCGCGCCGTATCAGACTGAAATTCATCAACGCTTCGGCACACTATTTGCTCGGTTGACTGTAGGCGTTGCACCCGACAATGACGTGGCGTTCAAACGCGTTACATTAACGAACGAATCGACGTGGCGGCGAAGCATTACGCTCACGCACTACGCCGAAATCGTGTTGGCCAGTGCGGCCGAGGACCAACGCCATCCCGCGTTCAACAAGTTGTTCATCGAAAGCGAATATGTCACGGAACCGTCGGCGCTATTGTTCAGCCGACGACCACGCAGCTCCGATGAGGCAGGACTATGCTGCGCGGTAGGCGTTGTCGCCGCGCCTGAGTTCAAACCGACCATACAGGTTGAAACCGATCGGAGAGCATTCCTCGGTCGTGCCAATGGCTATCGCAGACCGGCCGCACTCTGCAGTGCGGATGCTGTGGCCGGCGCCAAAGGCGATGCCGGCCTGGATCCGGTCGCGGCGTTCTCCGTTACGCTTGATATGCCGCCTGGCACGACGTCCCAGGTGGTCTTTCTCACAGCCGTATCGTCGGAAAAAAGCCAGGCTCTGGAACTCGTTGCGCACTTCCGTTCGTTTGAACGGGTCGCATTCGGCCTTGAACAGGCCCGTCGGCGCGCGGCCGCGGAACTGACCGACCTTGCCATCGATTCCGAAGAGGTCGCGCGGCTTCTCGAAATCTATGCGGACATGCTCTGGCCAAGACCGCTCACTGCGCAGGCACTCGCAAGATTGGATTTGCGTGAGAGCATTCTTGGCGCACTCTGGGCCCGCGGGATATCGGGCGACTTCCCAATTTGTATGGCATGTTCACGGCGGCGATCAGACAGCGACGAGGCCGAAAAACTGCTGGTTCTGCAGGCCTACCTAAGCGGTCGGCGAGTACCGATAGATGTTGTGTTAGTCGATGAATCAACGTCCAGTTATGCAGAGCCGGTGCGAAACGCCCTCGAGGAATTGATCGAGAAATATCGACGGCCGCACGAACGGAATCATACGTTTATCTTATCAGCCAATAACCTGTCTGCGACTGAGCGCACTTCAATCGATGCCGCGGCTCTGGTCCGCTTTCGATCAGATGGCGACAATACTGACGGACTTCGCGACCGCCGTTTTGCGCCTCACCGCGATTTGCCCGACTTTATTCCAACGCGCTCCCTTGTCGACCATGAGGTAACCGAAATCGGCTCAATCGAATCTCCGGATCTGGAGTTCGATAACAGCTATGGCGGTATCGACGCCCGCAACGATGACTACGTCATTCGCGTGAGTTCCGCGACGCCAACTCCGGCACCATGGATCAACGTCCTGGCAAACTCGAAGTTTGGAAGCATCGTCAGCGAACGCGGCGCAGCTACGACATGGTACGGCAACTCGAGCGAACACAGACTGACTCCGTGGTACAACGATCCTGTTGGCGATCGATCGGGCGAAGCAATCTATGTCCGCGACGAGGAGACCGGCGAATTCTGGTCAGCGATGCCATGGCCAGTGCCCGGTGGGCGCGATTATCTCGTTCGACACGGCGCCGGGTTCTCAAGCTTTGAGCACGTCAGCCACCAGTTCCGGCAGCATGCTGAGTGCTTAGTCGACAAAGAACATCCTGCCAAATGCATCTTTGTGCGTCTGCACAACACCGCCGGGCGACCGCGGCGAATCACGCTTACATACTATCTGGAATGGGTATTGGGCAACCACTACGAGGACAACGGTCCCTTTATCGTCCCCGCCATCAGCCATCGGCACAACACCCTTTTGGCTCGAAATGCGTTGCCACGGTCCGGAGGCGAACGGGTCGCTTTCGTAACATCGACGGAGCCACTGCATGGTTACACTACAGATCGTCGAGAGTTTCTCGGTACTGCAAGAGACCCGGCGAGGCCTGCTGCGCTGCGCCGCCTTGGCTTGTCGGGTGAAATTGTCACAGCGGCCGAACCCTGTTGTGCATTCCAGATTCATCTCGATCTGGCGGCTGACGAAGCGACCGAAATCTGTTTCACCGTTGGGGCCGGGGACAATCGTCAGAGCGCACTTAACCTGGCGTCGCAATTCGGCGCCCGCGAGTTCGTCGAGGCTCGCCGCGACGAAACAAAACGGTACTGGAAAGACCTACTCAGCCGCTGCCGCATTCGAACACCAAACCGCGCGCTGGACGTACTGTTTAACCGCTGGCTCCAATATCAGAATCTCGCTTGTCGCTTGTGGGGCCGCAGCGGTTTGTATCAGGCTGCCGGTGGCTTCGGATTTCGCGACCAGTTGCAAGACTCGTTGGCGCTGCTCCACGTTCGGCCTGATTTGACGCGCGAACAAATCATCCGCGCCTGTAGCGTGCAGTTTCCCGAGGGCGACGCGTTGCACTGGTGGCATGACACACCGACACGCGGCGTACGTACCCGATGCTCGGACGATCTGTTATGGCTGCCCTATGCGGTGAGCGAATACATTCGCACTGCAAATGACGCGACCATACTCGATGAGGAAATCGCGTTTCTAGGCGGCGAAGCTCTTCGGGCGGATGAAGACGATCGCTATGCCGAATACTCGCCCAGCCAAATAGTTGCCACTGTCTACGAGCACTGCAACCGTGCGATCGACGCGAGAGCCTCGACCGGCGAACACGGCTTGCCACTAATTGGTACGGGCGACTGGAACGACGGGCTAAATCGGGTCGGGATCGCCGGGCGCGGCGAATCGGCCTGGCTTGGTTGGTTCCTGGCAGACGTCTGCGATTGTTTTGCGGAACTCGCCGAGACGCGAAACGAATCGGCCCGCTCCGCTGCTCTTGCGAAACGACGCGATGCATTGGTCGAATCGCTCGAACGCCACGCCTGGAACGGGGATTGGTACTTGCGTGCATACTATGACGATGGATCGACCCTCGGTGCCGCAGGCGACACGGAGTGTCAAATCGATCTGAATGCGCAGACCTGGCCAGTCATCACGGGATTCGCCCATCCGGATCGTGCAAATCGTGCTTTCGATTCGGCCGCGGAGCGGCTCGTCGATGCGGACGCTCGGCTAATAAAACTACTTGCGCCTCCATTTAGCCGGACACTCAAAGATCCCGGCTACATCAAAGGCTACCCGCCGGGCGTTCGTGAAAACGGCGGCCAGTACACTCACGCATCCACCTGGGCTGTATGGGCGGCTGCGAAGCTGAAACGGCCCGACCAGGCCATGCTGTTGACGGATCTCCTTAATCCATTGCTGCGTGCAACGAACAAAGCAAGCGCCGACCGCTATCGGGGTGAGCCATACGTTCTGGCCGGTGACGTTTACTCCGTCGAGCCGCGCGTCGGTCAGGCAGGCTGGACCTGGTATACGGGTTCGGCCGCCTGGACATACCGGATCGTCCTCGAGCAGATATTGGGCATTCAGCCTGTGCACGGAAAACTGACGATCCGGCCCTGCGTACCGCGAAGCTGGCCGACGTTCGAGGTCGATTACTCAGTGGGGGACACGGTTTACTCCATTGAGATACGCAATCCTGCCGGCATTGCTGAATCCGGTGTCGCGTTCGAACTTGATGACAAGCGGGTTGAGGCGGTAGAGCTGATTGATGATGGCCGCGACCATCGAGTCATAGCCTCGGCAACGAATGGCCAAAGTGCGAATTTGGAAACCTAGTCGGCGATATGGCCCGTGCCAGCGCTCGTTACTACTACACTGCTCATCAGGGGTGCGTTGGATGCTCGGTAAGTAAACCTCCGCATTACCGCATTTTCATTCTGTCGCTAAACTAACTTTGCGGCGGAGCGGGAGAACATCATGACAGTCTGCAATACATGTGGCAACGACTACGACAAGACAATGCACATTATCATAGAAGGCCGCGAATACGACTTCGACTCATTTGAATGCGCCATTCACGCGCTGGCACCCAGGTGCGAGAACTGCGAATGCCGCGTAATTGGGCACGGCGTGCAATATAACGAATTGATCTATTGTTCGGCGCATTGCTCATCCGCTGCAGGAGTCAAGGGCCTGACGGACCACCAACAACGCGAACTCATTGTAGAAGCGCCCTGAGACCCGTCACTATTACAACAAGCGGAGCGCCTACCATGCCTCATAAAAAAATCCTGTTTCACTCTTCCGCCCGGGAGAAAGTACTGCGCGGAGCGACTGCGCTGGCCGATGCCGTCCGCGTAACCCTGGGACCAAAATCGAAATCCGTTCTAATTCAGAAAAAATGGGGCGAACCCATAGTCTGTAATGACGGTGTGACCATCGCTAAAGAGGTCGATCTGGAAGATCCGGAAGAAAACCTCGGCGCACAGATGCTGCGCCAGGCGGCGGTAAGGACAGGTGATGCCGTCGGTGACGGCACCAGCACGTCAACAATTCTAGCGCATGCCATTCTTTCAGATGGGATTCGAAATGTTGTCGCGGGCGCTAGCGGGATCGATATCAAGCGCGGACTGGATTGTGGCTTGAGAATTGCTGCAGACGAGCTTCGGAAAATGTCGGTGCCCGTGGAGACGCGTCAAGACAAGTTGCATGTCGCGACCATTTCTGCCCACAACGACGAATCGATTGGTGAGCTGGTTGCGGACGCCATGGAGAAGATCGGCGACGACGGTGTTATTACCGTCGAGGAGTCAAAGACGACGGAGACTATCCTCGAAGTAGTAGAGGGGATGCAGTTTGATCGCGGCTATATCTCGCCGTACTTCGTGACGGACCCGGCAAAAATGGAGGCCGTCCTCGACGATCCATACATCCTGCTTTGCGACAGCAAGATAACCAATCTCAATGACCTGATTTCCTTGCTGGACGAACTGCTGAAGACGGGGAAGCCCATTGCATTTATCGCGGAGGACATTGAGGGAGATGCGTTGGCAACGCTGGTCGTCAATCAGATCCGCGGCGTGTTCCGAAGCCTAGCCGCCAAAGCGCCAGGCTTCGGCGATCGCCGAAAAGCCATGCTCGAAGATATCGCCGTACTTACCGGCGCCGAAGTGATTTCCCGAGACCTTGGGACAAAGCTGGAAAACGTCACGCTCGCGCAGTTGGGTCATGCCGAACGAATTGTTTGCGACAAGGAAACCACCACGATCATCGGTGGCATGGGCGAAAAAACGGAAATAGATGCGCGCGTCGAACAGGTTCGAAGTGAAATCGAGAAGACGACGAGTGACTATGACAGGGAAAAGCTCGAGGAGCGACTGGCGAAGCTTTCCAGCGGAATCGCGGTCATTAGAGTCGGAGCCCCGTCGGAAGCCGAAATGACAAGCAAGAAAGAGGCGTTGGATGATGCCATTAGCTCGACGAAAGCTGCGGTAGAGGAAGGCACTGTTGCTGGCGGTGGTATGGCCCTTCTGCGCTGTACCGAGGCAGTGCGAAAAGAGGAAGTAAGTGCTGAAGGTGACTCGAAAACCGGGCTGCAGATCCTGCGGCGGGCGTTGAGTGCCCCTGCACGACAGATTGCCGAGAACTCCGCTGAAGACGGCGGTGTAGTAGTGGCGCGTATGCTTGAAGGCGATGGCAAGATTGGATTCAACGCGGCAACAAACGAGTACGTAGATCTGGTAGAGAACGGCATTGTCGACCCAACCAAGGTCGTGCGCATTGCTCTGGAGAACGCCGTATCGGTGGCAAGTGTTTTGTTGTTGACAGAGGCTACGATGACGGAGATCGAAGAGCCCACCAAGGAGGCTGCAGAGGCACCAGCCGTCCAGTTCTGAAGCCAGGTCCAACGCCGATCCGGGAATCGAAACAGTCTTTCGTACGCGGTGCGTTGAGCGCAATGCATTCGTTCGAGGAACCCTGTGCACTCCAGGAAGTGGCAACGCTGACCCGCAACTGGTTTGTCGAGTATTTTCGGCGGAATCCCTCTGGAGCAGGCGGCCGGAGCCATTAGACTGTGGAGAAACACCCTCTTCGTACGTGGAGTTCCTTATCGTCTTGAGAAACTAAGTCAAATAGGATGATGGAGCAGCGAGTGAACTCGATTTTGTGCGCGTGTATCAAGCACTAACATGAACCTCATCGGGTGCCCCGCCGCAAAGGTGTAAGACGTTGCTTGGAGAGGATCATGACTATCAAAGATATCGTACCGTGGAAATGGGGCGGATTGCGCAGGGGTCTGTCCGAAGCTTGGGAGCCTGACACATTTCGTCAGCAAATGGATGCGCTTCACAAGGAAATCGACCGGGTTTTCGACGACTTGGCTTTCAGTCGTGCCGAGGGACCGTGGCTGTCCAGAATGTGGGAGCGTGAGGATGTAATGCCAGGAATCGATGAGACCGAGGACGAGAAAGCGTTCTATGTCAGCATCGAACTTCCGGGTATGGACGAAAAAGATGTCGACGTCACCCTGTCAGGGCGTCAGCTGACGATCAGAGGCGAGAAAAAGCAGGAATCGGAGCAGAAAGACAAGGAGTATTACCGTCGTGAGCGCTCGTACGGCGCATTTCGGCGTTCAATCGAGCTTCCGGGCGAGGTCGATGCAGCCAGTATTGAAGCGTCTTTCAAGAAGGGCGTGCTGCTGGTCACGCTTCCAAAAACCAAGGAGGCGCAAGAGAAGATCAAGCATATCGATATCAAGGCCGCCTAGAACAGCTTGATTTCAGCTCGATCACCACGTTGGTTGCGGCCAACGTGATTGGGCCTTGTCGCACCGCAAAATCGGGGATGATATCCGCATGAAACTCACCCTCAGCGTTTTGAAGGCGGACATCGGGTCTATCGAAGGGCACATCTGTCTGTAGCCGGGGCTACTGAAGTCCGTTCGAAAGCATGCGAAACAGGCTGGGGAAAAGCTGCTGATTAACTGGTACATCCCCTCCACGGGCGATGACATCGCCATTCTTGCCGCGCATACGAACGGCATCGACAACGTCGAGGTTCATGAGTTCGCCTGAGACGCTTTTGGCGAGGGCGCCGCGGTGGCCAGACAACTAAGGGCTGTATGGCGCCGATCAGGATCTTCTGAAGGACTCGAGGAATTAGAGCCTCGATTCCAGAACCGATAACCCGACCGTTTCCTACCCATCAAGGCATGCGGGCGTCGACATCGGCGGCAAGGTCACGGACCTCCGCCGAGATGGCGACCGGATACTCGTTGTGGTCCGAAAGCGATCGTAACGGCGCGGGCAGCGCGGCGAGCGACCGTTGCGCGCGATCACGTAGCACACTAAGCGACTCGCTGGTCTGCAGCCTGCGGCCGGCGCGCATGGCCGGGAGCAGGAGCCGCGTATCCGCGAGGGATTCCGTTTCCAGTCCGATCGTGTCTCCGCCCAACGAACCATCTGCCCGAAATTCTCGAAAAATCTGCTTGCGGCCGGGCCAGGTCGCCTTGCCTGTCGACCGCTTGCGGCGCGCGCGGCCATCGTATTCCTGCAATTTGTAGGCGCAGTCGAGATACGGCGCGTCGGTAGACACATCCAGGTCGGTACCGATGCCGAAACCGTCGATCGGCGCTCCGGCCGCTACAATCCTGTCGAGTTCGTACTCATTCAAGCCACCGCTTGCGAATATACGGACCTCGGACGCTCCACCTGCATCGAGGACCTTGCGTACCTTTTTTGACAAGGCAACAAGGTCACCACTGTCCAACCGCACGGCGCGCACGGTGATAGCGGATTCGCTGAGTCGCGGAATCAGCTCGACGACCTTCTTTGCACCGCGGACGGTATCGTAGGTATCGATCAGCAACACGACATTGTCAGATTGCGATCTTGCGAATGCTTCGAACGCTTCCTCTTCGGTGTTGTGCGCCTGCACGAAGGAGTGGGCCATCGTCCCGTACAGCGGAAGATCGAAGACGCGGCCGGCGAGTACCGTCGCCGTACCCTGGAAACCGGCGATAGAGGCGGCTCGTGCAGCGAACAGCGCCGCCTCGGCGCCGTGGGCACGACGCATGCCGAAATCAACGAGCAACCGTTCCGGGGCCGCCAGAACCGAGCGCGCGGCCTTGGTCGCGATGATTGTCTGAAAATTGAGGAGATTCACCAGTCTGCTCTCCACGAGCTGAGCCTGTGGTAACGGCGCCACGACGCGAACAATAGGCTCGTCGGCAAAGACGATTGTTCCCTCCGGTACCGCGTATACGTCACCGGCAAATTTGAAATCGTGGAGATACTGAATCAGCGGACCCTTCGCGTGGCCTTTAGCCTCGAGCCAGGCCAGCTCGCTTTCAGAGAAATGGACGCTCTCCAGAAAATCAAGAAGCTGCTCGAGGCCGGCCGCCAACAGGAAGTTGCGCTGTGGCGGCAATCGCCTGACGAAGAACTCGAACACAGCCTCGCCGTGCATATCCCGCTCAACATAGGCTTGCAACATCGTCAATTGGTAGAGGTCGGTTAATAGCGGACTGTCCGTTGCGGTTCGCCACGAGACTTCTTCTCTGGCCTCCATTCCTTCACGCATTGGCTTCGATCGCCGCAAGGTCGATGATTTCGGCGCCGGCTGCACGCATCGTGTCCAGCGCCTTGTCGCCGTCTCCCGGGCTAGCGTCCACGGCCCGAATCGCGTCGCCCAATACGAATACCTCGAACCCGGCATGCACGGCATCCTTCACCGTTGCGAGCACGCAGTAGTCGGTTGCCAGTCCGCCGACGAACATCCGGTGCACGCCGGCTTCACGCATGCGCTGTTCGAGGTAGGTATCGTCAAACCCCGAATAGGCATCCTTGTCCGTCTTGGTCGCCTTGGATATCACCAACGCATCTGCCGGCAGCTTCAAGTGATCGGCGAACTCGGCGCCAAGGCTGCCCTGGACGCAGTGCGGCGGCCACGAACCGTCTTGCTCAGAAAATGAACAGTGGTTCCGCGGATGCCAGTCGCGGGTGGCTACGACGGGTAACCCGGCTTCCCGGAAATGCTCGAGATAGCGGTTCATCACCGGAACCACGCGGTCGCCGTCCCGCACCGCCAGGGACCCGCCCGGCAGAAAATCGCGCTGCAGATCCACGACGATCAGGGCATCGCCCTTCTGCAATTGCACGCTATCGCGCATCATCCGCTGACCATGCCCCATCTCAGCCAAACCCCGATCCACGATAGCTGAGAACGAATTCCCTGCCTATACGTGTGCGTACCTAACCCGGACATTGAGGGACTGCCAGGCCGGTGTCTGGCCTGACTCACGAGTACATAGGTGTTTGCTCGAATTGTCAGCGCACCTTCATTACCTTACTTTAAAGATGTTATTTGAAGTCTAGCTACGTAGGAGGTAACTGCGATGACGACTTTAGGCGTATTCGACAAGACACAGCAGAAGACAGCGCATTGGATCCAAAGCGTCGCCCATAATCTGGGCTCAACCGACATGGAGCGTTCGTACCATGTACTACGCTCGGTTCTGCATGCGGTTCGCGACCGGCTGCCACCTGATGATGCTGTGCATCTGGCAGCACAGATGCCAATGCTAGTGCGTGGTTTTTACTATGAGGGCTGGCGCCCCTCCAGTACGCCAGAACGCTATCGTCATAAGCAGGACTTCCTGAATCACATTGCGCACGACGTGCCGGATCTCGATCCGACACAGCAGGAACGTGCTGTAACGGCCGTTTTTTCCGTTCTGAGTCATGAGCTCAGTGGCGGAGAAGCCGAGCAGGTCCGTCACGCATTGCCGGCCGAAGTACGTCAGCTTTGGGAATCCTCTGACAAGGATTGAAATCATGCAACTGCCGCTACAAATCCGCTTTCACAATCTTGAACCATCTGATTCGGTGGAATCGAACGTCCGCAAACATGCTGAGCGACTGGAGCATTTCTGTGATGAGATAGTCAGTTGCAGAGTAACAATCGAGGCTCCGCACAAGCATCATCACCAAGGGAACATCTACCAAGTCACCGTGGACGTACGTACGCCGGGTGATGAGAGTGTCGCGAGCCGCGCTCCTCCTGAACATCATGCGCATGAAGATGTCTATGTCGCTATCCGTGACGCGTTTGATGCCGTGCAGCGCCAGCTGCAGGAACATCTGCTTAGACAGCGAGGAAAGGTAAAATCTCATGAAACACCGCCGCACGGCAAGGTTACCGAGCTATATCCGGCCGGTGACTACGGCACGATCACCGACCCTGACGGCCGTGAAATCTATTTCCATCGCAACAGCGTGTTAGGCGCCGATTTCGACAGTCTCGATATCGGCTCCGAGGTACGCTTTGCTGAGGAGGCTGGTGACAAAGGTCCGCAGGCGAGCAGCGTCTATCTGATTGGCAAGCATCACATAGTGAGCTAGTTCGGAAATTGCGGGCTATCCTTTGATGCAGACTACTGGCTCGAGGCGGGCGACTTTACGGGCCAGGCCGGCGCGATCGGCGATATCGACCACACGATGCACGTCCTTGTAGGCCAAAGGGGCCTCCTCGGCCACGCCGCGTGACGAAGGGCTACGAATGACGATGCCTCGCTTGGCAAGCTCATCCGTCACCTGTCGTCCGTGGAATTGTCGGCGCGCCTGCCGCCGGCTCATAGACCGTCCGGCGCCGTGGCATGCCGAACTCAGAGCGGCTGTCTCGCTCTCCGTCGTTCCTGCCAGTACATAAGAGCCAGTGCCCATCGAACCGCCGATCAGCACGGGCTGCCCCGCCTCTCTCAGGTCCGACTCGAGATCCGGATTGCCGGGCCCGAACGCCCGGGTAGCGCCTTTGCGATGGACGAAGAGCTCGCGTTCAACACCTTCGATAACGTGCGTCTCGACTTTGCAGATGTTATGCGACACGTCATAGAGCATTTCCAGCCGCGCGCCCGGCAACAGCCGCCCGAACACGCCGCGTGTCAGATGCGTGATGATCTGCCGATTCGCGAGCGCGCAATTCATGCCTGCCCGCATGGCGCCGAGGTAGCGTTGACCGAGCCGCGAAAGAATCGGTGCGCAAGCAAGTTCCCGATCGGGCAACACCAGGCCGAAATCTGGGGCCGCGAGCACCATTTCGCGAAGATAGTCCGTACCGATCTGGTGACCGAGCCCTCGCGATCCGCAGTGTATGCTGACAACAATGTCATCGAGCGACAGCCCGTAGGTTATCGCGATCGCGGTATCGAATACTTCAGCAACGCGCTGCACCTCCAGGTAGTGATTGCCGGAACCCAGCGTGCCCATCTCGCGTCGTTGTCGTTTTTTTGCGCGCGCCGAGACCTCAGCGGGATCGGCGCCTGCAATCGAGCCGCGCTCCTCCGTGCGATTCAGGTCCTCGAACTCACCGTAACCCTGCTCCATGGCCCAGCGGGCACCGCCAAGCAGCATAGCGTCCATTTCGGCATCTGAGAGACTGATCAGACCCTCACTGCCGACACCAACCGGAACCTCTGCATACAGCGCGTCTGCGAGTTCGGACTTGACCGCACTCAGATCCGTAGCTGTCAATCCCGTGCGCAATGTACGCACGCCACAGGAAATATCGAATCCTACGCCGCCCGCGGACACGACGCCGCCTGCCTCGGCATCGAATGCCGCGACCCCGCCGATCGGAAAACCGTATCCCCAATGCGCATCGGGCATTGCGTAGACGGCGCCGACCAGGCCAGGCAATCGTGTGACGTTTCGAAGCTGCTCGTAGACCTTGTCATCCATCTGCAATATCTGCTCGCGATCACCGAAGATTACGCCAGGTACATTCATCGGCCCCTCGACTGGAATCTGCCAGCAGTATTCAGAGGTGTGTTCGAGCCGGTTCAGATCCATCGTTTACCCGCTCCTAAACGTCCACGATACATCGTCCACACCAGTTGCCAGATGCGTCTTTTTCAACTGACAACGCGGTATAGGTGGCGCCTTTGACTTCAACAACAGGATGGTGACGCGCGCGATTCACAGCTTCTCCTTCGACGATCGCATCGAGTTTGTCGCCGTCCAGTACGACTCGCCACTTCCCAAACACCATACGGCGGGTTGCCATTTCGTAGATTAGCGCGTTCAGCCAGTCGACCAGCAACAGCGCGTCGTCTGGTGCCTCGCAATGAATCTGGATCTGCTGTTGCAGGCGCACAGAGGCTGGATCCGTAACGACTGCTGTCAACGCCTCGCCCATAGCCTCGAACAGGCCTGCGCGAGAGGGTGCAGTTGCGTGCAGGCCTATGTCCGCGTCGTGTTCGAAGTGGTTCCAGCTCGAGTTCTGCATCCTCTTGAAATTCTGATGGTTTACCAATCACCCGTATATAGGGAGTAGTCCATACCACAGAGCCACCGTTTCTGTGAGCCTATGTACAAGTGCGAATAGCCGGAGTACCGCAATTTGGCTATTCGAGAGTGATGGAAACGTCGTCATTTTCCAATTACATCTGGAGATCAAAGTATCGCTACGGGCACGATCATTCTGCCCGGGAGAACGATATTTCCGATACGTGGAGACGCGTCTCTCACGCTGTAGCGGCGATCGAGCGTGATCCCGCCAGGTGGCAGCGAGCGTTCCACGAGATCCTGTCAGACTATCGCTTTCTTCCCGGCGGACGCATCCTGGCGGGCGCTGGTACAACTGAACGCGTTACGTTGTTCAACTGTTTCGTCATGGGCCCCATCAAGGATTCCCTGGAGGGCATCCTTCGCTCCCTCAAGGAAACGGCCCTCACGATGCAACAGGGCGGCGGCATCGGTTGTGATTTCTCCAGCATACGCCCTGCCGGGATGCCGGCTCGTCGAAGTGGGACGATTGCATCGGGGCCCGTGTCCTTTATGCATCTGTGGGATACCTTGTGCAATACGCTGATGGGTACGAGCGCACGACGAGGTGCGATGATGGCGACGCTCCGCTGCGATCACCCCGATATCGAAGCGTTTATCGAAGCGAAGCGATCGAAACACGCATTGAGCAACTTTAACCTCTCCGTTCTCATTAGCGACGATTTCATGACTGCTGTCGCGACTGACGCGAAATGGGACCTTGTATTTCCCGCGCCCGGAAAAACGAACGAAGACGATGTGTCAAAGCGACGCCCCGGTGCCGATGTAAGTGACCGTTGGACCGTCCATCGGCACGTTTCGGCGAGAGCACTTTGGCAACAAATCGTTGCTTCGGCGCACCGTACGGGAGAACCCGGCGTCT
>Ga0316201_10000310_pt1 | contig 26219 bp, 23 predicted proteins | sample CS6wburrow_MG_FD_204516 | JGI IMG/M metagenome (GOLD analysis project Ga0316201, IMG submission 204516) | Coastal sediment microbial communities from Delaware Bay, Delaware, United States - CS-6 worm burrow | ecosystem: Environmental > Aquatic > Marine > Coastal > Sediment | place: USA... | reverse complement strand
GGAAAGTCCGCGCTCGAACTGGCGATTCAAATTACCGAACTGATTCATAAATCGTAGGAGAGGGTTTACCCCTCGACCTTAGATATGAACGATTCACTTCCAGTAACTGCCGATTTCTCCGCGCCGATAAACGGCCAGCCCGATCTCTTGGTGATCGCGGGCGAGCACTCCGGTGATGAGCATGCCGCGCGGGTCGTGGCAGATCTACGCGGTAGAAATTCCGAGCTGCGGGTGGCCTGTCTCGGAGGTGTCGAAATGCAGGCGGCCGGCGCACAACTTCTCTACGATCTGACGGCCGTCTCCATCGTCGGCTTTGTCGAAGTAGTGCGACACTATAACTTCTTTAAGTCACTTTTTGAGCGTACGTTGGATTGGATCGAAAGCTACCGCCCGAAGCATATTTGTTTCGTAGATTACCCGGGTTTTAACCTGCGCCTTGCCGAGCAACTTGCTGAACTTGGCCTTAGCAAGAAGGGCGGCGGTGAGATCGGAATCAGCTATTATATCAGTCCGCAGGTGTGGGCTTGGAAGGCGAAGCGCCGTTTCAAGATGGCTCGATTGATCGATCAGCTCGGTGTGATCTTTCCCTTTGAGGTCGATTGTTTTGCGGATACCGAACTCGCGACGGAATTTGTGGGGCATCCTTTCGTTCGAAGTGATTACGAATTGCCCCTTCGCTACGATGCGGCGGCTCCGGTACTTTTACTTCCGGGTAGTCGAACGGCAGCGGTAGGTCGGATTTTCCCCGTGCTCCTCGATGGTTTTTCAAAAGCCAAGGCGCAGCGCACAGATTTGAAGGCTCGAGTGGTTTACCCGAGTGCGCAGATACGCGAGTTACTAGAAACGATCCTTCAGCAGTACCCAGATCTGAGAGAGGGTATTGAACTGATTGCCAACAGCGAAAAAGCGCTGCCTGCGAGTGCGGTCTTGATGAGTTCCGGAACTATGTCGCTTGCCTGTGCGCTCTCCGCCATTCCGGGAGCGATTGCGTATCGGCTTAATCCGCTCAGCTATTATCTAGGTCGTATACTCGTGAAAGTGCCCTATATCGGCATTGCAAACTTGCTCCTCGAGCGCCCACTGCATCCTGAGTTTATTCAAGCTGCCGCCAAGCCGGACCGTTTAGCTCAAGAGATTCTTCGTGCGATCGACGATCCCGCAGCCGCTAACGAGGCCGCCGCTGGAGCGGCCGAGTTGAGGGAGTTGTTGCAAGCTGACAGTGGGGCAACCGCAGTCGACTGGCTAGAGCGTGGGATGTCCTAGCGTAGTCGGGTTGTCTTTCCTGCTAGTCCCAAGAATAAATCATTCGTGTGTAGTACGTGCTATCGAGATTCTTTTCTGCTGCGGGTTGGCTTTCGTATTCGTTTTTGATGCCCAGGCGAATCTTCCAGTTGTCGCCACTACCGACAGGGATTTCAATGCCGCTGTCGTGAACGACACGATACTGACCGAAGTCATCGGTGCTAGGTACATAGCTCAAATCGTTTTCCATCGAGAAAATACGGTTCAAGCGGTAGCTGTGTGCTAATCCAAAATCAAGAGTGGGGGATGACTCATTTTCTTTGCCGTCCTCGTAAGCGGTGTAGCGATAACCAAGACCGGAGCGGGCGACTAGTTTCTGATGCTCCTTGTTAATCAATCGGTAGGACAAGCCAGCGCCATTGGTCGATCGCAGGTCGATCCGGTCAATTGCATCGGTCTCTAACTGTGTGCGGACATACCAACCTAAGTGCTCACTGAAAAATGACTCGTAAGAGATCCCGCCCGCGAGGCGGTCCTCGGTTTTCTCGCCGTTCTTTTCGCGTTCCTCATATTCAGAGTAAAATGCGAGTTCGTCGTTCGGGCTTTTCAGTTTGGCTTTGAAGTTCAGACCAAGGCTCAATTCTTCACTGTTTCCGCTTTTCCCTAACATATCAATGCCGCCGCGGAATTTCCATTGGCGTCGCAGGGCTTCTTCCTTGGCCCGAAGTTGAACGATTTGCGGATCTTCCTCCATGGGACTCCACGATGCGGCGACGCGCGTCATGTCGGTTTCGAGTGTGCCGTCCTCCGATTGGATTTTCAGCGTCCCATTGCCGGACGACTGTACGGGGCCCGACATGGTTGTACCACTGGCAAGGCGCACGAAGACGGGTTCATCCGTTTCAAAAGAGGCGACCTCTTCTTGTTTGATTTCCAACATTCCTGCGTAGGCGGTCTCCAGATGTATGAGGCCGGCGTCGATCAAGCTGATCTGGCCGGTCAGGCGCGCACCATCATGTGTAATAACAACGTCGGCCATTGTTGGAAATGTGAGTGTAAGGATCGCTCCGATTGTCAGGAGTTTCTGTTTCATATTTTCTGTGTCGTTGGTCTTAAAATAAAAATGCGGACTCTCCACCAGGGAGAGTCCGCATGTAGCAAATTTTAAACCCTACTCGGATTTAATCAGGATTTCTTTGGCCGAGAGGCCTTGTTTGATCATTGGTAACACGTGCTCGGTGTACGGAACGATGACTTCGAGAACGTAGGGGCCATCGTGATCGATCATTTCCTGAATCGCATCACGAAGGTCTTCACGCTTTACCACGCGACGACCTTTAACGCCGAAACCTTCGGAGATTTTGACGAAGTCCGGATAGATGGCATCGAGGTTGTCGGGGCCACCGATGTTATCCTTATCGCAAAGGACGGTCTGGCCACGGACACTTTCGTAGAGGAGGTCTTCCCATTGAACGACCATACCGAGGTGTTGGTTGTTCAGAATGATCGTCTTGGCGTTAATCTTTTCGATGTGTGCGGTGGCGAGTTCCTGCACGTTCATGAGGAAGCAACCATCGCCGTCGATATTAACCACTAGACGATCTGGGAAAGCGACCTTTGCGCCGATCGCGGCAGGAAGACCGAAGCCCATGGTGCCGAGTCCAAGTGAGCTAATATAGGTGCGTGGTTCACGGAACTTGAAGAACTGAGCAGCCCACATCTGATGCTGGCCCACGCCAGTGGCGATGATGGCGTCACCTTTGGTGATGTCGTAGAGTGTTTCGATCGCTTCCTGTTGCGTGATATGGCCGGACTTGTCGTAGCTGAACGGGTGTTCTTCCTTCCAACCATTAATGATTTTAAACCACTCCGTAAGATCCGGCTTGGTGAAGTTGCCGGACTTACTCAGTTCGCAGAGGCGCTTCAGCGCGTATTTCACATCCGAGTGGATCGGGTGCTGGACGCGCTTGTTCTTATTGTGCTCGGAAAGGTCGATATCGATATGAACGATTTCGGCATCGGGGGCAAATTTAGAAACCACGCCCGTTATACGGTCGTCGAAGCGGGCACCTGCGCAAATCAGCAGGTCGCTATCACAAACCGCCCAGTTACCGGCCACTGTGCCATGCATACCGAACCAATAGAGCGATTGAGGATGCTCCGCGTCGAAGGCTCCGAGTCCCATAAGAGTGGAAGCCACGGGTAAACCAGTGAGCTCCGCAAACTCGCGAAGTTCAAGATGCGCTTCGGCTGAAATAATACCGCCGCCAATATAAAGAACCGGGCGCTTTGCCTCTTCAATCAAGTCGAGTACTTCGGTCAGTTCGGAGTCAGATGCCTCCGGCTTGGTCGTATTGATCTTGTAACCTGGGATGTCGATTTCGGCAGGGAAGGTCGGAGCGAAGATCGCTTGCTGCACATCCTTCGGAATATCGATCACGACAGGGCCGGGACGTCCGGTTTGGGCGATGTGGAAGGCTTCCTTTACCACGCGAGGAAGGTCTTCTTTATCAAGAACAAGGAAGCTGTGCTTTACAATCGGCAGCGTCATACCGAAAAAGTCGGTTTCTTGGAAAGCGGCTTTGCCGATAAATTGTTGGTACACTTGCCCTGTGATCGCAATCAGGGGGATGCTATCCATGAATGCATCGGCGATGCAGGTCACAAGGTTGGTCGCACCAGGGCCGGAAGTTGCCATGCAGACGCTGGCCTTACCAGTCGTGCGGGCGTGGCCGTGCGCCATGAAACCGCCACCTTGCTCCATGCGGGGTAAAATTGTGCGGATCTTTTGGCTCTTTGTCAGGGCCTGATGTAGCTCCATTGAGGCGCCACCCGGATAGGCATACACCACATCCACACCCTCGCGCTCAAGAGAGGCGACCAAGACGTCAGCACCCTTCATTTCGGGTCCAATTTCGTCCTGCTTAGGGAAGTCGATTGCTTTATCGGTTTTCATTTTTTGTGGTGTTTATGCGTTGTGTTCTGAGTGCGGCCTCATGCGACCGCGTGGAAAGGGAAGGAAGAAGACAGTAAAACGCCGTCGAATCAAGCACGGAAGCGAGTCTATTGGAGCGAGTTTCTTGAGACTTGAGAGTTGCGATATGTTAAAGTTTTCCCAGCTTCGGGACTTATGCCGAAGATTTTATTTCTGGGAGATATTGTAGGGCGTCCAGGGCGCACGATCGTGAAAGAGCGTCTGGCTTCGCTGCGCGAAGAGCTGGGTGCGGATTTCGTCATCGCTAATGCGGAGAATTCCGCGGGTGGGGCGGGAATTACCCGAAAAATTGCTGAGGAGTTGGTCGGAGCGGGGGTCGATGCGATCACTTTGGGCGATCATGTTTGGGACCAAAAGAACTTTGAAAACGAAATTGGAGAGCTGGAAAAAGTCTGTCGTCCTGCGAATTTACCCGAGAAAAACCCGGGGAGAACTCATCTAATTATCGAGAAAGATGGCTATCGACTGGGAATTTTTACTGTATTGGGGCGCAATTATCTCACTTTGAAATCGAGCTGTCCCTTCGCCATGGTAGATGTGAAACTCGCCGAGCTGGAAGGGCAGTGCGATGCGGTTTTTGTCGAATCCCACATGGAAGCAACTTCTGAGAAGATCGCGCTCGGTTGGTATTTGGATGGTCGTGCGGCAGCCGTTGTTGGCACGCATACCCATATCCCGACTGCCGATGGACGAGTTTTGCCCCGAGGTACCGCGTATCAAACTGATGCCGGCATGTGCGGCCCCTATGCTTCCGTTCTCGGGCGGGATACGCAGCAGGTCATTGCGAGCTTTCTCGACGGGATGAAGCGACGCTTTCCCGTTGCGGAGGAGGATGTCCGCATCAGTGGTTGCCTGATCGATGTCGATCCGGAAACCAGTTTGGCACGCTCGTTTGAGCGGATCGAAGTCAGCTAGGTCAGCCTAGGCGTCGATCACTACGTCGGCGTCGCCTTTGGGTTGCGAGCAGCAGAGAAGTGCGCCCCCTTCTTCGGGTTCGCCGGTGTGGCCATTCGGGTATTCGACTTCGCCGGAGAGAATGGTGTGCTGGCAGGCGGTGCAGTTGCCCATCCGGCAACCGTAGTCCAAGTCGAGGTCGTTTGCCTCTGCAAGTTCCAGAATACTTTCTTCCGAGCCCGTCCATTCGGCTTCGACGCCGGATTTTTTAAAAATAATTTTTGCCATATTTCGATGCAAATGACTTGTATAAGGAATGCAAACCGCGAATTAAGATTAACCACGAGGTTGCCGATTTAGAAAGCTTCCTGCACTAATAAACAATGTCCAAAATTCGCCAGATTGATTATGCGACGCCTCGCACACTTATTTCTTATAGTGGGAAACGCACGGTACGGATGACCGGAGAGGAGACCCGCTACAAGTTTTCAGGGGTCTTGATCGAGGGCATGGAAGATGTGTTTGCGAAAATCGGCGACGAGCGCAAGGATTGGCAAAAAAGCGCCTTTCCGCTGCCATGGACGGATTCGCCGGAGGTGGTGCGACCAGATTAGATTTTCTGTGTCTCCACGCTTGACAGTCGGGGTCGAAACACCTTTTTTCTTCGCTTTTCTCAATTTCCGGCCTCCTGCCGACACCTTTTCATATTATGGCACTTAAAATCCGTCTCCAACGTCATGGCGCAAGCCACCGTCCCTTTTACCGTCTGGTAGTCACCGAAGCGCTTGCGCGTCGTGACGGCCGTTTCGTCGAAGTTCTCGGCACTTACGAGCCTCAGGCCAAGCGTGCTGAAGAAGAAGTTAAGATTAAGCTCGATCGCGTTGACTACTGGAAGTCTGTTGGTGCGAAGCCAACTGACACTGCAGCCAGCCTTATCCGCAAGGCGCGTCGTGAAGCTCCAGCTGCTGAAGCGGCTGCTCCGGCCGAAGCTTAAATCGTCTTTTATTCCCTTTTACGGGAAGCTCGACCGACTGCTCTCATGCATATCGAGTTTGATATTTTAACCCTCTTCCCAGAAATGGTGGAGGGTTTTTTATCGTCCAGTATGTTGGGACGTGGGCAAAAAAACGGGCTTATTCGAGCCGAAGCCCATCAACTTCGGGATTGGGCCACGGACAAGCATCATAAAACCGATGAACTCCCCTATGGTGGTGGAGCCGGGATGGTGATGAAGCCGGAGCCGATCTTTGGGGCTGTCGAACAACTCCGCCGACCGGAGACAAAAGTGCTCTATATGGCACCTGACGGAGAGCCACTCACCAGCCAACTCGCCCGCGAACTTGTGCAGGAGCAGCACTTGATTATCTTGAGCGGGCACTACGAAGGAGTCGATCAGCGGGTCCGCGATGATTTGATTGATCGCGAAATCAGTATCGGAGATTATGTACTGACCAATGGCACGCTTGCGGCGGCGGTTTTGATCGATTGTGTAAGCCGTTTTGTGCCCGGATTTTTAGGTGATGAAAAATCCTTGACGGAGGAATCCTTTATGACCACTTTGCTCGGCTTTCCTCAATACACGCGCCCTGCGGACTTCCGTGGTATGTGTGTTCCTGAGGTCTTACTTTCTGGCGATCATGCTGCTATTGCGAAATGGCGACGTGAACAACAGATCGAAAAAACCCGGCAATTACGCCCTGACATTTTAGACAACTGAGAATTCCAGCAATGAGCCAAGCAATCCTAGAAGAAATCACTAAAGATCAACTGAAAGACGACCGCGCAGACTTCAAAGTCGGTGATGGCGTCCGCGTTCACCTGAAGGTTAAAGAAGGTGAAAAGACACGTATCCAGATCTTTGCTGGTATCGTCATCGCTCGCAAGGGCGGTAGTCTGCAAGAAACCTTCACGGTTCGCCGTATTGCTTCCGGTGTTGGGGTTGAGAAAGTATTCCCTGTTCACAGTCCTTCCATCGAAAAGGTCGAGATCGACCGCGAATCTGTCACTATGCGTGCCCGTATGTACTACATGCGCGACCGTATCGGTAAGGCTGCGAATTTGGTTAAAGAAAAGCGCCTGGTTGAAGCTGGTCGCCGTAAATAAGCTTCCTTATTTAGATCATTTTTTAAAGGCCGTCCTTTGGGGCGGCCTTTTTTGTGCATAGTGATTTTTATAAAATACTGCGCCGTCGCTCAAATTTCTCTTTCGAGGAACCTTGCGGTTAAACGGCTTTCTTATAATTTGTAAGTATCCTTATTCTTACCAATTATGAAAACTCTCTTTCGTATCTGTATCGTTCTTGTTGTTGTCATGGTCATCGCTCTGGTTGCGGGATATTTTCTCCTGACCAACGCTGGATTTCAGAAACGGCTGATCGAGAGTAAGCTCCCGGAGGGGAGTTCGATTAAGTCGGTGCAGGTGACGACGGATACCTTGGAATTGTCGGAACTCGTGCTTGTGCTGGCCGATGGCACACGAGTGAAAGTAGCCGCAGTCGATACGACCTTTAAACCTTTGGCAGCGCTTTTTGATCATACGATCAGACTCGGGGTTCTCGATGTGGATGGTCTGCGGATCGATTTACCCGAAGCCGTTGCCGCGTCGATGTCTTCGGTAGGCGGAAAACTCCCGAGGCAGGGTGCCGCGCCCACAGAGTCGGTGGTGAAGCCCACAGCGCCGAAGCCTGGAAAAGCTACCAAGCCATGGGAGTCGATTTATCAAGTGGGCAACTTGGATTGGCTCTTTGATGTCGAGGCAGTAAATTTAAATGGAAAGCTCAAGGACTCCATGGGCACGGTATACGCGTTTAAAATTTCCTCCGGTTCGATTCGCCCGGGTGCAGAGACGGTGATGAATACTTCGCTTAAACTTGTATCCAACGAACCAATACAGTCAGGGCTAAAGGAATTCGATTCCGAGGCACAGCTGACTTTTCTGCAAAAGAGTGAGGGCGGTTTTGAGAGTTTTCGTCTCGAATCACGCACTTCCGGGAAAGATCTTGGAGGTGCGAGTGTGCTGACGGTTTCTCAGGTTCTGGAAGTGTCAATTAAAGGTTTTGATGAGGCCGCGGATGTAAGTGTGCAGTTTAATGCAGATTTAAAACGCCCTGAAATGTTTCTGCCTGAACTGGCTTCTTTCGGAGCGCTAACATTGGAAGGGCAGGCGATTGCTAAGGTTGAAGGTGAGGTGATGACAGTGAGTTCGGCTGCTTTGGACGTTTCAAGTAAAGGGACCCGCGTTTTAGAACTGAACCTAAAGAAAGCGCTTACTTTGGGTGGGAAACAGAATCTGACTGGTGAGCTTTTGGAAGTAAAAATGAGCTCGCTTCCTTTGTCTTGGTTCGGTCCTTGGTTGCCGGAAGGTATGTTTCTTGAAGGTGCCCCGGTTAGTGCTCAGATCGCAGTTTCCGGAGATGCGAGTGGCGCGCTTGAGCTAAGGGCACTACAGCCGATACATTTGGGTCCACTTACGATTAGGGATAACGAAAGTATTCTTATGAAAGATGTGAGCCTTCTACTTGATCCTCTTATTCGGGTGAATGCGGATCAATCGATCCATTATACTTTTAAAACTTTCCAAGTGATGGATCGCTACGGAGAGCTCGTTGGCGGTGAAGCGACTGGCAGCTATCAGGCGAGCGAGGCTAAATCTTCAAATCCGTTTGATGGCCTGAAAGCCGAAGCCAAGCTGAACATGAGCTTGCAGGAACTTTTCCGGCAACCGCTGCTAGCGAGCAACGCATCGGTGCTCGGCGGATCACTTGCGCTGAATTTAAACATTGATGGGAATCATGAGTATCCGCTGCGGGCTCAAGGTGCCATTCGTAGCCTCCAGGCACGTTCGCTTCCCGGGCAGACGAGAGTTTACAGGTTCGCCGCGCAGTTGAAAAATGCCAGCACCGGTGTGTGGGCGCTCGGTGCGAACTTCGAAGCGGGCTCCGTGGATCGGCCGACAACGAGCTTACAGTTGTCGGGACAAGCGAATCCGCAAACCGAGCCGCTTGCCTTTACGCTTAATCTGGTCGGGCCGCGTCTGTCTCAATCGGATGTATCCGTTCTCGCGGCCGCATTCAGTCCGACCGAGACGGTTGCCCCTCCAACGAAATCGGCTCCGGTTGTGCGTTCGCCGACGTCGTCCTCGGTAAGCTCAAGAGCCCCACAAGCAGTCGTATCGGCAGGTTCGACGCCTCCGATGTGGGCTGGGCTGAAAGGCGGTGCTTCGATTAAACTGGATGCAGTTAATTTGGAATCGGGCTACACCCTGACAGGCGTTGCGGCACAGGCAGTCGTCTCGGAATCGCTTTTAAAGTTGAGCGGGATCAGCGCCCGGATGGGTACAGGAAGCCTTAGTGGGGGTGGGGAGGTGCGCTACATAGCGCATCAGAGTGCTGCCTACACGATATTGGCAGATATAAAGTTTGCCCGAATGGATCCCTCTTTATTTTCGACTAAGAAATCCGGGAGCTTTCCAGTGAAGGGCATGTTTGATGGTAGTTTCAAGCTTACTGGTACCGGTCAAAGCCTTGATGCGGCGATTGATAATTCGCAGGCGAATCTTATCGTGACGGGACGTGACGGAGTCTTAACCGCTTTTCAACTCGATAATCGGAGCCAACTGGGACTTCTCGGTGTGGGTATCCTTGGGCAGAGTTTGAACCGCCCGGGCATAACTGCGATGGCTGAAACGATTCCCTATTTTAAGGACGTGCGCTTTCAAGACTTTGTCTTGGAGCTCAATCGCGGAGCCGACAAGCGAGTTCTGATTCCACAGTTAAAACTGATCGGCGAGAGTTTGCTGATCGACGGGTCGGGCTTTATTGCGGCCAGCAGTCTGCGCGATGTGATGGATCAACCCCTCCAACTGGGTCTGGAACTCGGAGCCAAAGGGAAATTGACCGATTATCTGCAAACGCTCCAATTACTTCAGCCGACGACGAGCGCCGATGGATTCCGTCGTTGGAACAAGAGGGTTAACTTGACCGGCACGCTTTCCAATCCGAATACAGACGAATTAATGGCCATACTGAACAATGCGGCGCGATCGGCACTTACCAAGCCGCAAGCAGTTCCGTCGCCGCAGCCTGAGGCAACACAGGCTGAGGGGACCGTTCCCGCCACCGAACAAGAAATTACTCCGACACAACCGAAAACCAAAGAAGAGAAGCGCCGCGAAGATATCGAGATGGGGCTGGATCTGCTCAATTCGATCTTCGGGAATTAGCCACGCTTCCTTCCCATAGCCAGCGCAGTTTTATCTTTCCCGCAGAAGTAGGAACGCACCCGCGCCGTCATGACCAGACTTCCAAGGAAGACTCTGTTCGCTGGCTTGAAGGCTGAAGCCGCTGCCTGATTCGGATTTCAGAAAGGCATCTACAATGTCGCGATTCTCGGCTGCTTCGATACTGCAGGTACTGTAAACGAGTCGGCCGCCGAGCTTAACAAATTGCGCGGCAGCGCGCAGTAGTTCCGCTTGCAGTTCCACGCAGCTTTCGATGTCGCCCTCTTGTAGCCGCCATTTCACGTCGGTACGCCGTTGGATGACTCCGGTGTTGGAGCAGGGGGCGTCTAGCATCACGGCGTCGTAGGCCTCAGGCAGGCCCTTCGCTTTCAAGTCTTTCGAGTGGAGTTCGAGTACATCTTTCTCGACGATGCGGCATTCCAGATTTTCGGATTTTAGGGCGTCTAGATTTTCGCGGAGACGGTGAATTCGGTTTCCTGGCAGATCAACTGCCACAATTGTACCGGTACGCTGCATCGAGTGTGCAAGGTCGTAGGCTTTTCCGCCTGGCGCGGCACAGAGATCGAGGACGTCGTCTCCGGGCTTCGGTGCAAGTAGTTGAGGGGAAATGCGGGTCGAAGGATCTTTGATATAGGCATCGCCCTGATTAAGTAGTGGGCGCAGGTCGGTTTCCCAGGAAGCATTTGCGGATGTTCGATAAAAGCCCTCCCATTGGGTCGCTTCGAGGCCGGCTGGGATCGTTTCAGGGATTTGATATAGCTTTAGGTAGGTGGCCGGTATTTGCTGGTTCCAAGCAAGCAGGTCGATGTAATCGGCTCCGAATTCCTTCTTCCAGCGCTTTACCAACCACTTTGGGTGACTGTAGTAGGCTGCCGGAGTCTCTGTGGCAGATATTTCATTCAGGGTTTTGGGCAGCTTGCGTAGAACCGCGTTGAGAAAGCCGAGCTCTGATTTGGCTACGAGTTTCTTGCCGCGCTCGACCGCATGATGGACGATTTTCGGCATTTTTTCGTCATCCGCGTCAATTAACTCATAGCCGGCGACGAGCAAGATAGCCTGCACCAAGGAGCGTGGCCGTTTACGCAAGAGGGGCTTCAAAGCCTGTTCCACACGGTGCCCATGGCGTAGTGCTCCGAGAAAAAGTGATTGGCAAATAGCCCTGCGTTCGCCTACAAAAGAGTCCGGCAAGCGATCCAATAGCTGGTTCGCCTTGAGGTTTTCAGATAAATATCCTTCCAGTAGGACAACGGCTCCATCCCAGCCCGTAGCAGACTGTTTCGATAAAATTAACTTAATACTTCTCATTGGCAAATAAACTGTTCATAGTGGATCGTTTACGAATAAAAAAAGCATTCGCAATCTATTATGAATAAAGAGGCAATAGACGCTCTCATTGAGAAAAATCCAAAACTGGTTTCGGCGCGCGCGAAACTTGAAGCTATGTCGCCGGGCAATTACTGCCTGCACCGCAGCTGGGGCTTCGGCAAGATCGTTGACTACGACGAGGCCGCAGGCCGTATCATCATCAACTTTGAAGATGGCAAAGAAGGGCAAGCCATGGCGCCTGCATTTTGTGTGGATAAGTTGGATATTCTTAAGCCCAATGACATTCTTGTGCGTTCGCGTATAGAGTCCGATGTGGTCGATGAAATGATCAAGAAGCGACCTGCCGATCTAATTTGTGAGATGATCAGCGCGACCGATGATCAGGCGATGATGACGTCCGAGATTGAGCGTTCGCTCTCTCGTGTAATCGGACCGATTAAATATAAAAAGTGGTGGACTGCTACGAAGAAAGTTTTGGCCAAAGACCCACGTATTGGTGTGCCGCTGAAGAAGACAGATCCTTATATTTACCGTGATGAGCCAGTGAAGCCCGAAGAAGAAATTCTCGAGCAATTCCATGGGACAAAGAACTCCAAGCAAAAGATTCTTCTCGGCGAGAAGCTCTACGCACTTTCGGAAAATATTTCGGTTGTTCGCGAAGAGATGCCACAGATTCTTGAGGAGCTGACGGAGGCGATTGCCCATGCCAAGAGCCTGAGTCAAGCTGACCGCCTTCACGGAGTTTGGGTGCGTAATAATCTCGCCCGTGACTTGCACGAAGATGTTGAGGCGCTGGAGCCATCATCCAGTTCGATTCTTGATTCGACGAGTGATTACTCCGAACTGGCCGCGAACCTTCCTGCCCAATACTTCAAGCGCTACCTTGACCTTATCCGCCGGACCTATCCCGATAAGTGGGGACAGATGCTTGAAGATTTGCTTCGTAATTCCAGTGGAAAGTTCACCAGCGAATCTATTAACTTCATGCTCGAGCATGAATTGAATGAGCGCATCAGCTACTGCCTGAACCGCTGGTTGAATGAGCAAACGATTAAAGGTCCGCTCCTTTTCTGGGTGGTTAAGAACCGCAATTCAAAGAAGTATTCTTCGATTATCGCGCCGCTTGTGACTCCGCGTCTTCTTGCCGCAATGTTCTATGCGATTGACTATGAGTCGCTTCAGAATGCGAGCACGCGTCGTATCCCATTGGCTGATTTGCTCAGTGATGATACCGATTTGATTCCCGATCTTCTCGCGGATGCAAATGTCGAGACTGCTCGCGATCTTGCGCAAACATTATTGCTTAACCAAGGCTTCGAAGATCTGACTAAAAAGTCGCTTCTGGCTCGTTTCATTAAGAAGTTCCCAACGATTCAAAGTTTGCTCGCTGGCGAAGCTGCGACCACATCGGAAGAAGATGCGCTCATCGTTTCCCAAGAGAGTTTCAATGCTGCGAAGAAGGAATACGAGGATCTCCTTACTCAGAAGATTCCTGAAAATAAAGAAGCTATCGCTACTGCTCGTGAGCATGGTGACTTGAAGGAAAACTCTGAGTATAAGATGGCCCGTCAAGATCAGGACATCCTGCTTTCCCGTAAGAATGAACTTGAGGTGGATCTCTCCCGTGCACGTGTTACTGACTTTTCTGAAGCGAATACAGAGAACGTGGGTATTGGCTGTATCGTTGAGCTCAAGGAAGGCTCTACTGGGAAGAAGGTACGTTACTCGATTCTCGGGGCATGGGACAGTGATCCTGAAAACGACGTGCTTTCTTATAAGACACCACTTGCCCAGCAGTTGCTCGGTAAAGAAAAGGGTGAAACGGTTACCACTAAAATTGGTGGCAACGAAGAGCAGTGGACGATCCTTAGCCTCGAGCGTTGGGTTGATAGCAAGTAAGCGTTATCGCAGATTATTTAAACAAAAGGCGTTCTCGAGAGAGAACGCCTTTTTTGTGGAAGGAGGAGTCTTATTACAAATCTAGACTTCGCAGAATCGAAAGGGCCCGCTCAAATCTTTTTGAGATTCGCTGTAACAACGACCACAGTTATACCAAGGCATCAAACAGGATTTCAGCGGGGTGTAATGCGCGACGTCCAGTGCCGTCATGTATCTGGTGTCGGCATGAGGTGCCGGGTGCGGCGATAATGACTTCGCCGGGTTGCTCGCGAACGGTAGGAAAAAGCACAAGCTCACCGACTTGCATCGAGAGTTCGTAGTGTTCCTTTTCATAACCGAAGGCGCCCGCCATTCCGCAGCAACCTGAGGGAATCATGTGAACTTTATAGTTCTCCGGGATCTGGAGCGCGCGGACGGTCGGCACGACGGAGGCGAGTGACTTTTGGAAACAGTGACCGTGAAGTTTTACTAGGCGCTTCTCTGCTGTGAAGGCACTTTGCGCGATACGTCCGGTATCAAGTTCGCGAGCGATAAATTCTTCAAGCATGAGACAATGCTTCGAAAGCGTGTGGGCGGTCACTTTCAGTGCGCCTTCGGCGAGGTCGATATATTCGTCGCGGAAACTGAGTATGGCAGAGGGTTCGATCCCGATCAAAGGACAGTCCTCAGAAATAAGTGGTGCGAGTTTACGGACGTTTTCATTGGCGATTATTTTCGCTTTGCGGATCAGTCCTTTTGAGAGCCAAGTTCGCCCGCTTTCGAGGTGGTCGGGGATGATCACTTCGTAGCCCAAGCGTTCAAGTAATTTGATCGTCTTCTGACCGACGGTGACGTCATTGAAATTGGTGAATTCGTCGCAGAACAAATATACTTTCTTCTGTGCTTTCGATGTAGCTGGTTTCGGTCTGCGAGCGTGCCATTTCCTAAGGGTGGTGTGTTGTAATTGCGGTATGCTGCGATCGGGGTGAAAGCCGATAAGACGATTCAAGATGCGGCGTGTCCATACGGTGCGAAAGGACCAGTTCCAGACCCAGGGGATGAGAGAGAAAAGGCGACTAGAATGGGCGAAACTCGCGATGGTACGAGCACGCAGGGGCACACCATTGGCATCGTAATAATGTTGGAGGAATTCTGCCTTCAGCTTTGCGAGATCGACATTGGAGGGGCACTCGGATTTGCAGCCTTTACAGGAGAGGCAGAGATCGAGCACGTCCTTGACTTCCTCGTTATTAAAGGGGTTCTTCGGATCAATAGGATGGGTGAGTGCATGTCTCAGGATATTGGCGCGCGCTCGGGTGCTTTCTTTCTCGTTGCGGGTGACCATGTAGCTCGGGCACATCGTGCCGCCAGCGAGTGGGCCCTTGCGGCAGTCGCCGGAGCCATTGCAATTCTCGGCGGCACGGAGAACGCCTTGGTTCTCTGAAAAGTCGAAGATGGTTTCGTATTCAGGGTTAGGCTTTCCGGGGCCGTAGCGCAGGTCGGTATCCATCCGCGGTGCATCGATGATCTTGCCGCGATTAAATATATTTTTCGGATCAAAAGTTGCCTTAATCTGCCGCATCAGGTCGAAGCATTCTCTGCCAACCATAAAGGGGATGAATTCGCCGCGCAGACGACCGTCGCCATGTTCCCCGCTGAGAGAACCCTTGTATTTTTTGACTAAAGCCGCGACATCTTCGCCGACGGCACGAAAGGTCTTTAGGCCTTCCTCGGTTTTAAGATTAAAAAGCGGTCGAGTGTGGAGTTCCCCGGATCCGGCGTGCGCGTAGTAGACACATTCCTTGCCATGTGTTTTTCGCATCAGCTGATCAAACTCAGCAATGTAGTCGGCCAGTTCGGTCACATCGACGGCCGTATCTTCGCAAACTTCCCGTGGTTTGGCATCGCCAGGGATGTTGCTGACGAGCCCTTGGCCCGCACGGCGGAGTTCCCATACTTTGTTTACGTCTGGCCCTTTAATGACAGGGAAATGATAGCCGTAGCCGGCAGCTTTGATGTCGGCAATGATTTGGTCGATGGTGGCATCGACTTCAGCTGCATCGTCCCGCCGGATATCCATCACGAGGATCGCGCTGGGATCACCCTGAACAAAGAACCGGTTTTTTATCTGTTCACGATTTCGCTTGGTTGCTTCCAGAATGTGACGGTCGAGAAGTTCGACGCCGAAGGGTTTGTAATGGAGTGCGGGGAGGACGGATCGTAAGGCCTGGTCGATCGTTTCAAAGTGAGCGCAGAGCAGGGCGCTGTGTTGAGGCGGGAGCGGATCGCAGTCGAGTTCAAATTCAGTTCCGAAAAAGAGTGTGCCCTCCGAGCCAGCGATCAGTTTGCAAAGATTGAAGGGCTTTTCAGATGTCGGATCAAAGACCTCGGCATCCATCAGCAAGTCGAGCGCATACCCGGTGTTGCGACGCGGAATGCTGCGCTTGGGGAAATTATTCGTGATGAGAGCTCGGTTGCCTGCATCGCTCAGCAGCTCGCGACATTTTGCATAGATCGATGCCTCCAGTGAGGTGCCTTGGCATTTAGCTGAAAACTCGTCTGCCGTGAGTCCTTGAAAAGTGACTTTGGAACCGTCGCTGAGGTAGCCTTTACAGGCCATCAAATGTTCACGGGTGGAACCATAGATCAACGAGTTGGAACCACAGGAATTATTGCCAACCATGCCCCCGATCATTGCCCGGTTGGCAGTCGAGGTCTCGGGCCCGAATAACATGCCGTGCTTTAAAAGCTCGTGGTTTAACTCGTTGCGAACCACGCCCGGTTCGACTCGTACACGGCGGTTCGCGGCATCAATCGAAAGTATTTTATTTAGGTAGCGACCCGCATCGACGACGATACCGCTGCCCACTACTTGCCCTGCGAGTGAGGTGCCCGCGCCCCGTGGGATGAGGCTGAGGTCGTTCTCCTTTGCGTAGAAGATGAGTTCGCGGATGTCTTCCGCCGTTTCGGGGAACGCGACTGCGGCGGGCAGTTCCTGATACTCTGAGGCGTCGGTTGCGTAGAGTTTTCGTAGAGCACCGCCCGTGTGAAATTCAAAGCTGAATCGAGTCGGGGCTGCGGCGTTGGGGATCATGCTTAAAGGGAAACGATGAATCGTATTCTATTTCACCTTGGCGACTGTGCAAGAGTTGAGCCTCTCAGAGCCGGACGATATTCAGGCAAGTCGAGTTTTCATCCGCGTCAGATATTCTCGCTACTTTGAAGTTTCGAGCTCCTGTATGGCTTTGCTGTAGAGCTCTCGACTGATCCATGCGTCGGTCGCGGCATAGCGGATTTGTTTGTCGTCGAGTTCGTTGCGTGCCCAGTTTGAGACTTGTGCGGCTTTGCTGATACGACCGCCGAGTAAAAGACCGGCCAGCGCTCGTAATCCACGATTTTCGTAGCCGAGCTTTACAGTGATGTCGGCGATTTCGATAAATCCTCCGGGTTGAAAGTCCTCGAGCGCACGGAGTTCCTTCACGTCATCTTTGATGGCGACTCCGGTCTTGAGGATCGTGGTGGACTCAAGAATCGGGAGTAGAGGAGCGAGGGTTTTGATCTTTGAGATACGGAAGAGATAGACGGTATCTGCAGTACAGAGCTGGATCAGCGCCGGTGGGTAGTAATCTCCCTTTTTGAAAGTGGGTCGTGTCTCGGTGTCGAAGCCGAGATGGGTCTCGTTTTTCAGTCGTTCGACAACCTCGGTCATTTCCTCGAGCGTGTTGAGCATCTCAATCGGACCTTCCCATGAGATGAGGGGAAGCTCGTTGATTTCGGCCTTGGATATTTTTCGAGTTGTGGGTTCGGACGATGCGGTCGTATCGGACATTTTTTAAGAAAATAGGTTAAATAGATCGAGTCGTCAGCAGCCTGTTGCGTCATGCTTGAATGACCAAGCCATCGTAGGCGATGATGATACTCTCTGGAAAGAGCCCAGTTGAATCGGGGTAAAGTTCGGCGTTGTAGTGCTTGCGATAGGCGAGGGCCTCTTGATGTAAATCTTCGATCTCGTGGTCACTATAAGCAGGCTCGTGGTGGGAGATGGCAAGTTGGCGCACTTTGGCGCGTGCTGCGAGTTCGACCGCGGTGATGTGGTCGGAGTGACCCCAGTGGCGCTTTGCGTTGTTGGCATCTTCGAAGGTATATTGTCCGTCGAAAATAAGAACATCGGCTTGGCGGAAGAATTCGACGAAGGGATAGTCCTCCCGTTTGGCGTCGGGGCCATGCTCAGAGTCGGAAGAGTAAACAATAGATTTTTCGTTTTCCTCGAAACGATAGCCCCAGGAATCACCCGGGTGCTCTTGCTTGATCGTTTTAACTCGTACGTCATCCACATGGAACTCGGCTCCGTTCGGTTGGATGTCGAACTCAATGTCGGCCTGCATCGTTTCAAAGGGTACAGGGAAACAGGGTGTCTCCATTTGAGCACGAATGGCAGTCTCGATGGATGCATGAAAACCGTGGAAGATTATACGATTCCCAGGGGCGTAGGCTGGCGCGAAAAAGGGAAAGCCTTGGATATGATCCCAATGCAAATGGGAGATGAAGATGTGGTACGTGCGTGGCGCTGCATCGGCCGAGATGGAGAGCGCAAAGTCGCGTATACCGGTGCCGGCATCGCAGAGGATCACGTCTTTCGCCCCCGTCACAATCTGGACACAGGAAGTGTTGGCCTTGTAAGTGCCGTGTGCGCTATGGGGAAGTGTATTGAGGTACGAATCGACTGCTTCTTCATTCTCGAAGTGCTTTTCACGGGCATTCCAGAGCGCATCCTTCACCTTGCGTCGAATGACGGCGGAGGAGGCCGGAGAGGGAAGTGAGCCACAGGAGCCCCAGATGATCGCTTTCATACTGTCAGAATGTTTTTGTAAATATGCGGTTCAGGGATGAAGAGTCAAAACAAAGGGCAGTGTAATCTCCCTAACTTTCTTTCCGTGTGTAGTGTGTTTTGCCGCAGCGAATCCGTTGTTTCGGGTTGCATTGATGGCGGCATCGCTCATGGCTGAACATAAATGGAACCACTCGAACAGAAGGCAGAACAAATCCAGTCCCGCTTCTGGCAACCCGACTTCCCCGTCCGGCCTCAGCGCTGGCGATTCTTCTACGGATGGGTGATTGTGGTCCTTTCGACTTTAGGGATCTGTGCCAGTATGCCGGGGCAGACTATCGGCGTGAGCGTCTTTACTTCGCGTTTATCCGAAGCGCTCAACCTAAGTTCGATGGAGCTGAGTATCGCCTATATGTTGGGGACTTTGTTGAGTGCGATGTGGTTGAATGCAGGCGGTCGCTTTTTTGACCGAGCGGGTGCGCGGCGGTCGCTGGTGCTGTCAATTATCGCGCTCGGGTTGGTTTTGATTGGATTGAGTTTTACCGAGTCGATTGCGGCAATGGTCGCGCGGTTACCCTTTGTCGGATTAAAGCCATGGTTACCTGCTTTTTTGGTGCTCACCGGTGGTTTTGCCCTGCTTCGTTTTACGGGACAGGGGATGTTGACGCTTTCATCGCGTGCGATGCTGGGAAAGTGGTTTAACCTGAGGCGCGGCACTGTGACGGCATGGAGCGGGGCGGTGGTTTCGTTTATGTTCTCCGGTTCACCAATTGCGTTTGAGTATTTGATCCGGAGCTTTGGTTGGCAGGGAGCCTGGCAAATGATGGGACTTTTTCTACTTTTTGTACTCGCTGCGGTTTTCTGGGTTTTTGCTCGGGATAATCCGGAGGAGTGTGGGTTGGAAATGGACGGTGGCTTTGTCGGTAAGTCGCGAGCGGCCAATCCGGACTCGGTAATCTATCGAGACTATACTTTGCCGGAGGCGCGACGTACTTTTGCCTTCTGGGCCTTTACCCTGATGTTCGGACTCAATGGCTTGGTCATTACTGCCTATGCCTTTCATATTATTGATGTCGGCGCCGAATTGGGCGTGAGCACGGACTATATACTTTGGCTTTTTGTCCCGACATCGGGAGTCTCGGTTGTCTCGGGATTTGTTTTGGCCTGGCTGACAGATCAATCCTACGTCCGAATCAAGTATCTACTGTGTCTCATGGCGGGTAGTTCGCTGGTCGGGTTTTCCGTTCTCGGGTTTGGTAGTTATCCGAGCGTGAGTTGGCTGCATTTTCTCGGATTCGGAATATCGGGGGGCTGTTTCGGCAGTTTATCTTCGATTGTGTATCCGCGCTTTTTCGGACGTCAGCATCTAGGTGCCATTTCAGGTTTGTTTATGACCGTGATCGTCTTGGCCAGTTCGGTCGGGCCTTTTTTGTTCAGCTTTGCGGAATCTTTCATTGGGGCTTACCGTGCGGGCTTCGCGATTGCTGCAGTCGTGGCAGGAGGTGTCGCGATTGCCTCTCTTTGGGCGGATAATCCGCAACGAAAAGATGCGCCTTAAGACGATTTAATTCTTAGCAGTAATCCTTTACCAACTGGGTAAAAGATTTGAAATCAGGGTGTTGGGCATCACCGATGAGGCTGTAGAAAATCGTTTCGGATGGAAGGACGTGGGCCTCCATGGAAAGCAGTTGTTTGAGTACGGGTTCGCGGTCTTCGGGCCGGCGCTCACTGATACAGTCGGAAAGGAGCGTGACCCCGATGTCTTCACCGAGTGCTTGGATCGCAGTTTGATAGACACAGATGGAGGTCTCGATTCCCGCGATGAGGATATGGTCGATTTGATTGCTTTCGATCCAGCGACTGAGACCGTCGGCTTCAAAGGCGGAAAAGGTACTTTTCTCGAAGATGGGGGTGCTCTCCGGCAGGGCACGGCTCAGCGCCTCGGTGGTGTTGCCTAGTTTTTGCGGCATTTGCTCGGTCATCGCGATAGAGCAACCGAGAAGTGCGGCGGCCTCAGCGGCAAAGCAGCTGCGCTTGAGTAGGCGTTCGCGATCAGGCAGGGCGTCGAGGAAGACGTCTTGGAAATCAATCAAGAGAAGGCCGAGATGGTTTGCTGGATTGGACATGGGATGGAGTGGAACGTTGAACATCGAACGTTCAACCTTGAATTTTAGATAATGCTTTTTGAATCAGCGCCGTTGCAGTCAGACTGTATCGATCATTTCTAGACTGGGTCGGGAAGGCGTTTGCTGTGGGCGTAAGCTTTGCGAGCGCGGACTTGAACAATGGATTGATCGTCGATGATGTACGCGGTGAGGTGTCCTCCGTAAACGCAACCGGTATCAATCCCGATCGATCCGGATCGCTCGAGTACATTAGGGCGGGGCGTATGCCCATAGATAACGAAGGGTTTACCGCCCCAACTGTCGGCCCACGGTGCGGCATCGGGTGCATCGGAGCGTTTGGCTGCCTTCCCATTTTTATCGATTACCTGTATGCGGGTCGTCACTTCTATGGGTTGCGTCTGCCAAGGGCGATTGGGCAAGAAACCGCCATGGACAAAGACCGTATCGATCATGCCATCATATTTAAGGTCAGGGAGCTCTTCGAGATATTCCCAATCTTCTTTGGTCAGCTGATTAATCGTTTCTTTATCGTAATCTTTGAGTATCTCCGGACGGTTTTCTTGGCGTGCGACGAGGAGGCGATGCTCATGATTCCCTAGAATGGCCTCGACTTGGTAAATCCGTGCCAGTTCAAGCACACGATGGCTGTCAGGGCCTCGATTTATAAGATCGCCGACTTGAATGATGCGGTCGTCCTGACAAATATTCAGGGCATCGAGGAGTTCTTCAAACTCGTCCGCGCAGCCATGTACATCTCCAATTGCTATCGTTCGGGCCATCGTATCTATTTACTCAATCGCTTACTTCGTGAACGGCGAGATTTTATGCTACGGATGATCGTGCAAGTAAAATTATAAGTTCCAGCGGGTTTTATCCCTTAAGTCCGGTGGTTCTTGAGCGAATGCTTAGTTTTGATTGCATCAGGGCATACAGTTCGCAGTCTGGCGCTTTGATTTTATACATCCATGGAATGGCAAATTAAAACTATCGCCCGCAAATCTTCGCTTTCGGCCACGCCTTTTAATCCTGGCGATCGTATCGTCTGTCTTATTTTTAAAGAAGCTGAAGAGGGAGAGTTGGGGCGCGCGGATTTGTTGGAGGCAGAGTTGGATTCTTTCGAAATTCCCGGGCAAGTCTTAGGGCGTTGGTCGCGAGTGGTGAAAGATCCTGACGATGAGAGTGCCACTGCCCGCGAGACAATGGCTTCGGCGGAAGATTTTTTCTTTTCGCTCTATGAGAATGAGCAATCCGATGGAGACGAGACAGCGGATATGCTGAAACACCTGCTCGCTTTAATGTTAGAGCGAAAGCGTGTTCTTCGAGCAATGGGTCCCCGTAGTGTTGAAGGTTGTCAGCTCTATCTGCATGTTAAGACGAAACAGGAATTGACGGTGCCGATTGTCGAAATTTCGACTGAACTTATGCTAAAGATACAGGATACGATCGGAGATATCATCCTGTAGCCTCCCGTTTTTTAATGAGCATACCCTCTAAAATACTTATTGGCTTTCTCCTGCTTGGTTTCGCTGTTCTGAGCGGTTGCGGCAAAGAGCAAAAAAAACAGAACCTAAAAGTACCCCGCTTGATGATGGAGGCGCGTGGAGTCAATTACGGTGGCTTAACCGGTGCCGTCGCGACGCTGCCTGTCAGTGGTACAAAGATTCAGTTACAGCGTGATCCACTGGTCAGTGAATTTGAAATTCGTAATGTCGAACTCGTAAAGGTCGATCTCGGCCTGGCCTTGCTGCTGCAGGTTTCGGAAAAAGGTGCCCGCGAATTATATCGTGCATCGGTTTCGAATAATGGCGGACGCGTGGTTTTGGAAATTAACGGAAACGCGATCGGAGCGCGTCGATTCGATGGAGCAATTACAGACGGTAATTTATATACATTTGTCGAAATTCCCGATGATGAGTTGGAGCAGTTGGTTTTCGATTTGAAGGCGAGCATTCTTGAAATTCAGACGAGCCAGAACAAATAGCTTTTGATCGAGTCCACTGTCGTATGTGTTTAAACTTTTTCAAATTCAACACTCTGCTGATCGTAGTCCATGCCGCCGCTACAAGTGCATCTGCTGGCTTAATCTGGCCGACGCCGAACCCCGCTTTTCAGGAGGGGCAGCCTATCGAAGCGTTTATTCAGCCGACAGTGTCCGGTGTGGTGGAATCAGGGCTATTCGGGTGCGTGCGCAACAATGGATCCCGCTTCCACGAGGCATTGGATTTGTACCCGATCAAACGGGATAGACGGGGCGAAGCGCTTGATCCGGTCTTTGCGGTATTGCCTGGGCGCGTTGTTCACGTAAATGCCACGGCGGGGTACAGTAGCTACGGTCGTTACGTTGTGGTTGAGCACGATGGCGAGTCGCCGGCATTTCATACGCTCTATGCTCACTTGGCCAGTATTGCAGATGGCCTCGCCCCCGGTGCTCGGGTTGAGTCAGGTACGACACTCGGTGTAATGGGGCGTTCGGCAGCAGGTTACTCCATTCCGAAAGAGCGTTCGCATCTGCATTTCGAGATCGGCTTTCGTCTAACCGATGATTTTCAAATTTGGTATGATCGCCAGAAGTTTGGGAGTAAAAATCGGCACGGAGTTTGGAATGGAATGAACATGGTGAGTATTGACCCTCTGGGTTTTTACCGGGCGATGCGCAGTGGAAAGGTCTCGAATTTCTATGAGTATGTACGCACCATTCCGGTTGTCGCACGTATCCGTATTCATACTACACAGATTCCGAATTTCGTGCAAAATTATCCCGCACTGGTCACGCGCCCTCATGAGGGAAAGCAGGTCGTTGCTTGGGATATTGCATTTACGGAATTTGGTGTACCGAAGGAGTGGACGCCGCGCTTTAGCGAAGAAAATATCAGTGGACGTGCCGGTGATGTGCGTGTGCTTGCTTATAGCCCGTCAGCGCTGGAGGCGCAAAGCTGTCGACGGGTGCTGAATCTGAGCGCGAGCGGGCCGACCATTGCATCGGGCACATTGACGACGTTGAGGAAACTGTTCGGCTTTAAATAAGCCTATTTCACTAATTGCCTGTGACTAATGATACCGGACTGATTCGGACGAGATCGATCGGTTCGGTCTTTAGGATGATTTTTTGGAATAAGTTCTTTGGTGTGTCTTTCTAACGAGCAAATTCAATTTTAAATACCAATGAGCCAAACATCCTTAACAAAACCAAAATCGATCCTAAGCTGGGTCTTTCAAGTTCTCGCAGCAGTGATTCTGTTGCAGACACTTTTTTTTAAATTTACCGGAGCTCCGGAGTCAGTTTACATTTTCGAACAGTTGGGGATGGAGCCCCTCGGTCGTTATGCCTCGGGTGTCGCTGAACTGATTGCCAGTCTTCTTCTCTTGATTCCGGCCCTGAGTTGGGTGGGCGCGCTACTTGCCCTTGGAGTTATGGGTGGGGCGATTGCGTCGCATCTCATCGTTCTTGGTGTCGTCGTACAGGACGATGGTGGTGCGCTCTTCGCTATGGCGCTTCTCGTGACCTTATCGTGTCTCGTTGTGCTGTATCTTCGCCGTGGTCAACTCATGGAGTTTCTGGCGAGATTGAAGCGCTAGGCGGATAGCGCGATTCGCGGGTGGATAATCTTATTTTTTGCTGCAGCAAGGGTTCGGTGTATCGAAGTGTCCAAGACGCCGCAGGCTGCTGAAAAGCGAAAATTCAACAAGCTTCCGCAACGGTCTCAAGATCGATTGATAAGAAGCTTTAAGTCTGAAGCAATCGTTCCAAGTAAGGATTCGGGTAACGCCTTGACGCGGTGATGGCATAGAAGTTTTCGCGGATCTCGGGGATTTGGTAGAGCTCGACGAGGCGGCCGTTCTTGAGTTCGTCTTGCACCACTACGGGGGGCACCAGAGTAATGGCCTCGGTCTCGCGGGCGATCAGGCGTAGCATTGCCATCGCGTCGGCCTCAGCGGCGATGAGTGGGGCAATGCCTGCGCGCTCCATGATCAGGTCGAAGCTGGCGCGAATGTTACTCTCCAAGCTGGGCAAGACCATCGGCACGTCGCGCAAATCCTCGGGAAACTTAAAGGCGCGGCGTTTTTTAAACGATTTCGGTCCGACTAGGCTGACAGGTTGCTCGGCTAATAGCTGGCAGTGCACGTTGAGCTCCTTATCCCGCAGCACCGGGTTGTTGGACAGCACCAGATCGATGGTGTGCGCTTTGAGTTGTGTGATTAAATTGCGTAAGCTCGCGGAGTGAATGACGACTTCGAGCTCTTGATCATCGAACGCTTCTTTGAGAAAGCTCAGTTGGAAATTCTTCGAGAGGGTGGAGACCGCTCCGACACGTAGCACATTGCGGTAGCGCCTGTTTTGATTTTGCAGCGTGGCCAGCATCTCTTCGCCTGTGCGGAAGATGGTCTCGGCATAGTCCAGCACCATCCGGCCTTCTTCGGTCAGTGAGAGAGTTTTGTGCTGCCGGTCGAAGAGCGCGCATTCCAAGCTCTCTTCCAGCTTCTTGAGCTGGATACTCAGCGCCGATTGAGAAACGTGCAGGCTCTCCGCCGCGCGGGTGAGGGTGCCCTCGCGCACGATGGCGTGAAAATAGCGCAGATGGTGATAATTGAGCTGATTCATTGTATATATAAAAGAGAACTATTTTATAAAATACTTATATTGGATTTATTCAAGCTCTTCTGCTACTATGGGCTCATGGAATTAACAATCAGTAGTCTTATACTTTGGATCGCACCCGCCTCTTTGCTATGGGTGGTGCTCTCATCGAAATGGCTCAATCGCCGTCCGCAAGCTGTGGGTCGCCTTGCCGAGGGCATGGCATGGGCCGGCGTGGCGAGTGCCGCCGTCGCGACTCTGTTGTGGTTTTTCTCAGGCGCGAGCCCAGTGGTCGCCACTTTGACGAAGGCCAGCTGGATCGGCATTCGCTTCGACGCGCTCTCGGCCACGATCCTGCTGCTGGTGTGTTTTCTCGGCGCGGTGATTCTGCGCTTTTCTAAAAACTACTTGGCGGGCGATGCCAAGCAGGGGCACTTCTTTAAGTGGATGTGCGTGACACTCGGCGCAGTCATGGCGCTGGTGCTGGCTCCCGGGTTGGTGCAGTTTGGCCTAGCTTGGGTGGCGACCAGCTTGGGGCTGCACAAACTGTTGATTTATTTTCCCGATCGTCTCGGCACGCTGCTCTCCGCGCGCAAGAAATCGATCGTCAGTCGAGTGGGGGATCTCTGCCTGATCGTAGCCTTCTCAGGTATTTATGCAATCTACGGGGTGCAGGATTTTGGACAATTGTTTGCGGCCACGCAGCTTGAGGGCGGCTCGCTGGCGAACCATGCGTGGATCGGCTGGTTGATTATTCTCGGCGCCTTGCTCAAGTCGGCGCAATTTCCTTTCCACACTTGGCTGCCGGACACGATGGGTGCGCCGACTCCAGTCTCTGCGCTGATGCACGCGGGCATCATCAATGGCGGCGGATACCTCGTGGTTCGTCTGAGTCCGGTGCTGGTTCATACTCCGGGCGCGCTGCATATGCTGGCGATTTGCGGGGCACTGACGGCGATCTATGGCTCGATGGTGATGCTCTCGCAGACCAGCGTGAAACGTGCGCTTGCGTATTCCACCATCGCACAAATGGGCTTTATGTTGCTGCAGTGCGGTCTGGGTGCTTTTCACCTCGCTGTCTTGCACCTCGTCGCGCACTCGCTCTATAAGGGGCAC
>Ga0316201_10000309_pt1 | contig 26228 bp, 20 predicted proteins | sample CS6wburrow_MG_FD_204516 | JGI IMG/M metagenome (GOLD analysis project Ga0316201, IMG submission 204516) | Coastal sediment microbial communities from Delaware Bay, Delaware, United States - CS-6 worm burrow | ecosystem: Environmental > Aquatic > Marine > Coastal > Sediment | place: USA... | reverse complement strand
CTTTTCAGTTTTAACAATTGTTGGATAGGGGAATGGTGGGCAACAATCTACCCTACAAGAAAGATTGGGATAATTGCGATTAAAAAAGAAATAAACGCTAAAGACGCTAAAGACGCTAAAGACGCTATGCTGAAATCGAAGCGTCTCTTGCGTTATAAATTGGCTTTTAAGTTATCAGTTATCAAAAACTGTTTTCAACAACACAGATTAATTAAATCAGTGCAACCGAAGGTTCGCAAGGCTAAATCAGGCCATAATCTGTCAAATCGGCGTTCTATCTCTTTTTGATTATAATAGAATGCTGAAATTTCTGGGCAACCACAAGAGATTGCCCCCTATGGACTGATTAAATATTGTAGTAAGAATATGCGCCCAATTCAATTGACTTTAGAAGGCTTTACCAGTTTTAGAAAGCGTCAAACGCTTGATTTTACTGATCTTGATCTGTTTGCGATTACAGGGGATACGGGGGCGGGTAAATCGTCTTTGTTGGATGCGATGACTTTTGCGCTTTATGGCAAGGTGGCGCGTTTGGGTAAAGACAGTGGTACGGAGTTAGTCAGTCAAGGGGCGATGGCTTTAAAAGTCGTATTTCAGTTCGCTGTGCGACAAATAGTTTATCGCATCACTCGGAGTTGGGAATCTGGGAGTAAAAGAGCTAAGACGCTTTTTTTATTAGAGCGATTTCATGAGGGGAAGTGGGTGCGATGTGCTCGCACTGAAAAAATAGAGCAAATTCTTAGGATGGATTTTAATGCGTTTATTCGCGTTGTTTTGCTACCTCAAGGGCAGTTTGATGAGTTTCTTAAACGCGATCCTAAAAAACGTCGGGAATTGTTGCGCCAATTGGCGGGTTTGGATATCTTTGAACGGATGCGTCAAGAGGCGTTTCAGCGGGCTAAGCAATATAAAAGTGAACGTTTGGCGATAGAACGCTTCTTGAAGACGATTGAGGTGCCTACTTCTGAGGAAGTGCTTGAAAAACAAGGCCAATTAGTTAAGCTGGGACAAAAGCTGTCTGGTTTGGATAAGCAAGCGATTTTGGCTCAAAAACAATTGGATGATGAGGAAAGGTTGTTGGATTTCATTAAGCGTTTATCCGAATTGCAGGGGCAATTGGCGCTGCTTGATGAGAAAAAGGAGGCGATAGCACAATTGGAAAAACAGTTGCGGCAAGCGCAACAAGCGGATCGTTTGGCGGGGGAATGGGCTTTGGTGCAAGCGGCTAGGCGGCAAGATGAAGCGGCATTGGAAGAGGTTGAGTTTGCTGAGGCGCAGCTTGAGGAGGCTTTAGCGGTTTTGCAAGATAAAAGAGCCACGTTGATGGATTATGTGGGGCAGCAGTTGAAGGTGGCGGAAGTGAGAACCCAAGCGGTTTATCATTGGGTGATTGCGGCCGATCTGCGTTTGGTTGAAACCACTCCAAATGAAACGCGCTTAGCGCAGTTGAAGCGAATTGCAACGCCGTTGATTCATTGGCAAGAAAAAAGCCTGTTCGTGCTGGCGGCGCGTGAAAAGTGGCAAGAGGCGAGTGAGGCTTTAGAAGGGGCTCTGGCGGATCACGACGTTGCGGTTTTGGCTGTGGATAAGGCGTTGGCTGATTTGCAAGCGGCACGGGCTTTTAATGAGACGCTTCAACAACAAAACCAGGCTGCGGCTTTAAGGGCTTTATTGCATACCGGTGATGAGTGTCCGGTTTGTGGGGGCCGATATCCAAAAGCGCATGAATTGCCTTCGTTACCTGAATTGGCTTTTAGGGAGATTGAACCTTTAGAAACGAGTTACCGTGAGGCCGAAGAGGCCCTTCAAATCGCTTTGACGGCTAAAACGAAGGCGGAAACGACGCTGGAAAATCTGCAAGATTTACCGGATAAAGAGGCTGAATTGGCTGATTTACACCAACAGATCAGTGAGGTGTTGGCAACGGATGACTGGGCCGCGGCGGATTTAGAGCAGGAATATGAGGCCTTACAAGAGCAAGCTGATTCTTACTATGAGGCTTTGCAAGAAAAGGAACAGGCCGATAATGCGCTTGATAAAGCGGAAATGGCTCAGCGGTTTGCGAGGGAAGCGTTTGAAGAAACACGGGATCAATATGAAGACAGTGCAGAAGAGCAGGATCGTCAACAGCATCAACTTCAAGAGGCCGAAATGGCACTGGATCGAGAAACCGATGGCTTGTCTTATGAGCATTTGTCTGAAACGCTTGAACACTATGAAGAGGATTTAGCGAGGCGCATCAATCAAGCGAATCGCGCCTATCAAACGGCCCATGATGATCTGATTGAGGCGGAAACGGCGAATAAGCAGGCGATGCGAGAGGTTGAATCGGCCTTAGATGAAAAAGAACAACGCGATGAGACTTGGCAATCGACTTTGCATATTTTGGGCTTGAATGAAGATAACATGTTGAATTATAACGCTTTGCCTGAACAACAATCGACTTGGGAAAGCGAGATACGTGATTATAGCGATCATCACATCGCGTTAGAGACTGAGATGACCAGTCTAAGGGGTTTTTGTGGTGTTCAAACAACGAATGAAGCGCAAATTGAGCAACGTCGTGAAGCGAAGGCGATAGCGATTAAAGAACTTCAAGCGGCGTATCAACAGAAAATGGATTTATCGTCATGGCTTCAAATAGCGAAAGAGCGGCAAAAACAAGCTAAAACTCAAAAAGAAGAGACGATAACGCTGGATGAACAAGCGCAAATTTATCATATTCTGGCGCAAAAACTACAGTCTGATGAATTTCAATCTTATTTGTTGGAACAGTTTGAAAGGGAATTAGTGGCGCGTGCTACGGTATTACTGCATGATTTAACGGATGCGCGTTATGCGCTTGAGATTCAAGAGGGGCATTATTGGGTAACTGATCATTGGAATGGCGGTGAAAGCCGACGAGTGCGTACTCTTTCCGGTGGCGAAACTTTCGCCACTTCTCTTGCGATGGCGTTAGCCTTGTCGGAAAAATTGGCGAAGGGTACAGAATTGGGTAGTTTATTTTTAGATGAGGGTTTTGATACGCTTGACGCGGCAACATTAGACAGTGTGACGCTGATGCTAGAATCGCTACGACAACAAGATCGGTTGATTGGTATTATTACCCATATTCCAGCTTTAGCGGATCGGCTACCGGCACAGGTTAAGGTGTCGAAATCGCTTGAAGGTTCGCGCTTGGTGATAGAACGCTGAGTTTGCTGAGTTTGCAAACTAAAGTTTGCACTCCAATCTAACACACACTATATTAATTAATTGGACGCATTTCTAAAAAAAGAGTCATTATCAATTTGCGAGGCCTGGAGCGAGGCCTTTCGTTCCAAATTGATTTTGCGAGGCCTGGAGCGAGGCATTTCGTTCCAAATTGATTTTGCGAAGACTTTCGTTCCAAATTGATTTTGCGAGGCTTTTCGTTCCAAATTGATTTTGCGAAGACTTGATTGAAGTGTACTCCGCCAAAGTACTCAACCGAAATTGATAATGACCTTTTTTTTTGGGAATGCACCGCTATTATTTATTGTAATCAATTCTAATCATTCTAAGGAGTCAATCATTTTGAAACTAGAAACAATTGCAATCCACAGTGGTTATTCGCCTGACCCAACCACTAAAGCCGTGGCAGTGCCCATTTATCAGACGACTTCTTATGCCTTTGATGATACTCAACATGCGGCTGATCTGTTTGATCTGAAAGTGCAGGGTAATATCTACACGCGCATGATGAATCCCACCACTGATGTGTTGGAAAAACGAGTGGCTGCCATGGAAGGCGGTATCGCAGGACTGGCTTTTGCTTCTGGCATGGCGGCGATTAGCGCCGCCATTATGACGATTACAACGGCTGGCCAGAACATTGTCACATCCAGTACCTTGTACGGCGGGACTTATAATTTATTCGCGCATACTTTACCTCAGTATGGCATTGAGGTACGCTTTGCCGATTATCAAGACAGTGATAGTTTTGCGAAACTGATTGATGAGAATACGAAAGCCATTTTCTGCGAATCCATTGGCAATCCCTTGGGCAATGTCGTCGATTTTGGTGCGTTGGCAGAGGTTGCTCACGCTCATGGCCTCCCACTGATTGTTGATAATACTGTGCCCTCGCCTTATCTTTGCCGCCCGATTGATTATGGTGCAGACATCATTGTACATGCGCTCACTAAATATTTAGGGGGACATGGCAACAGTCTCGGTGGCATTATTGTCGATTCGGGCAAATTTCCTTGGACTGAACACAAGGAGAAATTCAGTCGCTTGAATACACCCGATAAGTCTTATCATGGTGTCGTCTATACTGAAACTTTTGGCGAAGCGGCTTATATTGCACGGGCGCGGGTGGTTCCCCTTCGCAATACTGGGGCTACCCTTTCCCCTTTTAATGCCTTCCTGATATTACAAGGTATTGAAACCCTCCCAGTGCGTATGGACAGGGTTTGTGATAACACATTGGCAGTGGCTAAGTATTTGAAAAATCATGCGAATGTCAACTGGGTACAGTATGCTGGCCTTGATGACAGTCCGAGTAAAGCATTAGTCGATAAATATATGGGGGGACGTGCTTCTGGTATTTTGAGTTTTGGTATCAAGGGCGGACGGGAAGGGGGTGCGAAATTTATTGATGCCTTGCAGCTCATTATACGCTTAGTGAATATTGGTGATACGAGGAGCCTAGCCTGTCATCCGGCGACCACAACGCATCGTCAATTATCGCCAGAAGAGCTGACAAAAGCGGGCGTGAGTGAGGATATGATACGCTTATCCATTGGTTTGGAACACATTGATGATATTTTAGCGGATATTGATCAGGCTTTGAGAACAGGGTAAAAACACAAAACAGGCCAGGTGTTCATTTGGCGAGTTCACCTTGCACAAATTGAATCACAAAATAGGGATATTAATAGACTTGGCTTAATCAAGCCAGCGTCTCAGCAGGTTTTTTCCTGATTATAACGGATGAAAGGGGAGGGCGAACACGCAGGTTCGCCCCTACAGACGCACTTATCTGTCTGGATCGATACCTTGTTCTCGGAGTATTTGGGCGAGGCGCGCGGCGCGTTGCAAGGCTTGTTCTTTTTGTTGTCGTTCTTGATCTGCTCGCTGTTTTTCCAGTTTGGCGCGTTGGGCTTCATTTTCGGCCCGCTGTTTTTCTTGTTTTGCGCGTTGGGCCTCAGCTTCTGCGCGTTGTGCCTCATTTTCGGCCCGCTGGGCTTCGATTTCTGCCCGCTGTGTTTCGATTTCGGCGCGTTGTGTCGCAATTTCCTCTGGCAATAACAGTAAATCCCCCTCTAGGCTGGCCCAACGTAGCCACGTCGCTTCAATGTTTTTGTAAACCCCATGCCAAAGTAGCAATTTCAATCCCAAGGTTTGACTGGTAAAACCGTCATTTTTAAACGGCAATTCTGTATAAACAGTCGTATCTAATTTAAAACCGTGAAAATCGCTTGGATTGAAGGGATCAAACCAAAAATACTCCCCGACTTTCAGTTGATTTTGGTAAATCTCTTTTTGGGTTGTTTTATCGGATTGCGCTGTGCTTTCAGATAATAACTCAATCACGATATCGGGACTTTTACCTTCTTCCCAAACGACCCAACTTTTGCGTTCTTGATTGCCTAAACCCATCGTGACAAAAACATCTGGGCCTCTAAATTCCTGATTTTTCAGTTGTTTCAGGCTAAAATACACAAACATATTACCGCCCACATAACCTCGCTCACCTAACCAAGGTTCTAGCGAATAAACGAGTAAATCCATCTGTTTTTTATGTCGTTCAGTTTGGATATGGAAACCATCGCAACAAGGTAGATCATTTTGGGTTGGTAATAAGGATATTGTGTCATGGAATGATTCCACTTGATCAGAAGACATTGTTTATTCCCCATTAAAATTCTTGCCGTATTCTATATCAATTATAGAATGATTAAAACAGGAATATCCAAAAAATAAATTAATTCCCGTTATAGGTAACGTGTTGCTCACCATTCCCATCGCCAAGGATTGTATATCAGAAAGGATTTATTCGTGTGTGAATGCCATTCCTTTTTTAAAAATCAAAAAGTGAGGTGTATTTAAGCCAAACGAAAATGGCTATAACGTTTGATTATTGATTACGGAATACTCGTTAATTCTTCAAAAGAAAGGCCGGTGTATTTCATAATGATGTCAGGTGAAAAACCATCGGCTAACATTTTGCGAGCCGTTTCTTGTTTTCCAGCTTGTTCGCCCTCTTCAAAAGCGGTTTCGGCCTGTTGTTCTGCGGCAGTAGCACGTTGTGCATCGGCATTGGCGCGTTCTTCCGATTGTGTTAAAGCCTCACTTAATTGCCCACTATCACGCAGTATTTCTCCTGTTACGGCATCGGCAAAAATGAAGCGTTGTTGTTGAACCGCTATTTTAATCTTCATTTCGGGCAACAGAACATAACCCGCATTATCAGGCCCGATTTTTTGATAGGCTTGGCCTTTGCTTTGTCGCCACAGGTGCAGTTCAATGGGTGAACGCAACTTCTTTTGGGGAGTAACCGCATCAATGACGAGGTAAGTTTCAACCCCTAAACTAAAATAAAGAGGCAGATTATTCTGTAAATCTTTGAAATGACTTTTGGGGGAGGTGAATTCAATCAAACAACGTGGTGGTGGTTGGGTATCCAAATCATAAGATGAGGGTGCCGGAAAACAGTCTGCCATGAGTAATAAATCGGGGCCAATACGGTGTTTGATCTGCTTTGAATCCCGATAAAGTAAAAACGTATCAACTAATAACATCATGCCTTGTTTTTCTAAATAGACACGTAACATTTCGGTAAGATAACTTAATAATTGTCCATGTAGTCCACCTGCTGGCATGAGTTCTTCCTCTGTTTGATAGGCAAAAGGATCAGTGTCCCAGTTTTCTGTGATATGAGATGGAATCCAAGCTGGGCGTTCTGGTTGCGGTTTCCTTATGATGCCGGTTTTGAATCGAGGATTGGGAACCCTTTTGGGTTCATAAGTTTTTAGTTGGGCATAAGACATGATTTGCTCTCCAATTAAAATTTTTCGAGAAGCTCAAACAATGGATTTTTTGTGAAGAGTGAGGCAGATGAGATAGATAATTATGATAATGAGGCTAAAGGGGGGGGTTATTTATAAAAGCAATTTCACGCAAAGGCGCTAAGGCGCAAAGGTGCCAAGTGTTCTCAATGCGACTTAGCGACTTTGCGTGAGATTAAAAATGCCACCCTTTTTGATTGAAATATCAGTCTTTTTTCGTTTTATCGTGATTTTGGATTGAGGGCCTTTTTATTAGGTGTCAATGTGTTATTTTTAGCCCATTTTTGATATTTTGTGTTGAGACGCGAAGCATCGCGTCTCAACGAGTCGATAAGACGGGAGTCTCTTACATCGTATCGCCTGAAAATGCAAACCTCGCAATAGTATTAAGTCGTTGGCTTTTCGGCAGTAATCAATGCAAGATGTGTGGGCAACGGAATCTGTTTTGGATTAGCAAAACCGGCATCAGTGAGCCATGATGCAACGTCGTCTCCTTTTCGATCACCCGCATTGGGCGCAAATGCGATAAGAACGTACAAATCCATCATCATATCTAAAAAGTGTCGCTTAGGGCTATGATCAATTTGCATGTAATCCTGCACAATGATTAATCCACCTGGACGTAGTGCATTATAAGCGCGACGGAATACCCGGTGACACATTGCCTCATCTGTAATCAGTACCACGCCAGAAATAAGCACCACATCATAGTCGTTGTCTAGCTCAACTGTATTCATGTCCGCTTCGATGAGGGTAATTCTATCGGACAATTGGCTTTCATCTACCAGTTGGCGAGCCATTACTAAAGGCTCTTTTTGATCAATTAAAACGGACTTCAATTGAGGATTGGCTTGACAAAGCGCGATGCTGTAACTTCCGGTTCCACCGCCTAAATCCAGTAGTTTTTGTTTACCACTGAGTTCGACATTTTCAACCAGATTTTTCCCCTGCCCAATCATGACGCGGTTGTGTTGCCCCATCATGTAATCTGTCCAATAGGTGGGCGCATCCACAAAACCATTTTCAAAGGGCAGTTCGGTGCGCCCTTCAAGTACCAGCGTGTCTAACTTTCCCCAAGTGTTCCAATGGTTAGTGATATGGCGTATATGATCGCCAAGATATTTCGGTTTACCTGGAACAAGAAATTCAGCAGAAGTGGCCGAATTTTTAAACTGATCCCCTTCTTTGTCCAAAAGTTCCAACACCACACAAGCATCAAGAAAAGCCTGAACAAAGCGAGGTTCCTTGGCTTTAAGATGTCGTGAGACTTCATCTGGCGAAAGCGGTTTTTTATCAAGCAGAGAAAATAAATCAAGTTTCACTGCGGCTCTCAGTACCCCTGAGTTCCAGTAGTTAAAACTGAGATCATAGAGTTTATCTGACACTTCAATCTCCACTTTTATGCATTATTTGTAGGCAAATAGAAAAGTCGTTTGACCGATATTTTTACGCAAATTTTCCCGCGTTTCAAGATACTGCACCATGCTATCTTCCTGATTCATAGTTCGTACTCGTTCAAAGGCCTGCTCTAGCTCTTCATCTGTTGCCAGAGACCAAGTAGAATCCCCATCTCGAAAGTCTTTTTTGAGTGGCCCCATTGGATCGAGGTAATTTTTCCCTTGAAGAACAGTATTCACTGGAACAACAATACCGATCTTATGAAAGCCAACTTCTTTCAGCATTGAGGTCATGATTTCTATTGGCGGAAAGCGTTTGGCAATTCTACCCACGGCTTCTGGGATTAAATCTGCCCACCAAAAACCATCATAAAGTTGCGGATGGCTACTGGTATTAAAGACTAATACACCTTGGGGGCGTAATACTCGTTGTGCTTCTTTTATCAGTTGATGTACGGGATCAAAATTTTCTTGGCTTGAAGCGGCAACCAAGTGATGAAGTACTTGGTTACACATCATACCGTCGAAAGTTTCATCGTGATAGGGAAGGGGATCAAGTAAACTGCCTTGCTCTAATTGAATGTTAGCCTCATTTTGGCACTTCTCTCGTGCTTGAGCCAACATCCCCCCATTCAATTCCAATCCATACAAATGGCCTACTTTTTCCTTGAGTGCCTGAATATAGTTTCCAGTGCCACAACCCCCGTCTAGGATGTTTTGCTCAAGCAAAGGGCGAGGAGTAGAAGCAAAACAACCTAAATAAATCTCAATTCCGATAGGGATACGAGTATTGTCGTAAGCTTTTGAGGTGTCGTGATAGTTTTCAAACTCAATTTGATTCATAACTAAATAATTCCCTAAGAACGCTGACTCAATTGATGGAAACAGTTTAAAAGGCGTTCTATGTCATCCGATTGAATATTGCCCATATTAGCAATACGGAAAATAGACCTTTTCAATCCCCCTTGTCCTGCGTATATCACAAATCCCTTTTTTTTGAGGAACTGATGAAGTTGCTCATAAGTCGTGTTAGCGGGTAAATTAAATGATGTCAGTACCACACTACAATCTTGCTCATCTAAAAAGGTTTCTATGCCAAGTTGTTTGAGCCCTTGCTTAATTTTTTGCGACAAGGTGTGGTAGTGGCGATATCTTGCTATCTGCCCTCCCATTTTTTCTAATTCAATGAGGGCTTCATGGAAAGCATAACTGACATGCACAGCCTGTGTAAAAGGAGAATAACCTTGTTGTTGTTCTTTATAATAAGGATATAAATCAAGGTAGACGCTCGCGGCGGCAGAAGGGCGGGAGTCAAAGAGTGAACGTTTTACCAACACAAAAGAAATGCCGGGGGCACCATGCAAACATTTATTAGCGGTTGCAGCACAGGCTTCTAAATTCCAAGCGTCAAATTCAATCGCTTCTGCGCCAAAGCTAGAAACACAATCTAGCAACAACGCGACATTTTTGCGCTTACAAATTTGACCGAGTTTGGCGACATCATTCAAACGGCCCGTTGTGGTTTCATGGTGTACGGCAATAACATGAGTAATGCTAGTGTCTTCAATCAGGCGATTTTCTACCTCAATAAGATTCATGGGTTCATGCCATTGAGAAGTCACAACCTCTAATGGCTTGCCATGCGCCGTCACCATTGCGGCCATGCGCTCACCGTAGACACCGTTAGTCACGACGAGTGCTTTACCGTCTTGAGGCACGAGTGTTGAAAGCATCGCTTCTACCGCGCAAGTACCTGAACCCGTTAGCAAAATGGCTTCATACTCCTTGGCAGCTTCAGGATAAACTTGAGCTAAACGTGCTTTGATATCCAGGGCTAATTCCGCAAATTCAGGTTCGCGATGACATAAATCTTCTCGCTGCATTGCCTGGCGTACTAGTGAAGTAAGGGTAACCGGGCCGGGGTTAAGTAAAATCGTTTGGTTCATCATTTGATCACAGTTGTTGAATAAATTGCCGTAAACGTTGAGCCACTTCTGGTGGCGTTATTTTAGGTCTCGGTAACTTATCGGGAATGCCGGGTTTGGTTTTAACCTGTAAAAAAGTTAAGTGTTCGGTTGTGGATTCAATGACGGTTTGTACTTCTTGAGCAGTCTTGACATGAAGCACTTTTTCGTAACCACAAGCTGCCGCAATGGCACCAAAATCAATAGAATGAGAAACAGTGCTTTGTCCCCCTGTTGATTCATGGCATTGATTATCTAGCAGAATATGCAACAAATTAGGCGGACGCTCATACCCAATAATGGCTAAAGCACTCATACGCATTAGCATTGCACCGTCACCATCAATAACAATTACCCTTTGTGTTGGTCGAACTAAAGCGATGCCCAATCCAATACTGGAAATACAGCCCATTGAACCGACCATATAGAATTGATTATTCCGATCTTCAAGGGCATACAATTCTCGACCACTATAACCCGTCGTTGCCAGTAAAATATCCGCGGGTTGACTGGCGGCTTGGATAACGTGCAATAGTTCTTGACGAGAATATTTTATGTCCGTCAATGCCGGGGCCGGTTCTAAACTAGCAGAGGGTGGTTTTAATGCCAAGCGAGAGTTTAAAGAAACCGATTCGACAGAGCCTTTTTTCATTACCAGTGCATAAGGCTTTTGATGTTCTGCCATAAACTCAAGAGCCTGATCTAAAGTGGGTTCAATCTGGTCTGTTTCAGTCGGAAAATAGGCCCACGGAATTTGCATTAATTCTAACAATTGTGGCGTAATGGCACCCATGAGTTTATGTTGTGGTTCATCCACAGCACCTTCAGGTTCACCCCGCCAAGTCACAATGAGCAAAATGGGTATATTGAAGATTTGATGCAAGGAAGTCAACGGATTCACGGCATTTCCCAAACCCGAATTTTGAAACATGGCCACACTACGCATACCGGCTAATTCAGCACCGGCTGCGATAGCAACGGCTTCTCCTTCATTGGCAGCCCCCACATACTGGATATCGGGTGAATCAATGACATAGTTAATAAAGGGTTTGAGAAAGGAACACGGTACCCCGGCATATAAGCCAAAACCTTTTTCTTTGGCAATTTGGACAAAATCTTCAGCTTTAATCATTATATTCTGATAAGTTCCTTATTAGCAGCAATTCTAATTGTCTAGGACTGACGCATTGAAAAAAATGACAATTTAAGATAATTAGAATTGCAGCTTTGTTAGTTTCATTTCAATTTCAGTTTTCTTCTTTCATTTGAGATGGCATTATAAGATAGGAAATAATGGTTTCCCCGCACTGCTATCACTGCTATCAATCACTGTTGTTGGGTAGATAACAGTTTTCTGCCTTTGAAAGCTCAGATACCCCCTGAAGTCGAAATACTTCTGAGACTGGAATGATATTTTTTTCAAGGTTGACTAAGCTTTCTTCCTTCTCTAGCATCTTAGCCGCTTCTTGCATCGCGGTAATCGAAGCGCGTAACATATGGTTTGCCCATATCACGATAGAAAAGTCATTTTCTCGAAAGACTTTAGTCGGTGTCGAATAATATTTGGTAGGCACAATAACCACCGGACAGCGATTATGCCATTCCTGCTTAAAAGCCAAAATTTCATTAGCATCTGCTCTGGCACTGTGAATTAAAATCGCATCAGCCCCGGCTTGATGGTAGGCTTCTGCACGTTTAAGTGCCTCTGATAAGCCCAAACCAGCAATAAAGGCTTCTACACGAGCAACAACAACAAAATCATCATCATATTGAATATCTTTCGCCGCCTTTATTTTACCGCAAAATTCTTCAATATCAGCCAGTTCTTGAGTTGTTCCATTAATAAAACTGTTAGTCTTAGGGAAAAGTTTATCTTCAATACAAACTCCGGCAATATGACGCTGTTCCAGCTTTCTAACCAAACGCTGCATGTTGTTAAAATTGCCATAACCCGTATCACCATCAAGAAGGATTGGGATGGTAGTGGCATCTGACATAAATTCTACCGTTTCAATGACTTGAGTCCAGCTTGCTTCATTACTGTCGCGCACACCCCACTGTGCAGAAATAGATAAACCACTGGCCCAAATTCCCTTAAAACCCGCATCTTCAACAAGTTTAGCACTAATACCGTTGTGTGCTTCAAGCAAAAATTCAAGTTGATTTGATTCTACTAGGCTTCTTAATTGCCTACATTTTGTTTTGCCTATTCGCATTTTTTATAATTGCCTACATTTTGAGTTTTGTTTATTTGCATTTTTATTTGACCGTAAAAAAACGTTCTTAAAAGCCATCAGGATTAGGTTGGTGAAGCATAAGCCGACACAACAACCTCTGAGCCGACAACATCAAACACAATGCAATATCGCAGATCATTTTGAAATCGACTAAACCGTATTGTATGAATTTTGTCTTCAGCTAACGGTTAAGTTAAACATTGCTAGCCGTTTACCTTATTCATTATACTCAATCTTCAAGTTAAGGTTCTCTGATATACCCTTCATGCATCAGCACAAAAAAATACACTCCTAAAATAATCTTGTCAAGCGTCAAGGCTCAAATAATTATTATATTAGAATATATTAATATACCAATATATAATTCATTACGCTCGGTTTGAACGGTTGCGATATATTGATGATAAAATTAAGCGGTAGCCCTTACAAAGCAGTGGAGATATTAAAAATCAATGAGTTATCAAAGGTGGGCAAGGTAGGGTGAGCAGCGACAGTGCCTTGAATTTTTTCGTTCTTTTTTTATAGGTAGCGCTCCCACCAAAAACCAAGATTTCCATCAGTTTGTAGGGACTGTCTTTGCCTGAAAGCCTATTTTTCCGAGAAAAACTTGAACCTCGAAATCACATTCAACAATTGAAGGGTTCGCGTATTGATAAATGATAAAATATCAATAAAATCATTGATAATCAAAAAGATAAGCCAAACTTTAATTTCTGATTGTTACAATAAAGCGTTTTGCCACTTCATCTTGCAAATCCGTTATACTTACGACTAATAATGCTTATTTTTATCAATCGTCTTAACTGGGTGTTCATTTTTCACCGCAAATGTATTTCGATTCACAAAATTTGCGTGTACCCGCTTACATATTATAAGGATTAACATGTGACTCAATTCGTGATTAGGAGTTCATTATATATGAGATATCATCGTTCAAAATATTGGCTAATTCTCTTAACCGCTCTCACTGCTGCCCCCACTGGCTTTGCCGCAGAGGCAGACAGCTCATTAACGGTTGTCTCTGTTGTCTCTCAAACTATTGACAAAGAATATGTCGTCGATGGCGTGGTGGAACCGATTAAGCGAGCCCTCATCACCGCTCAAACTTCTGGGCAAGTCTTGGAAGTGAATTTTGATATTGATGATTTTGTGAAAAAAGGTTCGACATTAGTTCATCTCAAAAGCATTGAGCAAAAATCCTCTCTTGAACAGGTAAATGCACAAGTTGTTGAAGCCAAAGCGCATCTCAATGCCGCGCACAAAGAGTATAACCGTATTAAACAACTGCGTACTAAAAGAGTCGCGTCAGCGGCACAGTTTGATAAAGCCGATGCTGATTTAAAAGCGGCTAAAGCACGCGTTAAGGCGGCGGTTGCACAGGTGACTCAGGCCAGTCAACAGGTACAATATACCACTATTACAGCGCCTTATAGCGGAATCGTGATAGAACGCCATATCGAACCTGGTGAAATTGCGTTGCCTGGACAACCCATTATGAGCGGTTTTTCTATGAGCGGTTTGCGAGTTGTTGCCAAGGTGCCGCAAAGTCAGATTGAAGCCGTTCGTCAGTATAAAAAAACGCAGGTTATTTTGGAAAGCTATTCCAAAACACGTCGTTTTAAAAGCAAAAAACTGACTATCGCCCCGTATGCCGATGCCCAAACCCACACTTTTAAAGTCCGTGTGGACTTGCCGAAAAAAGCACCCGATGTTTATCCGGGTATGTTTACCAAAGTCGCTTTTGTCGTTGGGCAAGAACAGCGTTTAATGATTCCCACTAAAACGGTCGTTTATCGTGGTGAAGTCCGCGCTGTGTATGTTGTTGATAAAGCGGGACAAATTTCGATGCGTCAAGTACGTCTTGGTAGGGAACATGCAGAGCAGATTGAAATACTGGCCGGTTTAGAGGCGGGTGAACAAATTGCGACAAAGCCAGTCGATGCCACCATTCTCTTAAAGGCGCAACGTGATGCTATTAAAAAACCCGTTCTAAAAGCGCATTAGGGGTGAAAACTATTTTTTTTAATAAGAGTTGTCCGAAAATAAGGGTTTTGTGAATTGTGTTTTTATTAGCCAAAAATTTATTTACGGACAAGTCTATAGTTGATCTGAGGGCGAACACTTATGTTCGCCCTTTTGAACTCCTGTAACTCCTGTAACTCCTGAACTCCTTTATTTAAAATGACTAAAATGCAAGAACCCCGTTTAGGCTTTTCTGGACAGGTGGCTAAACGATTTTTAACCACAGAAATTACGCCATTATTGGCTTTAGTCGGTTTGTTATTAGGTGTCTTTGCTATCCTGATTACGCCACGCGAAGAAGAACCTCAAATCAATGTCACATTTGCTAATGTGTTTATTGCTTTTCCCGGCGCTTCGGCTGTCGAAGTTGAGCAAATTGTCAGCACACCCGCTGAACAGAAATTAACGGAAATTGAAGGCGTTAAACATGTTTATTCCATATCGCGCCCAGGCTTGTCGATTTTAACCATCGAATTTAAAGTCGGTGAAGATCGCACTGCTGCCATCGTTCGTTTGTACAATCAGGTGTTTTCTAATCTGGATTGGTTACCGCGCAACCTCGGTATCGCGCAACCTTTGATTAAACCTAAAGGGATTGATGATGTGCCAATTGTCACCTTAACCTTGTGGAGCGAGGAAGACACTCAAGGCAGTTATGCTTTGCAAGAAGTGGCGCATACCATTGAATCTGAGTTAAAACGAGTGAAAGGCACACGGGATATTTATACCGTTGGCGGTGCTGAAAAAGTGGTCCATATCGTACTTGATCCCATCAAGTTAGGCGGATATGGCATGGCACTTGATGATTTAAAACGTGCTTTACAAGCCAGTAATGTCACTGATGATACTAAAACCTTTATCAAAGATAATTTGGAAGTGCAGGTACAAGCGGGCACGTTTCTTTCTCGCGTTGAGGAAGTTGCCGATTTGGTCGTCGGTATGCACAACGAGACACCGGTGTATTTGCACGATGTGGCTACGATTACCTTGGGCCCTGATCAAGCCGAAAATTATGTTTGGTTTGGCACCGGGCCACAAAGTGCGACTAAAGATGTTCACGTTAATGGGGAATTTTCGGCCGTGACAGTGGCTATCGCTAAACAACCTAACACCAACGCCGTTGAGATTGCTAATCAAGTGATTGAGCGAGTAGAACAAATGCGCGGCGTGTTTATTCCAGATGGCATCAATGTCACGATTACCCGCAATTATGGGGAAACCGCGGATGCGAAAGCCAAAAAGCTGATTGGTAAATTAACCTTTGCCACCGCTTTTGTCGTCTTGCTCGTCTTATTTGCGTTGGGTTGGCGAGAAGCCATTATTGTCGGTATTGCTGTCAGCGTAACACTCGTCATCACCTTGTTTGCTTCTTGGGCTTGGGGATTTACCCTCAATCGCGTTTCCTTGTTTGCCTTGATTTTTTCCATCGGTATCTTGGTAGATGATGCCATTGTGGTGGTAGAAAACATTCACCGCCATATCCATTTAGGGGGTAAAAATTTCCTGGAAGCTATCCCCATTGCTGTCGATGAAGTGGGTGGCCCGACGATTCTCGCTACCTTCACTGTTATCGCAGCCCTGTTACCGATGGCCTTTGTTAGCGGATTAATGGGCCCCTATATGAGTCCGATTCCCATCAATGCCAGTTTTGGGATGATTATTTCACTGGTTGTCGCCTTTGTTTTCACGCCTTGGTTGACTTATAAAGTCTTACATCGCGTCATAGAAAAACAGATGCAGAACGCACACGCAGCACACACCGAGTCAGATGATAAGAAAACCTTCAGTTATCGCCTGTTTAACTTCTTTGTACGGCCATTCTTACGCTGGTTTTTGTTACGCTGGCTACTTTTGATCGTGGTGTTAGCCCTGATTGTAGCCTCCGCATCATTGGTGGTGACGAAAGATGTTGTCCTAAAAATGTTGCCCTTCGACAATAAATCCGAATTTCAAATTATCGTCGATATGCCCGAAGGCAGCAGTGTTGAAAAAACAGCAAGGGTATTGGGAGAACTCGGCCGCTATATCGCCACCGTGCCAGAAGTCAGTGACTATCAAGTTTATGCCGGCGTTGCGTCACCGATTAACTTCAACGGCCTCGTGCGGCAATACTATTTACGCCAAGGTGGGCATTTGGGAGATATTCAAGTCAACCTCATCGATCATCATGATCGTGAACGGAAAAGTCATGAAATCGTGCAGGCCGTGCGGAAACCCTTACAAGAAATTGGTAAACGTTTAGGGGCCAATGTCAAAGTGGTAGAAGTGCCACCTGGGCCACCCGTCTATGCCCCCTTAGTGGCTGAAATCTACGGTATAGATTACGAAGCGCAATTACGCATTGCCAACCAAGTACATGAGGTATTTCAAAACACGCCAGATATTGTTGATACCGATAATAGTGTGGAAACGCCAGCGCCTAAATTGATTATTCATGTTGATCAAGAAAAAGCGGCCTTGTTAGGGATTTCTCAAGCTCAAGTCGTCACTGACATCAATATGGTTTTAAAAGGGAATGATGTGAGCTATCTGCACGATGTGCATGTCAAATACCCGATTCCTATTCGTTTAGAATTTTCGGAAGCGGATAAAGGGGATATTGAGAGACTTAAAAGCCTACGTGTTCGCAGTCAAAACGGAGCATTAGTCTCCTTATCAGAATTTGTTGACATCACAGAATCCACGAGAGAACAAGCCATTTACCACAAAGATTTATTAGCGGTGGTGTATGTCACAGGTGACATGGCAGGTGAATTGGACAGCCCGTTATATGGCATGTTTGATCTTTACCAGGCTATTAAAGACTTAGTGGTTGAAGAACAATACAATCTGGAACAATACTTGTTCAGCCAACCTGACAATCCTTACCGTTACAGCATTAAATGGGATGGCGAATGGCAAATCACGTATGAAACGTTTCGTGACATGGGGATTGCTTACGCCGTCGGCATGATTTTGATTTATCTCCTAGTGGTGGCCCAATTTAAATCCTATTTGGTACCCCTTATCATCATGGCACCGATACCGCTAACGATAATTGGTGTCTTACCTGGACACGCTTTGATGGGGGCTCAATTCACGGCGACTTCCATGATCGGCATGATAGCATTAGCGGGCATTATTGTGAGGAATTCGATTTTACTCGTTGACTTTATAAATCAACAAGTTGAAGAAGGTATGGCCTTTCAAGATGCCGTCGTGCGCTCAGGCGCTGTTCGCGCTCAACCGATTATCTTAACCGGACTCGCGGCCATGTTAGGGGCCTTATTTATATTAGACGATCCGATTTTCAGTGGATTAGCCATTTCCCTGATTTTTGGGATTCTGGTTTCCACCTTACTGACATTGGTTGTGATTCCGGTGATGTACTACGCTTTTATGCGTAAGCGGTTTGCGTGATTCGGGACTTTTTTTTTCAACACAGAGTTCACAGAGGGCCACAGAGTTTCACAGAGTAATCTCTGTGGCCCCTGTGGCCCTTTGTGAACGCCGTAAAGCGTTAAAAACGCAAAACACAGAAAAATAAATAATATAAAGGAGATTATCTCATGACAATTCAAGCTTCCCCACTGACTAAACAATATACCCATCAACTCATTGATCAGTTTCCATCGAACAGGCTACCAGAAATATCACTTTTTTTAGAACAACTCCTTAAAGTGGTTAATGGCGATAGCGTTAATCAGGCTACTCTATCCAGTTCATCACCACCAGAACATCCTTGGCTTAAGTTTGCCGGAATGTTCAAAGAGGATCCCAATTGGGACGAATTTCAGGCAGCCATTGCTGAGTATCGCCGCGAAGTTGACGCAAGGGAAGGCTATGAACAATAAATTATATATTCTTGATACTGATCATGTTTCGCTTTTTCAACGACAACATCCTGTTGTGGTGCAGCATTTGGCAGGAATAAATGCCAACACTTTAGCTGTTACCATTATTACAGTTGACGAACAAGTAAGAGGTCGTCTCATCGTCATTAAGCGAGCAAATTCAATGGAAAAACTCATTCAGGCTTATGGCGATTTACAAGCCAGTGTGGCCTATTTTAACAAGATTCAAGTATTACCCTTTGATAAAGCGGCTTGTGGTTACTACGATACTTTACGCCAACAAAAAATACGCATTGGCAGCCAAGATTTACGCATTGCTTCAATTGTTTTGTCTGTCAAAGGTGTTCTCGTTACTCGTAATTGGAAAGATTTTGGCAAAGTGCCTGATTTGACATTGGAAGATTGGTCTATACCCTAAATATAGGCTGTTGATTTTAAGCTTATTTTCACGCAAACGTTTTTGCGTTAAAAACGGTTTAAACGTGTTGCCTATTGAAAGGCGATAGGATGGTGGCAAGCGGGTGTTAAATTTCAGGTACGGGATGACTTTTTTTCACCCAAGATTTGTAGGGTGGGTAAACGGGCGACAATGAACTCAATTTCACCGCCCGTTTGCCCACCATCCCCCTGACCCCTTTTTCTGATTATTTTTTATTTAACACAAAGTTAATGGGACCCTGATAATTTGTGATACCGTGTTTCACAATTTGGATACTTGATGTACTTAAGGCGGATAAAATTTAAATGATGGAGGCGTTTCCTTGTGCCTAAGTGTCTCAAAAAATCTCTTGAGAGATTATCAAGTCATGCTGTTCCATAAGTTGTTCCATAAGTGGCTCTTGTATTTCCTTCTTGTTCAAATTCAACAATATACCAGCCTCAAGGCCAGTTTGTCATTTTGACTGTATGGTTACAACTCAGGATGCTACGTTTCTCCCTTCTGTTAGTGATTTCTCCAATCAAGATAAGTCAAGTTTGGTATTGATATTTGTCAATTTTCATCTTTATGACCGGATACGGTGCTGGGATTTAAAATCGGATTGATTCAAATCAATCCGGTGCGATTTTTGGGTATTATACCATTGAGACGGGCAAAAAAAAGTCCCAAGTTGTTTGACTTGAGACTTTACATATTTGGAGACGGGTTCGACTACTTCCTATCGTATGTCCAACCTTTAATTTAAAAATCACTTCAATCAAGGAGAATTGTCGTTATGATGTTTGGGGCCGGCAAAATAATTCGAGTCTGGCCCCTTTTTTCTTTCGAAATACCGAAAAACTTCTGAACGGGTACTTAATAAAAATTGGAAACGAGAAAATAAGGTGCGCTCACCGCACTCTGTGCATATTTACTTGATGTTATGTTTCTTCAAATACTTTGCAAACATCAAAGAATAACGGCCATCAGCTTTCGCAAAATGTTTTAAACTTTCTTTTTCTGTTTCGCTTATTTTTCGGCCGTCTTGGATCATCAACTTTTGAATAGTTATCAGTTTTTCGGTGAAAATTTGCAATTGTTTCATACGCAAATAATCCAGCCTTTCTGTTGATAATCGAAATTTTTTAATGGTGTTATTGCCTTTATCAGTCAGAAATGTTATTTGTTCACCCTCAAACGACAGATGTTTTTCTATTTCATCGTCTGTATCTTCGCATGGATTTAATACATCGTTTACAGATAGGTTTCGATTTGGAATTTTATCATTGCAATTGTCACACGATAAGAATAAATTTGTCCACTCGAAAGCAAGGTATTTATTTTCTGATACCTCTATAAAATGATCAATTTCCTTCCGGTTTCCTTTTAGCAAGCCTTCACAATAGTAGCATTTATTATGGCTCATTGTGAACAAAGCAGCCTTGATTTCTTTATGTCCGTACTTAGAACTATCAGGCCGTTTTTTGTCACTTGCAATAAATTTTTCGGTCCACTCATTTTTCTTTCGGACAAGTATATCGGGTTCCAAAAGTCTTTTTATATGTCTCATCCGATATTATTCTGAAGTTATTTCCGCAAGAATATTATCAATATTCAAAAAATTAAAATACTGAGGGTTAATCTCTTTTAATTCTTTCTCTATTTTTGTTTTTTGCACATCGTCTTTCGTATTGATGGCTTTTTTCCTTTTTTGGAGTAATTCGGTTATGTTTTGGTTGAATGGGTGAGTCGCACCAAACAAGGGTGATAATAATATTTCTTCAACGGGTTTATTTGAATAAATATCTGTTTCATCAGTCATTTCAGCGTGATCACTTTTTGAATGGCAGACAAAAATTTTGGCATTCTCAACTGATGAAACAATAAACGGCGAATGAGTCGTGACAATGAGTTGCAAATTAGGGAATATTTCCTGAATGGATTGTATAAATGTTTTTTGCCATTTTGGATGCAAGTGATTTTCTGCCTCATCAATCAGAAGAAGTCCTTGCGTTTGACATAACTCTTCGATGGGATATTTGTTTAGGATATGTATTGAATACATTTTTCCTAATAATGAAACCATACGCTGTATTAAATAGAGATTTCCACTGCTTAATTTTTCCAGTGAAATTTCTTGTCCGGTTTGTGATACTATTGGTTCTAATGTCGTTCTGGCAACATATTTAAACTCACCGTCAATCAAGCTTAATTTGATTATCCTTTTTAGAATTTCAAAAAGGCGAACACCTAATTCTCTTTCGGCATTATTATCGCTATTTTTTAAATAATCAAAAAAGCATATTAATTGAGCGACTTCAACATTTTTTTGTATGCCGTCCAGTGAGTTGACATAAAGATTTTCAGGAATTGGCGCAACCAAATTTTTGACTTCAAAATGATCGGTTGACAATTTAGAAGTCCAATAATCAACAACCCAATTCCATGTTATGTCAGGTTTTTGATTAGCCAAAAACCGATATCTAAACTTATCTGAATTCAATTTCAATTGATTCTTTTGTCTTAATTCTGAACAAGACAAGTGTTCTGTTTTATTGTCAATCGCATATTTCAGAGAAACTGAAAAATCGTTATCATTTCTAATGATATGTCGCTCTAATTGATAGGTCGCTAACAACAAGCCCCTTATCGCATCTAGAACGATTGTTTTTCCGGTGCCATTTTCTCCGGTAATTATCGTAACCGGTGGCTTTTGAATATTATCTTCTTCCGAAATGAAATTAATATTCCCTTCGATAAAAGGGCCAATGTTTTTTAATTCCAAATTAAGTAATCGCATAATCTGTTATATTTGGTTTATTATTTAGCACAGAAGGTGGGCAAACAATCAAAAGTATGAATCAGTGGTTATGTTTGGCTACGCTACCCGGCTTTTTTTCTGATTCCAAAGTTCTGGCGTTGAAAAAAAACGACTGGTGCTTTGTCAAAACTTAATTTTAGGGTCAATCGAATTAACGCCGCATTGTTTGTTGTTTACGCTGGTTGACTAGGATTATTTATAAAAAAGCAAGCCTGATAAAATTAAAATGACGGAGGCGTTTCCTTGTGCCATTGTGTCTCAAAAAATCTCTTGAGAGATTATCAAGTCATGCTGTTCCATAAGTGGCTCTTGTATTTCCTTCTTGTTCAAATTCAACAATATACCTTCCCTCAATGCCAGTTTGTCATTTTGATTGTATGGTTACAACTCAGGATGCTACGTTTCTCCGTTCTGTTAGGATTTCTCCAATCAAGATAAGTCAAGTTTAGTATTGATATACTCAGCACGGGAATAAACTGAACTTTTCTAATGAAGATGGTGGGCAACGTGGTTGCCCTTTTTGCCCGACATAAAAGTTTAAGTTGTGCCCGCGTGCAGTATATTTATCAAGTTTCATCTTTATGACCAGACACGGTGCTGGGATTTAAAAATAGGATTGATTCAAATCAATCCGGTGCAAATTTTTGGTATTATACCATTGAGACGGGCAAAAAAAAAGTCCCAAGTTGTTTGACTTGAGACTTTAATTTTATTTGGATACGGGTTCGACTACTTCCTATCGAATGTCCAACCTACAAATTAAAAATAACTTCAATCAATACGACTTGCCGTTATGATGTTTGGGGCTGGCAAAATAATTCGAGCTTGGCCCCTTTTTGTTCAATTCCATAAAACGAGATTTCAATCAAGCGTTTTCATTATCTCCTTTTAATGTATCCCGCGCGATCTACGGGTGGCATCTCTTGGTCTGTACATAAGCAAAGATAATGTTCTCCATAATGTTCTGATGAACGAAAGCCAGTATAACACCGGTCACGTTGATAGTCTATATTATAGCCAATTCGCCATCCCGAAAAATGAGTGACACAAACATAATACACACTCTCACTACCACGGGCCTTCGTTGCTCTGGGATTAATGCCACCCGGTACGGCAAATTTATAGGCCGCGTTTTCTTTATCAATATATTCCCCTTCCTTATGAAAAGGATTCCCTTTTTTATACGTTCTGGCATTCTTTTGGCAAACCTCTGGACAATACCCCCCTAGCGATTCAACCCACTTCATATCGGCAAAAGCCACTTCTGCAAGTCCCAAGCTGAGTACACTCATGATCAAGAGGTTGGTAAAAGTATTTAACTTCATATATTTATCCTTATCCGTTATTCAGTTATCCGTTAATGGCAATCATAAATAATTGTTTATACCAAAGTCAAGAATTTTTTGCCGTCTTATCAGAAAAGGGGCCAGGCTCGAATTATTTTTGGACAAGCCTCTTTATCTGCTCCCTTTTTTTTATGTGAACCACGCAGCCAACTTGGCTACGCTCTCAATCAAGTCAGCAGTATAAGCCAACTCACACAACTATCTTAAAAATCACCTCCTTTACCAAGTGAATGAATACAACGAAATTATCACCTTTGAGCCACGCGGCCCACAAAGCGATAATTTCCTTATGTTACCAAATAGCCAAACTCAACGCGGGCTATCGCAAAGGTTGCAACATGTGGGTAGTGCATAGGCAATAATATCTTTCACCATGATAGGCTGTATCACCAACACCAAGGATACAAGTATTTTCTTTCCAACGGTTGTAGCCCACAAGCCACTCCCCTCTTTTATCTTTCTTAGTCGTACAAATGCTTATTGGTTTTCTGTCTTTATGATCAGTGCCGCTCATCACTACATACATATCCACTGTTTTGCAAGTCATCGGGCAATCCAGTTGTTGACGAGCAGCTAGCCAATTTGTCGCTCTAAAATCGCCTTTTGCTACAACCTTATGCGACAGACCTAAAGTCAGTGCCCCTGATAAAACGACTAAGGATAACTTCTTATAAAAATTTAACATCAATTCTCCTTGATAAGTAATTGGTTATGCCTATCTCCTTTTAATGTATCCCGTGCCGTCTGCCGGTAGTGGTGGCATCTCTTTGTCTGTACATAAGCAAAGATAAACTTCTCCATAATGCTCACTTCCACGAAAGCCCGTATAACACCGGTCACGTTGATAGTCTATATTATAGCCGATTCGCCATCCCGAATAATGAGTGGCACAAATATAATACACACTTTCACTACCACGGGCCTTCGTCGCCCTGGGATTAATGCCACCGGGCACCGCAAATTTATAGGCCGCGTTTTCTTTATTATATTTAATTGTCCGCTTTTTCTTGACAAACGGTAGGACAATACCCCCTTAGCGATTCAACCCACTTCATATCGGCTTTAGCAACAGATGAAAATCCTAAGCCTAGTACACCCATTACTAAAGATAATTTGGTCAAAGTATTTGACATGAATTAATTTATCCTTATCAGTTATCCGTTATCCGTTATTCAGTTATCAGTTAATGGCAATCCTAAATAATTGTCTATACCAAAGTCAAGAATTTTTGCCGTCTTATAAGATAGTACGACATCAAATGAAGGTCACACTCGTCTAGGCCATAATCAGCGTTCTATCACAGAACCCACATTCTCAAGGATTGCACAATTCGAGTCCTTTGTTGATAACGGGGCTTAATTCCATTTTCCGAGTCGATGTTGTGTCTTGTTCCAAGGTGGGGGGCGCATTTCGCCAAATGTCATCAATTTTGAGATAATTACGCGAATTGGCTAATCCATTCACGGCATAAGTTTTGTCCTTCACTTGGAATGTAATAATCCCTGGCGGAAAGCATTCCAACACGCCTTCTGAGACGCTAAAAGGCCAGTTTTCACCATATTCGCTTTGTTTGAGAATGAGCGGGGGCCGCTTGCGGGTTTCATCCAGTTGCTTTTTATAATAGGCGAGTTTCCGTTTATACTTGTCGTTGTCTGGAAAAATATTAAGCAATTTGGTGTATTCTCTTATATTGCCTTCGAGTTGCGTTGGGGGAATATGGCGCAATTTGGCGAGTATTTTCTTTTCCTTAGCCTTATCACCTTCTTTTTTAGCTCGCTTAATCAGTTTTTCCACTTTAGGCATTTCAGCGTGCTGGGATTGGCTGGCATATTGGATAGCCGCTTCGTATTGATGCGCTTTAATCAGATTATTGGTTTTTTTAAGAACCTTCTTAATCTGTCTGTTTTTGTCCCGAAGTTTTTTGGCGCGATGGGCATTATCCACCAATTTTTTGGCCCGACACTCGTTCGCAACGTAAGGCTTAGCTTTCCAGATAACCCTTTTGTAAAAACCCTGTTCGTACCAAGATTTTAATCTAGCAACATCTTTATCAATTCGCTTTTTGGCCTCTTTAGCCAATTTTTTCAGTTTGGGCTCCTCGTCTACATGCGGCATGGCTAATCGGTAAGCTTTTTGATATTCCTTGGCCTTTATCAGTTGAGGCCCTTCTTTAAGGGCCAATTCAATTTGTTGTTGTTTTATGATCTGACTTGATTCAGTCACCCAGTTTTGAATCTGAGAGTTGAATTGAGTGTAAGGCGTACCTTGATTGATAACGGCTTTATATTGAGCGGTGTCATACAAAACCTGTAATTCTGCAATGAATTTTTCCCCTTTGGCAAAAAAGGCTTTTTCTTTCTGTCTCAGATATTCTATTTCAAAATAGTCTCTCAGTTGCCCTTGGTGTGTTTTATTGCCTTCCTCTAACCAGGCAGATTGTATAAGCAAGCCTAATAAAAAGCGTTTGTCATCCGTTTCATAATTTAATGAAACGATCCCTATCAAAATACCTAAGAAAACCAGTATCAATTTGGTAGTCAGGGTAAATTTTTCAGCGAAGTACCTGATATCAGATAAAATCCAAGCCCTGAGTTTTATAAATACATTTCGACCACTTTGATCAAGTTTGTGCTGGTGAATCAGGTGACTGATTTTATCAAGCAAGTCATTCATGTAGGGTGAAATGAGCAGGCCAACGAGAATGAAAGTTAAACCCGTTTTGAAAAAACTCACTGATAAAACGGCACCAAGTACTATTAAGCCAATAACCATTAGCCAATTAATGACTCGAAATCCCTTCTTGATAACCGAATGTGCTGATAACTCTTTTAAAATACTCATATTAGTACAACGAATGACGTGGATAAACGAATTGTATAGTACAACGAAACTTCGTTCTGCGTAGCTTCGTTTCGGAATTGTAGAGACGCGATGCTTCGCGTCTCTAATAAACCGGTATTTTACCGCAAAGAACCCCCACAAGGGATTGCGCCGAAGCACCAGAAAATTTTTGGCGAAGGTACTTACAAAGACGCGAGCCATTGAGACGCGAGCCATTGAGACGCGAGCCATTGAGATGCGAATCTATTGAGACGCGAGGCAGAGCAAATCTACAATTCCTAAATAAACCGGTATTTTACCGCAAAGGGCCCCCGC
>Ga0316201_10000308_pt1 | contig 26230 bp, 24 predicted proteins | sample CS6wburrow_MG_FD_204516 | JGI IMG/M metagenome (GOLD analysis project Ga0316201, IMG submission 204516) | Coastal sediment microbial communities from Delaware Bay, Delaware, United States - CS-6 worm burrow | ecosystem: Environmental > Aquatic > Marine > Coastal > Sediment | place: USA... | reverse complement strand
GCATTGTCGGATCAGGTGTAACTGGCGAGCCACGACCGACACGAGGATCGAGGAACGAACCGGTCCCGGTCTGGCTACGTACCTGCCGCTCACCACGACCCTGCGCCTCGACAGCCTGGATCATTTCACCTTGCGGCAGGGTGTGTAACTCGAGTCGTCCGGCTTCTGCCAACTGCAACATGGATTTCGCCGTTTCGGTATGCCCGGCGATATAGGTCGTTACCAGGCCATCCAGACCCACTTCCTCCACGGTACCCGGTGCACGACCACGCCCTCCCTGCCCACCCACAGAGAGCCACGTGAGTTCCCGCGGGTGACCGCTTTTCTCAAAGCGCTCACGTATGGCCCAGAAAAGAATCGAACAGCGCGCGTTCCCCGATATGCCGCAGGAAATCACGCAGGCCGTATCGGCAATCATATCGGCGGCCGCTCGTGCCGACTTGAACCTGGCCGGCAGCGGCTCTGCAGGCAAATAGTCGGTATCGCGGCGATCCCAGGTCAGGCGCCAGCGCAGTATGTGCGTGAGCAGTGATGCCCTGTCGAGCAGATTCACGGTTCATCCACCGGTCTCTAATTCAGACCAGCGTAGCAACAGCCCGGTAAGCCGGGCAATGGCAGAAGTACCTACAACAACCCGTCCAGTCCATCCAGGTCATTGATCACCCGCCACTCACCGCCGGTCTTCTCAACCCTGCCCTGCCATTGTTCCAGTCGGCTCATGTATTCACGAGGGTCGATGTTGTCCGATCTGAGCTTGGTGACGTTAAGCGCGATGACCTCGAAACCCTGGAGCTGTACATCGATGTCCCTGATGTAGCCGTCCTCGAGATCCTCCTTTAGATCGGAGAAGATCAGGATGGTCTTATTGCCAGTCCCTTTCTCATTGAGGAACTCAACCGCCTGCAACAACCCGCCTGTGATGTCGGTATACGGCGATGGATCGGCGCTGGCCACGAAATCGCTCACCTGCTGGGCGAACAATCGCTTCTGCCGGTTAACGGCGCTTGGCCGATCGTCGAACGATGCTTTGGCAACAATATCTTTCTCGCTGAAGCTGCCCGTGTCGATGCGCGCCACCGCGAAGGAGTCCGTTGCATCCAACTTCGACAATGTGTAGCGAATGATCTGCTCGGCCTTATCCAGTTCTTCGGTGTACGTGCCCGACGTGTCGACCAGCATGAACACACCCGTATTTCGGGGTGTCACGTCGCTACTGCAGGACACCAGCAGCAAACACTGTGTTACCAGGAAAAACTTCTTCATTGTCCGACCCTCCCCAGATGCGCATCGCCTTCGGCCTGTCTCGCCACTCGCTCCTCAAGCCATAGCGGCACAAAGAGTGGTATGTCGTAGAGTTGCTTCAGAAGCACGCCGAGATAGAGAAATACATTACCGAGCAAGCGTAATAGCAGCGACAGCACGCGCAGGAAGGACAACCCAACAAGTCCAACAACGGTACGTAGCGAATGCACAAACGTTTCGAGCGGAATTGCGACAAACGTAAGCGCGAACGGCAGAATGAAACCCATACCCATCTGTGCGGCCGTTGTTATCCACATGTACTCACCGGTTGCTGTGGCACCAATATCGCCTCGCAAGAGCGCGCTCGTTGCAAGCTCATCGTGCAGCAGCACTTCGCGCATGTAAGCAAGGCCGGCCTCAACGCTGGCCAGCAAGAACAGAATGGAGAACGTAATCCAGATCATGCGCACACGTGTCTTGTCCGGGAGCGCGCCAATCACCGGGAATAGCCGCGTAATACGTAGCGACTCCATCAGGAACAGGCCCATTGAGATTTCCACGAGGATGATGACCAGTGCCGCGATATCGGCTGTGCGGAAATTGCCGATAAGGCTTGTGCCTCCGACCATTTCGGCCATGGGCCGAGCAATGAGCGAGAAGTTGATCGTTGCACCACCTATGGCAATACAGAGCACGAATGCCGAGACAAAGAAATTAACAAGCGATGATGACGACAACACTGAAGTCGCGCGGTCCTGGCCATGCACGATGTCTTCATACTCCTGCATATGCCGATCAATCGTAACTGAGCGGCTAAGCAGGCTGTCGACGTTCTTGCCGACGGCAGCCAGCGTCTGCTGAATCTGCCGCCAGTCGGGCCGCATGTGTCGCAGTAACTTGTGGCGCTTCGCGCTGGCCACATGATAAGCATTCATTGCTTCCTTGTGCGCCTTGATCAGTGATTTGTGAATGTCGCTCAAGATGCTGCCAATATGCGCGCGGCCTTCCTTGGCATCCATCTCAGCCACAGCTTCGACAGCCTTGACCCAACCCGGCGGATCGGGCGGAACATCGACTGCCTCCTGGTGATCTTTCTCGATGCGACCGATGGATTCGCTCAGGGAGCGATGCAACGCAGAGTAGTTTGCAAGATCTTTACGTACCGTTTCATTGATACGATCAAACTCGCGCTCGATGATGCGCTCCTTGGCTTCGCGACCGGCCGCAAGCAGCACGTCGCGATTTCGAGCTGCGAGATTCTTCTCCGAGCGCGTGACGGCTTTGGAGGCGATCTTGAAGCTGCGATGCAAGCTACCTGCTGCGGCCTGAATGGTCTTGTGCGCCGTGCCGCGTATCAGGTAGAGCGCTGCTGTGATCAGGACGATCCAGAGTATGGCCGAGAGTACTGGCCATGGCGTAATGCCAAGCATAAAACTCATGATGGTATCCCCGCTGTCGTAGTTAATAACCGTAGACCGGTGGCTTTGCGAAACGCCCTTTCGAGCGCGGTGCCTTTTTCATCTCACGTGGAGCGTTTCACACGGGGCTGTTGCGGCGCAACGGCGATGCGACATAAGGGCGCAAATAGTGCGACCAGGGCACCATAACGCTATCCCTGCAAACGATACTCAACCGGCTCGTCATTAACCGGGCATTGAAATGCCAGCAGGTACGCTGTTAGTTGCAGGTCCTCGCCGCCCGCCTCTCCGGTTCCGTACAAGCGGTCACCGATAACCGGATGACCCAGCTCGGCCAGGTGGCGGCGAATCTGGTGCTTGCGCCCGGTCTCGATACGCACGTCCACTGTCGACGTCTCACCGTTGTCACGGACATCCTGTAATGAAAACTCACTGATCGCTGCCTTGTCGTCAATGGCTTGATCGACCCGAAGCGGATTGGGCTGCCCGGAAAAGTCACCCGCGACCAGCGCCCGATAACGTTTCTCTACTTTGCGTTCACGAAACAGCTCGGATAGCGCCGCAGCTATCTTCTTCGAGTGCGCCACCAGGATCAGTCCGTTGGCCGCCCGGTCAAGGCGATGCACCGTAAAGGCCGGGCGCTCCGGTTGCAGGTGCCGCTCGGCCCAACGTACAACCGTGCAGTGGTCGCCCCACTTCGAGCCTTGCGATCGCAAACCGTAGGGCTTATTCCAAACCGAATAACCACCGACATCGGCGACCAACGTCGGCTCAGCAGGAACCTCCGCGAGAATATCGGCGTCGTAGTACAGGTGAACCTCGTCACCTTCTCGCAATGTACGTTTGGCTCGACGCAGGCGCTGAGTATTGCTCCCCCGAGTCATCCAGACGGCGCCCTGTGTCATCGCCAGTTTTATGCGCTGCTTCGATAACCCTGTCGCTTGCTGTAATAGATCGACTGCATTGTCGTCAGGCGACGCAATCGTCACGTGCGATTCGATACTGTTCACGACTTCGGCCGAAACGGTCTGATTAACTTGCGCCGTGTGTGTTTGTCCGGGCGTCCTTTCGTCGTCGGCATCAGCAGCCGGTCCTGGCGCAGCGCCGCTACCTGGTCTTCACGCTCACGAACCGTGTCTTCATCTTCGCAATAGCATTCTTTCGCTTCCGCCGCGGGACCCCGTCGGCCCGGAATTGCGATGACGTCCATCGAGTACGGCAGTCGCTCTTTGACGAGATCGATGTGATCACCGCACTTTACGCGCCGGCCGGGCGCTGACCGCTCGCCATTAACTTTGACGTGGCCGCCATCCACGGCGGCGGTCGCCTTAACGCGTGTCTTAAAGAAGCGGCAATAATACAACCACTTATCGATGCGTAAGGCGTCAACTGGATCCGGCATTTCGACTTCTCCTGCCTTGGCTAATGCAGGTATTGGACGCCGAAAAACACGTTGAGGTCGAGTTCGTCTTCACCCCGCGCCTGGCGCAGATCAGATGCCATCGAGAACAGCAAATGAAATGACTCGCTCAGAGCGACGTCGAAGCCTGCGCGGACCTCTACGAAGTCGGCGTTGAACGTACTGTCCGTTGTACCCGCAACCTCGAACAGCAAATCCCAACGGCTGTTTGCGGCATAGCCGACGGCGGCACCGTAAAACCAATGCGCTTCGTCGCCCTGGACGCGGACGTAGCTTACCTCGCCGTTCAGCCTCCATCTTTCAGTGACCCCATACTCCGCGTTGACAGGAAAAACCGCCACATCAGCGCTGTCGCCGATTCCTATTGATTCCGCGCTGCGGGATACCCCAAACACGTAGTACGGCGCGAAAGACATCTGTAATTTCTCGCCATTGACGAAGCGCCATTTGAGAGCCAAAGCGGGATTATTGGTATCCGATTCGGAATTACCGTCGTTCGGGTGCACGTGCACGCGCGAGAACGCGACGCCAAGCTGCAGATGATCTTCTATCACGCCCAATGACATGTCGATTAGCGGCAGCTGCCAGGTATCGCCGGCCCTGGTTTTCGTACTCGTCACGGCGGCGATCATTTCCAGCTGCCACGGATCAAGAATGCCGGGGTCATCAATAGAAAGCGGCGGCCCCGCCAGGGCGGTTGTGCACAACAACAGCACAACCAGCCCGCACGCCAGTCTATCAATCGCGGAAGGCACGTGTGCGTGGGCCTAGTCTGCCGAAACGAACTTCGCCAGGTCTTTCTTGAACTTCACCATCGACGGTTCGTGGATGTACATCATGTGACCCGCCTCGTAATACTCGAGCGTGATGTTTTCGCGTAGTTCATCGGGCAGGTCCATGTGCTCGAGATAATACTCGGTAGCGAGATGTGGCGTCGCGAGGTCGTAGTAGCCCTGCTGCACGAGTACGCGCATTGATGGATTACGTTTCATCGCGAAGGTGAGATCGATACTCGTATTCGGAATCGGTGACTGGAAGCCACCCAGGTCTGGTTGCGCATGCCGCCAGTCCCAATTGCCAACGTCGCCGAAGACTGCGTAGTTGCCGATGTCGGTGACCTCGAGATCGTTCTGGTAGTAATCCATGAACGCCGCCAGATAGCCCGGGCCTATCGCGCTCAACATCGGGTCGTAGCTCATGCTCTCGCCAACCTGGTTGATCATGTGCCCGGCAAAGCGCGAGTCGATGCGACCCGTAGTCTTGCCCGTCACGCGTTGCAACTCCTTGCCAAATCGTCCTTCGTCAATGCGCAGGTTGGCCCTGTCCCAGTAGTCCTCTGACAGACCCGTGAAATGCGACAGCCGCGCCAGTAGTGCCTGGCGCCGCTCGTCGGGCAGCGTACTACCCAACAGAAGTGCCGGTGCGTACTCATTCAGCGCGAAGTCGCGGACTTCCGCCATGAAGGCCTTGAGATCAGGTTGCTCATGGTCCAGCAGACCGTAGTAACGGGCCGTGGCTGCAAATGTCGGCAGCACCATGACATGAGGAAGATCAACACCGAGGCCAGCCGCGCCGACTGCCATTTCCATGAACGGCGACACGAGGATTACGCCGTTCAGCGCCACCATGTGGTTATTGAGCAGGTAATAGGAAACGCCACCGGTGCGAATACCGCCGTAACTCTCACCAAGAACGTACTTCGGCGATGCCCAGCGACCGTTTTCGGTCAGGTACTGCACGATGAATTCAGACACCGACTTGATGTCCTGGTCCACACCCCAGAAATCTTCGCCTTTGCCCTCGCCAACAGGTTTCGCAAAGCCGGTGCCAACCGGGTCGATCATGACGAGATCAACTTCATCGATGATGCTGTAGTCATTCTCTACACGCTCGTAAGGGCCGTTCGTCGTAAAACCCGCATCCTGTACGATCGCGCGTTGTGGCCCGAGGATACCCATGTGTAACCACAACGATGCCGAGCCGGGACCGCCGTTGTAGGCGAACATGACAGGACGCTTTGTCTTGTCCGCACCCTTTTTTTCGTAGGCCGTGAATCCCATTAACGCGACGGGCTCTTCGTCATTATTCTTCATGAGCATCGTGCCCGCCGTGACCTTGTAGTCAATCTTGCGGCCGCCGATTGTCGCAGAATGCTCCGTGACAACTTGCTTGGCCTCCGGGATGTCTTTCTCGTCTTTGCCCTTACCCTCTTCCTGGGCAAAAGCGACACTGGCCAGCGCAAGCAACATTGTGATCGACAGGATTCTTTTCATTGTTATTCCCCGGATTTGTGAAGCGTGAAGAATACGCGTTCTCGAACCACGGTGCATGCGGTAACATTGGCCGATGGCCGACGCATCCGACGGAAAGCTCTATCAACTCGCTTCTTTCTCTGTTGGTGGCGAGGGTGGCAACCCTGCCGGCGTCTGGATCGGCGACGAACTGCCCGATGCAGCTACCATGCAGCGGATCGCTGCGGATGTCGGCGCATCCGAGACCGCTTTTATTGCGCCGGCAACGGGATCTCGTCGGACCGTTCGTTATTTCAGCCCGGAAGTGGAAGTTTCGTTTTGTGGCCACGCAACGATAGCGTCCGGCGTGGTACTCGGCCGCAATGACGGAGAAAGCACATACGTGCTGGATACTTCCATCGGCGAGGTCGAGGTCACGGCCGGGCGAAGCGGCTCGGACATGGCAGCGTCTTTACAATCCGTCGCAACAAGGCAGAAAGAAATCGCGCACGCGACACTCCTGAAAACGCTCAATTGCCTTGGTTGGAAGGAAGACGATCTCGACCCGGGCATACCGCCTATCAATGCCTTCGCCGGCGCATGGCACTACATCCTGGCTGTTGCCAGGCGGGACACGCTGGCCAACCTCGATTATGACTTCGATGCACTAAAGAAACTGATGCAGCGTGAAGGCCTCACCACCCTGCAGCTGGTATGGCGAGAGCGCGATGATCTCTTTCACTCCCGAAACCCGTTCCCGGTCGGTGGCATCCTTGAGGATCCGGCCACAGGCGCCGCCGCTGCGGCCCTGGGCGGTTACTTGCGCGACGCAAGACTGGTGGATACACCGTTTCGATTCCAGATCAGACAGGGCGAGTTTATAAGCATGCCGAGCCTTATCCATGTGGCCGTACCCGAAGACAGCGGTATTATTGTGTCGGGTGTTGCGAGAGACTTGTGAAATGGCTGGCGGATTCGCAAAAGACGGGGCGGTACAAGAGCAGATTGATGCGACCATCGAGGACGCCATCAAGCACGCCCGCGAGCAACTACCCAGGGGCGAAAGCCTCAGCCACTGCGAGGAATGCGACAAGGCGATACCCGAGGCGAGGCGCAAAGCGGTTACCGGCGTTCGTCTGTGCATCGACTGCCAATCCAAAAATGACAAGGCGGCCAGGATCTCTGCCGGCTACAATCGCCGTGGTAGTAAAGACAGTCAGCTCAGGTAAGGAAAAGACACGCTCGTGAATACAACAATTGTCACCCGCGCCGCGGGACTAATCGTCGCCTGCCTTTTGGCCGCCCTGCCTGTGGCTGCGCAGGATGTGGCAATTCCCAGAATTGGCACAGATGGCAGCCCGAGCGTTGAACAACTTGAATCTGCTATCCAATCGGTCGAAGCGCGAGAAGGGCTCAGCGACGAGGTCCGCGCGAGCATCATTGATCAACTGCGCGATGCCCGGACGCAAGTCCAAAACACGCTTGCTTCTGAGGCCGATGCGGCCGCCTTCACCGATTCTCTGAGCACTGCCCCGGCAGAAACCGAAAGGCTACGAGCAGACCTGGACGCTGAATCACCCGCACCACCCACTATTGAGAGCCTCGGCATTACTGATGGCACGACGCTCGATGAGCTTAATGTCCGATTGTCACAGGTCCTGGCCGAACAGAGTGCCGTCGAGTCCCGGTTCACCGACCTGGAGGCGCAAATCCAGATCCAGGGCAGCCGTCCAGCGGACGCGCGCCGGCGCATCAGTGAGCTAAGGACCAGCAGGGACGAACTGTCCACGGTCTTGCAGGCGACACCACCCCCGGGAGAACCGCAGGCACTGACGGATGCCCGCATGCTCAGGACAGAGCTCCGGCGCATTGCGCAAGCCGCAGAGATCAACAGGCTCGAGCAAGAACTTGTGAGCCACAGCATTCGTTTGGAGCTTCTCAAAGCGCAACTGAGCGTGGCTGCTCGCGAACGGCTGCAGTTGCAACGTCGTGCTGACTTCCTGCGCGCGCAAGTCAACGAGAGGCGCCAGGCAGCTGCGACCCTGGCGCAGGAGGCCGCGGAAGTCATTGAGCTTGAGGCTGCAGATAAGCACCCCGTGGTACGTGCACTCGCTGCAGATAATGCCGCTATGACACGAGAGCTACCGTCGGTAGTCGATCGTATCGAACGCGCATCCGTGCAACTCGATCAGATCACGGTCGAGGCGAGAAACCTGGATCAGCGCCTGGCCCGTTCGCGACAACGCCTTGAGGTTGGAGGACTGAGCCGCCCGATAGGCCTCCTCCTGATCGAGGAGAAACGCAGCCTGCCGCAGGTGTCGCAATATCGAGCGCAGGTGAACGCACGGAGCAATACGCTCGCCGAAGCCGGTCTTGCCCAGATGCGCATCCAGGAACAACGGCGCGAGCTGGCCTCCCTGGACGCACGCGTCGATGTCATTATGCTCGAAGTCGCCAACGATGTGACGGATGAAGACGAGCTCCTCGAGATTCGCAACGAGGTACGCCTCCTGTTGCGCGACAAGCGCGAACTGCTTGCCCAGGCTGAAGATACTTATAACAGTTACCTGCAGGTCCTCGGCGAACTTGACGTTGCACAACGTCGCTTACTCGACTCTTCCGCTGAGTTCAATGAGTTTCTTGGACAAAACCTGCTGTGGATTCCAAGCGCGCCCATTGCTTTCACCGGTGACTGGAAACTCAGCGCGTCCGTATTCCTGACGGCACTGCTGCCCGGTTCCTGGATTGACACTGCTTCGGAGCTGGGCGGGTCAGTCAATGATCATCCGGTGCAAGCGATTCTCGCGTTCTTGCTGCTTGCCGCCTTGTTGTTGTCACGCAAGCCACTGGCGCGTCGCCACAGAGCCATAAATGACAGAATCGGTCGTCTTTCTTCTGACCACATCGGCCTGACGCTCGCGGGCCTGGGCATCGCCGCGGTCCGCGCCGCCCCAATATCCGCAATACTGGCGCTCACGGGCTGGTTTCTGAGCAATGCGACGCAGCTGCGTCCATTCTCCGCGGCGGTGGCGTCCAGTTTGATCGCGGTGGCCCCATTCCTCTACAACGTACTGCTGTTTAAGGTCCTGAGTGCCAAAGACGGGGTGCTTCGCGTTCACTTCGGCTGGAGCAAGCAAAACCTTGTCATCATTCGGCGCCAGTTCTCTCGGCTTGCCGCGATCGGTGCACCGCTTATATTTGCAACGGCTCTGTTCTACGCATCCGAGGTCGCGACCGATCGGGCAACCATGGGGCGTTTGATGTTCGTGGCGCTGATGATTGTCTTATCGCTCATCATTCGACCGCTTGCGCACCCGGTAACAGGCGTTTCGGCAAGCTACTACAACAGTCAGAGCACGGGTTGGGTTCACAAGCTCCGCTGGTTCTGGTACACCCTTGCGGTCGGCGGTCCATTGCTACTTGCTGCGCTATCACTGATTGGCTATTTGTACACGTCACTCGTTTTGACGAAATTGCTCGTGGACACTATCTGGCTGGCGTTGGCACTGATCGTCGTCAACATGGTTGTGCTCCGATGGATTGCACTAACGCACCGCAAACTCGCGCTCAGAATGCTGCTGAAGGAGCGCGAGGCGCAAAAGACGTTGCGTGCACAAGAGGGTGAACCTGAACCCGAAGGGGAAATACCGGCCGCAGAGTCAAAACCGCTGGATCTCGACGAGGTGGATGCCCAAACACGCAAACTCCTGCGTTGGGGCTTGATACTCGTTGCCGTCGTGGCCGGTTGGGGCATTTGGTCAGAGGTCTTCCCTGCGTTCCGCCTGCTCGAGCAGATAGCGCTGTGGACGCAAGTCATCCTGGTCGATGGTGTGGAGACGATTGTGCCGGTTACGCTGGCCGACTTGCTGTTGGCTGTGCTGGTTGCTGCCGGTGCTGCAATAGCCTCGAAGAACCTGCCAGGACTAATGGAAATCGTAATCCTGCAGCGCCTGACGCTAGAGCCCGGCAGCCGCTACGCCATCATCACAATTATCCGCTATATCGTCGTCACGGTTGGTGTTATATCCGTGCTGAACATCATAGGCTGGAACTGGTCGCAGATTCAGTGGCTGGTAGCCGCACTTAGTGTCGGCCTCGGCTTCGGCCTGCAGGAAATTGTCGCGAACTTCGTGTCCGGACTGATAATCCTGTTCGAGCGTCCGATCAGAGTTGGCGATACTGTCACTGTCGGCACACTTTCAGGAACTGTATCGCGAGTGCGTATTCGTGCGACGACGATCACCGACTGGGACCGTAAAGAGATTATCGTGCCGAACAAGGCATTTATCACGGAGCAAGTGGTGAACTGGACACTTGCGGACCCGATCACGCGTGTCGTTGTGCCCGTCGGAATTTCCTATGGTTCGGACGTCGAGCTTGCCCACAAGGTCATGGAGGATGTGTTGCGTTCGCTGCCATTGGTGCTCGACGAGCCGAAACCACAGGTCTTTTTCCTCGGGTTCGGCGATAGCTCGCTCGATTTCTCACTTCGTGCATTCTCACGTCAGCTTGCAGACCGCTTGCCGCTGACGAGCGAAATACACCGCGAAGTTCTCAGGGCACTGCGTGAACACGGTATCGAGATCCCGTTCCCGCAGCGCGACCTGCACATTCGCTCCACCGTAGAAGAAAAATAAGAGGCGCGTCTTTTCTAAATAATTTTCTTTAGCTCGGCGACTTCTTCTTCCAGTGCCTGCACGCGCTGTAGCAATTCGGCAACGGTCACCCTGTCACCGCTCACCTTCGTTTCCTTCGCCTCGCTGACGTGCGCTTCGACATCCACGGCACCAGAGAACAAATGCATGTACTCCGAGTCCTTGCGACCGGGCGTACGCGGTAGCTTGACGAGCATCGGCCCGCCCTCGTGCTCGATCAGGCCATTTATTGCTGTGACCACTTCATCATTGTCCGCAAATGTATGCAGACGACCACTGCGTGAGCGTAATTCCCCGGGCGTCTGCGGACCGCGTAACAGCAACAGGCAGACGATGGCGAGCTGCCCATCGTCGAACTGCAGGTTGCTATAACGCGTATTACAAAAGCGCTGCGAGTACTTCTCCGTGCGGCTTTTGAAATTCTCATCCGTGCGTGCGAGGTGCTTCGCCTCGAGTTGGCGAATCGTTTGCTGCACCTCGCCCGGGTGCAATGCCATTACAGGCTCGCGGGATGACTTCTGGTTGCACGCGTTGGTGAGTGCATTAAGCGTCAGCGGATACTGGTCCGGCGTGACGATGGATTTTTCGATCAGGCAGCCAACTACCCGAGCTTCCTTGTCGCTCAGCTCTGGCAGCATCCGACTACTTGTGCTTCATCGCCACGATGTTGTGGCGAGCGCGTGAACGACGGACGTCATCGAGGTTCTTGAGCGTCAACGTGTCGGTCGCCTCGATCTTTTCTGCCAATGACCGGCTTACGGCAGGTACGTTCTCAATTTTGAGACGGTGTTGGCCCAGCGAGATGACGTCGTTGTTACGCAGGATTCGTTTCTGTGTTTCGACAGAATTCACTATTGTGCCGTTGGTACTGTTCAGATCAAGAAGCACCAGGCCGTTGGAATACATCTGGAACATGGCGTGCAATTTACTGACGTAGCGGTCCTTGACGACAATGTCGGCCATTTCGTCGCGACCGATAACAGTTTCTCTTTTCGTCAGTGCGTACTCGGCCAGGGTCTCGCCTTCGCGCGTGACAATCACTCGCGGCACAGAGCGCGTATCCTGCAGCTCTCCCGTCCTCGCCATGGCCTCGAGGGCGTAATCGTTCAGGCGCCCCGGCCAGCCGCGTGACAGTTCGTGCAGGCGCTCGCAGACATCGATAGAGAAGACTTCTTCGCTATGTTTCCCACCTGCCGCGATCATCCGCGTACGCAGATAAATAACGGCTTCCTGTCGACTTAGCGGATTCAACGTAAAAACCGCCGGATGGCGTCGTTCAAGATTGCGCATGCTGTGCTTGCTGGCCAGATCCGCCAGCCGTTCCTTGCCTGTGAGGATGATGCGCAACGCAAAGCGTCCCTTCACGTCGAGCGCAGCGAGCCAGTTGAGGAGACTGAGAGTGCTCGAGCCTAATCGGTCAGCATTGTCGATGATCAGGATCGGGGCCGGCCCTGTGAGAGTTTGCTGCGACAGATAATTGCCAAGGGTCTGCAACATTTGCTCGTCGTGCTGCGGAATCACGTCGACGCCATACTCTCTGAGCATGCCGCTAACGAGATGGCGCGTCGAAGCCCGGCCTCCGTCAAAGAGTGCTACCGGGGCCTCCCGCTTCAACCAGGCGAACTGCTCGCCGATGATCGTGCTCTTGCCAGAGCCTCTTGGCCCCTGCAGCAGCGCAATGCCGTTTGTTTGGTTCATAGCGGCGGACAGGAAGCGCAATGCATCCCGGTGCGCTTCATGAGCGACTATGAGGCTGGGATTGGCGTCCTGCCCGAACGCCTTACTGCCTAATGAAGATTCGTGTACTGGCATTGCTCTCTATTCTTATTCTTATGGGACACATTATTGCGCTTAAGTAGGCTGCCGCGTGGCCGAGATTCCATAATAACAGGTGTTTTGCCAAGTTTTTATGGCTGCACAGTGCTCCTGGCGCCGCTAGCGTGTTTCCTCCCGACAATCATCTAACCAGGGAGGGAACGATGAACCGGATAATCATTGTAATCACGGCACTGGCTGCTGCCATCGCCTACTCCATCTACGTCAATCCTGACGAGTCTGCTGCACTGCCTGAACGGGCGTCAGCCGGTGCCGAACCGGGTTTTAGCCCGATCGTCCCGGATGCCGCGCCGGAACCTGAACAAATCGTCGATGCCGACGATGGCACCGAGGTCGTACTGGGCATACGTGTGCGAAAAGATCGTAAGTGCACGGTGGAACTCAAAGACTACGTCACGCCTGATGGCAGGATGTTCTCTGCCTATACCTGCACGCCGAACGAGCCCAGACCAGCGCACCCCTATGCTCACTATGACAACGAAACGCTTGCCAACATGTCCTGGTCCGATGCTGAAGCAGCGGCATTACTTGGCCAGCGCCTCATCGACCAGGATACGGGTCGTTCCTACGAGTTGCTGATTCGCGCGACCGCGCTCGACGGCGACACGCGGCACATAGCTTGGCTCGCGGACATGGCATTCAACCCCACGGCCGTTAACGGTGAGCCACACGTCGCCAATCTCGAAGGCCGTTACAAACTTGCTGAACTCAATGCGCGCCTCGGCAGCGACCCGGTTCTTCCCAAAGTATTGAGGCGTGAACTATCCAGTGCTGGCGTCGGCAAAGACCGCCTTTCCGAGCTCGACGCGCGCGCAGACGCACTTCTTCGCGTCATGCAGGACATACAACGTGAGGTGTATGGGGAAGTCCGGATCGGAGGGCAGGATGATGCGTAAGCTACTCGTTGCCATACTTTTGATGGCCCCGCTGCTTCCAGAAATCAGTCTTGCTCAGCTCGGCGCAACCGAAAATTTCTGCGAACGGTGCCGCGACCCCTACAAGCATCCTGACGATTACGTCAATTTTGCGTACGGCCAGGTCTACGGCAACGAAGGATGGATGGATTTCGATCAGGCCGATGATTTTTACATCAGAAACCCGGACGGGTTCGTGGTTTACGTCGACGTCGACTACGTCATGCACGGATTCAGTCTTGTTGGACTGTCATTGCCTATATGGCCCTCAAACATGCTGCAGATCACACTGGCTCTGCCCAATGGCACCATCTACACGACACGGCGCGGCGTCTTTCATCGGACGCTACCCGTACCGACATCGAAGCGCCCCGCGCCTGGCGATACCGGTGGACCGGACAATGACGGCGGCGACGGCGTGGACGACCCGGAAGGCGATGATGAAGAGTGGGAACCACCGGAGATCGAGCGTAACGGAACAGTCCGAATTGAGGATCCTGACGAGAACGGCGAGTTCTCGGATACCGACTGGTGTGAGGAGTGTTGACCAGTTCGTAGTAAGATCGGCGGATGACTACGACCATCATCCGCCGATCCTTTTGGATCTCGCTTCTTCTGGCCCTGCTGTTTCCGGTTCACCTCCTTGCCGATGGTGCTCGACTGGAAGGCATGCCGCAGGGCTCGGGTACCTACGACGACCTCGTTACGCTGTTTGACGAATTCCTGGGCTGGCGCAACGCAGATACCGGGTACGACGCCGATACGATCATCAGGCGCCAGACCGATATGCAGAATTTCCAGGCCCAAATTGCAGATATGGCTGTCGCCGATTGGGATCTCAACCAACAGGTTGACTATCTCGCCGTTCGCTCCAGGTTTGATCAGTACGATTTTCGCTTGCGTGTATCTCGCCCCTGGTCGCGCGACCCGGGGTTCTATGCCGACCAGATGCAGCGCATCACGTTTACCGCGTTGCCGCTCGAGGACGATGACACAGCAGAGCTTCGACGGCGCCTGACATCGATTGTTGAACTGTCAAAACAGGCACAACAAAACCTGACCGAGGTCGCGGCCGACTATGCCGACCTTGCCATTCACAACCTCCGCAACGCAGACGGCGTCGGGCACGGATTCCCATACCGCGCTACGCCGCCGCGCGGTGTCATTGGCTGGTACGACGATTTGCTGGCCCGGGCAGAGAAACAGCAGCCCGAACTGGTTGATGACATCGCGACGACAAGACAGGCTGTGGAGTCTTTCTACAATTGGCTTGTCGATGGTCGCCCATTAATGACGGCCGCAGCAGGTGTCGGCAAGGAGCACTTCGACTGGTACCTCAAACACGTCAAACTGATGCCTTACGATACCAACCAGGTCGTTACGCTGGGTTTGCGTGAACTGGACCGCTTGTGGAGCACTCACGCGCTCGAACAACACCGCAATCGTGACCTGCCGGCGATCGAACTACCAACATCAGCCGAAGAGTATGCCGAACGCATCGCCGCAACCGACAAGAAGATTCGCGAGTTTCTTGTCGATGAAGAAATTATCTCGATTCCTGATTACATCGGCGAGCTTGATACCAATGTGCCATGGATTGTTCGACCCGGCGGACCCAACTTTTGGGAACAGGTGCAGTTTCGCAATCCGACACCGGACCACCTGCACGCCGTGATTCCCGGCCATCGTTTTGATGGTGTCGTCGAACAGCACAACACTCACCCAATTCGGGGCCGTATTATGAGCGGTGCGCGCGCCGAGGGCTGGGCCGTGTACCTCGAAGAGGCCATGTTGAATGCGGGTCTGCTCGATGACCAACCGCGTGTTCGCGAATTGATTTACATTTTCGGCATATTCCGTGCAGCGCGCGTACCGGCTGACGTCTGGTTGCAACAAAACGAAATGGGCGTAGCAGACGTCGTTGCGTGGTGGATGGGGCGCGTACCATGGCTCGACGAAAACGTCGCGCGCGTCGATGCTGAGATTTACCTGAGACGACCACCCGGCTACGGACTGGGTTACACAATCGGCATGCTGCAAATGCAAAGGTTGCTCGCCGAGCGCAAGCGACAACTGGGCGATGACTTTGTCCTGAAAGACTTTCATGACGAGTTCATGGCCGCTGGCCGATTGCCGATCTCCTTGATCCGTTGGGAGATGACTGGTCTCGATGATGACGTCCGTGAGTTGTGGCAGCGCGAACCACTGCCTGAAACAGCAACGCATTAATTCGATTTAGTCCGCGATAGCGCGTATGGTCGGCCCCACTATCGCGCCGCAATGGAGCGATTGCGAATTAAAACATCCAAAAAAACCTAGGGGACCACAATGAAAGTACGTCAATTGCTTGCTGCAGTATTGCTCACCGGATTTACGAGTATCGCCATGGCCGATCTTGAGGCATGGACTGACTACGACATCGACACGGGCGTGTCTAACGTTACGACCGTCAAGGTCGATTCCAACATGATCGACAAGTACCTGGAAGGCCTCAGCAAGACATGGGCACCAGGTAATGACGTCGCGATATCACTGGGCCAGATGGAAAGCTATTCGATCTTTGTCAGCGACCTCCCGAACGGCGGCGACTTCAATGTCGTGTTGGTGACGAATTTCAAAGACGCGAGCCAAATGCAGCCGGCCAAGGACCAGTTTGAGGCATTCATGAAAGCCTGGGGCGAAGAGAACCAGGCCCTGAATGACGAAATCGTTCCGACCTATCCGAACATTCGCACCATTACGGGCGAATACCTTCTGCGCGAAATTACGTTCAAGTAAGAGATCCAGATCGCAGGGCCCTCCTGGAGACAGGGGGGCCTTTTTATTTGCCCTATAACTGGAGACTTGGGCGGTGAAACATCGGAAAACCATCAGCCATTCATCAAGATTCAGCATCCGTTCATCTCCATAGTTGGAAACTGTGACCCAGTCCCGAAACAGGAACCCGGGACGGTGTCCAATATCTGGATCATTCAAAGGAGAATGAACATGTCTCGTTATCTGACAGCAGTATTTACACTTTTTCTGGCTCTCCCCGCCATGGCGGAAAGCCCCAACTACAGTTTCCTGGAGCTTGGATATCAGTCAGTCAATCTCGATGCAGGCGGTGGACTTGATGTCGATGGCGACGGCTATGCAATCGGTGGATCGTTCGAGATCGGTGAGAACTTCTTCGGTTTCGCCGGCTATTCCGATGTAGGTTTTGACTTCAACGTCGATCTGACCCAACTGCAGGCCGGGTTAGGCTGGCATACCGGCCTCACCGACACTACTGACTTCTTCGCCACTGCATCCTGGGTGGACGCGGAAGTCGATGCGGGATTCGCTTCCGCTGACGAAAGCGGCTACGGGCTGGGCATTGGTGTTCGCAGCAACGTCACGGACCTGATCGAGCTCTACGGCGAAATTGCGTATGTCGACTTGGGTAGCGGTTCCGATAGCACGGCATTCGGTGCTGGGATTTTCTTCAACCTGACCAACAACTTTGCGCTGGGTCTCGGTGCTGCAGTCGATGATGACGTGACATCGTACGGTGCCAGCGCACGTTTTTACTTCGGTAACTAGACTAACTGGCGTCTGAATCTTGAAGGCCCTGCAATTGCAGGGCCTTTTTTTGTGCGGTGTTCATAAACTACTCCTGATCTTTGCCTGACGGCGAAAGCTCGCCGTCTTCGGTCTCCGTGCACACGCACCTCAGCTTGGAAGAAGTGACGCGACGAATATCCAGATTTTCACCGACGAAGTAGTCTTTTTCGGCGACTACATCCGCGTCGTCGTTGCGGCTCCAGGTCTCTTCAAACTCTACCTCACCCATATCACCTTCATCGGGACGGTAACTAATGCGCAGAACATATGAGCCAGACGACGCTGCGCACTGCTCGTTCTTCAGGGTCGATTTGACATGCGCATCGGTACCCTTCTGGTAATACTCCAGGCCCAGCGTCGCTGCGCAGCCCTTTTGCTTGTACTCAAGCGTCACGCCGACCTGCTTCTCGAACTCCTTGCCTTCCGCTTCGTGCTCCGAACTGCGTTCAATCCTGGTGGAAGCTTCGCCCGTAGCAACGGGGTGGCCTTGCGACCATCCGTTGTTGCTCAGCATCAATAACAAGAGAGGGATAGCGACGAGCACTGTTCTCATTGGCCTGCTCCAATGTCATAAAGGCCGTACCATCTTAGCCGAATTTAGTGGAACCCATGCGCCCGATACGGTAATTAGTAACGGTGAACTTGCGAATACCAGCTTTCCTGGCCCTGATTGTGGCGATCGCGGGCTGCTCCTCACAGGAGCCTCTAATCGATACAACGACGCCGAGTTTTGTCGGCGCGATGCCGGCAGACTTCAGTGGATCGTGGGAGCGCGACTACTCACGTGGGGAAGACGTACAGGGCGCACTAAACACGCTGTTTCGGCAGCGCAGCCAGCAGGTCCAGCGACAACAACAGTATCCCTCAAGCCCGCACATGGGCAGCGCGCAGCGGGGAATATCGGCCCGCGAAGGCAATGCTCTGCTCGCCCTCGCCCGCCTCGTCGAGGAAATCACACGCCCGGACGTGCTTCAGATCTCACAAGACGAATTTGAGATTCGGGTCGCGCGAAAAGACGATTTCGCGATGTCTTGCTCCTTCTTCGAAGGTGTAGCACAAGGTACCAATAGCCCGTACGGCACAGAGGTGTGCAGTTGGGACGGCAACAGCCTGGTCTCATATCTCGTCCTTCCAGATGGTCTGCAGATCAGTCATCGCTTCACAATGTCGCGGGACGGCGCCTACCTCCGTGTTATCACAACGGCAACATCAGGCGCTACGCGCACGCCGTTTACGCTGCATCGTTATTACATCAAGTTTGAAGCACCAGCCTCAGCGTTCAATTGCATCGAAACGCTCAGCATGAAGCGAGTGTGCAGTACGGGTGAGATCAAACCATGAAACGGTTAGCTGTCATTGCTGCCGCATTGCTGTGCCTCGCGCCGCAAATTGTGTTGGCGCAGCTGAATGTATCGATTGCCGTATTCGACCCAGGCGTGCCCGACAACAACGCATTGCACCGCGACCTCCAAGTGTTCCCGAAGATCCGTGAAATCGAATCGATGTTCCTGCCCTTCGTCCTGCGCCAGACGCTCGTAGACAGCGGTGACTGGGGTGCCGTTCGCGTTGTACCGCAGGCAGACACGGCGTCGGAGCTGCTGATTACCGGAACGATCGTCCACTCTGACGGCGAGACACTCGCCGTCGAGTTACGTGCTGTTGACGCACGCGGCCATGAGTGGACGAACCAGACCTACACGACGCAGTCCGATTTCAATGACCTGTATGCTGGATTCATAGACGATCTACGGACGGCGCGTGATGGATTTGACGACAGGACCTTACGCAATATTGTCGGCACATCCCTGATGCGCTACTCCGCCGAACTCGCGCCCGATGCATTCGATGGATACATCGAGATGCAGCCAGACGGGACAGTCAAGCTGCTGCGCCTGCCTGCCGAAGGTGATCCGATGCTCGCCCGCATACAACGCATTCGCAGCGTCGAATACGTCATGACCGACGCCATCGACCAGAAGTTTCGCGAACTGCACCAGGAAGTCGATTCAGTCTATGAGGTCTGGCGCAAGTATCGCCGCTGGTACACCAATTTCAAAGCTGAAGAGGCGCAGCGTAACGAATTCTCGAAATCCAATGCGGACAGCGGTACCTACGAGGCGATTAAGCAGTCCTACGACAACTATCGAATGGATCGCCTGGCGGCCCAGGAACAGGACAAATGGGCCGTCGGCTTCAATAACGAAATGGAGCCAATCATAGAGAAAATGGAAGAGCGCATCGCGGAAATGAACGGCTGGGTAGAGGACGGCTATGTCGAGTGGGCTCGTATTCTCGATGAACTTTTCGAGATCGAGAGCGGCCTCGACTAGCAAATTTCGTTACACTCCGAATTCACGTTTCCAGGGGATTTTCATGCGCCATCTGCTGACGCTTGCACTCTTATTAACGGCGACCGCTTTTGCGGACACCGATGTTATCGACCGTTCCGGATCGTGGGACGTCGACGCACCGCTTGGCCCATCCGCATTGCTCGAATTCACGACCGACGAAGGCACCTGGATGAACCTCGATGTCCATCCCGATGGCACCGAGGTCATATTCGATCTGCTCGGTGACCTGTACGTCGTGTCGATTGATGGTGGTCCGGCGAAACGCCTGACCGAAGGCGCTGCTTACGACATGCAACCGCGCTTCAGCCCGGACGGCACCCAGGTCCTTTTCAACTCCGACCGCGGCAATGTCAAAAACGCCTGGATCGCCGACTACGACGGCGAATCCCTCACAGAGATTCGCGCCGTAAGCGAGCAGTCTGGCAACATGATTAACGCCGCAGCCTGGACCGCCGATGGGGAATGGGTTCTTGCTCGCAAACGCGTCACGGACGTCAGCTCGATCGGTATTGCAGAGCTCTGGATGTACGACAGGAATGGTGGCAACGGTATTCAGGTAATGGCCCCTGGTGGCGAAGTCGATTCGTTCTCGACGACACGCGATGGCCGCTACATGTACCTCGGACAATCCGGGCCGTTCAGTTATGACCGCAATCCCCACGGGCCGATCTGGTCCGTCGTGCGCTATGACCGAAAAACCGGCGAATCGCGGCCGGTGACAGGCGGTGATGGCAGCGCCGCATCGCCGGTGCTAAGCCCGGATGAAAGATTCATCGCTTTCATTCGCCGCGCCGACAACAAGACTACGCTGTGGGTGCACAACCTGGCTGACGGTTCGGAACGGCAAATCTGGGACGGACTCGACCGCGACATGATGGAGGCCTTCGGCGGTAACTACATTTACCCGGCGTACGACTGGATGCCAGACGGCAACAGCCTCATCGTCTGGGCGCGTGGCAAGATCCATCGAGTCGCCGTAAACGGCAGCGGCGCGAGGGAGATTCCTTTTGAAGCCAGCGTTGCGGTGAAATATCACGAGCCACTGCGCGCGGCGCAGGACCCGGCACCCGATACGGTGCAGGCCAAACTGATCCGCTGGCCCGTCATCAGCCCTGATGGCAACACACTTGTCTTTAACGCACTCGGGCACCTCCACTACATGAGCCTGCCCGACGGCGAGGTAAAACGCGTCACCGATGGCGATGCTTTCGAGTTTGCGCCCACGTTCTCGCCCGATGGCCGTCAAGTCGCATTCACAACGTGGAGTGACGACGACGGTGCAACGCTAAGCGTGGTGTCAATGCGTCGCGGAGTCCCGGGGTCGATGTCGACCCTGTATCGTTCGAAAACACAGCTCGTTAACCCGGCCTACTCCGCCGACGGCAGGAAACTGCTGGTCGTAGCAGGCAGTGGCGTCAATTTGCGGGGCGGCTTCCTTGGTGGTGAGCAGCGCCATGACATCCTGATGCTCAATTCAGACGGTTGGGGTGGCGTTACCGAAATAACGTCGACATCGAACCGCGGCTCGCAGCGTCGCGTTACGCGGCCGAGCTTTTCACAAGACGGCCAGCGCATCTGGTACTTCGACGATCAGCCTATTCCCGGCCAGGAGCGCGGTCAGCGCACACCTGCCAAAACGGTGTTGTTCTCGATCAAAGTGGATGGCACCGACCGTAAGGAACACGTCAAACTGCGCTACGCACAGGAAGCCGTTGTGAGTCCGGATGAGACCCACGTCGCCTTTACTGAGCAGCACAATGCCTACGTCATGAAGCTGCCTGCATTGGGTGCGCCTGTCGATTTCGATCCAAACTCTGCCGCGGTATCGTTTACCCAACTGACAAAAGACGGTGGCGAATGGGTGACGTGGAGCGCCGATGGCAAATACCTGAGCTGGGGCTTTGGTCCAAAAGTGTATCGTGCCGCGAGAAGCGACCTGACGCTTGGAGCCAAAGCGGAACCGCGCGACTCCGGTGATCACGGCATTCATGTTGCCGCGGTAACACTCAACGACGATGGCCAGTTTGCTGTCGGGGACGACATCTATGACCTGGATGGCCTGAAAGCCGCACTCGAACCGACCTGGCAGGACGCAGCGCACGTTCGCGTGGACGTCACGGTCAATGACGGCGCGACCCGCGGCGCCCTCACCCGGCTTGAGAAATGGCTCACTGAAATCAAGGTCGGCTTCGAGGTCATTGATGCCGAGGCAAGTGAGGAAGAAACCACAGAGGAAGACGGCGAATCCGAACAGAAATCAGCCGAGCCTTGGGAATACACGATTGACCTCGAAGTACCGCGTGCCAAACCCGCTGGTGTCGTGGCGCTGACGGGCGGCCGCATCATTACGATGAATGGCGATGAGGTCATAGAAAACGGCACCGTGGTTATTGACGGCAACCGAATTGTAGCTGTCGGGCCCGCAAGCGTCGTGGCGATACCGGAGGACGCGCGCACCTTCGACGTCAGCGGCAAGACGTTGATTCCCGGACTCATCGACGCACACGCGCACCTGAGCTACGACTCCCTCGACGTCAACGCACAACGTAATCCGCAGTATTTTGCCAACCTGGCTTACGGTGTGACCACCTCGCACGACCCATCTGCGAGTACACACACCGTGTTCAGCCAGGCTGAGATGATCGGTGCCGGAGAAATGGTCGGCCCACGCATCTTCTCGACGGGCTTTATTCTTTACGGCGCGTTGATTCCCGACATGGCAGTCATCAACAGCTATGCGGATGCGTTATCACATGTCCAGCGTCTCAAGGGCGTCGGCGCATTTAGTGTTAAGAGCTACATGCAGCCGCGACGCGATCAGCGCCAATGGATAGTTCGTGCTGCGCGTGCCGAAGACATGCTTGTCATGCCGGAGGGTGGCGGTGACTTCCCCACCAACATGGGTATGGTTATGGATGGCCACAGTGGCATCGAACATTCGCTCTCTGTTGGCCAGCTGTACAAGGATGTCATTACGCTATTTGCGACGTCACGCGCCGGTTATACGGCGACATTGCTTGTCTCCTATGGCGGCCAGCCTGGAGAACACTGGTTCTATCAGCACTATAACGTGTGGGAGAACGAGAAACTGCAACAATACTTCCCGGCTCGCAGTATTGATGCACGCTCGCGCCGACGTGCGATGTCCGCTGAAGATGACTTCAACCACAAACGCGTCGCGCGTCACCTGAAGCAGATCGACGCTGCTGGTGGCCTGGTTACACTCGGCGCGCACGGCCAGTTACAGGGTCTTGGCGCACACTGGGAAATGTGGGCACTGACGCACGGCGGCATGGAAGCGCATAACGCGCTCAAGGCTGCGACAATCAACGGTGCCGAGTATCTCGGCATGGACAGAGACCTCGGCTCAATCGCCGCCGGCAAGCTCGCCGACATTGCGGTTCTGGACAAAAACCCGCTTGAGCAAATAGAAAATTCGGATAGCGTCAGCCTGACGGTAATAAATGGCGTCGTATATGACGCTGACAGCATGAATCAGCTGTGGCCACAGCAGGTTGAACGCGGCAAGTTCTATTTTCAGAACTAGCGCGATCTGGTGCTTCACAGGCCCGGGTACGCCGCAAGCAGTCATGTCAGGAGCACCAATCGGATATCTCGCCTGTCGTTTTGGCGGCGAATCGCAATATGTTGGCAACAGCATTAACAACGATGACAATATCGAATCTGTGGATTCGGTCATATTCCATAATCCCTCAGTCAGGGATAATTTCGGGCAGTATGGAAGCCTTAAGCCCACAATTTACGCTCTTTCTGACCGTCACGGCGGTTATCGGTGTGGTACTCGGTTGGGCCATCGGCGCGCTGCAGGCCAAGGGTCGCATCGGGAGGATGAGAGACGACTGGCAGATGAAGCTTGATAACTTCGTCCGACAGCGCGATCGCCTGACCACGGAAACCGCGAGCCTGCGTACGACCATTGAACAACAACAGGGCGCAATCCATCGCGCCGAGCTGGCGGTCGCGAAAAACCACACAGAACTCGAATCAACACGCGAGCGGGCCAAGCAGCTGTCAAAGGACATCTTTACGCTGCGATCAGAACGCGAAGACTTCAAGGCACGCGTCGGCGAGATACAGAACCAGATGCTCATGACGAAGCGTCAATCTGAAGAATTGCAGACCGAGTTCATCAAGTCGCGTGAATTCTACAAAGGTGAACTAACGAAATCGTTCGAGCGACGCAAAGAAGTCGAGGAAAAGCTCAAGAATGCGCGTGCGGAGCTGGAATCTTTTACGAACCTGCTCGAGTCCTCTCAATCCGAGCACGATTCCGTAAACAAGATGCTCGCCTCAGCGCAAAAGCGACTCAGCCAGATGGATATTCTCGAACAGGATGTGATTCGACTCGAGGCTGAGAATGCGCAACTCAATCATGATGCAACGCTGACCAGGCAGGAAATTGATACCCTGCAGCGCGATATCGCTGAGCTCGATGAACTCAAAGTACAAAACAAAGAGCTTGCAGAGGTTCTCAAGTCAATGGAGAACAGCCGCAAGCAGTACGAGAGCGACGCCAAGCGCTATCGCGAACACGCCGACCATGCCGAGAAGAAGTCTGAGACGCTGCGTCTCAGGCTCGACGACGTCGAGCAGAACTTCCTGGCAATTGAAAAGCAGCAACGCGACGCTTTAAAGCAGGCCCGCAAGGCTGACGACACTTCCGGGCTAAACGGCAGCAAGAAACGCAAACTCAAGAAGGACAATTTGCAGGAGATTGTCGGCATCGGAAAAGTGTTCGAACACGCTCTTAATGAGCTGGGTGTTTACACGTTCGCGCAAATCGCGGCCTTCGATATCGCTGACATTGCCCGGGTTAACTCAGCGCTGAAAGAATGCAAGGGCCGTATGGAACAGGACGACTGGATCGGCCAGGCCAAAGAGCTGCACTTCAAGAAATACGGCAAAAGTGAAGTTGCCTGAACCATCAACCTGGTCGCTCGACAACAGGAGAAAACGACATGAAAGTTATTCTTATCGCCTGGTTCATCGTGTCCGGCGACACGGCGGGTACGTCTGTCACCGCTGAATTCGATTCAATGGAAGCGTGTGAGAACGCAGCCCTGGCATTGCAACTGGCCGGCAGCAAAGGTAAGGGCAAGAATGTGAGCTGGCGGCACGTTTGCTCGCCAAAATAGCAGGCGCTCAAAGCCAGTATCGAGCGAGTGTAGGGTTTTACCCCACGGCGAAATACATTCTTAGACCCATGATTTTTCTCTAATTAATGGAACATTATGGGGGTCACGAACGTTCAGGTGATCAAGGACGCAGTTTTCGCGTCACCGATCATTTCAGGAGATCTCACAATGAGCACGGACGCGAAGAAAAAGAGCGACTCCGACAACCTTGTTCTCATGCCGGATATCTATGCAGAAGATGCCAGCGAGGACGAGCCGACCGTCGAAGTGATTGCTCTTGCGACCCCCGATGAAGATACCTCGGAAGGATTCGATCCTTACGACACTGCCCGCTTGTATAAGAAATAATTCCTGTCACTATTCGGCCATGGCCGAAAACAATCCCCCTCTGTACGGCGTTGGCGATGCCTCGTTCCAGGCTGCCGGCGGCCGCGAAGGCATATTCAAACTCGTCAACGAATTCTTTGATCGAATGGGCTCCGATGAGCGCTTTGCCACGATCTGGAACATGCACCCGGACGATAAGGACATCTCGCGCGACAAGCTCGCGAGGTTTTTGTGCGGCTGGTTGGGTGGCCCCAAACTCTATCGCGAGAAATACGGCAGCATTGGTATCCCGCGTGTACATCAGCACCTGGCTATCGCAACAGACGAGCGAGACCAGTGGCTCATCTGCATGGGCGAGACGGTCGAGGAGCAAGACTTCGATCCGTCATTCAAGGCGTACCTGATGGAACAGCTGTTTGTTCCGGCTGAGGCTGTACGCCGGCGCATCGCCGGCTTGCCAAAAATGGAGCGCTGATGGAGGGCTAGAGGCTCAGGTCGATGTGTCCTTGGTCATTTCATCCTGACAACGTCTATCGACTCCAATGCCTGCAGGTACTCGGCAACGTATTCAACCGGCACCGTACCGAATTCCGCTACAAGCCAGTCACGGATATCACTGACCGTCCTTTCGCCATCCACGAAGTTCAGCAACTCGTACGCAAGCATGCCACCATCAGCCAGGTCCGTACTGTGCTTGAGTATGGCCAGACTTTTCAGGTCCTCGGCACCCAGCTTGTCTTCGAGAAACGAATAGCCAAACGCATTCATTGGACCCTGGATGTCCGGATTGCGCTCATACACCGTTTCGTCGCGCGGGATAAAAATAGCCGGTACCGGCTGCAGCATTAGCGGACGAAGCTGGTCCAGCGAGGCAACAGCATAGCGATACTGTTCTTCCGGCAGAGCCGCGAAACGCTCGATGCTGCGGATTTTTTGTCTTTCGATTTCGAAGAAGATCTCAGTCACGGCAGCCGGGTCGAGCAGCGTCAATGTGCGCCGGAATTCCATGACCTCGGCACTGCGCCGCACCGAGTTGCGTCGCAACATTTCGAGCACGCGCGGAACGTCGTTATCCGACATATTGGCGAGGAACAA
>Ga0316201_10000307_pt1 | contig 26261 bp, 25 predicted proteins | sample CS6wburrow_MG_FD_204516 | JGI IMG/M metagenome (GOLD analysis project Ga0316201, IMG submission 204516) | Coastal sediment microbial communities from Delaware Bay, Delaware, United States - CS-6 worm burrow | ecosystem: Environmental > Aquatic > Marine > Coastal > Sediment | place: USA... | reverse complement strand
CGCGCGACATCGGCCTCGAATTCGTAATTGCGTCGAATACTTTTCTTGGACACAGAACTGGTCTCGAGCCATCGGTAATTATCGGCGGGACCGAGCAACACGTCGCGCAGCACACCGTACTCGCTGTCGACACCCCAGTTTTCAAGCACGGGGGTTTGGCCACCCTGCCGTCGAGTTCGTAAACTAAAACTATCTGCCATGATTCCTCCGCCGGTATTGTTGGCATCTCAAGTTCCGGCGAGGCTATCCCCGGCCGCCTTCCGTGTCAATTCGAGCCGCGCAATAACCCCAAGCGGCAATAAAAATGTCGATTTGACTTTGCCTATTTTTGTGATCACAATTACCCGGTTCGCAAAATCTAAACTATGCTTGGGGCTACGAAAAGGCCCGATCCCGGACCTTGTTACAGGCAGCCAGACGGCATCATATGAAAGACTGGATAGAACAGCACCAAATCACCGAAGTGGAATGTATCGTTCCCGATCTCGCGGGCGCCGCGCGCGGCAAAATCATGCCCGCCTCGAAGTTCACCGACACCACGACGCTGCGTATGCCGCAGGCGATTTTCATGCAGTCGGTGACCGGGGATTACCCCGATATCTGGGAGGAACTGAATCCACTCGATATCGACATGATACTGAAGCCGGATCCCTACACCATCCGGTTGCTACCCTGGGCACGCGAGCCCTCCGCGCAGGTCATTCACGATTGTTACGACATGAAGGGCCAACCGATCGAATTCTCGCCGCGCCAGGTGCTGCGCCGCGTGCTCGAATTTTACCGCGCCGAGGGCTGGAAACCGGTGGTCGCGCCCGAGCTCGAGTTTTACCTGCTGCAACCCAACATCGATCCCAAGAATCCGCTGATGCCACCTATCGGCCGCACCGGCCGCGCCGAGCGCAGCGGACAGTCCTACAACATCGACTCGGTTAACGACTTCGACCCGATGTTCGACGATATGTACGATTTCTGCGAGGGCCAGGGGCTCGAGATCGACACCCTGATTCACGAGGAAGGCATGGGGCAGATGGAGATCAACCTGCTGCACGGCGACGCGGTGGAACTCGCCGACCAGGCTTTCCTGTTCAAGCGCACGGTGCGTGAATCCGCACTGCGCCACGATCTTTACGCCACCTTCATGGCCAAGCCGATGGAGGGTCAACCGGGCAGCGCGATGCATATCCACCAAAGCGTCGAAGACATTGAATCGGGCGAGAACATCTTCTCGACGCCCGAAGGCATGCCCAACGAGTTGCTGTTAAGCCATATCGCCGGCCTGCAGCGTTACCTGCCCGAGTCCATGGCGCTGATGACGCCCTACGTCAATTCCTATCGCCGCATCGTGCGGGAAATGGCGGCGCCGATCAATTTTCACTGGGACTTCGATAATCGCACCACCGGTTTCCGAGTCCCCGACAACAATCCGAAAGCGATGCGCGTGGAAAACCGGATCGCGTCCGCCGACGTTAACCCTTACCTGGCGATAGCGACTTCGCTGGCCTGCGGTTATCTCGGCATGAAACAGGGATTGAAACCGACCGAGCCGCTGAACGGCAGCGCCTACGACGAGCCGATGCAGCTCTCGCGCCACTGGTACGACTCGCTGCAGCGCCTCAAGGATTGCAAGGAAATGCGTGAAATCCTGGGCGAGACCTTCGTCGACGTTTACGTTGCCGTCAAGGAAGTCGAATTCGATAATTTTCTGAATGTAATCAGTCCCTGGGAACGGGAGCACTTACTGTTAAAAGTCTGAGGTGACATTATGACCAGAGCAACCGCGATGGATATGAGCAATACCGAAAAGTGGCAGGACCTCGATAGCCATCACCTGCACCCGTTTACCAATCCGCACGACCTGCAGGAAAAGCCGGCACGCATCATCGAATCGGCCGATGGCGTATACCTGACCGATTCCGACGGCAACGAGCTGCTCGACATGATGGCGGGGCTGTGGTGCGTCAACATGGGTTACGGCCAGAAAGACATGATCGAGGCGGCGTACCGGCAGATGCAGCAGCTGCCCTACTACAACGCCTTTTTCAAGACTTCGACGCCGCCGGTGGCCGAGCTTTCGGCGCTACTGGCGGAAGTAACCCCGGCCCACATGGACCACGCGTTTTTCACCAGCTCCGGGTCGGAAGCCAACGACACCGTGCTGCGCCTGGTCTGGCGTTACTGGGACATCCTCGGCAAACCGGAAAAACGCGTCGTCATCAGTCGCAAGAATGCTTATCACGGCAGCACTATCGCCTCCTCCAGCCTGGGGGGCATGGCGGACATGCACAAACAGGGCGGGATAATACCCGATATCGTCCACGTGGAGCAGCCCAACTGGTTCGAAAAGCGCTGCGAGCTTGGCGTCGACCTCGACCGGGAAGAATTCGGACGTCAGGCCGCGCAATCGATCGCCGACAAGATCGAGGAACTCGGCGTCGACAGGGTCGCCGCGTTCATCGCCGAGCCGATCCAGGGCGCGGGCGGCGTTATCGTGCCGCCAGATTCTTACTGGCCGGAAGTGAAAAAGATTTGTGAACACTACGGTATATTGCTGGTCGCCGACGAAGTCATCTGCGGCTTCGGTCGCACCGGGGAATGGTTCGGCACCGATTACTACGGTCTCAAACCCGACCTGATGCCGATCGCCAAGGGCCTGTCATCGGGCTACCTGCCAATCGGCGGCGTCATGGTGGCGGACAAGATCATGGATGTGCTAATCAACCAGGGCGGCGAGTTCAACCACGGTTATACCTACTCGGGTCACCCGGTGTGCGCGGCCGTGGCGATCGCCAACATCAAACTGATGCAACGTGAAAATATCGTGCAGAAAGTGCGCGAATCGACCGCGCCCTACCTGCAACGGCGGCTGCGTGAACTCGGCGATCATCCCCTGGTCGGTGAAGTCCGCGGTGTCGGCATGTTCGGCGCGCTGGAGCTGGTCAAGGACAAGGAAAACTACGTCAGGTTCGACAAGGATCTCGGTGTCGGCACCATTTGCCGTGAATTCTGCTTCAACAATAACCTGGTGATGCGAGCGGTCGGCGACTCGATGATTATTTCACCACCGTTGATATTGCAGCAGGCAGACGTCGACGTTTTCGTCGAACGCGCCTGGCAGTGTCTCGACCTGACCCAGAAAGCGGTCGGCTGATCGTAGCGGCATGTCTTTGAAGCTGGTTCAGGACCGTAGCGACACCAACGACTACCCGGAATCCTACTATCAGGCCACCCGGAATCGCGAACTCGAAATAAGCGCGCTGGACGGCTCGCGCCGCGCCGATGTCTGCATCATCGGCGGCGGCTATACCGGGCTGTCGTCCGCGTTGCACCTGGCCGAGCGAGGTTTCGACGTGGTGCTGCTGGAGGCTCGCAAACCCGGCTGGGGCGCCTCTGGCCGTAATGGCGGACAACTCTGCACGGGTCAGCGCAAGGATCAGGCCGAACTTCTAGAAATGGTTGGCGCCGCAACCGCGCGCCAGTTCTGGGAACTGGCGGAGGCCGCCAAGGATACGGTCAGGCAGCTGGTTGACAAGCATCGCATCGAATGCGATTTGAAACCGGGAATCGCGCATCCCAACCACAAGCCCGCCTACGCGCAGGAAACCAGGCAATATGTCGAATTTCTGAGGCAGGAATACGACTACCAGCAGATCGAGTACCTCGACAGGGACGCCATGGCCGATCTGGTCGGCAGCGATAGCTATTACGGCGGCAGTCTCGACATGGGCGCCGGGCATCTGCACCCGCTGAACTACGCGCTCGGACTCGCCGATGCGGCGCTTGCCGCCGGCGCCCGCATCTACCGCGACACGGCCGTCAATGGTTACCAGGAAGGCAAGCCCAATCGCGTGCAAACCGACCGCGGGGTCGTCGAAGCGGACCACATCGTGCTCGCCTGTAACGGTTACCTCGGCAAGCTGGAAAAAAGGGTCGCTGGCAAAATCATGCCGATCAATAATTTCGTCATTGCCACCGAGCCCCTGAACGCGGCGCAGCTTGAAGAAATCAACCCACGCGATATTGCGATTGCCGATTCGCGTTTCGTGGTCAACTACTATCGGCTGTCGGCTGACAAACGCCTGCTGTTTGGCGGTGGCGAAAACTACCGGCAGAATTTCCCCGCCGATATCGCGGCTTTCGTGCGCAAGCCGATGTTAAAGGTGTACCCGCAATTGGCCGACACCCGCATCGACTATGCCTGGGGTGGTACGCTCGCGGTAACGCTCAATCGAATGCCTCATTTCGGACGCATCGGTCACGGCGTCTACTACGCGCAGGGTTACTCGGGACAGGGGGTGGCGCTAGCATCGCTGGCCGGGAAGCTGATTGCCGAAGCGCTGTCGGGCGAGGCGGAAAAATTCGACCTGTTCGGCAAGATCCCGACCCGCAGCTTCCCGGGCGGCGACCTGCTGCGCTGGCCCGGCCTGGTGCTGGGCATGACCTACTACGCGCTGCGAGACCGGTTCTAGGGAGATCGCAGCAGAACACTCAAGCTGCGGCGAACGTCGACGGCGGGTTGGGAGATCCCGGATAAGTGCTGCCGCACTTTCCGGGATGACAACTAGTACCGAATCCTGTAATTAATACAGGATTCGGTACTAGTTGTCAGTTGACCGCCTTGCGGGCCAGCATTTCCTCGATCAGTTCGTCATCCTGCAGCTGTAGATGATATCCCTGGGTTTCGAGATTTTTGATGACCTCGGCCGTCTTCTCCTTGGCCAGCTTGCGTTCCCCGGTCAAATTGAAACTGAAGCTGAATTCGGGCGGTCCGAAAACGCGCAGCAGTTCCTGCGGTATCATCGAAAAATCATCCTTGTCGATGAGGTAGAGATAGGTGTCGAATTTGAGATTACTGCGGTAAATGTGGCACAACATGGCAAATATCTTTTTTTGATCGGGCGCATGTTAGCACAGACAGGACGGGGCCGGCAGATGCCGGCCCCTGTTGCCATAGGTCAGGTTGTCGAGTTGGAGAACTCGGGATAGGCTTCCATTCCACACTCGGAGAGATCAACGCCATCGTACTCTTCTTCTTCGCTGACCCGGATACCCATGATCATCTTGATCACGAACCAGGTCACCAAACTGGCGACGAATACCCAGACGAAAATTGTCAACGCGCCGATAATCTGGCCGGAGAAGCTGGAACCATCGTTGGTCACCGGTACCAGCAGCAGGCCGAGCAAACCGACCACTCCGTGTACCGAAATCGCACCCACAGGGTCGTCGATCTTGAGCTTGTCCAGGGTTACGATACTGAAAACCACCAGTACACCACCGGCAGCACCGAAGATCGTGGCCAGCAGGGGCGTTGGTGTCGACGGCTCTGCGGTAATCGCCACCAGGCCGGCCAGCGCGCCGTTGAGCGCCATCGTCAGGTCGGCCTTACCGAACATGACGCGCGCCAGGATCAAGGCAGCGATGAGACCGCCCGCCGCCGCCGCGTTGGTATTCATGAATACGACAGCAACCGCGTTGGCGCTCTCGACCGAGGCCGTCGCCAACACCGAGCCGCCGTTGAAGCCAAACCAGCCCAGCCAAAGGATAAAGGTGCCGAGCGTCGCCAGCGGCAGGTTAGCGCCCGGGATCGCGAAGACCTGGCCGTCCTTGCCGTATTTACCTTTGCGGGCACCCAGCAGAATTACGCCCGCCAGCGCCGCGGACGCGCCCGCCATGTGCACGATGCCGGAGCCGGCAAAGTCAGAGAATCCGAGGTCGCCGAGTGTATACATCCCAAATACTGGCATGCCACCCCAGGTCCAGCTACCCTCTAGCGGGTAGATCACACCGGTCATGACCACGGCAAAAACCAGGAAAGCCCAGAGCTTCATACGCTCTGCGACCGCGCCCGAGACGATTGACATCGCGGTAGCGACGAATACGACCTGGAAGTAGAAATCCGCAGATGGCGCGTAGGTTGCGGGTTCTTCGGCACCGGCGACACCATCGCCGAGAATACCCGACAGGAACAGTGTGAAATCCCCGCCGCCGTACATGATCGAGTAGCCGCAGACCATGTACATGGTGCAGGCAACCGCAAACAATGCAACGTTCTTGGTCAGTATTTCGGTCGTATTCTTGGCACGTACCAGCCCGGCCTCGAGCATGGCAAATCCAGCGGCCATCCACATGACCAGGGCCCCACAAACGAGGAAATAAAATGTATCGAGTGCGTACTGTAACTGAAAAATCTCGTTTTCCATGCTGACCTCCTAAAGCGCCGTGGGACCAGATTCGCCCGTACGGATACGAACAACCTGTTCAAGGGGTGTTATAAAAATCTTGCCATCGCCAATCTTTCCGGTGTTGGCGCTGCTGGTAATGGCTTCGATTGCCTGATCGACGAGATCATCGTCAATCGCAATCTCGAGCTTAACCTTGGGCAGGAAGTCGACTACGTATTCCGCACCGCGGTACAACTCGGTGTGCCCCTTTTGACGCCCAAACCCCTTCACTTCCGAGACGGTCAGCCCCTGCACTCCGATTTCTCCGAGCGACTGGCGAACGTCATCGAGCTTGAACGGTTTGATTATCGCTGTAATGATTTTCATGGATATCTCTCCGAATTAAGTTCCGGACAAATTTTGGCGACTCTGGGCAAGCAAGCAAATAATCGTTAATATTGCAGTGTTTCAAGCCACCTTTGCACTTTGTTAGTGCATTATTTGATAATAACGCACCTTTTTAGGGCTTATATGATTGACAATCAAACGCTCAACCAGCTATCCGAGAAGATCAATGCATTGTTGCCAAGCGGTCTGCAACAGGCCAAATCAGACTTCGACGCACGCCTGAAAAGCCTGCTACAACAGCAGCTTGCCAACTACGAAATGGTTAGTCGCGAAGAATTCGATATCCAGACGAAGGTGTTGGCGCGCACCCGGGAGAAACTAGAAGTGATCGAAGCCAGGCTGAAGGAGCTCGAGCAGTCGCTGGAGCAGCAGTCCTAGCGATCAGACTGCTGCTTTCGCCGACGAGAGATAAAGAGATTAGCCGTCTTTGGCGCCGGTGTTGATCCCCAGCAGCGTGTAGGGTGGACACCAGCGGATAGCGGCGGTTATCAACAACACCACACCCACCACCAGCGCGATAATACCGATTGTGCCCTGCAACAGGCCAAGCGGATAAGCGGCAATTAATGCGATACCGACGATTGCCCGAATTACGCGGTCAACAGTTCCCATATTTGGTTTCATAACCTGCTCCTGGTTGAATTAAAAACTGGCGCGGTAATTGTACCGCGCCAGTTGCTTACGTCCTAGTTTGCAGGCGCTGCTGCCTGGTTTCCGGCTGCAGGCACCGGGGCGAAATAGCCGCCCATGTTCATCATGTTGAACATCGGTTGCATCGACTGCGGGTTCATCATCCAGTTGATTCTTGGGGTGTACCAGTTAGGATCGGCGAGCGAAGTAACGGGCTGGTAAAAGGCCGGATTCATCATCGCATTCATCCAGCGTGTGTAATAAGTCGGATCCGCCATTTGCATCATCGGCTGGTACATCGCCGGGTTCATTGGCGCCATCATCCACTGCATGTACATGTTCGGGTTCATGAAATGGCCCATGGCACGGCTCATCTTGTTGAAGTCGGTCATACCGCTCATCCAGGTATCCCACATGACGGGCTCGGTGGCACACTTGGTCATGACGTGGAGCGTGCGCGGATCATTGACCACCGCCATCAGCTTGGCGAATTTTGCCGGATCGGCCATGGTTTCAGCCATGACTTCCATATCGGTGAACGCCTTGAGCTGTGGCCGGATCCCGTCAAACTGCGCGTTATCGGTATCGGTGCACTGCCCGTAATACTGCTTGGCAAGTTCAAACTTGTGCTCTGATGGATTTGCCGCCTGCTCGTTGGCAAATGAAATCGAACTCGAAATAGCGGCAGTGGCAGCCAGCAGCGTGGCTGAAAGTATCGCCGTTAAACTTCTGGAACTCATAGTATTGGCCCTCTTTATCCTCGTTATATAAAATTGTCAGGACATTATATTAAAAAATCCTAATATACTTATATTCCTTCAGGGATAGACCGCCTGCGCATTCGGGTAAGCCTGACGCCAGCCCTCTCATTAGCCAAAACAGGCCCGAGAATCAGGCCATGTTTTCGTGCTAGACTGCATCTCACAACGCGGGACGCGTTTTGCCGGCCAATGAATTGCCGGTTTATCTTCTAGAAAGGATGCAGCCATGTCACTCACACAGCTAGTTACCCGCGCTCAACTGGGCATAAACGCCCCCGAGGTGAGCGTCGAAGTACACATATCAAGCGGTTTGCCGGCCTTCACCATGGTCGGCCTGCCGGAAACGGCGGTGCGCGAAGCGCGCGACCGGGTCCGTTCCGCGATCATCAACTCGGGCTTCGATTTTCCCGCACGGCGTATCACGGTTAACCTGGCCCCGGCCGATTTACCCAAAGAAGGCGGACGCTACGATCTTCCGATTGCGTTGGGTATCCTGGCCGCCTCCAGCCAGGTTAATATCGAGACGCTTAATGATGTTGCCTGTTTCGGAGAGCTCGCACTAAGCGGCGAGTGTCGCAAGATCGAAGGCTTGCTACCGGCCTTGATCGCGAGCAAAAAAGCTGGCCAGCCCGTCACCATACCAGGCCAGAACCAGCCCGAGGCCACGCTGGTAAGAGATCTTACGGTGCGCTTGACCGATTCGCTGGCACAGGTATGCGCTAGCTTGAACGGCGGCGACGCACTACCCCTGGCCGATTCCCGACCCGAATCCAGGCTTCCGCACTACCGCCTCGACCTCGCTGAAGTCCGTGGCCAGTACCAGGCCAAACGCGCCCTCGAAATTGCCGCTGCCGGTGGCCATCATATGCTGATGATGGGCCCGCCAGGTACCGGCAAGAGCATGCTGGCACGACGCCTGAATTCGATCCTGCCGCCAATGAGCGAGGAAGAGGCGATGAGTCTTGCCAGCGTGCGTTCGATTTGCCAACACCCGGTTGATCCACAAAGCTGGCTCGAGCGCCCCTTGCAGTCGCCTCATCACACGGTTTCCGAGGTTGCGCTGGCGGGCGGCGGCAGTCACCCAAGGCCAGGAGAGATATCGCTGGCACACAACGGCGTACTGTTTCTCGACGAGCTGACCGAGTTCCGACGCGGGGTTATCGAAGTACTCAGGGAACCGCTGGAAACCGGTCAAATTCATATTTCACGCGCATCCGGCAAGGCAATTTTTCCCGCGCAGTTCCAGTTGATCGCCGCGATGAACCCATGCCCCGGCGGCTGCGATTCGATCAAGGCCTGCGAATGCTCACCGGAACAGTTGAACCGTTATCGCAACAAGCTATCGGCGCCGCTGCTGGATCGCATCGATATCCAGATCGAACTCGGGCGTGTGCCCCATCGCGTACTGCTCAGTGACGAAAACCGGGCGGTCGAAACCAGCGACCAGGTTCGCCATCGAGTGGAAACCGCGCGCCGACGGCAACTGGCGCGCCAGGCCTGCGTCAATGCAAAACTCGATAATCGGGGTTTACTGGATGCATGCCGGCTCGATCGGCATCTGGAACAGGTACTGGCACGTGCGATCGACAAGTTGCGCCTCAGCGCTCGCAGTTACCACAAGGTACTAAAGCTGGCGCTGACGATCGCAGACCTTGCGCAGGCGGAAAATATTACCGCAGCGCATATCGCCGAGGCCATTTCCTATCGGAGGAGCGATCGCCGCCGACCGTGAAAATTATCAGCCTGACCAGGTCTCGATGCTTCGGGTAATTAGCGGTTCCGCTCAGGTGCTGCCTGGCCGAGCTGGCTTACGGCCATAGGTAGTTTCGGATGCTGGATAACGCGGAAGCGTTTCCGGGGCGACATCGCCTTGTGGCGATGTCACTTTGATTCGTCGAGAATGTACTCAACGACTGCCTTGATTTGATCGTCGTTAAACTGGGAACCGCCGCGCGGCGGCATCGCGCCGATTCCATTGATGGCCCCGGCAACCAGTGCGTCCAGACCCTTGGCCAGGCGCGCACTCCAGGCACCAGCATCACCGATCTTGGGCGCACCCGCGGCACCGGTGGAATGACAGGCGAGACAGGCGCTCTGGTAGAGCTGGTCGGGTGACTTGTCGGCCACGCTTCCACCGGCCGAGGCTACCGACATGTTACTGCGCATTTCGGCAAGAGTTAGCACTGGCTTCAGTCGCATCGCGATATCTTCCATGCTGTCGACCTTAACCACGACTTCCTCGTCGCTTTGAGGGCCGATAATGCCTTCTCCGATAATCAATGCAATAAGCAACAAAACGCCCAGAACCGTTATATTGTGTGTCGAAAAAGTCTCGTGTTGGGTATCGCTCACGTGGGTCTCCAGGAAATGGACGGTGCCGAAACGCAGCGCATTATCGTCGAAAAACGGCTAATTCGCAAAAATTATTTGCCGAACTTACCTAAACCGGGACGCGATAGTTTACAATCACGGCGCTGCCCTGTCGGGCTGCACGGGAATTTCCAGGCGCTCGTAGCTCAGTTGGATAGAGTGTTGGCCTCCGAAGCCAAAGGTCGTGGGTTCGACTCCCGCCGAGCGCGCCATTCCTGCCGATGCGATCTCCTCCTGAAAACTCCGACTACCTGCTTTCCGTCCACCCCCCAAAAGTCCCGGTGGTAAAACTTGTTTAGCGCGCGGCAATCCAGGTGAAGCGCGGGCAACTTGTTTGCCTGCAGGCCGTCGCAGGCCGGGTTGCGCTCCCGGCGCACCCGGCACTCATACGCCCCTGTACTCGAGCGCCGCAGCCGCAAGCCGGATTCCAACGCCGCAGCTGCAAGCGCAGCGGTACCCTCCCGGATGGCTGGGTTTCAATCGACTCGAACACCGCAATGTGCAGATGTTTTTTGCCTGCAGGCCGTCGCGAGCGCAGCAGCCGCAAGGCGGAATCCGGCGAGATGGCGTGAGCGTACACACAGTACGCGAACGTCTCGAGCCGGATTCCAACGCCGCAGCTGCAAGCGCAGCAGGCCTGCAGGCAAAAAAAAGCCCTCCCGAATACGGGAGGGCTTAACATAAGTCAAAACCTGAGGAGGAGGAGGGGGTTTTAACTTGTTGCCTGGGCAGTCGTCCTGCCGCAACGGCAATGATGCTATATTATGGACGTAACTGTTATAATAACAGTTACAATTTTTTTAAATATTATACAATACAGTTGGTGAGATACCATGACAGTTACGCGTCCGGAAACCTATAAATATGCCCAGGTTTCCCGCTATATCAACGAGTTGATCGAGAAGGGAGATCTCAAGCCGGGCGATAAAGCACCCTCGCTGCGCAAGCTAAGCAAACAGCTCGGGGTCAGCATTGCAACCGTTACTCAGTCCTATGTCAACCTTGAAGACCAGGGAATTCTGACCGCCAAACCGCAATCCGGATTCTACGTCAACGCGCTGGTTAATCAAATAACCGATATCGGAAAATCCACCGCCACTCCCGGACAGGCGCGGCGAGTGCGATTCGGCGGACTGTTCGAGGAAGTTTTTCGCAACGCCAACAACCCGCGAATCATACCCTTCGGCACGTCAAATCCGTCGACGGAATTCATGCCGGTCAAATCCCTGACGCGCGCAACCCGCAGCATCATCAGCCGTTACCCGCAAAGGAGCATGGATTACCTGTTTCCACCCGGCGACCGCAAGCTGCGCGAACAGATTGTCCAGCAGTATGCCCAAAACTATACCCGGGTCAGCGCGGACGACATTATCATCACCTCGGGCGCCACCGAGGCACTGTCGATCAGCTTGCGTACCGTGGCCAAACGCGGCGATACCATCGCGGTCGAATCCCCGACCTATTTCGCCGTGCTGCGCATGATCGAACAGATGGGGATGCTGGCGGTCGAGATCGATACCGATCCGATAACCGGGATCGATCTCGAGGCGCTCGAGGAAGCCTTCGACACCATGGATATCAAGGCCGTGATGGCATCGCCCAACACCAGCAACCCGCTGGGCTGCCAGATGCCGGAGGAACGCAAGCGCGAACTCGTCAACCTGCTGGCGGAACGCGATATCCCGCTAATCGAGGACGACGTTTACGGCAGCGTGTATTTTGGTGAAAAGCCACCCCGCCCCGCCAAATCCTACGATCTCAACAATATCGTGCTGAGCTGTTCATCCTTCTCCAAGACCCTGGCACCGGGTTACCGCGTGGGTTGGGTTATCGCGGGCCGCTACCATAAAAAGTTTCTACAGTTCAAACAGGCCTGGTCTTCAGCCACCTCGTCGATCAACCAGCTCGCACTCGCCGAATTCCTCAGCAGCGGGCAGTATGACCGTCACCTGGTGCGGCTGCGCGTTGCGATGCGCGAACAGGTGGAACGCGGCAGGTTCATGATTGCCAAGAATTTTCCCGAGGGGACGCGTATCTCGCATCCGCACGGCGGCAACGTGTTGTGGGTTGAAATGCCCCCGAGTTGCGACAGTATCGATATATTCAATCGCGCTCTCGAGCATAATATCGCTATCACCCCTGGCATCCTGTTCTCGGCAACGCGTCGTTACAGGAATCACATGCGCATCAATTGCGGCTCGCCGTGGAACGAGGCCACGGAAAGCGCGCTCAAGACCCTGGGGAGAATCGTCTGCGCTTGCCGCTCTGCCTAGCCGGCCTGTCGTTCCAGCGCTTCGATCGTTTCACTCAGGCGCAACCAGTTCTCTTCCGCCAGGTTCAGGCGCTCCTGGTTTTCGGCCTGCGCCGCCAGGGTCGAGTTCAGTGTTTCCCGGTTAGCGGCTTCATAAATCGATTGATCACTCAGGGTTTGCTCCAGTTGATCCCGGGTTGCTCCGAGCTTCGCAATTTCACGCTCGATTTTAGCCAGCTGCGCGGTATGAGTTTTCAATTCACGCCGATATTGCTTGCCATTCCCCGGCTTAGCACTGCCGGCTTTGGTGGCTGCCCGACTCTGACCACCCGATTTGCGCTGGGCCAGCCAGGCCGGGTAGGCGTCCAGATCCTCCTCGAAACGCCGCAGCTCGCCGCGGTCAACCAACCACAAATCATCGCAAACGCTGCGCAACAGGTGGCGATCGTGGGACACCAGGATCACACTGCCCTCGAATCCCTGCAAAGCCTGGTTCAGGGCCAGTCGCATTTCCAGGTCGAGATGGTTGGTAGGCTCGTCCAGCAACAACAGGTTTGGTCGTTGCCAGATTAGCAAGGCCAGCACCAGGCGCGCCTTTTGCCCGCCGGAAAACGTATCTATCGCCTGCAGCACCTTGTCGTTCCGAAAATTGAAGCCGCCGAGAAAGCTCCTTATCTGGCGTTCACTCAATCCGGGGTCGAGCCGCTGCATGGTGAGCAGTGCACTGGCTTCGAGATCGAGCTGCTCTACCTGGTGCTGGGCGAAATATCCGATGCGCAATTCCCTGGCGCGTGTAACCTCGCCCCGAAAGGCCGCCAGTTCCCCGGCCAATAACTTGATAAAGGTGGATTTTCCTGCGCCGTTCAAGCCGAGCAACCCAATCCGTTCACCTGGAATGAGCGAGAACTCGAGATTTTCGAGCACGATCTTGTCGCCGTAGCCGGTGGCCACATGATCGAGCTTGAGCAAGGAACTCGGCAATGCCAGCGGCGCTCGGAACTCGAAATGAAACGGTGAATCGATGTGGGCCGGGGCAATCAGCTGCATTTTCTCGAGCGCCTTGATTCGACTCTGCGCCTGTTTCGCCTTGGTCGCCTTGGCACGAAAGCGGTCAATATAACTTTGCATATGTGCAATGCTTTGCTGCTGCTTCTGGTGAGCCGCCTGCTGCTGCGCCAGGTGTTCGGCACGTTGCAGTTCGAACGCCGAGTAGTTGCCGCGATAAAGGGTGACGCGCTGACCCTCGATATGCGCGACGCTATCGACTACCGCGTCGAGAAAATCGCGGTCATGTGAAATCAGCATCAAACTGCCACGATAACGTTTCAACCATTGCTCGAGCCAGATCACCGCGTCCAGGTCCAGGTGGTTGGTTGGCTCATCGAGCAGCAGCAGGTCGGAGCGGCACATCAGGGCCCGGGCCAGGTTGAGGCGCATGATCCAGCCGCCGGAAAAACTGTTCAACGGTTGATAAATTTCCGCATCGGCGAATCCCAGCCCTGCCAGCAGGCGCGCTGCCCTGCTTTGCGCCTGGTAACCATCGATTTCCTGCAACCGCTCGTGGCAGCCGGCAATCTGCGTCGAATCGTGATCGAGCTCGGCCTGCGCGAGGCGCTGCTCGGTCTGACGCAGCTCGACATCGCCATCGATAACATATTCCAGCGCCTGCCGCGCGCTCAGGCGAGTCTCCTGTTCAACCGCGGCAACCGCCCAGTCGCGCGGCATAGTGAAATCCCCCTGGTCTGCCGACAACTCGCCCCGGATCAACGCGAACAGCGACGATTTTCCACAGCCGTTTGCGCCGGTAATGCCGAGCTTTTGCCCGTCGTATACCTTGAAACTGGCATCTTCGAACAAGAGCGTGGTCGAACGCCGCAGCGCCAGCCCCGAAAAACTAAGCATGCGTCACTCTCCGCCAACCTGTCTTACGCGCTGAAATACTCACATTAACTACCGTCCCGGGAAATGGGGTAAGATACCATCCTGGGCTCCAGGAAGTTAACCCGAGAATAATATGAATCTAGAAAAATACTATAACCTGGAAGGGTCAAAACTTTCTTTCACTCGGCAACAGGCAAGCGATTTCGCAAAAACGGAAGCGGATGACTTCAACTCGATCCACGATGTCGATTCGATGCGCTTCTGCGTGCCGGGCGACCTGCTGTTCTCGATTGTCATCCATCACTACGGCCTGCGTCAAACCATGGGATTCTCTTTCTCCGGTATGGTCGGCGCCGAGGTCACGCTGATTCTGCCAGAAGTCAATGCGCGCGAAATTTCGATCTACGATGAAAATGACAAGAAGTACCTCGACGTCTCGACCGACGGTGCCCACAGTCGAAACCAGGGTTTGATCGATTCGCTGACGAGCAACTACGTCAAATTCTCCGGTCACACTTTCCCGCATCTGCTGGTACCGTTGATGAAACAGAACAACGTCATGATCAACACCGAAAGGCCGCTGGTAATTTATGACCATATGCGAATTTCGCTGGATACCCTTGACATCGACTCGGTCGATCTCGAGTTGACGGAAAAGGTCTTCCGCCTCTATGGCAAGCGCGGCGACGTCGCGCTCAATTACGACCTTGTCTCTAACGGTGAAACAGTGGGTAAAGGCCAAAAGAAACTGGTACTAAGCGGGCTGCGCGAATATGACCAGGCCAAGATCGACGAACTGATCGAAGTCTACAATGAACACAAGAGCAGATATCGCAACGGCGGTTAATAGCGGCGAACGAAGTTTAGATAGCCGCCGTTGCGCGCGCCGCTTACATATTCAAACCGAATAAAGGCGGTACTCTCGACAAAGTAATCAAATCGAATCCCCCGGGTCAGCGATTCCGCCAACTCGAAAATCTCGGTGCTGTCAGCGTCGATATCGCCGTCGATATCCTGGTAAGCCGCGTAAGGGCTGATCCGCAGGTTCGCAAAGCGAAAACCGACACCGATTTCCACGCCGCTCTGAGTCCATTCGATCCTGGCCTCGTCCTCGTCCGCGTTTACGCCACTCTCGGTGCCGACGTTGTAGCGCAGATCGAGCAACAGGTGTAACCCGACATGGTCGCTGATTCGAAACGGCTGGCGCAAGTATAAGCCGAGATACTGCGCATCAAATTTCAGCGTTTGCGCGGCACTGTCGCTATCGGCAACCACGCGCAGGTCGACGTAGCCGATACTCGCACCCACGACCAGATCGCTGTTGGTTTTTTCCTCGATTTGAAAATTCAACTCGCTGACCTGGGCTTCACGGGTATCGTTATCGAAACGCCAGTCCGAATCGGTGTTGCCCAGCTCCAGCGAAATACCGGTCCAGAAGGCGCTCGCCAGGCACGGGAAAAACAACAGGATCAATAAACTAAATCGCACGGGCCAATCCGTTTTCAGGTCGCTCACAGGAGTGGGATTGCATGCCTTCTCCCGGATAGCAGCGGCCCAGGTATTATAAAATCCCCAGTCGCTTTAACTGCGACCTGTCGCTGATACGTTCGCATTCGGCAACAATCCAGCTGCCGACTTCCTCGATGATCTGTTCCGGCGTCTTGCCGTCAGGATCGATGGGTTTACCGATAACCACGCGGATGGTGCCCGGCCACTTGATCCAGCTATGCCGCGGCCAGAATTCGCCTGCATTATGCGCGATCGGCAACACCGAGTAACCGGTTTGATGCGATACGATAGCACCGCCCAGTTTGAATGGCTTCTTCTGTCCCGGCGGCACGCGCGTCCCTTCCGGGAACAGCATTAGAATCCTTCCCTGGTCCATGATTTTACCGCTCTCCTGAACCAGCTGATTGATGGCCTTGCGCCCGGTGCCCCGATTCAGCGCGATGGCATTCATCGACTTCAGCGCCCAACCGAAGAACGGGATCCAGGTCAATTCACGTTTAACGACCCAGATCATCGGCTCGAAAAACCGCTGTAACACGATGGTCTCCCAGGTCGAGCTGTGCTTGCTCATGACGATGAATCCATGGTCCGGAATATTTTCAAGTCCTTCCACCTCGTAATCGAGTCCACAGAACAGGCGCAGACAGCCGAGACTGAAACCAATCCATAACTTCACTATGCCGATGCGAAACCCGAGCGGCATGAAAAATGCCAACGACAGTAAAAACGCCAGGATCAGGGTTACCGGTAAAAACAGGATCCAGAAGATCGTTGAGCGAAGCCCCAACCAGAACCTGTAAATCGGATTGACCACTGTTCGCACTCTATTTTCGACGCAAGGTTTCGCGAACGAAATGAGCCAGGTCGTCGTAAACCGGGACATCGAGGGCTTCGGGAAAATGTTGCATCACGTACTCCCCCTTGCCGGTACGCACCAGCACCGGTCTGGCGTTGGCCATCCGGGCCGCCTGGATGTCGCTGATGTTATCCCCGACCACCGGCGTCTGCGACAAATCGATGTTGAACTGGCTGGCAATTTTAAACAGCATGCCCGGCTTCGGTTTGCGACAAATGCAGTTAGCCTCGGGCCCGTGCGGGCAGTAAAAGATCCCGTCGACGCTGGCACCACGGGTAGCCAGCAGCTTCTGCATTTTTTCATGCATCTCCTGTAGTTCAGTTTCGCTGTAAAGCCCGCGCGCGATGCCCGAATGGTTGCTCGCGATCGTCACCAGGTACCCCGCTTTCTTGAGCCGGTTGATGGCTTCGATACTGCCCGGAATCGGATCCCATCCATCCACGGTGGTAACGTCATCATCCATCAGGTGATTGATGACACCATCTCTGTCCAGGATTACCATTTTAGGCACTCGACTCTCCTCGTCGCTAACAATTCACTCAGGACTGGATCCTTGAAAAATCGGCGACTAGTCGGAAACTTTGCAACAGTTGATCGAGTAGTGCAAGCCGGTTGTTTTTCAGGGCGTCGTCGTCAACCATCACCATCACCTCGTCGAAAAACAGGTCAACCGCCGGGCGCAGTTCGGCGAGCTGCTCGAGGCCCTGAAGGTAATGCCCCCGTGCAAACTGCTTCTCAACACCTTCACCGAGTTCCCGCAATTGACGATAGAGCTGTTTCTCGGCGGCTTCCTGCAACAGCGCCTGGTCGACTGCGTGCTTCACGCCCCCCTGCTTCTTGAGAATATTGCTGATGCGCTTATTGGCCGCGGCCAGGGCCCGCGCGGCCTCATGACTTTGAAATTCGTGCAGGGCGCGAATACGCAAATCGCAATCGGTTAGCTGGCCGGGTCGACTATAGGCGACCGCGTCGACGATATCGAAACCGATCCCCTGCTCCTGGTAGTAAGCGCGCAGACGATCGAAAACATAGTCGATGACCTCCTCCATCACGGCCTCGGCCTCGACTGTTTTGAAGTAACCGTCCGCGGCAACCTGGCAAAGATCCCGCAGATCCAGTGCCAGGCGGTTCTCGACGATGATGCGCAACACACCCAGCGCGGCGCGGCGCAAGGCAAACGGATCCTTGTCACCTCCGGGTTTTTCGCCAATGGCAAAAATGCCGACCAGGCTGTCGAGCCGATCGGCCAGCGCCAGCGCCTGCGCGATCGGTCCCGGTGGCAGTTTATCGCCCGCGTGCCGCGGCCAGTAATGCTGCTCGATGGCGTCGCACACCGCTGGATCTTCCTGTTGCAACTGCGCATAGTATCGCCCCATGACACCCTGCAACTTCGGAAACTCGCCCACCATGTCGCTCATCAGGTCGGCCTTGCACAGGTCAGCCGCGCGTCGCACCAGGTCCTGGTCCGCGGCGATATGACTGGCGATATACTTCGCCAGGCGGATGATGCGGGCGGTCTTGTCGCCGATGCTGCCCAGTTTTTCCTGGAACACGACCGAATCCAGGCGGAATCGCATCAGGTCTAGTCCCTGTTTCTGGTCCTGGGCGTAAAAGAACGCCGCGTCGGCAAAACGCGGTCGAATCACGCGCTCGTTCCCGTTGGCGACCACCTCGGGTTTGCGGCTATCAATATTGGCGATAGCGATGAAACGCGGCAGCAAGGCACCGTCGTCGTCGAACAGGGCAAAATACTTCTGGTTTTCCTGCATCGTCATTACCAGTACTTCCACCGGTAACTGCAGAAAGCCGGCATCGAACTCGCCGCAAACCGCGACCGGGTATTCGACCAGGGCGGTGACTTCATCCAGCAGGTTATCCTCGATATGCGCCAGACCGCCGATACGCGAGGCCGCCTGCTCGACCAGGTTACGAATCGTATCGCGCCGTTGCTCGAAGCTCGCGATCACCATTCCCTGCGATAACAGGATTTCCTGGTACTCTGCTGGCGACGTTATCTCCAGGCCCATGGGTGCGTGGAAACGGTGACCGAAGCTCCGGTTACCCGAGCGCAAGCCGAACGCCTCGGCCTCGACAACCTCACTGTCGATCATCATTACCAGCCACTTGACCGGGCGCACGAATTCGTCCCTGCGATCGCCCCAGCGCATACGTTTCGGGATCGGCAAGTCGGCGAGCGCCGCGGTCAGTATCTGCGGCAGCAATTCCTGCAGGCTCTTGCCGGCCTGCGTGCTACTGAAGTAAAGCCAGCTTCCCTTATCGGTTTCGCGGCGCTCCAATTGATCGATTTCGACACCGCAGGAACCGGCAAATCCGAGGGCGGCGCGCGACGGGTTGCCGTCGCCATCAAACGCGGCCTCCAGCGCCGGACCACGTTTCTCGATCACCCTGTCAGCCTGGCGGGTCGGCGTGTCCCTGAGCAACACGGCCAGGCGTCGCGGGGTGGCGAATATTTCAACCTTGCCGGGCGCCAGTTGATTATCGTTCAACGCGCGCTGGATTAACGCCGCGAAGCTCTGCGATAACGACTGCAAGGCGCGCGGGGGCAGCTCCTCGGTACCGATTTCGATCAGGCAATCGCTATTCATGACCGCGCTCCTGCTTGATCAACGGAAATCCGAGCGCTTCGCGAGATTCGTAGTAGCACTCGGCAACGCCACGAGACAATGCGCGCACGCGCAGGATGAAACGTTGACGCTCGGTTACCGAAATCGCGTGGCGCGCATCGAGCAGGTTGAAGGCATGCGATGCCTTCATAACCTGTTCGTAGGCCGGCAGCGGAAGCTTTTTCTCGATCAGCGACTGGCACTGCGCCTCGCACATATCGAACCATTTGAACAGGGTATCGATGTCGGCAAGTTCGAAGTTATAGGTCGACTGCTCAACTTCGTTCTGATGATAAATATCGCCGTAGGTGACGTCTCCCTGGGGCCCGCGGGTCCAGACCAGGTCGAAAATACTGTCTACTCCCTGCATGTACATCGCAAGACGTTCGATGCCGTAGGTGATTTCACCCGAAACCGGATGGCACTCGAGACCACCGACCTGTTGAAAGTAGGTAAACTGGGTCACCTCCATGCCGTTCAACCAGACTTCCCAGCCAAGTCCCCAGGCACCTAGCGTGGGCGATTCCCAGTTATCTTCGACAAAACGCACGTCGTGCTCCAGCGTATCGAATCCCAGTGCCTCGAGCGAACCGAGGTAAAGCGACTGGAAATCGTCGGGCGACGGCTTGAGCAATACCTGGAACTGGAAATAATGTTGCAGGCGATTCGGGTTTTCGCCATAGCGGCCGTCGGTAGGCCGCCGGCTCGGTTGCACGTAGGCCGCGCGCCAGGGCTCCGGACCAATGGCGCGAATAAAAGTTGCCGGGTGAAAAGTACCGGCACCGACCTCCATGTCCAGCGGCTGCATGATCACGCAGCCCTGCTCAGACCAATAGTTCTGCAAGGTCTGGATCAGGCCCTGGAAGCTACCCAAATCGGTCGGCGCTTGTTCGTTCATTAGTTTCACTGGTCAAAAACCGGTGATTATAACCAACTGCCGTTTTTTCCTCATTCATTTTCCTCAGGCAAGCAACCCGTTATGATGTCGCCCATGCAAACTATTCTCGGGCAATGGCTGTTCAGCCTCAAGCAATACATCTCCATGAGCCTGTTCCTGTCGAGCCCGGAACGCCTGCCCTGCAACCGCTATTGCACGGGGCTGACAATTCTTACCTACTACCTGCTGTGCCTGGGACTGGTCGACGAAGAGCGCGGCTTCGCAGAGCTAGCCGCGCATTTAACCCTCGAGCTTGGATTGCTGGCGTTGTTCGTCTACACCGGCTTGCGCTGGAAGAAGTCAATGGCCAGGTTTCAGCAGACTTTTTCCGCGCTGGTCGGTGTCAACATGATCGTCACGCTGGCCTCGATACTGCTTTACCGGATCGATACCGGGTATGAAAACCCGTTGGAGAATCCGCTATTCTACCTGTTGCTACTCTGGAACCTGGCGGTCATGTCGCTGATTTTTAAACGTGCGCTCGATATACCGGTCCATCTTTCAGCTATGATAGCCTTCAATTACTACGTGGTTTATCAATTCATCCTGATCTGGTTTTACTGGTGAAAATTTACATTCTCGGGATATGCGGCACCTTCATGGCCGGCATCGCTCAAATCGCGCGTGAACTCGGGTACCAGGTCGAGGGCTCGGACGCGAATGTCTACCCGCCGATGAGCACCCAGCTCGAGCGGGCCGGTATCCGGCTGCACAACGGCTACGAGGTTGACTCGATACCCGATGACTGCGACGTCTTCATCATCGGGAACGCGATTACCCGCGGCAATCCCCAATTCGAAGCAATTCTCGAACGCGGCCTGCGCTACTGTTCCGGGCCGCAATGGCTTTACGAGGCGGTACTGCAAAAGCGCTGGGTGCTGGCGGTCGCCGGCACCCACGGCAAAACAACCACCAGCAGCATGCTGGCCTGGATACTCGAAGACGCCGGCCTCGAACCCGGTTACCTGATCGGCGGCATCGGCCAGAATTTTTCATGCTCGGCCAGGCTCGGCAGCGACCCCTTTTTCGTTATCGAAGCCGACGAATATGATTCGGCGCTATTCGACAAGCGCTCCAAGTTCATCCACTACCACCCGCGCACGCTAATCCTGAACAATCTCGAATTCGACCACGCCGACATATTTGACGATCTCAACGCGATAGAACGACAGTTCCATCACCTGGTGCGTACCCTGCCCGCGAGCGCTCAGATCGTCGTCAACCAGGATGACGTCAATTTAAGCGAGGTGCTGGAAATGGGTTACTGGAGCGAGATCGTCAACCTGTCCTGCCAGGATTCAACCGCTGATTATTACCTGGACGCGCAATCGATCCTGCACCAGCGAAATCCCGGCGCCGACTACCCCCTCCAGCTGTCGCAAGCCGGTCAATTCAACGCATTAAACGCCAGTGCAGCGATCATCGCCGCACGCCATGCGGGGGTTCCGCTCGAATCATCGCTCAAGGCAATGGCGAGCTTCGCTGGCGTCAGGCGGCGCCAGGAAGTCATCGCCGAGATCAACGGTGTGCGTATTATCGATGACTTCGCGCATCATCCAACCGCCATCGGCCTGACCCTGGAGGCGCTGAAGGGAGCCACCCGCGGCCGCCTTATCGGGGTGCTGGATATTCGCTCGAATACGATGAAAATGGGCACCCATGGCACCGCGCTTGGTCAGTCGTTCGCCCCCGCCGACCTGGTCCTTGTTTGCGAAAATCCCGATTTACAGTGGGATATCAGGAAAATGGCCGAATCTGCACCTACAATAGTAGAAGTAAAAACCGATTCACAACAAATCATCGATCATCTGGTACACAATTGTCAGCCCGGGGATCAAGTCGTTATCATGAGCAATGGCGGCTTTGACAACATTCATCAACGCCTGATAGAAGCGATGCAAAACTAGACTTCGAGTATGTCTGAGAAATCACAAAGACCTACAAAAATAGCCAAGTACGAAATCAAGCGACGAATAGGCCGCGGCGCGATGGGCGTCGTATACGAGGCCTATGATCCATTCGTGCAGCGCACCGTTGCGATCAAGGTCGCGCATTCTGCCCACGATATGGACCCGGCGACGAAACAAAAGCTGCGCGAGGGGTTTTTTGCCGAGGTTTATAGCGCCGGCCGCATGCATCACCCGTCGGTGGTCAGCGTATACGATGCCGGACAGGAAGGTGATCTCAACTACATCGTCATGGAGTTCGTCGATGGCGTTACGCTACAGGAATACGTGACCGGCGGCAAAACCCTGACCCCGAACCAGGTGGTCGATGTCATCTACCAGTGCGCCAAGGGCCTCGACTACGTGCATCGCGAAGGCATCATCCACCGCGACCTGAAGCCTGGCAACATCATGCTCAGCAACGATGGCGAAGTTAAAATCATGGATTTCAGTATCGCCCACGTCGACGTCGGTTTCGAAGGGCATGACACCGAGGTGCAGGGCTCGCCGATGTATATGCCGCCGGAGCAGCTGTCCGAGGAAAAACGCCTGGTCGCACAGTCGGATATCTACTCGCTGGGGGCGGTCATGTACTCGCTGCTGGCAAGGCGCACCCCCTACAAGGCAGGCAGCCTGGAATCGTTGATCTACAAGATCAGCAATCTCGAGCCCGAACCCATCATGGAGGTTAATCCCGAGGTTCCGGACCATATCGCCGCCATCGTCGAAAAGGCGATGCAGAAAATCATTTACGATCGCTACGAGTCCGCCTACCTGCTGGCCACGGACCTGAGTAATTCCTTCGGCCGGTTGCGCGGCGTCGGCGAACGCATCGACATGCAGGAAAAGTGGAAGACCCTGCGCTACCTCGCTTTCTTCAAGGACTTCAGTGATGAGCAGATAACCGAGGTCGTCAATGCCAGCGAATGGAAAGAATTCGATAAGGGCGAGGTCATCGTCACCGAGGGCGAACAGGAAACGGCGTTTTACATCATCGCCAAGGGTGGCGTCGAAGTGGTCAAGAATGACAAGGTAGTCGGCCTGATGAAACAGGGCGACTGTTTCGGCGAAATCGCGTTCCTGACGCGTCAACCGCGTAACGCCACCATCGTCGCTCGCACCGATGTCTCATTGATGTGCGTCAGCAACTCGCTGATGGAGCAGGCATCTACCGAGACCCAGTTGCGTTACTACCGGATCTTCCTGGAAAACCTGATCGCGCGCCTGTCGCAGGCTACCGACAAACTGGTAGAAGCCGAAATCGAAATTTCCGATAAATGAAACCCCGCACCATAACGCTGGCGATGACCGGGGCTTCCGGCGCCGAATACATGTTGCGCCTGTTCGAATGCTGCCTGCAAAGCAATATCCAGGTGCAATTCATCAGCTCGCAGCCGGGGCAAATTGTAATGGGCATGGAAACCGAGTTAAAACTGTCTGGCCCGCCGCAAAAAATGCGACAACAGTTCGCTGATTATTTCGATGCCGATCCGGCATTGATCAGCGTTTACTCCAGGGACCAGTGGACCGCACCTCCGGCCAGTGGCTCGTCCGTGGCGGACGCGATGGTTGTTTGCCCCTGCACCATGGGCAGCCTGGCCTCGATCGCCGTGGGCAGTAGCGACAACCTGATTCACCGCGCCGCCGACGTCGTGATCAAGGAGCGCAAGACCTTGATCCTGGTACCCAGGGAAACGCCGTTCTCCAGCATCCACCTGGAAAACATGCTCAAGCTGTCGCGCCTCGGCGTGGTTATCTTGCCGCCCAACCCGGGCTTTTACCATGGCGTCAGCGAGGTCTCCGAACTGGTCGACTTCATCGTTGCCAGAATTCTCGATCAGCTCGATATCGATAATCAGCTGTCGCCGCGTTGGGGTCAGTAGGCGGGCACAGAGGCGAACTGAGCATGGCCGAAATTCCACTGTTCCCCCTGAAAACCGTACTCCTGCCGGGCAACACGCTGGCCCTGAAAATTTTCGAGCCACGCTTCCTCGACATGATCGCCGCCTGCATGCGTGAAAACTGTGTTTTCGGCGTGGTGCTGATTCACAAGGGCGAAGAAACGGAAGTCGATACCGATATCTACTCGGTCGGCACCACCGCGACGATTAGCGACTGGGAGCACCGCGCCGACGGCCTGCTTGGCATCACGGCGCTCGGCATCGAGCGTTTCGAGATCCTGAGCACCCGCACCCAGCCAGACGGACTGACATTTGCGGAAGCCAGGATTCTCGAGGAAAGCGAAAGCCGGGAGATACCCGAGCAGTTTCACTACATGCTCGAACTGCTCGACCATATCAGTGCCCAGGCGGGTCGAATTCGCAAGCCAGACCAGTCCTTCTCCGAGATTCTGTACCAGTTGATTTACCTGTTGCCGCTGGAAACCGCGTTGCAGCAGCGACTGCTCGAGATCCCCGAATGCAACGACCGCGCGATAATCCTGCATGCCGAATTGATCCGGCTGGGCGTTATTCAGTACGTCAAACCGGAAGCGGCCAGCGCGGAAAGGACGGATTGAACCCTGGCCGGCTAGTCGTGGTTCCAATTTCCGCTGACCAGGCTTACACTGCCTCGAGACCTTGCTCGAGGAAACCATGACCGTGAAAAAAATAATCCTTGCAGGCTGCCTTGGGCTGTGGGGCGTAATCGCCTCAGCCGCCGAACTTTCGGGTGTTTTTATCGATGATGAAATCACGACGAGCGGCGGCCAGACGCTGGTGCTTAACGGCATGGGCCTGCGCGAAAAATTCTGGGTAGACGTGTATGTCGGATCCCTTTTCCTGCCGGGTAAATCCGCCGATGTCGCGGAAATCCTTTCGCAGCCGGGTCCCTGGCGTGTGCAGCTGGATTTCGTCTACAAGGAAGTCGATCGGGACAAACTGATAGAAGCCTGGCGTGAGGGTTTCGACAACAATCAAGGCGCGGAAAACCTGCAGCAGTTGCGCTCGCGTATCGACCAGTTCTATGGATACTTCGCTACCAGCGTGGCCGCCGGGGAACAATATGCCTTTGATTACATACCGCAACAGGGTGTGCACATTACCCGCAACGACAAGCTGCTCGGCACCATCCCGGGCGAGGACTTTAAAAATGCCCTGCTCGAAATCTGGCTCGGTAACCACCCGGCCGACAAAAAACTCAAAAAAGGCATGCTTGGCCTCTAGCCTGACCCGGTCATACATGGTCATTCCGGCGAACGCCGGAATCCACTGAAATGGCGGCACGAGAGTCAGCTTGGCGCAGCCCGGGCTAGTTTATAAGAAGTTTTTAAATTGGATTCCGGCATTCGCCGGAATGACAGAAACAAGCCCCGTTCCGGATACTAAGCGAGCGCTTGCGTTTCACTTCCTCGACTTTTTTCTGCGTAGTTAAAATTCGGCGAAGGTGGCGGCTGCGGCTTCGACGGTTTGCTCGATTTCGGCAGCGCCGTGCATCGCGCTGACGAAACCGGCCTCATAGGCCGAAGGCGCCAGATTAACACCGCGTTTCAACATGCCGTGGAAAAATTTCTTGAAACATTCGATATCGCAGGCGCTAACCTGGCTGAAGCTGGTCACCTCGGGTTGATCGGTAAAAAACAGGCCGAACATGGCTCCGACCTGGTTGGTGCGCATCGGAACATCATTAGCTTCCGCCGCGGCGAGCAACCCTTCGAGCAACTGGGTAGTGCGTCGGGTTAATTCCTCGAAGAATCCGGGGCGTGAAATGATTTCCAGGTTTTTCAATCCCGCCGCCATTGCCACCGGATTGCCCGACAGCGTGCCTGCCTGATAGACCGGACCAAGCGGCGCAATGTGATTCATGATTTCGCGTTTACCCCCGAAGGCACCGACCGGCATACCGCCGCCGATAACCTTGCCGAGACAGGTTAGATCGGGCACGATGCCGTAACGCTCCTGCGCCCCCCCAAGCCCGACCCGAAACCCG
>Ga0316201_10000306_pt1 | contig 26287 bp, 23 predicted proteins | sample CS6wburrow_MG_FD_204516 | JGI IMG/M metagenome (GOLD analysis project Ga0316201, IMG submission 204516) | Coastal sediment microbial communities from Delaware Bay, Delaware, United States - CS-6 worm burrow | ecosystem: Environmental > Aquatic > Marine > Coastal > Sediment | place: USA... | reverse complement strand
CGACGGAGTCGGACGCTCTGAAGTGGTTCGTGATGGCCCTGGCGATCATCGTGTTCATGTACGCCGGGTTCTTGGTCTTTCAGCTTCTGCGGCCCCCGCCAGCGCCGGTGCCCTCCCTGGACAGCAGCCCGGCGGCGGCCATCGGGCCCCGTGGTCCTGCCAATCCTGCCGAGATCGAGGCCGCGTCCCCGAAGGCCGAAACCGCGAAAGCCCAGCCCGAGCTCCCAGTACCCAGCGAGAAAGCGTCGACTGAGGTCAAGCCCGGACCGGAACGTAAGAGCAGCACAGCGTCGGAGCGACCCAGCAGACAAAGGCCTCGCCGGGCGCGAAAGGCCGAGCCAGCCGCGCCTCCAAAGGCGGAAAAGCCTGCGAAGTTGGCCGCTCCTGAGCCTCCGGCCCGTGCGCCCAAAGCCGACTCCATCGACATCGACATCCACAACCCATATCGAAATTAGGCACGCCTTTTGACCAGGCGATCCGAGATCAGCTAGGATTTTGGTAGGCCCGGAGGGGATCGGGCGGAGAATTCATGGCCGAGTGGGTATACGAAGCGCGCACTCGCGCGGGCGAAGTCCAAACAGGGATCATCGAGGCCGACAGCAAGGAGGCCGTGCAGTCCAGGCTGCGCGCGCGCCAGCTGAATCCGGTGAAGATCAAGAAGAAGGGGCGGCAGCTCAGTCTGTCGTTCGGCACCGGAGTCGACGCGAAAGAACTGGTCATCTTCACGCGCCAGTTCGCGACGATGATCGATGCCGGCCTGCCCCTCGTTCAGTGCTTGGACATTCTCTCGACTCGCGGCGAGAACAAAGCCCTCAATACGATCCTCAAAGACGTGAAGGACTACGTCGAGCAAGGTGGCACCTTCTCCGAAGGTCTTGCCAGGCATCCCAAGCTCTTCGACGAGCTCTTCGTCAATCTGGTCCGCGCCGGCGAGATGGGCGGCATTCTCGACACCATTCTCAACCGTCTCGCGGGATACATCGAAAAGCGCGTCAAGCTCGCCCGGCAGGTTCGCGGCGCGATGGTCTACCCAGTTGCAATTTTCTTCATCGCGATGATCGTGGTCGTCATCATGCTCGCCTGGGTCATTCCAAGCTTCAAGGGGATGTTTGCGGAATTCGGCGCGGCGGATCAACTGCCTGCGCTCACTCAGTTCGTGATCGGAGCGTCGGAGGGCTTCATCGCCAACGTTCACTGGATCGTCTTGATCGCAGCCGCAGTCGTGTTCGGCTTCACCTGGATCTACCGTCAGCCCGCGGGCAAGCACTTCTTCCATAGGGCGCTCCTGGTCCTGCCAATTCTCGGTCCCGTGATGCGGAAGATCTCAGTCGCTCGGTTCACGCGAACGCTCGGCACCCTCCTCTCCGCAGGTGTCCCCATTCTCGACGCACTCGATGTCGTGAAGAAATCTGCGGGCAACGTGGTGGTCGAAGGTGCGATTCACCAGACCTCCGAAAAGATCCGCGAGGGTCGGACCATGGCCGAGCCGCTGATGGAAACCAACGTGTTCCCGCCGATGGTCGTGCAGATGATCGGCGTGGGCGAGCAGACGGGTGCACTCGACACGATGCTCAACAAGATCGCGGACTTCTACGAAGAAGAGGTCGACATCGCCGTTGCGGCCCTCACCTCGCTTCTCGAGCCCCTGATGATGGTGTTCATCGGTGGCATCGTCGGCGTGATCCTGATTTCGATGTACCTGCCGATCTTCTCGATCGCTGGTAAAGTCAACGCGGAGTGAACCAGCCCGGAGAGATCCCGAACGTCGATCGCGAGGAGTTCAACTCGAATCGACGGCTGCAGTGGGTTCTCGCGGGGCGGCTCATCATCGCAACGGTTCTGCTCGGCGCTACGATGTATCTCGCGCTCGACGCGATTCGATACGGGCGCTTCACACCCACCTTCCTGCTGATACTGATCTCGGCGATCTACGCCTCGTCGATCCTCTTCGGGGTCTGGCTCCTTCGCGCGCATCGCGAGACCCGCGTCGCGGCTGCCATCACGACCCTCGACGTGTTGCTTATCACGGGACTGGTGTATCTGACCGGAGGCGCGGGAAGCATCTTCTCATTTCTCTACGGGGCTCAGATACTCACGGCCGCCCTCACCCTGGGTACGGGCGCCGCGTACTACACCGCTGCGGCGAGCCTGACCTGCTACTTCTTGCAAGCGCTCGCCCTCAACGTCGGCTGGCTCCCGCCACCGCCGGACCAGCCCCTGAGTCAGTACATGCTCAGCTCGCGGGACTTCCAGCTAGCCTTGGTCAGCAACATGGTTGGCATCACGGCGGTCGCACTTCTGGCGACCAATCTCGCGCGGCGAGCGCAGGTCGCGGGCGCGCGGCTCATCGAGGCACAGCAGAGCGCAGCTAGACTGGTCCGGCTCAACGACGACATCGTCCGTTCGATCGCATCAGGTCTGATCACGGCCGGTGACGACGGACACATCCTCGGGATCAACCGGGCGGCTCGAGAGATTCTGCGGGACCGTAGCGGCTCGCTCCTCGGACAGCCACTTTCGCAGGTGCTTCCCAACTATGGCGCCCATCGTCTGAGCGAGCCGCCGAAGCGAGCGGACGCCGTCGGCAAACGTGCGGATCGCAGCGAGTTTCCGATGGGGTACACGCTCAGCTCTCTTTTGGACGCGGATGGAAATCCGTCCGGACTGCTCCTGGCGTTCCAGGACCTGACCGAGATCAAGACCCTTCGAGACCAGGCCGAGCGGGCGCAGCGATTTGCCGCGCTTGGGCAGCTCGCGACCGGCTTGGCACACGAAATCCGCAATCCTCTGAGCTCGATCTCCGGGTCAGTGGAAATGGTTCGCGATGGCAACACACTGAGCGACGAGGATACGCGCTTGCTCGGCATCGTCATCTCGGAAGTCGAGCGACTCAACTCGCTGGTCACCACGATGCTCCAGGTCGGGCGGCCGAGTCAGATTCAAACCGAGGAGGTCGACCTACGATCGATTGCGAGCGAAGTGGTCGCGGTTGCTCGCGGCGAGGCGACCGCCAGCAACGGCCTGGAGATCAGCGAAATCGAACCCGAGGAGCCCGTCATCGCGGTTGTCGATCCCGATCGGATGCGGCAAGTGGTGTGGAACCTCGTCAAGAACGCCGTTCAGGCGTCACCTCATCGCGGAAGGGTCGAGGTTCGAACCGGCCGCGACGAACGAGGTCGTGCCTTCTTGGAGGTTGCTGACGAAGGCCCTGGGATCGAGGCGGCCCAGCGAGAGCGTCTATTCGACATGTTCTATTCCGGTCGACGTCACGGAGTGGGCCTCGGCCTCGCCCTGGTTAGACAAATCGTCGATCAGCACAAAGGCCGAATCGAGATCCTCGATCGCGACCGGGCGGGCACTTGTTTCCGAGTCACGCTGCCCAGTGCCGAGGAGTCGGTTAGACCGCTCGCAAGAGCTCAGTCAGGCGAGCGCCCGGATCCTCGGAGCGCATGAGCCCCTCGCCGATCAGCACGGCATCGGCACGGCCCTGAGCGACTTCGCGAAAATCGTCGACCGAGCGCACCCCGCTCATGAACACTGCGACGCAGTCTGCCGGGATTCGCGCAACGCAGTCACGTGCCGCGCTCATGTCTACGCGGAATGTGCTCAGGTCGCGCGCATTCACCCCAACGATGGCAGAGCCGGCGGCGACTGCGCGATCGACTTCAACGGAGCTCGCGGCCTCCACGACGGGCTCCATTCCGAGATCGCGAATCTGCGCGATGAGCGAGCGGAGGTCTGTATCACCAAGCGCGCGAACGAGCAGCAGCACTAGCGACGCTCCGACATCGTAGGCCAGGTCCACTTGAACGGGATCGAGCACGAATCCCTTGTAGAGCACCGGAACGCTCAGTGCTTCGGCGACTCGCCGCACTAGAAGGGGTGAGCCCCCGAAGCCAGGGCCGTCCGCCAGGACGCTGACAGCCGAGGCACCTGCCTGTTGGTATGCCCTTGCGACCCGAACGCCCTCCCCGGGACTCCATGGCCGAATTTCGCCAGCGCTCGGACTCCGGAACTTCACCTCCGCCACCACAGCCGGGGGCTCGCCTGCAGCGCGACGCAGGGCTCGAAGTCCCCGCTCTGACCGCTCCGGCTGCGGCGTGCGCACCCGAGCGCGCATCGCCGCGACATGGCGGCGGCGCCTCGTGTTTTCGAGACGCTTTCGAGCGAGAATGGCCGAAAGGAAGTCGGTCATGTGGCCTGCGTGAACTGCGCCCAGCGGTCGAGCACTTGCTTGGCGTCTCCGTTGTCGATTGCTTCAGAAGCCTGCTCCGCCGCCGTCTTTGGATCGCCGGCGCCCCCCGTGACGCACAGCGCCGCAGCCGCGTTGAGCACGACCGCAATGCGCGGCGGGCCCTTCTGACCGTCCAATACGTCGCGAATGATCGCCGCGTTGCAGGCCGCATCTCCACCGCCGAGGGACTCGACGGAAACCTCCGACAGGCCGAAATCTCTCGGACTGACTTCAAATCGACTGACCTCGCCGTCCGCTAACTGCGCAACTGCGCTCGGTCCTGCGGGGGAAATCTCGTCGAGCCCGCCCTCACCGTGCACGACCCAAGCGGCGGTCAAGCCTAGCGCGCCAAGCGCCTGGGCCAGCTGCTCGATTCGTCCTGGGTCATAGACCCCGACCAGCTGGTGGCTCGCCGAAGCCGGATTGGAGAGCGGTCCGAGTAGATTGAAGAGCGTGCGAACGCCTAGCTCACGACGCACCGGTGCTGCGTGTCGCATTGCGGCGTGGTGGCTCGGCGCGAACATGAAACCGATGCCCACTTCCTCGATGCAGCTCAGAACTCGTTCTGGCGCGAGGTCGATCCGGACACCCAGCGCTTCGAGCACGTCTGCGCTTCCGGCCTTCGAGGAGACTGCGCGGTTGCCGTGCTTTGCAACCGCGACGCCGCAAGCCGCCGCCACGATCGCGGCAGCGGTAGAGATGTTGAACGTTTGCAGCCCATCACCGCCGGTGCCGCAAGTATCCAGAAGCGGACCATCGACTTGCGGCCGAATCGTCTCGCAGTGCTTGCGAAGGGAGCGCGCCGCGGCGGCGATCTCGATTGCGGACTCGCCCTTCATGCGGAGCCCAACCACGAACGCGGCAATTTGGGCAGTCGAGGCCTCTCCCTCGAGAATCTCGTCCATCGCGGCTTCGACGTCTTCGGGAGACAAGTCGTGCCCAGCTACGATTTCTTTGATCGCGTTCGAGATCACGCCGTCCCCGCTATCGGGAGCGAGGACAACCAGTTGCGAATCAAGTCGTGGCCGTGCTCCGTCAGAAAAGATTCGGGATGGAACTGCACGCCTTCGATCGGGAGCTCTCGATGACGGATTCCCATGACTTCGTCCTGCTCGGTCCAGGCGGTGACTTCGAGCTCGTCAGGAATGGTGTCGCGTTGGACGATCAACGAGTGGTAGCGAGTCGCGGTGAGCGGGCTCGGAAGATTCATGAAGACCCCGTGACCTTCGTGGAGGATCGGAGAGGTGCGCCCGTGCATCAATCGCTCGGCACGCACGACAGAAGCACCAAAATGCTGAGCGATACTCTGGTGCCCCAGACAGACGCCGAAGATCGGAGTCACGGACCCGAGCTTCGCGATCAGCTCGAGGCTGACCCCCGCCTCTTCAGGCCTCCCGGGACCTGGGCTGATCAGCAGGCCGCGCGGTCGCAGCTTGCCAATTTCATCGACAGTGATGGCATCGTTGCGCTGGACCACGACCTCAGCCCCGAGCTCGCTCAAATACTGGACGAGGTTGTAGGTGAACGAGTCGTAGTTGTCGATCACGAGAATCATGGAGCTCGATCGCTAGCGGCTTGCGCTGAGCGCGTCAACCGGCCCCGGACGGAGCAGGCTCGTAGCCTCGTTCTCTAAGAAACTTCTCGAGCCGCAAATTGATCATCTCGGGATACTCCAAGGCTGCATAGTGGGTGGCTCCGGGAAGCAGCATGATCTCGGAGCCCGCGATACGTCTGGCCATCCGCTCCGCGGCAGACCTGGGTGTGAAGACGTCACGGGTGCCGGCGATGATGAGCGTGGGCACATCGATGAGAGCAAGGAGATCCCATCCGTCGTGCTCACCCATTCGCTCCAGAAGACGGATGAACGTGTCCATGTCGAGGCCGCGCAGCTTCACGACGAGCTCATTGGCCAGCTGCTCATCCAGGGTGCCGGCAGCCAAACCAACCCGTCTGACCCACTCTCCTGGCTCAGGAAGACGCGTCGCCTGCCGGACCACAGTCTCGATCGGTCCCGGAATTGAGCGTAGGCCGCGAAGGAACGGAGGGAGTAGGCGCCCGACCAGGTTCAGGTTGAACACATAGTCCCAGGGCCTCCCAGCAACACCGTTGAGAAACGCGAGCGAGGCGACCCTTTCTGGGGCAAGTCGAAACATCTCCAACGCTACCTGAACCCCCATCGACCAGCCGAAAACGGCAGCGCGCTCCGCTCCCTCTTCTCGGAGCAGATGCAGGGCGTCCCGCGCATGATCGACCATCCGCAGGGCGTCGGGATCGGCTGGCGCTGCGGAGCCGTAGAGGCCTCGGTAGTCCCAGGAGACAAGGCGGTACCGGTCTCGAAAATACTGAATTTGGTGGCTCCAAGCCTCCCAAGCCCCTCCCAGGCCGTTACACAGCAGAATTGGCCGTCCCTGCCCCACGGCCTGATACGCGATTTCCGTGCCATCGAACGACACAAAGCAGCGTTCTTCGACTGGGGGTGGCATCATGGGAAGGGTAGAAGCCTATCAGGGGTAGGTTCTAGGCGCTTGCCTTGACAGAATCAGTCTTAGGCGGATAAATTTGAGGTAGCTGAAATGTCAGACGAACTCCAAAAATCCAAGAAAGTCCGCGATATACGCGAGCGACTCGGCAGAAACACTGCTCCACCGCCGCCAACGGGCGTCCAAGAAGGGGGCGTAGCACCGCCGCCACCGACACTTGGAGGTGTTGCACCGCCGCCCGGTTTCGTTGGGGGTCAGGCCGCAAAGCGGTCCGGTCCATTCGGCGGCGCGTCAACGGAGGCGCCGGCGCAACGGGAAGTACGGATTGTCGTCGACGAACAAGCGGTGGCCTCAGCGCACGAGGGAAAGAACCGCCGCGTTCGCAAACTGATGATGATGAGCGGCCTGGGGGCCGCACTTCTGGGTTTGTTCCTTGGGGTTCTCGCATCGACCGTGATGAGCAAGCGCACCGCGTACAACTTGGCGGTTCGCGACGGCAAAGCTGTCTACGAAGGCGTCCGCGCCGCGGCCGACCAGGTTACGGAAGCCAAGCGACTCCTGAACCGAGCAGCCGACTCGGCCAAGTCGCGGCCCGGAGAAGGTCCGTCCGTCGACTACGAAGCGATCGAGCAGCTGCGCGCCCTGCCAACGCCATTCACCGCAGCAGACTTCACCGGCCTGAACTACACGAAGTTCAATGCAGAGACCGTCAACTCCTTGTTCCTGTACGCGCGTCAAGTCGGGCAACTCTGGGACAGGTTCGATACCGTGGCAACGAGGGTTCTTCCGGCGCCGCGTCGTGTCGAGCTTGATGAGGCGGCTCAGGACGAAACCGCCCTCAGCACTAGCCCGACCGGTTGCGTGCCAACCCTCGGTGAAGGCGGTTTTCGTTGCGGTCTTGTGTACGTCGACATGCCTGCCACAGACGGCGCTTCAAAGAAGCTCAAGGTCCGCGCGACACGCGGTAGCAAGCCTTTCGAGAAGGAACTCTACATGGGCCAGGATCTGCGTCAGAACGCCAGCAATTACGTGATTCTCACGAATCCCGATCAATCCGCCGGAGTCCTTGGACAGCGCAAGAACGCCTTCTCCTCTTATCGACGGGACCTGGCGGAGCTCGCTCGCCTCATGGACGCGACTCTCGAGACGCAGGGCACGCTCGAGAAGGGCCTCGGGGCCATTGCGGGTCTCGAGGAGATCGCCAGCTTCTAGACCGATTTCCATCCGGGGCTCAAAGGAATCGGCCGCACTTCATTCGACGTGCGGACTCGCTAACTGCTAAACTGCTAAGCGGGGTGCCACGCTTTAGGCTGCGATATCAGTCGACCAATATGGAGATGCCTCTCGGGGAATTTGCCATTGGTCGAAGCTCGTCATGCAACCTTGCATTGGCGGACGGATTGGTATCTCGAAAGCACGCGGTGCTCCACGTGGGCCCGGACGCCGTCGTGGTCGAAGACCTCAGTAGCCGAAACGGCGTGGCGGTGAACGGAGTCCGCATCAACGGGCCTCGCCGGCTGGAGCACATGGACCGTGTGTACATCGGATCGCAGGAGCTCGTAGTCATCGACGCCGCGAAGCTGAGGGACGGCTCGACGACGACCGCAGACTACGTAGTCTGCGAGTCCTGCGGCGCGATCAATGGTTCGGCAAAGCGCCGCTGCGGAGATTGCGGCAAGCGTCTCAACTCCGACGCGACGCAGACGATCGCCAGCAAGCGCAGCGTGGATTCCAGCTCACACGCATGGGGTGCCGAAGATACGCGAACACAGCGTGCGCTCGACGTGATCGCGGGGATAGCGAGCAAAGCCATCGCGATGGGACGGCTCGAGGAAGCTGAGCGGATGTTGCTCCCGCATCTCGACACGATTCTGGAACGGGCAATGTCGGATCGACCGCTCAGTGAATCCGAGAAGGACGACCCCGACGCGCTCTTCGCAGGAGCGACCGGGTATGCACTGCAGCTGGCGCAGGGTTTACGCCATACCCGATGGATCGATTGGGTGTTTCGCGTTCACACGGCGACGGGGCGACTGATGGAAGCCGAGACCATCGAAGCCCTGCACGACCTGGTGCGAAGTCACAAGTACTCCAAGACTGGCTATCTCCGCGCGTACCTGAAGGTCATTCAGAATCACTCGGCGGGCTACGGCGCTTCCGAACGTTTCCTCGTGCAACGGCTCGAAGGACTCGAGCAGGTCATTTCGGCGAACTAGGCGGGCTAGCCTGCGCGCCGGGTTTCAGGTCCGGCGTGTCGCAACGCGCTGATCGCATCCGTCAAACGAGCGTCGGCGGGCAGCCGGTCAAGAAGCGCGAGAATCTGGTGCGACGGCGCTTTTCCCCCGCGCCGGTACAGCCGCGCTCCCGTCTCGAGCCAACGAGCGCTCCGAAGCGCGCATCCGAGCCTGGCGGCGCAGTCGGCGACCCCGGTCACGCGCCCCGATTCGACCTCGACGCCCTCTTCGAGTTGCTCCTCGAGCTCGGAAACACCCCGAGTCATCATTCGCTCGGCGTCCGCCAGGCGCCCCTGTTCGATAGCCCGGGCCGCGACCTGGGAGAGCAGATGAAACGTCCAGCCGGAAGCCCCGACGTCGCGAACCGCGCTACTCACGCCTTCCTCGGTCGGGATGGCGCCGCAGTGTGGGCAGTGTCCGCTTCGGCTCGGATACGGAATCGCACAGCCGATGCAGAACCGGAGAGCGCTCGTATTTCGGTCGTTATTCGCCGCGCTGTCGGGCGCCAGGAACACCAACTCCTGGGTCCCGATGCGGATTCGGTCCCCGTCCGTCAGGGTCGCGGGAGCGATGAGCGGACGCCCGTTGAGCTGGGTGCCGTTCCGGCTGTCCAAGTCTTGCAGCGTCGGCTCCGGTCCGCTGAGGTCGATTCGAATATGCCGGCGGGACAGCATCGGATCGTCGATGGTGACCTGCCCCATCGAGCCGCGGCCGACGATGATCTCGTCACCCAGCAGATCGATCTCTTGTAGATGAAACCGTAAACGATACCGCACGCAGGAGCCCTTCGGGATTCACCAGGGTACCCGCGGCATGGGGGCGGTGTAAATCCTACCCCAACCTACGTCGGCGCTATTTCTTTTCGACGACGTCGGGGTCTTCGTGACGGCGAATCTCGCCCGTGATGCGGTCGGCGATATCGGCGTTCTGATCCTCGCCGCTTTGCTTGCCAACCATTTCGACCAGGCCGCCGCCTACCTCGCTCTCGTCGGCTTTGTTCTTTCTGAGCTTGCCGAGTTGGGCGACGGTTTTCGGATCCTCGAGAATCAGGCAGTAAAAGCCGTAGAATTCGTTGTTGTCAACGGCGCTGGCCACGACCCTCGGCTCTTTCCACTCGAACCATTGCGTGGACGACGTGCCGGGCGTTCGGACCCCGCTCTTCGCTTTGGCCCGGCCGTAGCGGTCCTGCAGCGCGTTGCCGAAGTCGTTGAAGCTTGCCCCTTCGAACACGGAAGCATCGAAGGCACGGTATCGCTTCCACAGACGCTCATTGATGAAGAAGAAGAAGTCCTGCGTGTTCTCCGTTCTGACCCGCAGCAAAGATTCGCCGTTGCGGTGGGTGAACTCACCTTTCAAGTATCCCGAGTCATATGCGCTGGGCGTTCCGTCGAACTCGAAGTACGAATCGCGAATCTGGCGGGTCTCTTCGGCCATCCTGTGGCGGAGTCGGTCCTCTTCGATCGCGTCGGTCGTTTTCGAGATAGGCTCCCGGTACGAGGCTTCGATGTTCTTCTTCAGGTGGCGATAGACCTGCTTTGGAGACCAGCCCCATTGGATATCGCCCATCGACTGCTCGAGCGCGCTGGGCGAGCGGGCGCTTGCGCTGCCCGTGTCAGCGCAAATGCCTGACCCAAGCAGCAATCCAAACCCCAGCAAAAAGGCCCCATAGGATGAACGTCGCATAAACAATCCCCTCCCCCCCAAGTTAGCACCGAGCCGACCCGGTCGACAAAAAGCGCGAAAACCCGCTACTTTGCGATTGGTTGGAGCTCCACGAAGAGCATGGTGCCGCCCGCGACGGCCGCAGGCATGAAAAGCAGATTCAGCAGCGGGATGAAGAGAATGATCCAGACACCCGTCCCGAAGCCCGAAACGGCTGGAAGCTGGCGGCGGGTGAAGGCGACCCGATCGCGGACGGACCAGTCGCGCCGGGCCGCAGGCCAGTCGACGTAGTCGACGCCCATGTAGACCGCTGTGAGCGCGAATCCGACGAGTGAGACGAGCTGGCCAACTCCCGGGATGAAGAATGAGGCCAGGAACATCGGCCCCACGACCACGAGGTAGAGCAAGGCCTTGCCGATCTCCAGCCGGACCGTCCGTACGATGTCGGCGAGCATCCGGCTAAATGAAAACGGCGGCGCAGGTTGGCCGGTTAGGATGTGTTCCACCGCCTCACTGAGCGCGTCGTTGAATGGAGCAGCCACGACGCTCGACAAAAGGAGCACCGCAACCAGACCGAGGAGCGTCATCAGGATCCCGGCGATCAGCTCGATCAGCCAGCGCAAGGCGCTCAACAGTCCGCCGACCCAACCGGCCACGTCGTTCCAGCTCTCCGGGAAGAGCGACCAGAGCGCCGCACCGACGTCTTCGTTGTAGCTCCCGGCGCCATAGAAGACGCCCGCGAGCGCGAGTGCCGTGATCAGAACCGGGAATAGCCAGTATCGCGCCAACTTGGGGTGTTTGAAGTAGACGAAGCGCATGCCGCGAAGCACATACGACAGGCCGCGCGCGAACCCTATGGGCGACTTGACGACGGCCCCCGCGCTCTTCGCCACGCCTCTCATAGAGCGACCGCTCCAAGCGGAATCAGCGGCTTGAGATCTTCGTCGTCGAAGCGCAACTGGAGGCCGAAGAAGTAGTCCCGGCCGCCGTTGATGGCGTCATCGATGCCCGCCAGGAGCCAGAAGCGCCGGATGATCTCGAAGCCGGCGCGAACTCGTAGCCGCGGCCAGACGCGCCGGCCGAACTCGAAGATATCGGTGTTGATTTCGAGGCGGTCCTTGATGACTTTGATGTCTAGGCCAAGCCCGCCGGTCGATTCGATGATGCCGAAGCGAAACGTCGCGAAGGAGATCGATTTCCCGAACTGCGCCGAGAACTTCAGCCTGTTGGAGCGCGAAATCTCGGTCCGTTTGTATTCGTTCGGGAAAAAAAGCGGCGGAGGACTCTGGCGGATGATGCTCTCCGAGACAGTGACCGAGCCGCGGGGATCGTCGATGACCTGAACCAGGAAATAGCGGCCCTCGCGCGGCTTCAGATAGATCGAGAAGTAGGTCTTGAACGCGTTCGACAGAGCGTAGTACTCGCTGCGGAGCTCGACGATCGTGCGCAGGCGGTTCAGTCCGCCCACGAAGCTGTTCAAGCCTTCGGCGACACCCTCGACCTCATCGATCAGTGCTTCGTCCTGCGTCAGTCGTCCAATCGTGCCCTCGCCTCGCGCCGTTCGACCCGTCACCTCTTTCACGTCTGCGAGCACGTCGTTGAGTTGTTCGGCCGCACGGTGAATCGACGCAATGGTGTCGTCGACCTCCGCAACGCCGCGATCGATGTCGCCCTTTCGCTTGTGTATGATCTCGCTCAGGTCATCGGTGGCGAGCTCGACGTTCTCCATGATGCGAACGATGCGCGGACCCGCTTCATCGGTGACTTGTTTGATGTTCTCGAGCGCGTCGCTGAGATTGCGAAGCGCACTCTCCATTCGGTCGCCAGCTTCCTCGGTGCCGAACGCCCGCTCCATCTGTGCCGTGATCTTCTTGACGCTCTGGGCGATGTCGTTGACCGTCACCATGATGTCGTCGGTCTGCACGCCCTGCTCGGTGCCGCGAATTTCCCCTCCGTCGGGAATCACAGGCTGCCCGGGTGTCCCTGGGTGAAGGATGAGGGCCCTCTCCCCCAGGAGCGACAGGCTTCTCATGGTGACGCGGGCATCGTCGTAGAGCGTCAGGTGACCCTCGATACGAAGGTCGACACGAGCGCGCGTTCCCTCCAGCCGAATCGAAGAGATGTAGCCCACCGGAATACCTGCAACCAGGACCCGGGACTTGGCGACCAGCCCCTGAACGTCGCTGAAGTACGCGTACACCCCATATCCGGAGTCCGTGCTCGATCGCTCGTCGACGTAGCGGTAGACGGCAAAGGTGACGATCAGTCCTAGAACCACCATCAGGCCAACTCGGGCCGCGTTCCAAGTCTCTCGCATGAAGCCGGGCGAATCCTAGTCGAAGCCGACCAAAACAGCCATCGCCCCATGCCCGAAAGAGCGTGAGGCAGCGATCCTTGCAGCCATGCGGGACAACCGCTATGGCGTGCCACTTGTCTGACGGGATCGATGCGCTAAGCGCGGCCGCACTGGGAGCATTACAGGGGCTAACCGAGTTCTTGCCGGTGTCGAGCAGCGGACACGTGGCGATCGGTGCGCAGTACTTCGACATTCACGAGAACTCGCTCGCACTCGTCATTCTGCTTCATTTGGGCACCTTGCTCGCGACCGTCCTCCTTTTTCGGCGAGACATCGCAGCGCTGATACGGGAAGCCGGCGCTGCGCTTCGCAAGCCCGAGCGGTTCCTCAGCACGGCGGACGGCCGCACTCTGGTCGGTATCCTCCTGGCCACCCTGGTCACCGCGAGCATCGGATTGTTCCTTCGCCACACTGCCGAGGCATTTTCGCAGGATCTTCACCTGGTCGGCTATGGCTTCCTGGTCTCGGCGGCATTTCTGGTCGCAAGCAGCATTGCTCGCGGATCGAGCCAAGAGGTTTCCTGGCGGCAGGCAATCGGCATCGGACTGGCGCAAGGAGTGGCCGTGCTCCCGGGAATCAGCCGGAGTGGGGTCACCATCGCGGTCGCCATGCTTCTCGGAATCCAGAGCAACGCGGCGTTTCGGTTCTCTTTTCTGATCTCGCTGCCAGCTATCGTCGGGGCCGCGATCTTCGAGGCGGCGGGCGCGGAAGGGTTCGGGTCACTGGGTCTCGGAGCCTGGGTAGGAGGCGCAACGGCCACGGTGACGGGATATGTCGCACTTGTTATCCTCCGCCAGATCATTCTCGTTGGACGGATGTGGACGTTCGCGATTTACCTCGTACCCCTGGCAGTGTTTCTCATTGTCCGATGAGGCAGGGACCGGCTCATGACGAATAGTGACAAAGCATACGCGGTGATCATGGCGGGAGGCTCAGGCACCCGCTTCTGGCCCCTGTCACGGAGCAGCCGGCCCAAGCAGTTTCTCGCCCTGGGCCCGGACGAGCGTTCGCTGCTCCGTGCAACTGCCGAGCGCGTTTGGGATGTGCTCCCGGCTGAACGCACCCTCGTCGTGACCTCGGAAGAACTCCGCGAGCAGGTCGAACGAGAGCTTCCGGAGCTCGCGCCGGATCAGATCCTCGCAGAGCCTGTGGGACGCAACACGGCGCCCTGCATCGGCTGGGCCGCAACCCACGTGAAGCGGCTCAACGAAGACGGGATCATGGCCGTCCTTCCTGCCGACCACTACATCAAAGAGACCGACGCCTATGTCGATACGCTGCGACGGGGACTCGAAGCGGCCACACACGGAGACTACGTCACGATTGGGATTCGCCCCGCGAGAGCCGAAACCGGCTACGGCTACATCGAGGTCGGTGCTGAGCTCGATCCTGGGGTGTTTCGAGCCCGGCGCTTCGTCGAGAAACCGAACCGCCAACGTGCCGAGCAGTTCGTCGCGAACGGGAACTTCCTCTGGAACAGCGGCATGTTTTTCTTCCTTGCCTCTCGGATCCTCGAAGCGATCGACCTGCACCTTCCCGGGCTGGCCAGCGAGCTTCGGCGCTACGACGAGGCTGCCAAGGCGGGAAACGAAGCGGTGGCGATCCAGGAGACCTATGCCAATCTGCCTGCCGTGAGCATCGACCATGGCATCATGGAGAAGGTCAGCGCAGTCAGCGTAGTACCCGGCACGTTTGAATGGTCCGACCTCGGGAGCTGGACTTCAGCATGGGAGCTCGCGCCGCAAGACGAGCACGCCAACGTCCTGCCAGAGGACGGAATCGCGGTCGACTCGAGCGGCAACTTCGTCGCAGCGCCCAAGGGCAAGCTCGTGGCCCTGGTCGGTGTCGACGACCTGGTCGTGGTGGACTCCGGGGACGCGCTTCTCATCGTCCCGCGGGAACGCGCTCAAGACGTGCGCGAGGTGGTTGCGGCGCTTCGTGAACGAGGAGACGAGAGACGGTGATTCCGTGAACCCGCACGTCTTTCGTCAGTACGACATCCGAGGACACGCCGAGCGAGATTTCGGGGACGCGTTCGTGCGCTCACTGGGACTGAGCCTGGGCACCTTGTACGCGAAACGCGGCTTGCACCGAATCGGCGTTGGGCGCGACTGCCGGCTCAGCTCACCGCGCCTGTACCAATCCCTGTGCGCTGGGCTAATCGAAACGGGCCTCGAGCTGGTCGATATCGGTGTCGGCCCCACACCGCTCCTGTACTTCGCTGTGCACGAGCTCGACCTCGACGGCGGCGTCCAAATCACCGGAAGCCACAACCCACCCGAAGAGAACGGCTTCAAGATGATGCTGGGCAAGGGCTCGCTCTACGGCGACGACATCGTCGAGCTTCGTACCGTCATGGATGATGGGAGCTTTCATCGGGCCCCCGGGGGCTCGATCGAGGCCTTCGATCCGACTCCCGCCTACGTGAAGAAGGCCAAGGGTGATATCCAACTCGGGCGGCACGACATTCGATTCGCGATCGATGCCGGCAACGGCGCGGGCGGGCCGCTGGCCCTCGAAACGATGAAGGCGCTCGGGTTGAATCCGGTAGCGATGCTCTGTGAGATGGATGGGACTTTCCCCGTACACCATGCGGATCCGACCGAGCCCGAGACGCTGGTGATGCTCAAAGAGCGCGTGCTCAAAGACGGGCTCGAGCTCGGCTTCGCTTACGATGGTGATGCGGACCGTGTCGGCGTGATCGACGCACGCGGCGAAGTCATCTGGGGCGACAAGCTGATGATCATCCTGTCGCGCGCGCTGCTCCGGAAGCACCCCGGCGCGACGATCATCGGCGAAGTGAAATGTTCGCAAACCATGTACGACGACATCGAAGCCCATGGCGGCCGCGGCGTGCTCTGGAAAACGGGTCACTCGCTAATCAAGACCAAAATGAAAGAGGAACACGCTCTTCTTGCTGGCGAGATGAGCGGGCACATCTTCTTTGCAGATCGCTATTACGGTTTCGACGACGCGATTTACGCAACGCTCCGTATTTTGGAGATTCTATCCCAGAGCGACGTGCCGCTTCACCAGATGCTGGCTGACGTGCCGGAGACCTTCGCCACGCCAGAGATTCGCGTCGACTGCGACGATGCCCACAAGTTCGAGCTCGTTCAGCGAATCGTCGAGCACTACCGGCCTACACACGACTTGGTGGACATCGACGGCGCCCGTATCCAATTCGACGGTGGCTGGGGGCTGGTTCGTGCCTCGAACACACAGCCGGTCCTCGTCCTGCGCTTCGAAGCCGACTCTGAGCCGCAGCTCGATACGATTCGAAACGAGGTCGAGTCAGTCCTCGAGCGTTTCCGGGGCCTCTGACTTCGGAAGCGCGGGCAACTGAATCTCCAGAGTCGCGCTCTGAGCTTCTAGGCCCTCACGAGCTTGCCAGTCACTTGGTCCGATCACGGCGCGGCGCGTTTCGTGCTCTGGGTGGTAGACCAAGACCTCCTGCCCCTCGTGAATCGAAGCCGCCGGAATCCGAACGCTCGGCCCCTCGCCCACGTAGCGATAGACCTTCACAGCGAGCGGATTGGTGATGACACGAACCGTGCCCGTCTCGCCGACGTCGGCATTCGTCGGCTCAGTCTCGGCGCTGCCGAAGTCGACAGCGTCCGACGCATCGGCTGCGGCGTCGGCTTGAATAGCGAGCTCGTAGAGAGGGCCGTCTTGGGTTGTCGTCCAAGTCGCGCCACGGGGCACGATGCCCCTCGACGGACGCAGTCCGCGATCCAAGACGATGAACTCGTGAGCGCTATCGACGGCCAATCCGGAAGCCATTGCTGGGCCGCGTCCTACGAAGACGAAGATCTGCGCGTCGCTGGGGGTCACCGTGACGTCGATGACACCCGACGTCACGGGCGTGGCGACGGGTGCAGCGGGCCGAAGCAGCGCATCGAGGGTACCGGTGCTGATGAGCGCATACAAGCCCATGCCCAAGATGGCAGCAGCGAGCAGAACGCCAAGTCCGCCGCGGCGCCTCGGCGGTCTAGGAACGGGGAGCGAAGCCCGGTCGTAAGTCGGCTCGGCCGCCGCCGCGGACTCCCTCGCGGGCAGCGACGCGGGCACTGATTCGGCATGATTCACCGAGCCGGTCCCGAACACGGACTCGGTCGGGGTCTCCAAGGCCGGCGCGGTAACATGAGGGACCTCGGTCAGGTTCGCGGACTCGGTCACGCTCCCGGCCCCAGCCACGCGACCGGTCTCGGTCACCGCCTCGGACAGCAACACGGACACCGACTCGGTCCGTGACACAGGAGCTGGCGCGGACTCAGTGACTCCATCCTCGCTCGACCACTTCCGAATCGTCGCCGTGATCGGTTCCGGCCCTGGCTGTGGCGCTTGCTCCGGCATCAGGGCAGCGGCGGCGGCCGATTTTGGCTCGGACAGCGGCTTGAGATCGGGCAGAGGCGCCGTGCTTCGTGCGACTGCGGGCCGCGATGGCGGGACCGGCAGCGTCTCTGGCTGCACGTCGACGTCGGATTCGCGAGTCAAGGCGCCGGGAACGCGGATTCGCTCCGTGATCGGCTCTCGCGCTGGCGACGGCTCCAATGACACGGCAGCGTGCGCGGGCTCTAGCGTCCGCGTCGTAGGATCGCGTAACAACTCCTCGAGCTCGGTATCGAGCTCGCGCGGATCGACTCGGGCGGCATCAGCGGCCGGCGGCCGGTCGCTCTCGCGGACGAGGCGAGCAAGGACGCGCCGAGAAGCTCCTCTGTTGATCGGAATCAGTGAGGCTTCGATGGCATCATGGAGATGGCGCAGGTCGCGCGGGTTCTCTCCGGTCTTGGTGTCCTTCACGAGCTGCAGCAGATACGGAGGAACTCCAGGGCCTGCTGCGACGAGCAGCCGGGCAAGAACCGAGACCAGGGAACGGGCGGCCTCGTCGGGATCCACCCTCGGTGCGCCGTCGGACACGAGGACCGAGCCTTCTGCGGTCACGCGGACGTCATCCGCGTCGAGCTTGACGGATTCCCGAAGAAGTCCTTCGCAGGCCTCTAGAGCGACGAAAGCACCGATCTCGAACGGGAGGCGATCGCCACGCTGCTCCAGCTCCTCCACCAGTTGGCCCACGCCGACGTCTCTGCCCATCTCTTCCCCTCAATCCCGCTCGGGCGGGCGCACACAGACCCCTTGGTCAAGCAAGTACTCCTTGACCTCCGCCACAGTGTAGTGGCCGTCGTGAAAGATAGAAGCGGCAAGCGCCGCATCCGCCCCTCCGGCCGATAGCCCCTCGTGCACGTGCCCAAGCGTTCCCACTCCCCCCGAAGCTACAACCGGAATCGAGATTGCGTCCACAACTGCGCGAGTTAACAGCAAATCGTAGCCGTCCTGAGTTCCGTCGCGGTCCATGCTCGTCAGGAGAATTTCACCGGCGCCGTAGTCGGCCATCTGTCTGGCCCAGGCGATCGCATCGAGCCCGGTGTCACGCCTTCCGCCGTGCGTATAGACCGTCCATGCGCCGGTCTTGCCCGGCACCCGCTTGGCATCGATGGCCACCACGATAGCCTGCGAGCCGTAGGCCTCGGCCATTTCTTTGATGAAGAGCGGGTTGGCTACCGCGGCGCTGTTGATCGAGACCTTGTCGGCCCCAGCGTGCAGGAGCTCGCTCACGTCGCGCCGTTCTCGCACTCCACCCCCAACGGTCAGAGGGACGGCCACGGTCGAGGCGGTGCGGTCGACCAGGTCGAAGAGGGTGCGGCGGTTCTCGTGCGATGCGGTGATGTCGAGGAAGGTGATCTCATCGGCCCCGCCGGCGCTGTAGCGCTGAGCCGACTCGACCGGATCGCCCGCATCCCGAAGCCCAACGAAGTTGATGCCCTTGACGACCCTTCCATCCTTTACATCGAGACAGGGGATGATTCGCTTGGCGAGCATCAGGCCTCTTTCAGGGCAGCGAAGGCTTCCGACAAGGTGAAGGCGCCCGAGTAGAGGGCGCGCCCGCAAACCGACGAGCGAACGCCGGCCGCCGAGAGCGCCCGAAGATCATCGAGCGAGCCGATTCCGCCCGAGGCGATCACGGTCGTATCGACCTGGGACTGCAAGCCGGCGGTCCCCTCTACGTCCGGTCCCTCACGCGTCCCGTCCTTGTGGATGTTGGTGAAAAGGATGGCCCCGATGTTCCAGCAGTCGACTTCCTTGGCGAGCGCCGTGACGTCCTGCTCACTTTGCTCCTGCCAGCCCTCGACGGCGATTTTTCCGTCACGCGCATCGAGCGCCATCACGACTCCCAAAGGATAGCGATCGCAAATCGCACGGGCGACATCCGGCTCCTTTACGACCACGGTGCCAAGCACGACGCGAGCGGCGCCCGCGTCCATCCATTGCGCCGCGACATCTGCGTTTCGAACGCCTCCGCCAATCTGAACCTGCAGCTTCGTCTCGCGAAGGATGCCCTGGATGATAGCAACGTGCGCGGGTTGGCCTCGGCGCGCTCCTTCGAGGTCGACCACGTGCAAGCGCTTGGCGCCCTGGTCCTCGAATCGCTTCGCCATGGCGACGGGGTCGTTGTCGTAGACGGTGACCTCGTCGTACTTGCCCTGGTGCAGGCGTACGACCTTACCGTCGAGCAAATCGATCGCTGGAATCAAATCCACGAGACATCTCCTAGGAAGTGCCCGATCATACGAGCGCCGGCGTGTTGGCTCTTTTCGGGATGGAACTGGCACGCAAGCACATTGTCACGAGCGATCGCCGAACAGAACGGGCCGCCGTAGTCAGTCGTGGCTACGACGAGACTCTCATCGGCAGGAACACAGTAGTAGCTGTGAACGAAGTAGTACCACTCCTCGTTTTCGAATACCGGATGGCGGCTTGCGATCTGATTCCAACCGATGTGCGGCACCTTGAGCCGACCGCCCTCCGCGTCGCGCAAGTCCGTCGCGAAGCGCTTCACAGCACCAGGAAAGATGCCGAGCCCTTTTTCCCCAGGCGCCTCTTCGCTCTCTTCGAACAGGGCTTGCATCCCGAGGCAAATGCCGAGGTAGGGACGACCGCTGTCGATCCATTCCCGCACTGCATCTCCGATCTCTCCGGCCAGCGCGTGCGCGCACTCTTTGAACGCGCCCTGACCCGGCATCACCAAGCGATCGGCGCGCAAGAGGACGTCGGGATCAGAGCTCAACTCCGCGTCGGCGCCAGCGCGCTCGAATGCCTTGGCCACGCTGTGCAAGTTCCCGAGGCCTAGATCGACAATCGCTACCCGGCCGGTGGTCATTCGGTCAACGTGCCCTTGGTCGAAGGTACGCCGATGACTCGGGGGTCGACCTCGGTCGCTTGCCGAAGCGCGCGAGCAAACGCCTTGAAGCTGATTTCGATGACGTGGTGTAGATTGTTGCCGGCGTGTTGGCGCATGTGCAGGTTGCACTGGCTGCCCCGTGCGAAGCCTTCGAAGAACACCTCGGCCAGCTCGGCATCGAAGTCCCCGATCTTCGCCTTGGGCAACGTGACCGCCCACACGAAGTACGGACGGCCAGACAAATCGAGCGCGCAGGTTACGCAGGCTTCGTCCATCGGCAAGGTCGCCGAGCCAAAACGGCGAATGCCCGCCTTGTCGCCCAGGGCGGCAGCGAAGGCCTGCCCCAAGGCGATCGCCAGGTCCTCGGTCGTGTGGTGTCCGTCGATGTGCGTATCGCCGAGGGCGCGCACCTCGAGGTCGAACAGCCCATGCTTGGCGAGCTGCTCCACCATGTGCGTGAGAAACCCGATCGGGGTCTCCACCTGGTATTGGCCGCTGCCATCGAGACCGAGCACCACGCGGATGTCGGTCTCTTTGGTCCGACGTTCTATCGTCGCTGTTCGTCCCATGAGGCCGTTACCATAGCCCGGAAATCCTTCCAGGCTACCAAACTAGGCCGACTTCATCCGTTCGAGAACTTCTTCGAGCTTGGCCTTGAGGTCCTCGTTGTCGGGCTCGTTCTGAATCGCCATTTGGAGGTTGAGCTTTGCCTGAGCCCAGTCCTCGGACTTCATGGCGCGATGTGCGCGCGAGAAGAACGCCCGCGCCTTGCCGGAACGCAGCGTGACTCCACCCGGCGGCCTGACCGTCCGGCGTTTCTCCTCGGTGCGATCCTCCGAATATCGGAGCGTGCCATTCTCGAGGCCTTCGTTGTAGAGCTTGCGCTTCACGGGATCGAGGAGGACTCGGTACGCCTCACTGCCTAGCTGGTAGAGTTCGGTGTGTTGCGCAGCCTCCTCGGGGGAGCCGACGAAATTGTCCGGATGATGCTCGCGCGCAAAGTGATGGAAGGCGGTACGGATCTGGTCCGCCGTCGCAATGGGAGTGACGCCCAGGAGCTGGTAGTAGTCGAAACGATCTGGCGCGTCGGACATCGGCTAGCCTCCGAGCTTGGCCTCATGGCGTTCGCGAAGCCGTTCGATCTGCTCCTCGGGCAGCTCGCCGATGAGCTTGATCGCGATCTGCTGCTGCTGACCGGTCCCAACGTCCTGTGCCCTGACCTGAAGAGTGCCGTCGGCGTCTATCATGAAGCGAACGGCGATTTGAACCTTGCCGCGAGCCGCGGGTCGCAGCCCGTCGAGCACGACCTCGCCCAGAAGCTGGTTGGCAGAGACTTTGCGGTGCTCCCCCTGGCAGATGCGAACCACCACGGTCTCCTGACGATCACGCGCCGTGGTGAACATCTTGGTCTGCCCCGCGGGAATTGCGGAGTTGCGGCGGATAATCCGCTCGCAATATCCGTCGACGGTTTCGACGCCGAGCGAAAGCGGCGTCACATCGAGAAGCAGTGGCGCTTGAGGAACCGTGGGTGCCGCGGGGGCCACGGCAACGGCGCCGGTGACGGTGTCGACCTCTTCGTCGAGCGCGGCCCTGAGCGTCGCCGTGGCCTGGCTCCCGAGCTCGAGCTCGACATCGGTGTGCGATTCGGCGTCCATCGGTACCGAATCCCGGCCAAACGCGTCGTCACCGAGCTCCATCATGAGCGACGAGCGCTCTTCATCGAGCTCTCCGAAATCATCCTCTGCCTGGCGCCCGATCTCCATCAGCAAACCGGACGCGTCCTCGTCGGCCGGGGGCTGGAAATCGAGCGGACCCGCCATCGTTGGCCGTTGGGTGAATCCGGGCTCGCGAGAACGAGTCGGCGTATCGAGGAGATCATCATCGGCAAGCGAGTCCGCAAACGAATCCAGTTGAACTGGAGGCGGTGGTGGCGGCGCCTGCCCTGGCAGGGTCGCCTTGCGCGCCGCGCGCGCGACGGGCGGTGGCGCAAGCGGCGGACGGACTCCGATATTGGTCGGCTCGTCGTCGAAGTCCGCTTCAGGCCCAGCCCCTTGGGCGCTAGAGCTCGGCTGCGCGACTTTCTTGAGGGAGACCTTGGCGAACGGTGCCTTCCGAGCAGGGACGGACAGCGACTGGGCGTGAAGCGCGGCGCCCTGAGCGACGACCAAGTCCGGATCGATGTTCACCATCGGTTCGCGCCCGAAGTACTCGGCGACCATTCGTTGAAGGAGCGGAATACGCGTCGAGCCCCCGACCAAAATGACGTTATCCAGCTGTGTGGGACGCAAGCCCGCGGCCTTCATCGCGTCTTCGCAGACGTCGAAGGTTCGCCCGACCAGTGGCTGGCACATGTGGTCTAGCTGCTGGCGAGTCAGCGAGTAGTCCAAGTTCAGCGCCGCCCCGCCGTCGCCATAGGCTAGCTCCTCGACGCAAAGCTGGATCTCCGACTTAGTCGAGAGTTGGATCTTCGCCCACTCCGCAGCCGCCCTCAGCCGCTCGTAGGCTTGGACGTCCTGGCGCACATCGTAGCGATGGGTCTCGAGGAAGCGCTCGATCATGTGATCTGCGATCGTCGTGTCGACGTCGTCACCGCCCAAGAACGTGTCACCCGCAGTTGCGAGCACCTCGAACACGTCTCCGGCGAGCTGCAGGATCGTGATGTCGAAGGTGCCTCCACCCAGGTCATACACCGCGACGCGCTCGGTCGAGGTCTTGTTGTAGCCGTAGGCAAGAGCCGCCGCGGTCGGCTCGTTGACGATGCGGAGCACGTCGAGGCCGGCCACACGCCCGGCCGCTTTGGTGGCGCTTCGTTGAAGCTCATTGAAGTTCGCGGGCACCGTGACAACGGCCCGGCTGCACTCTTGACCCATCGCTTCTTCTGCAACCTTGCGGACATGCCGAAGTACGAATGCACTGATTTCGCTGAGCGTGTAGGTCTCGCCTCGAGCAGCCACCAACACGCCACCGCTTGGACCCTCGGATAGCTCGAAGGCAAAGCGCTCCTGAGCATGCTTGACCTCGTAGCTGGTAAACGGACGGCCGATGAGGCGTTTGACCGAGTAAATGGTGTTCTTTGCATCGAGCAGGCGGCGCTCTTTCGCAGAGGCGCCCACCATGACATCACCGCTCGGATGAAATGAGACGACCGACGGGGTCAACGTCACGCCATCACTGTCCGCGAGAACCCGCCCGCCAGGCTGGTCGGCAACGGCGACGACGGAATTGGTCGTACCTAGGTCGATCCCGATGACGGGTCCGCTACTCACACTCCCCTACCCCTCGCAAGAACATTCCCCAAAATGCTCACATGAGGATAGCGTGTTGTTCTGCGGATTACACATTTCCAGACGCGAAGGGGCTAATTCTCTTCGAGTTCCTGCGATTCCTCGCCGTCGACCTCCTCGCCCTCAGCCACGGGCTCGACGTCGACGACTTGCTCGCCGTCCCTGAGGCGGATCACCCGGACTCCCTGGGTATTGCGGCCCGTTTCACGAATCTCGCCCACTCGGGTCCGGATGACCTGCCCACCGTTGGTGATCACCATCAGCTGGTCATCCGGAGAGACCAGACGGAGCTTCACCAGGGCCCCATTCCGCTCGGAGGTATCCATTCCAATGATGCCCTTGCCCCCTCGGTTCTGTGTGCGCCATTCCGAGACCTTGGTGCGCTTGCCGTAGCCGTTCGCACTCACCGTGAGAACCTGCTGTTCGCCCTCGTCCTCGATGATATCCATGCCAATGACGAAGTCGCCCTCACGAAGGTCGATGCCCTTCACGCCCATGGAGTCGCGACCCATGAACCGAACGTCTTCGATGGGGAAGCGAATGCTCATCCCATGGGAGGTGCCGATGAGCACATGCTGACCCGGCGTCACGATACGAGCGGTCAGCAGTCCATCGCCTTCACCGATTGCAACGCCGATGATTCCGGTCTGACGGATGTTCTCGTAGGCGCTCAGACTCGTTCGCTTCACCCGTCCTCGCCTGGTGCAGGTGAGGAGATAGCCATCCTCGACGAATTCCCGGATCGGAAGAATCGCGGCCACGCGCTCATCGGGCTCCATGCCCACGAGGTTGACAACTGCCCTTCCCCTCGCCGCGCGGCTGGTTTCCGGAATCTGATACACCTTCTTGAGGTATGCCTTGCCCTTGTCGCTCAAGAACAGCACGTTTGCGTGCGCGTTGACGACGAAGACCCAGCTGACGAAGTCTTGATCGCGGGTGTCCATGGCCCTGAGGCCCTTACCGCCACGTCCCTGCGCCCGGTATTCGCTGAGCGGCACGCGCTTCACGTAGCCGGCGTGCGAGACGGTGACGACCACTTCCTCGTCCGGAACGAGATCCTCGATCGAAATGTCCCCCTCGGCCTCGACGATTTCGGTCCGACGGGCGTCGCCGAAGCGCTCGCGGATCTCGTCGAGCTCCGTCACGATGACCTGGTCGAGGAGCACTTTGCTGGCCAGGATGGCCTCGAGCTCAGCAATCAAGTCGCAGAGGCCGCCGTACTCAGTCGCCAATTTCTCGCGCTCGAGACCGGTCAGGCGTGAAAGCCGCATCTCCAGGATGGCTTTGGCTTGGCGCTCCGATAGGAGGTACTCACCCCGCTCCTTGGCCGCTTGGATTTCTTCTTCGGGACGACCCGCACGCTTGACGAACTCCTCGAGGCCGGTGAGCGGCAGTTTCATCAGGCGTCCCCGCGCCTCGTCTGGGTCTTTCGAGGACCGAATGGTGCTGACGACCAGGTCGATGTCTGTGACCGCCATCCCGAGACCTTCAATCAGCTCTCGCTGCGCCTTGGCCTGACGAAGGTCGTACCGTGTCCGGCGAACGACGACCTCGCGCCGGTGATCGATGAAACGAAGCAGGGCGGTGCGCAGGTCGAGAACTTCGGGGCGCTGCCCGACGATCGCCAGGCAGTTGTAGCCGAAGGTGCTCTGCAGGGCGGTCATCTGGTAGAGCTTGTTCAACACGATTTCGCCATGTGCATCGCGTTTGAGCTCGATGACCACTCGCAGGCCGTCGCGGTCCGACTCGTCACGGATGTCGCTGATGCCCTCGAGCCGTTTGTCGCGGACCAGGTCGGCCACCTTCTTCAAGAGCTCAGCCTTGTTTACCTGGTATGGGATTTCGGTGATGACGATCATCTCGCGGTCACCCTTGCCGGGAAGCTGCTCGATGTTCGCCCGGGCCCGCATCACGATACGGCCGCGCCCAGTTCGGTACCCGAGATGAATACCCGCCCGGCCGTAGATGTAGCCCGCGGTCGGGAAGTCGGGGCCCTTCACGCCGAGCCGCCCGGTTTCGTCATCGTCCTGCATGAGCTGGTCGACGCTGAGCTCGGGATTTCCCATCAGCCGCACGGTGGCATCCAGTACCTCACGAAGATTGTGGGGCGGGATGTTGGTGGCCATGCCAACGGCGATGCCACCCGAGCCATTGATCAGCAGGTTGGGAATCCGGCTCGGAAGGACCAGGGGCTCACTTTCGGAGTCGTCGAAGTTTGGACCGAAGTCTACGGTTTCTTTTTCGATATCGGCGAGGAGCTCCGAGGCCAGCCGGTGCATCCGAACCTCGGTGTAGCGCATCGCCGCAGCGGGATCGCCATCAACCGAGCCGAAGTTGCCCTGGCCGTCGACCAAGGGGTAACGCATGGAGAAATCCTGCGCCATGCGAACCAGCGCGTCATAGACGGCGCTGTCGCCGTGGGGATGGTACTTGCCGAGCACGTCACCGACGATGCGGGCGCTCTTCCGATAGGAGCCGTTCCAATGCACCTTTTGCTCATGCATGGAGTAGAGAATGCGCCGGTGGACGGGCTTGAGGCCGTCCCGGACGTCCGGAATCGCTCGGCCGATGATCACGCTCATCGCGTAATCGAGGTACGAGCGCCTCATCTCGTCTTCGAGGGTGACTGGATGCTTCTGTGGAGATTCCGCCATGAACTACTGCTCCCTCGCGTCGCTCCCCAAAGCTGCGACGCCGGCGCGAAGCTACCACGTGCGCCCCCCCGCTGCACGCGCTCTCAGGGCCCGTGAACTGCTGTTTTTTGGCTGCTTCCGAGGAAGTTTCGTAAACCCCAGAG